>ENA-UEPH01000491-UEPH01000491.1-human-gut-metagenome-genome-assembly--contig:-NODE-491-length-46276-cov-6.267300_pt1 | contig 46276 bp, 32 predicted proteins | sample MGYA00242891_ERZ507898 | MGnify/ENA primary metagenome ERZ507898 (study PRJEB26167, sample SAMN06115411) | human gut metagenome | host: Homo sapiens | place: China:Guizhou | collected 2014-10-15...
AGTCGGGGATTTCCGGATACAACCCGCCGAGTTTGCCAAATTCGCGACCAACCTGGCCATTGCTTACGTCATGAGTCGCCACAATTTTAAGGTGATGCGTTTCTCCAGTCTCGTGACAATAGGCGTGATCCTGGCTCTTCCGGCGGGATTGATCATATTGCAAAACGATACGGGGTCAGCCCTGGTATATAGCAGTTTTATCCTTGTACTTTTTCGGGAAGGCCTGCACGGATCAATACTATTGCTTTGTTTTGTTGCCGCCGCCATATTTATCATGGCGTTATTATACTCCCCTTTCACGGTTTTACTCGTGATCATCGGGGGAACGTTAATCGCGTTTTATTATTACAGACATGATATCCGGGAGTTGTTCCAGATAATCTTGTTTATCGGGGGTGGATTTGCCCTTTTTGAAGGTATAAAATGGATTTTCCATTTATCTATATCCGATTACTACATGTTGTTGATTGTTTACGCAATCACCAGTATCGCGGCTATATTTCCTATTTACAAGCGAAAAATGAAGCACATGATAACGTTGCTGGCTATCTCGTGGCTTTGCGTGGGTGCCGCTCCTTCCGTGACTTACGCTTTTGATCATCTTCAACCCCATCAACAAGACCGTATCAATGAATTATTGGGTATAAAGGTGGATCCCAAGGGAACCGGGTACAATGTTACTCAATCTAAAATTGCTATTGGTTCCGGGGGATTCTTCGGAAAGGGATTTCTGGAAGGTACGCAGACCAAATTGAATTTCGTTCCGGAACAAAGTACCGACTTTATTTTCTGTACTGTCGGCGAAGAGTGGGGATTTATCGGAAGTACATTCGTGATCGTGCTATTATTGGCATTTATTTTACGAATTATCAAGTTGGCAGAACGTCAACGCTCCAGTTTTTCCCGGATATACGGTTACGGGGTAGCCTCTATCCTATTTTTTCATCTGGCTATCAATATCGGGATGACTATAGGTATGGCACCAGTGATTGGTATACCACTCCCCTTTTTCAGTTACGGGGGATCATCCCTATGGTCTTTTACCATACTTATATTCATATTTTTAAGACTGGATGCCAATCGTTTACAAGTATTCAGATAATCGGAAAACTTTCTGAACGCTTTCCTTGTGGATTTTCAAGGATTTTAATACATTCGTTCCCAAATGAATTAAACACGATAAGGATGAAGACATTAATTATAAACATCAAGCAACTCGTTCAGGTTGAGGATGAACCGCGTAAATGGGTGGCTGGAGCCGACATGGCAAAATTGGGAACAATCGACGATGCTTACCTCTTAATCGACGGAGATCGTATTGAAGCATTCGGTAAAATGAGCGAATTGAATCAGGAGGCGATATACGAGGGAACGGATACCGTGCAAGAGATTGACGCCACGGGCCGCTTGGTTCTCCCCGCTTATTGTGATTCCCACACGCATCTGGTGTACGCCGGAAGTCGTGAAATAGAATATATTGATAAAATTAAAGGACTTTCTTACGAGGAAATCGCCAAAAGAGGCGGTGGAATCCTGAACTCATCGGAACGTATCCGTAAAGCTTCGGAAGAAGAGTTATATGATTCTGCTTACGGGCGTTTGCAGGAAATCGCTTCCCTAGGAACCGGAGCCGTGGAGATCAAGAGCGGTTACGGGCTGGATACTGAAAGCGAGCTCAAAATGTTACGGGTTATCAGACGATTAAAAGAAGAAACACCCTTGACAATTAAAGCCACGTTCCTCGGTGCACATGCCGTTCCACTGGAATATAGAGGACGTCAGACCGAATACGTGGATCTGATCATTAACGAAATGATTCCAGCCGTGGCAGGTGAAGATTTGGCCGATTATATAGACGTGTTCTGCGATAAAGGATTCTTCACGGTGGAAGACACGGACAGGATGCTGAACGCAGGAATGAAATACGGATTACGTGCGAAGATACACGCAAACGAGCTGGACTACTCGGGTGGTATACAAGTCGGGGTGAAATATAACGCTCTCTCCGTCGATCACCTTGAATATGTCGGGGATGAAGAGATTGCCGCGTTGAAAGGAAGCGAAACCATGCCGACCGTTCTGCCGGGGGCAGCTTTCTTCCTGAATATGCCTTATTCTCCCGTGCGTAAAATGATTAACGCCGGATTGCCTGTTGCTCTGGCCTCAGATTTTAACCCAGGCTCCTCTCCTTCCGGAAATATGAAATTCGTGATGTCTCTCGGATGTGTTAATTACAAAATGCTCCCCGAAGAGGTTATCAACGCGACAACAATAAACACGGCATACGCCATGGGTGTGGAAGATGAACTGGGAAGTATTGCCGTGGGTAAGAAAGCAAATTTTTATATCACCATTCCTATCACGGGAATCGAGTATCTGCCTTACGCTTACGGAAGCGATCTGGTTGAAACCGTATTCCTGAACGGGGAACAAATTTAAGGAAGCTATGCCCTATTCACATTACAAAAAAATATGGATCCGGAAAGCTTACCGGATAAGGTACCCATAGTGATTCTGTGATTTACGATTTTGTGATTTAGTGATTACGAAATTGGCGGTCCGAATTGAAAGATCGTGGGGGATTTACTTTATTTACTTTGTCAAATTACAACTTAATAATAGATATGAAAAAATTAATAGAATGCGTTCCGAATTTCAGTGAAGGGAACGATATGCACATTATAGATCAGATTACAGCAGAAATCAAGGCTGTTGAAGGGGTTAGTTTGATTGACGTGGACCCGGGAAAAGCAACGAACCGCACGGTGGTAACCATGGTCGGTACCCCGGAAGAGGTTTGCGAAGCAGCCTTCCGTGCCGTGAAGAAAGCATCTGAATTGATTGACATGAAAAAACATAAAGGAGCACACCCCCGTTTTGGAGCAACAGACGTGTGTCCTTTGGTTCCGGTGTCTAACATCACCATGGAAGAAACCGTAGAATACGCCCGTGCTTTGGCTAAACGTATCGGTGAAGAATTGAATATCCCCGTGTATTGCTATGAAAATGCAGCCTTCACTCCAGAAAGGAAAAACTTGGCAACTTGTCGTGCCGGAGAATATGAGGCTTTAGGCGAACGTTTGAGCAGCGAGCAATGGCACCCGGATTTCGGGCCTCGTGAATTGAACGAGTGGACGGCTAAAACGGGAGCAACTGCCGTGGGAGCCCGTAACTTCTTGGTTGCTTATAATGTAAACTTGAATAGTACCTCTACCCGTCGTGCTAATGCTATCGCTTTCGATGTACGCGAAAGAGGAAGAGCCAAAAGAGAAGGTAACCCTATTACCGGGAAGATCGTGAAAGACGAGAAGGGAAAGAACGTGATGATTCCGGGAACACTGAAATCAGTAAAAGCCATCGGTTGGTTTATCGAAGAATATGGAATCGCTCAGATTTCCATGAACTTAACAGATATTTCCGTTACCTCCGTGCATGAAGCTTTTGATGAAGTTTGTCGCAAAGCACAGGATCGCGGAATCCGCGTAACTGGTTCTGAGTTGGTGGGAGTAATTCCGTTAAAAGCCATGTTGGATGCCGGACGTTATTTCTTGCGCAAACAACAACGTTCTACCGGAGTTTCTGATAAAGAGTTGATCAAGATCGCCGTGAAATCCTTAGGTCTAGACGAACTTTATCCTTTTGAACCCAGAAAGAAAATTATCGAGTATATCCTGGAAGATGAAATGAATCAAGGCAAGAAATTCTTGATTGACATGAATCTCCGTGAATTTGCTGACGAAACAGCTTCCGAATCTCCCGCACCTGGAGGTGGTTCTATTTCCGCTTACATGGGAGCATTAGCCTCTTCATTGGCAACGATGGTAGCCAATCTCTCCTCTCACAAACGCGGTTGGGATGAACGTTGGGAAGAATTCAGCAATTGGGCTGAAAGAGGAAAAGCTTATCAAGTTGAATTGATCAAAATGGTTGACGAGGATACCAACGCTTTCAACCGTATCATGGATGCTTTCGGATTACCAAAGAAGAGCGAGGAAGAAAAAGCCGCTCGTCACCAGGCTATCCAAGATGCAACCAAGTTTGCGACGGAAGTTCCGTTCAAGACCATGATGCTTTGCTACGAGTGTATGGAAGTAGTGAAAGCGATGGCCGAAATCGGTAATCCGAATTCAGTAACCGATGCCGGGGTTGGTGCATTGGCTGCTCGTTCCGGTGTAATCGGTGCTTTCCTGAATGTAAAAATCAACGCTGCCGGCTTGGATGACAAGGAATATGCTAACGACATCATCGCCAGAGGTGAAAAAGTTGTTGAAATGGCTAAACAACTGGAAACGGATATTTTGAATATCGTGAATTCCAAGATTTGATATATAGAATAAACAAAAAAAACGATCTTCCTCAGAAGATCGTTTTTTTTGTTTATTCTATTTCAGTTATTTTGTCGTCACCGAAACTTTCCCAGCCTCACGTGTAATCCAAATTCCTTTTCCCGACACGTAATCATCATTTTTGATCACGGTGGTATTATTGTAATCCAAACGAACAATATCTACACAGATACCATCTCCGCCGACACATCCCTCCCGATAAAATTTAAATTTCACCTGAATAGAGTCTATTTCTGTCTCGTTGAACACGACGTAAAGTTTCTTATCCACGTATCCTTGATTACCTGAAATACTTGTTGTCCAAAAATGCTTTCCAACACGAGAATCATATCCTACTGTATGTTGATTGCCCTTGTAACTGTATGACTTATCTTCATCTACATTTTCCGGAACAATTTGCGGCTTCCCACCTTTCTCCTCGTAAACCATAGGTAACACACTCCCTTGTTTTAAAGATAACAGGTCATTCCCCTCCCCGTCCACGAAATAGAAAAGCCAAGGATTCGCTCTTACAAAATAATCCCCGGTCTTCGGAATACTATCACCACTATCACTACAAGCATTTACCACAAATAACAGGCAAATGATTACGAAACAATTAATTACACGCATGCGCTTTGCTATTCATATTCTATGCAAAGCTAATAAAAATATTGTTATGTAGCGGGTATACACAAAATAAGAATGTTCTATAAATCAGCATACATCCACGCCCCCTCACCCCCTCTTTACACAGGAGGAGAAACTGTCTGGTGATCAGCTCTATCCTTGTCTAAGGGAGTTGGAGGGAGTAGTGGTTTTTCACGCAAATAATCTTGTGAATACCTTCTATATAATTGACTTACTTAAAAATCCGAATTCTATCCTCGATCGGTCTGAATTCCTTCATATCCGGTTCGTGCAAGGGAACCCCGAAAGGCATTTGTGCATTCAATATCCAATTCTCCGGTAATTTCCATTCACGAATGACCGCCTCGTCAATTAATGGATTATAATGTTGTAAAGAAGCCCCAAAACCGGCATCTTCCAACATGGTCCACACGGCTAGTTGATGCATGGCAGAAGTTTGCTCTGACCATACCGGAAACTTCTCTTGATAAAGAGGAAATGCCTTCTGTAAACCCTTTACAATTGTTTGATCCTCAAAGAAAAGAACTGTTCCGTACCCCGCTAAAAACGATTTGTCGATCTTGTTTTCAGTGGCTTTAAAAGCTTCTTGGGAAACAATTTTCCGTAGGGTATCCTTAACAATATTCCATAATTTCACGTGTTGCTCTCCCAGCAAAAGGACCAATCTCGTGGACTGGGAATTAAAGGCTGAAGGAACATGCTTCACGGCGAATTTCACGATGTCCTCGATTTCACGATCGGAAATCGAAGATTTATTGGTAAGAGAGTAATAACTTCTTCTATGTGCTAATGCTTCTTTCAATTTTCTTTCCATTATGCTATAAATTTAATTTTTATAATATACGCATTTTTTCAAAGATAGTTACTTCCCACCACCTTTTTAAAGATAAGCTTATCCCATTTTCATAAAGGCATCGAAAAAAGCATCCCGGTAAGTGTTGCCAATGGCGATTTCATGCGTTCTGATAAAGATATCATTGTTGTCAAAAGAATCTATATGTATAGTATTCACGATATACGATTTATTCACCCGCAGGAAATCATGCTTGGGTAACAACTCGAATATATTCTTTAAGTTCATACGAGTAATCACACGTTGATCAGCCAATTGAATAATCACGTAATCTTTCAGCCCCTCGATAAACAAGATATCCTTGTAATAAATTCTAAAATACCTCCTCTCTGATTTCACGAAGAAATATTCCGCGTTAACCGGTTCGATATTCTCTTTCTCCCCGGTTAATAATAGAGAATGATAAGAAGTTGCCTTGTTGACCGCCTTCATGAAACGGTCCGGATCAACGGGCTTTATCAAATAGTCGATAGCGTCCACCTCGTAACTATCTAAAGCATATTCCGTGTATGCTGTCGTGAAAATCACCAACGTTCTTTTGGATATCGTTCTGGCAAACTCGATCCCGGAAATTCCCGGCATCTGAATATCGAGAAAGATCAAATCTACCGGATGTTCTTCCATGAATTTTGATGCGGAAAGAGCGTTATTAAACATACCGAGCAAATTTAGTTGGCTAGTATCTTTTACTAGTATTTCTATCGCTTCACGCGCTAAAGGTTCATCATCTACAATAATACAATTCATAATGTCAAGTGTAAATATACGGTATAACTTGTCTCGTCTTCTCTTATATCCAGCGTGTAATGTTCCGGAAATAATAGTTCTAATCTACGTTTTATATTCTTTAGTCCCAATCCACCTACTTCATTCTTCTTCGAGGCGATCACGGGTTTTGAATTTATACATTGAAATTCCAGATTTTTGTCCCATACCTTGAAACCGAGATAAACGTAGGAGGAATTTTCACTATCCACGTTGTGTTTCACCGCGTTCTCCACGAAAGGGATAAACAGAAGCGGTGGAAGCCACACCTCGCTGATATTGCCCTCTTTTGAAATAACGTATTCGAACTTATCCCGTCGTATTTTTTCCAAGTTCAGGAAATCATTCAGGAAACGGATTTCAGAGTCTAATAATACCTGTTCCTTCGCACTATCGTTGATCTGGTAACGCAACATATCTTCAAGCTTGAAAAGCACCCGTGAAGCCTCTTCCGGGTTCTTTCGGAGCAACACGTTCGCATTATTCAACATGTTGAACAGAAAATGCGGGTTGATCTGTTTTTTCAGGAACTTTAACTCCGATTGTAACGTGGAAGAAGCCAGCTCATCAATCCGCTGGTTGTAACCGATCCAGTATTTAAATAGTAGCAGGGCCGACGTTCCAAATATCAATAAGCTCAAAGAGACCATTGATGCCAGCACGTTCAATATGATATACAGGTTACCCTCCTCGTACGTTCCGCCAACATCGTGAAACCAACTCTGCAATACCACGATAAGACAAAGTGACAACAAAATCAAACATGCGACCGAAATCAAATAACTCAATATTTGTCCCCTGATCAGGAAACGAGGGGCCAATACGTACAAATTGAAATAAATAATAGCACTCGTGATCACGAAATAATAAAGCCACCCGTAAAAGCGTTCCAGTGTTAGTACAAGTTCTCCCGACTGGTTGGCAAATATACTGATCGTGATACAGAAAAGAGTCAATAACAACAGGAAGTGTCTCGCGAACTTGAAGCGGGGAGCCAGCAGGAAATCTGGGACACGACTATCAACAAGATTACTCATAGTTTTAGCATATTAAGTTTCAACATAATAATCCTTTTGGATATTGACAGGGAATAGTTATCCCCGTACAATAATTCCAATCGCTGTCTGATGCTCGAAAAATCATTCTGATCCGGCAAATTCCCGTTATCAAAGCTACAAACAAAATGTATCCGGCTATTCTCGACCCGAAATTGGAGATCGATAGCGGTAAACGTATCCTGCCCGTAAACATGAACAACAGCCTGCTGCACGAAAGGGATAAACAACAAGGGGGGCACGAAAGTCCGGTCAACCTCTCCTTCCGCGGAAACCGAATACCGGATACGTTTCGAGTACAATTGTTCCAAGGCCAGATAGTTTGTCAGAAAATTAATCTCAGCCTTCAACAACACCGCTTTCCGGCTGCAATCGTAAAGTTGGTATCTTAATATCTGGCTCAACTTCAACAACATTCCGGAAGCTTCATCCGGTTCGCCACGAGCCAAGACAGCCGTGCGATTCAGTATATTGAACAGCAATTGAGGATTCACCTGCGCTTTCAATTGTTCCACTTCCGATTGAATATGTATCCTCTCCAACTGGTTCACTCGTTTATTATCTATCGTCCAATGTTTTAACGCAATCGTGATCGCTCCTCCAAGCAGGCACAAAACAATCGTGGCAAAAGAAGACACGTAATTCAGGATAAATACCGGATTGAGAAAATAGGATACATCCTGACCCAACATGACACGTACCCCCTCCTCGATAATCGTCAGCAAACACATGAGTACAAACACGATAACGAACAACACGATTGTGTAAAGCAGGTATCTTTTCCGCATAAGATACCGGGGTATCAACAGATAGATATTCAAATAAGCTACAACCAGATAGGAGGCCAGGTTACAAAGAGTTATCCAGTACAAGTCTGTCCCAAGTTCCGTGACGTCCTGTTGAAAAATAACATAGGTCTGGTTGAAAGATATGGCAGTCAGCGCCACGACAAACAGGACGTGCCGCCATACCCGCAATTTTGAATTCACCAAAAGATTATAAAGAAAGGTTTGTCCCCTCAAGTTGATCTTAAACATCCCGTGTGTGTGCTTTTTTCAATAATACAAATGTACGATCTTTATTCTTAGCCCGGCTTAAAATTCCAACTTATAACTGATATTCGGCAAGGATGTGGCTCCACGGATAGGTTTTATCCGGTTAGTCTTGAAATTGTACTCGTGACCGTAATATTCCTTGCATCCAGTCGTGTTCAGGCTCTTGATAGCGAATTCGTGCGACACTCTTTTCCGGTTAATCTTGTATCCCACCGATAAATTTGTGATAAACATGGGAGAGAATTGTCGGGAAAAAGCCTTGGTTTCATCGTGTTGCACCACCCTATCCGGATCAAGCAGCGTGGCTGCCTCGTCTACCGGAGCGTAACGATCACCGCCCTGTATCGTCATCTTCAAGTTCACGCTGAACATGTTCTGTTTATCCCGACCGACCATCCATTCCTTACCTCCCAGCAGGTTGACAATATAATTCCGGTTGTACAACGTGTTACGCCACTTCCGATCACCGCCGTAATATCTCGAATCAAAGATAGAGGCTGTCACCATGTAATAAAGTCCCTTGTTCAGATAGCGTTCCAGCGTGAGATCCACCCCGATATTACGTCCCTTACCCCGGTTTACCAAAGCATCTTCCACGTAAAAATCACGCCTGTTCTGCACGGAATAAGAACTGTCTGCAATAACCGGAACATCATACAAGTATTGAAAATAAGGTTCTATCTTCACGTTCACGTTGTCCGACACCTTGAATCCGTAAGATAACATCACATGATGAGCTTTCGTGAAATCCAGGTCTTTATTCACGGAACGATCGCCCGTGCCTTGCGTCTTCACGAAATACACGTCCATTTTCTCCATCCGGCTATGCAACCCGTAAGCGAGAGCGAAAGAGCTTTTCGGCGAGGCCTGCCACTTAACACCTGCACGGGGTTCGAGCATCCAGCTATTATTCAATGTCAGTATTTGTGCGTTAATCCCCACATTCAACGTCACCTGATCACTTAATCCGATAGATGAACTCGTGTAAGCGGAAATCAGATCCGTGTTGCCCTTCCCCTCGGAAATTAACTCCAAGGGTTGCGTCAGATGCGGGGCCAAGTTCATATCCATGTTGTAATACATCTTCGTATAAGTAAATCCTGTTTTATTCGAAAATTTGGCACTAAACTTCCGGGTCAGTGCAGTAGTGAATATCAAATTCGTATTGCTCCGGTTCAGATCGAGATAAGGAGCCGACTTCAGATTCCAGTCATAACTATCTATCGTTCCCTCGTGCCGGAAATAGGTCACGGCCAACGTCGTTTTCAGTTGAGTCTCGTTGTTAAAGAAATAGCGATGACTTATACCGCCTGCTCCCATATACTGGCTCGTGTTTGATTTCGTCATATCACCCGTGGTTTCCCATTTATCGGTATCCTCCTCGAAATCCCCTTTCGATTTATCAACCAAGCCCGTTCCCCAAACCGAGAACACACCCGCCTTGCGTGTAGGCATATTAAACTTGAAATTCAAATCTTGGTAATCCAACGTTCCGTCGATATCCATCATCCCCAGTTCTCCCAACAACCCCGTGGTGGAGTAACGGTAATTAAAAATGTAAGAAGAATTGTGTCGCCGTGTCAATGGGCCTTCCGAGGCAAAGTCTATCCCTAGTAAACCCAACTGGAAAGTATTTTCAATCTTCCGGTTATTCCCGTTCCGCAATTTCATATCGAAAACGCCCGATACGGCATTGTCATACTCGGCGGGGAAAGCACCCGTGAAGAAATCCGAATTGCCCAGTACATGATTGCTTAATCCCGACAATATACCTCCACCAAGAATGGACAAATCCGCGAAGTGATTGGGGTTCGGTATCTCCACGTCTTCCAATTTCCATTGTAGCAGATGCGGGGCATTTCCATGAATAGATATCCCGTTTGTCGACATGCTAGGCGAGATTCCAGCGAAAGAACTTGCCAAACGTGCCGGATCATCCATTCCTCCGGCATAACGACTTGCCTCCTCCACGCTAAACATCCGGGCTCCCGTGGTCACCATCTTGTTTAACGGTTGCTCTTTATTCAATTGCGGTCGCACCATAACTTCATCCAGCTCTTTAATACTTTCTTTCAATGGAATATTCAAACTGACTTCTTTCGAGGACGTTACCAGTATTTCCCGGAAAATAGTCGGCTCGTATCCCACGAAAGAAGCCTGTATATTATGTCGCCCTATCGGGACGTTTTTAATAACAAAACGTCCCAAACTATCTGTCACAGACCCGATTTCAGGTTTATCCACCAAATTCACTGTCGCATAAGCCACCGGATAACCCGAAGCCGCATCCACGACAAAACCTCGTACAACCTGAGTCAAAATCTTGTTATTCTTTTGCCCGATCACGTTCACAGACAAACACAAAAGAACAAAGAACACACTCCATTTTTTTATTCCACACTTCATATATTTGATTTTTATTATTGATGAAACATATCTTTCCGATTCCTACTCCTGTTGCGTGTTCCTTTTATTCTTGACGTTACTCATGATTTTGAAAACCGTTTCAAATATCTCGTTTTTCCACCCTTTACGGGCCAATTCTTTACTTAAGACTTCTTCAAACGCATCCAATACTTTCGTGCAAGCGATAGGATCAATTCCCGTCATTTCCGCAACCCGTGATATAACCTCTGTCTTATTCATAACTGATTTGTTTTAATGATTACATGCCAAAGGTAGGTTTCCGCAGAAAGCTCTGGGAAAAGAATATACGAAATGCCCGGTTTTGCATACGAAACCGGGCATTACTACTACTTGATAAAAAAGAATATATGTAGGGCAGTGTTGATTACCAAACGTTTTCCCTTCCTTTGTAAGGAGGGGTTAAGGGTGGTAGTTCTATGTAAATTGACTTGTTAGACACTCGCTCTACTATTTATCGTATGAAATTCTACAAAAGACTGTATGCGCAAGTTACTCCTGCCATCACGATAGCCACCATACTCATCAACTTGATCAGGATGTTCAAGCTCGGACCGGACGTATCTTTAAACGGATCACCCACTGTATCACCAATCACCGTGGCCTTGTGATTATCAGAGCCTTTCCCGCCCAGATTGCCTTCTTCAATATACTTTTTAGCGTTATCCCATGCCCCACCAGCGTTGGCCATGAAAATAGCCAGTACGAAACCCGTACCCAAACCTCCTGCAAGCAAACCAATCACGCCGGAAACGCCAAAAATAAGTCCCATCACCACGGGTACGATAATCGCTAATAAAGACGGGAACACCATTTCATGTTGCGCCCCTTTCGTGGAAATCTCGACACATCTAGCGTAATCCGGTTCTGCCTCCCCGGTCATGATCCCCTTAATTTCGCGGAATTGACGACGTACCTCGTTCACCATCTTCTGGGCTGCCCGTCCCACGGCATTCATCGTTAACCCGCAAAACACGAACGACATCATGGAACCGATAAAAATACCGGACAACACTCTCGGGTTCATCAACGTCACGTCAAAATGCGTCATAAAATCGGAAAGCGTGGCATCGGCCGTTTTAACCATCCTTTCCCCTACCGGTATAACCACTTGCTCCATACGCAACAATCCGATCTTGATCTCCTCAATGTAAGAAGCGATCAGGGCTAACCCCGTCAAGGCTGCGGAACCAATTGCAAAACCTTTACCCGTGGCAGCCGTCGTGTTTCCCAACGCATCCAAGGCATCCGTACGATGGCGGACCTCTTCGCCCAAATTACTCATTTCCGCATTTCCCCCGGCATTATCCGCGATAGGCCCGTAAGCATCTGTCGCCAACGTTATACCCAATGTGGAAAGCATACCCACGGCAGCAATACCGACACCGTACAACCCCATTGACATATTAGCAAAACTAAATTCCGCGGCGAACAAGAAAGAAAGAATAATCCCCACCACGATCGTGAACACGGGTATAGCCGTCGAGATCATTCCCGTACCGATACCTTTAATAATCACCGTAGCGGGGCCCGTTTCCGAACTTTTCGCAATATCCCGCGTAGGTTTGTAAGCATGAGAAGTATAATACTCGGTCGCTTTCCCGATAACAATTCCCGTCAGCAACCCAACGATAATAGATCCACAAATCCAATAACTTAAACCAAGCAGGTAAATCACGAGGAAACTGGCTGCCACGATCAGAATCGAGCTGACATTAATTCCCCGGTCCAGCGACCTCAGCAACTGCTGTTGAGTTGCACCTTCCTTTGTTTTTACTAAAAATATACCTAGCAATGATAACACAACCCCGAAAGCCGCGATCAACATAGGTGCCAGAATAGCGTTAAATTGAACTTCCGGTTCCAACCTGAAAGCTGCCGCACCCAATGCCGCCGTCGCCAGGATAGAACCGCAATACGACTCGTAAAGGTCCGCACCCATTCCGGCAACATCCCCCACGTTATCTCCCACGTTATCCGCGATCGTTGCAGGATTTCGAGGATCATCCTCCGGTATTCCGGCTTCAACTTTACCTACCAAATCCGCACCCACGTCTGCCGCTTTCGTGAAAATACCTCCCCCCACTCTCGCAAAAAGAGCCTGAGTGGACGCACCCATTCCAAACGTCAACATCGTTGTCGTAATCACGATCGCCTTTTCACTGGCAGTCGCCTCTTCCACGAAATAATCCAACAATAACCACCACAATGAAATATCTAAAAGAGCCAAGCCCACGACAACCAATCCCATCACGGCTCCCGAACGGAAGGCAACCTTTAACCCGTCATTCATACTTCTACGAGCCGCATTAGCCGTTCTTGCAGAAGCGTAAGTAGCCGTTTTCATCCCGATGTAACCCGCCAAACCGGAAAAGAAACCTCCCGTTAAGAATGCAAACCACACCCACGGGTTTTGTAATTTCGGGCCATAAGCCATCCATGCAAAGAGTACGCACAAAACGAGAAACACGATCGCCACGATCCGGTACTGTTGTCGCAAATAAGCCATAGCTCCTTTGCGGACGTGTCCGGCAATACGTTTCATGGTGTCGGTTCCTTCCGACTCTTTCATCATTCCCTTGAAAAAAATCCTTGCGAAAAGGAGAGCGATAATAGCACACACGGGTACTATCCAAAATAGATCGTTTAACATGGTATTATATATTTGTAGTTAGTAAAAGTCATACAAAAAAATACTCGTCAAGATTTAAACGAACCCTGATGAGTAAAAGTACAAATAAAAACGAAAAAATATTCTCTATTTGCTATTTTTTTATAACTAGATTTTTCCCGTAAAGCTCGAATGGCCCCGCATCGGTAATAAGTACTTCATGGAATTCCCCGACCTGTAAGGGTTTGTCACTCGTCACGAACACTTCCTGATCCACTTCGGGCGAATCATATTGCGTTCGCCCTACAAAATAATCTCCTTCCACCCGGTCTATCAAAACTACAAATTTTTCCCCAACACAATCTTCATTCCAAGCGGCCGCAATCCCCGCCTGCAACTCCATTAACTCCTCTGCCCGCTTGTTTTTCGTCTCTTCGGGCACATCGTCCTGATAATGCTTGTCGCAATAAGTGTCCTCCTCATGCGAGTAAGGGAAAACGCCCAATCGCTCGAATTTCATCATCGAGACAAAATCTTTCAACTCTTCATAATCCTCTTCCGTCTCCCCGGGATGTCCCACCATGAGCGTCGTGCGCAAGGCGATTCCGGGTACTTCTTTCCGTATTTTGTGAATGAGATCCAAGGTTTGTTGCTTGGTCACCCCTCTTCGCATCATTTTGAGCATGTGATCACTGCAATGTTGCAAGGCTATATCTAAGTATTTGCACACGTTTTTCCGTTCCCGCATCACGGTAAGCAACTCCATCGGGAACCCGGCCGGGTAAGCATAATGCAATTTAATCCATTCTACCCCGGGAATATCCGCAATCCGATCCACCAATTCCGCCAACCGATTCTTTCCGTATTTATCAATCCCGTAATACGTGATATCTTGTGCCAATACCAGCAACTCTTTTACTCCTTGCTTGGCCAAACGCTCCGCTTCGTCCACGATCTCCTCAAAAGGACGTGATTTATACTCACCTGTCATGATCGGGATGGCACAATAAGAGCATCCGCGATTACATCCCTCGGATATTTTTAGATAAGCATAATGCTTTGGAGTCGTTAGGTGACGCTCGTTACGAAGTTGTTCGTCATACTTCTTACCCAATTCCGCGAGAATTCCTTTCCAATCGAATTTCCCAAAATAAGCATCAACCTCCGGGATTTCCTTTTTCAAATCCTTATCGTAGCGTTGAGACAAACACCCCATCACGTATATTCGTTCAACTTTCCCCTCGTTCTTTCGTTCCACCTGTTCCAGAATCGTGTTCACCGACTCCTCTTTCGCATCCCCGATAAAACCGCAAGTATTGATAATGACAATCTTGGCTTTCGAATTCTCAACATCCACTTCAACACCGTACCCGGCTTTTTCCAATTGCTTCATCAACAACTCCGTATCCACTAGATTCTTGGAACATCCCAAACTTATAATATTTACTTTCTTCATCTTGGCTCCTGATTTGGGTGCAAAGTTAACGCTTACGAACGAAAATTCCTCTAATTTCATTGCACAAAATAAACACCCCCACTCCAAAGCAAATCATACCTGAATCTTATTTGATAAAATCACATACTTTATATTTTACTTACTCTAGCTTCCATCTTTCTTCTATTTACCTTCTATCAGGATTGCAAAATCATGATGTAATCGTAGAAAGCATAAACACGTTGAAGTCACTTTACCGGATACTATTTATACTTATCATATTTGATATTCATCGGAAGTCGGCTAAAGATAGTTCTGATAAATTCTGTATCTTCATTGACTTTCCGTATCTTTGTGCTGGAATTCAAGCGAAACGCTTAGACTCGTAAAGTGTATCCGCAACACAAGCACTTTATGAACTTTATAAATTTAGGAGCTTTATGAACTATAATATACAACAATGGTTGCCGACAACCAAGAAAGAAGTTGAACAACGGGGCTGGAAAAGTATAGACGTTATCCTTTTCACCGGTGATGCTTACGTGGATCACCCCTCTTTCGGGGGAGCCGTGATCGGACGGGTTTTGGAATCATTGGGCCTGAATGTGGCCATCGTGCCACAACCCAACTGGCAGGATGATTTACGGGATTTCAAGAAACTGGGTAAACCGAATCTGTTTTTCGGTATCAGTCCCGGTTGTATGGATTCCATGGTAAACCACTACACGGCAGCCAAGCGGCGACGTTCGGACGATGCCTATACTCCGGACAACCGTAGTGGCGCACGTCCCGATATGCCCACGATCGTTTACACGAAAATATTAAAAGAACTCTACCCGGATACTCCCGTCATCATTGGCGGTATCGAGGCTTCCTTGCGACGCCTTACCCATTATGATTATTGGAAAGATTTACTTAGACCGTCTATTTTATATGAAAGTCAGGCGGATATGCTAGTGTATGGTATGGGAGAAAAACCGATCACGGAGATATGCAAAATGTTGCAGAAAGGTATACCTTTCGCAAGTCTCACGAATATACCCCAGACTTCCGTCATCAGGCATAAGGACGAAAAATACGCTACCAATAAAAAATGGCAGACCATCACGTTGGCTTCACATGAAGAGTGTTTATCGGACAAGCGAAAATATGCTACCAATTTCCGGTATATAGAAGAAGAATCCAACAGTATTCATGCCGCTAAGCTCGTGCAGGCTGTCGGGAATGAATTGATTATCGTGAATCCACCCTACCCGCCCATGACCACGGCCGAAATCGATGCGATTTACGATTTACCTTTCACTCGTTTGCCGCACCCGAAGTACAAGGGAAAAGAGATTCCCGCCTACAACATGATCCGGCATTCAATCACCATGCACCGCGGATGTTTCGGGGGATGTGCCTTTTGCACGATTTCCGCCCACCAGGGAAAATTTATCGCTTCCCGTTCCGAAGAATCAATCTTGCGAGAAGTACAACGGGTTTGCGAAATGCCCGATTTTAAAGGAACAATTACCGATCTAGGAGGTCCCTCGGCCAATATGTACATGATGAAAGGCAAAGATTCGGGTATCTGCGAGAAGTGTAAACGTCCCTCCTGTTTGCACCCGACCGTGTGTAAAAACCTAAATACCGACCATTCGCATCTTTTGGAGCTATATAACAAGGTTCGAAGGGATCCCCAGGTAAAACATTGCTTCGTCGGTTCCGGTATACGCTACGACCTGACTATGCATCGCACGGGGAACAAGGAAACTGATGCGGTCAACAGGGAATACCTGGAGACCGTTATCAAGCATCATGTGTCCGGCCGTTTCAAAGTGGCCCCGGAACACAGTTCCGACAACGTCCTGCACTTGATGCGTAAACCTTCTTTCAAATTATTCCAGGAATTGACCGCCCGTTTCAATGCGATCAATAAAAAAGAACATTTGAAACAACAAATTATCCCGTATTTTATCTCGTCACATCCCGGGTGTAGCCTGGTAGATATGGCCAAATTGGCGATCGACACGAAAGAATTGGATTTCAAGCTAGAACAGGTTCAGGATTTTACCCCTACCCCCATGACGCTAGCCACCGATATGTATTATTCAGGTTTTCATCCCTACTCTCTCAGCAAGATAGAATCAGCCAAAACGGAAGCCGAGAAAAAACGCCAGAATATATTTTTCTTCTGGTACAAGCGGGAATTCAAGAATGAAATTATCGGGATATTGTCGAAACTGAAAAGAAGTGATCTCGTAAAACGGTTATATTCAAATAAAAATAAATAAATATTCATTTTTTCATGATTAATCATTAACTTTGAATCACGTAATTACAAACGAATATGCGCTATTATACTTGGATAATGTTATTTTTTCTATTTACTTCATGTGCTCACCACAAGGCTGTAAAGAGCAACGAGCGAGGCATGGACTACATTACCCGGGAGCAACCACGAAAAGCCTTACAGGAATTTAATAACGCTATCTCTCTGGATCCTAACTTCTTTTCGGCCTATTACAACCGGGCAATTATTCTGGCCAACCTGAAACAGAATCAAGAAGCGCTTCAGGATATCAACTACGTGATCGCCAACGTTCCCGATCATGCTATGGCCTATTACAACCGGGGTATTATCTATGAAAATCTGGGAGAACCGACAAAGGCAATCAAAGATTACAGTCACGCGATCAACCTGCAGCCGGATTTGCTGGAAGCCTATCATTACCGCGGGATCGTTCGCTACGGGATGAAAGATTTGGAGGGTGCGCTTGCTGATTATAATAAAGCGATTTCGCTCGGGTTGAAATCAAGTGCCGTGTATTTCAACCGGGGCGTGATATTTCATCAAAAGGGACAACTCAGCAACGCTATTGAAAGCTATACTCGTTCGATCGAGATCGATCCCTCGAACGCCAAAGCCTATTACAACCGGGCGATCTCGAAGCTAATCGTTGATAACTATAAAGAAGCTCTTGAAGATCTGGAAATTTCGAAACGTTTGGGTTACCCGAAAGCGGCGGAAGTCATTTCACAATATTATAATTAATTTTCTCGCACAATAACTCATCATAAGCCTTGCTACAACGATCCTCTATTGTGTAGGGATATGTCTTGAATTCTTTATCTTGCATTTTTCGTATATTTTGGAACCACGGTTTTTGAGTTTCGTTTTTAACATCTATCCAAATATCACTATACTTGTCTTCCGAAAGATTTATGGTATCAAGTAATTTTTTATCTTTAGCAACTTGATCAAAAAAAACTAACAAATCCTTTAACACGAGATAATGCACATATCCTTTTTTCCTACTGACAAATTGTTTCACGTATAAATAAATGATCTCTCCTCCATCTTTTGTCTTCAAGATTGGAGATCTTAAAATCTCCCTGATCATCACTTGCACGGCATTGACCAACGGTTCATCCCAATTTTCTTCATACAAATCCTTGACAACATCTAGTTCATCTATACATTCAGACATGATAAACCCCACGTCATAAAGATTCTGGAAACCGTGTCGGATACACCATCTTCGTGTTTCTTCCCGTTGATGATATTGAATTAAAAACATCACGGAAAGTTGTCTACCGAAAAACCACATAGGTTTTACTAATTCCATTGATATACTTTCCCAATCCGGGGTAATTTCACTCAAAGACGATATTACATAGAAAACGAATTCCCCGTGTCGACCTATCGTTTTCAAGGTTGGTAAAAACATCGGATGATGTGTTCCTCCCATAAGGATGATACCTAATTTCACGACTTCCCGATCAGGAGCCTTACGAACCATCCAGTAGGCAAATTCAAGAATTTTAGTATTGACTGGTATTTGTCTATTTTCCATTTCCTTAAAGAAAGCCTCGTAATAACCGACGATCGGATTATCTCTCACGATCTTGTAAAAGGCAATTTTGGCTTTTAAGTCTTCGCCAATAGCACATGCCATAAAAAGATCTACCAATCTGTTTATAAATTGAGGTTTTACATCTTTTATCGGATTAACATAAAGATCCCAGTAGTCGTCACATCCCGGATCGTAGAAACCCCACTCTCCTCTCAACGGAGCGTGGTCGGGTAACTCGTTATCCTCTTCCGGCTCGAACCCCTTTTGAGTTTCAAGCCCAAGAAGTAATTTCACGTATTCAAATAGAGAGAGTCTGCCTTCCCACGGTAATTTTCCCTTGTCAAATGCTAGTTCCATATCCGCACATTTTAAGTTATTACACCTCCTACATTGTTGCTTTTCTCAAAATTACAAAAAATAATTCCAAAAGCCATGCACGAAGCATAAAAAAAGAGGATTAAGTTTTACTTAACCCTCTTTTTATCTATCGGTGTAAATTCGTTATTTCTTTTCAACTAACGGGGCAATAGCTTCTTTCACTTGTTTCAAAGTCTCTTTCACGCTCTCGTTTGCCGGCTCAACAGTTGCAGCCTGATTCAAATAATCCTGAGCTTTTTTGAAATCAGCCAAGGCTTTTGCTTTTTCTGCTTCATATTTTTCTTTCTCAGAATTAGCGAAAGGAGTTGCTTTTTGGAGAATAGAAGCACCATTATTAAAATAAAGCGTACCCAAGCTCAATAAACCGCGGGCTTTCAATTGTTTGTTGGAAACCTGAGAACTCTTCGTGAAATTCTCGGCTGCCTTGGCGATATTATTCGCTTTTTGGAATTTTTGTCCCTCTTTAGCGAAATAATCGGAATACATCTTTTCCAACTTCACGTTCTGTCCCGGGGTAGCTTTAATTCCATCTTCCAAAGTTTTAAGCATTTCTGCTATCTTGTTCTGGTTTTCTTGAGCATCAGCTTTTCCTTGATAAGAAGAAGCAACCTTATAATTATTCTTGATTGACATATCAAAATACTTCTCCGCTTGCGGATAATTCTTCAAAAACTTATAAGAAAGAAGGGCGACATTATACACACAAGCATCATCCTTGTAATCAATGGCTTTCAAATACTTCTCCCAATTCTCGACAGCTTCCTTGTAATTTTTTGCCTTGTATGCCGCATTCCCGGCATTTTTTAATTTACCAGACTCATCTTCTTGCGCAAAAAGAGCTCCTCCTACAAACAAGCTCGTTAGAACAAATAAAAGTAGTTTCTTCATATTTTCCGTGTTTTGTTTAACATGAATAAAATCGTTGTTTATGCCCACTAAGATAACACTCTCTTAAGAAATATCAAAAGCATCTTAACTTATTTTTCACATTTCTCGAATCATTTCACGCTATCTGACTGATAAAGAAGAGACAATATTTTCTTTAAACCCGCCTCGTCTTCCCGGTCAAACGCCTCTAATTGATCGCTATCCACGTCCAGACAGCCGAAAATGCGCCCTTCCTGATCTCTTAAAGGAATTACAATTTCACTTTTTGATGCGGCGTTACAGGCTATATGCCCCGGAAATTCTTCCACGTTACCCACGATAACCGTCTCTCCCGAATTAATGGCAGCCCAACAAACACCTCCGCTTCGGAGTTTCTGACAGGCCACGGGGCCTTGATAGGAACGAACTATCAAATCGCCATCGACCAACACATACACCCCGGTCCAGAAAAAGGTCTGCATCTTGTGGTGCAACACGGCTTCCATGGTCGCTAAACGTGCCCAAATATCTTCCGTGGATTGGATATATTGCTTGATCTGATCATACAAACGATCGTATTTTGCCAGTTTTTTTGAAGTTTCCATATACAAATTAGTTTATAAGGTTCATAAAGTTCATAAGGTTTATAAAGTTGCAAAAGTCCTTAGAACTATATTTATCGGCAGCCAAGCTGCCGTAAACAAAGCGCCCCGCAGGGGTCCATAGACTTTATAAACTTTATAAACCTTACAAACTTTCTAACTCATTATAGATGTTGCAGTATATCCACCAGGTGACTCCACCACATTTCTACGGTCTTGATATTTATTTTCTCATCCGGAGAGTGAACGCCTCTCAGTGTCGGGCCGAAAGAGACCATATCCATGTTCGGGTATTTTTCCAGGAACAGACCGCACTCCAATCCGGCGTGAATTGAACGCACGATAGGTTCTTTACCGAACAAACGCTTATAAGAGTCCACGGCCACTTTCACTACCGGAGAATTCGGGTTCGGAGCCCAACCGGGATACCCTTCCCCGTGTTCCACTTTTGCCCCGGCCAACGTAAACACGGATTCCACCATATTGGCAATATTGAATTTCTCTGAATTAATATCGCTACGTTGTGATGTCGTGATCAATATATTATTGGGCTCGTTAAATCTTACAGCAGCCAGATTCGTGGAGGTCTCAACCAATCCCGGCATACGATAACTCATCGAGAATACCCCGTGAGGACAAGCGTATAAGGCATTCAACAACGCCTTGGTACTTTCTTCCGTCAATCCGTTTTCCGGGACTTCAATGGATTCCAACGCCAACTGTAATCCCGGTTCGGTAACTTTCCACACATTCTCCATTTCGGCGGTATATATATTGAAATCCGCTCTCACGTGTTCCCGGTGTTGATTTTCAAACGTGATCACGGCAAATGCCTCCCGGGCGATAGCGTTACGCAAATTTCCTCCCTCAAGCACGGAAACTCGAATCCCGTATTTTGCATTCAAGTCCCACAAGAAGCGATTTAAAATCTTGATCGCATTTCCCCTACCTTTATTTATATCATCACCGGAATGTCCTCCTTGAAGTCCCTTCACCTGTACTTTCACTGCAAAAGAATCTGCAGGTGTCTTTTCCGTCTTGTATCCCATATTTATAACGGTATCAATACCTCCGGCACACCCGATAAACAATTCTCCTTCATCCTCCGAGTCCAGGTTCAAAAGAATATTTCCACTCAGGAATCCCGGTTGTAGAGCAAAAGCCCCAGTCAAACCGGTCTCTTCATCCACGGTGAACAAACATTCAATCGGTCCGTGAGCAATATCTGTTGATGTCAAGATAGCCATTTGTGCTGCCATCCCGATCCCGTCGTCAGCTCCTAATGTTGTTCCTTTAGCTCGCACCCACTCTCCATCCACGTAGGGTTGTATCGGGTCTTTGTCGAAATCATGAATCGTGTCGGAATTCTTCTCGCACACCATATCCATGTGAGCCTGCAAAATCACGGTCGGGGTATTTTCCTTCCCTTTCGTGGCTGGCTTTTTAATCAATACATTTCCCGCTTCATCCCGCTTAGCATCCAGATTGTGCTTCTTGGCCCAATCCAACAAATAAGCGATAATCTTTCCTTCTTTTTTTGACGGTCTGGGGACCTGACATATTTCTTCAAAATATCCCCAAACAGCTTCCGGTTTTAATCCTTGAAAAACTCCCATAACAAATATTTTAAATTTATGATCCAATCAATTTTTTGATTTATGATTTCCGATTAAGTGATTTCCTCTCACAACACTCTTTTTTCATAATCACTGAACCTTCTCATTTTTAGTTTTTCTCTTTTAACTTTTATCTTCCTCGCCCCACAGGGGTCCATAGACCTTATGGACTTTATAAACTTTATGGACTTTACAGCCCTCATTTTTAGTTGACATTGAGTTTCTTCAAAACCCATATCGCGGACTTCAATTCTTGCGAAGACAAGGTAAAACTCATATCCGTGTGTACCTGCTCCACGATTTGACGCAAGGCATGCTGGGCTTCCACCCCTTTTTCCGTGAGTACGACAAAATTACTCCGCTTATCCTCTTTATCCATCTTCCGCTGAACATATCCCCGTTTTTGCAAAGTATTCAATAATTTCGTGACATTGTACTTATCTTTTTGAAGACGTTTGGAGATGTTTTGTTGATTCACGTGATCCTGTTCCCACAACACTTGCAAAAGCTCGTATTGCTCCCGGCTGAGATCATAACCGGCATTCAGAAAACTGCGATTCAAAATTTTCGTGTAACCTCTTTCCGCCTTGCTCAAGAGAGCTACTAATTCACTTACTTCTGTCATAGTCGTTGCGTTTTATACTATGCACAAACTTAATTATTTTAATTTAAAAAGCGGTAATATCAACTAAAATATTACCGCTTTTTTTTCATTTTATCACTTCCCCGTTTTCATAATATCGTTCCTTCTCTAAGAAAGAGAAATAAACATCACTATCCGGATACCCGGCTTCTTTCAGACACTCGAATATTATTTTTGCCAAAGCATCTTGCTGTTCTACAGGACGTTTAAAATATTCCACCTTCACGAAAGGATACGCTTGCAAATGATCGTCTCCTGAAACAAAAGATGAATTCATCACCTCTAAAACAACCGTTTCCCTCGGGCATCCCAAGGTGCTGACAATCCCTGAAATCAACCGTTCTCCCACCCGGGCCAATTTATCTTTTTCTATCGCATGAAATCTTAAAAAAGGCATGTTATTAATTGAAAATACAGAATTGAAAATGATCTTCTCTCCTGCAAGGTTATACATCATATTATTTAAAGTATCTCTTTTTAATATCTCGTGAAGTAATAATTGTCAATTTTCAATTTCCAATTGCTTGAAGAACCATTCTGCCGTGTCTCGCACTTTTTCCACAACATTCTCTAAAGGTAACGGCATTTGTCCCCCCGCGGCATTCAGATGTCCGCCGCCATTGAAAAACTCCTTCGCCCACATATTTACAGGAATATTTCCTTTCGAACGGAAAGAAAGTTTCACCTTGTCTTTTCGCTCGGTGATCTGCACGGAAACAAGCACATCCTCAATAGATAACGGCACGTTTACCAAGCCCTCCAAATCCCCGTCTTTATAATTATATAATTCCAATTCCTGAAATGTAATCGGGATCACGGCCACGGGGAAATGTTCATCTATCGCCAATTTATTCAACAGACAATTCCCCGTCAAACGTAACCGGGAAAGCGTGTTTCGCTGGTAAAGTTGCTCGTGCACGTAATCTTTGTTCAAACCTAAAGCCAGTAAATCGGCTATCACCCGATAAGTTTCCGGGTGAGAAGAATTGTGACTTAATCCCCCGGTATCAGTTGAAATTCCGGTATAGATAGCATTAGCTATATCCGTGTCAATGATTTCTTTACCCCACACGCCGGAAATGACATTATAAAGCAATTCACACGTCGAAGATACACTTGTATCCGAAATGCGATAAGTCACATTGTCCGGGTCCGGGTGATGATCTATCATGATAACATCACCTTTAAACTCCTTAACCAAAGGTTCTAAATCCCCTTCCCGGCTCACCGTGTTATGATCCAGCATGAACAATACATCCGCTTCCCGAAGCCAATGGCGGCACTCTTTCGATCTGTTCTGAAAAGAAATTGCATCCGGAATTCGTTTCAACCATCGCAAGTAATCCGGGATATAATCACATGTCATCAATTGCGCACGTATTCCCACTTTATCCAACACCTGCCACAAGGCTGAACACGACCCGACAGCATCACCGTCAGGTGAAATATGAGGTATTATTACCACTTTCAAATCCTGAGCGGAAAGTCTTTCCTTTATTTTTTCTATGATTGCTTCGTACATTAAATTAACTTTATTCCGATGGTATTCCACCATCCACGTTTTTGAATTGTGCAAAAATAAGAAAATGTTTTATTCCGAATTGCAAAACATTCAGAAAACAACTATCGCACCTTCACTTTCCAATAATTACGTCTGTTTTCTAGCTTCTAAAAAAAGAAATGATATGTGAAAAAACCAACGTTAATTAATACGACAAATATAGGCTATTTATTGATATTTTCGCATCTAATCACATTTTGTTTAACGTTGTCATTCCCAACATACAACAAATATGGAAGTTGACTTTTCGAATTTCTTTTCAATCATGAACGAAGTATATTAATAAACGTTCCATTTATGATACAAAAAAGCAACTATAATATTTGGTTGGAAATAACTGATTACAATACCGTTAACTTAATGATTAAAAAGCATTTCAAAAATCATGCAGAATAGTTTTGTAGTAAACTTCACGGACAAAGAAAAAACTTTTCGCTATTTATACGAAAAATACGTGGTACTCTTACGCTATTTTGCCGTCAAATACATTAATGATCAAACGATTGTCTCTGATATCATTCAAGATGCCTTTGTCCGGTTATGGGAAAAATTACACCTGTTTAAAGATGAAAATGAAGCCAAAGCATTCTTGTACAAAGTCGTACAAAATGCGTGCATCGACCTGATCCGGCATCATGAAGTTACCGAAAAATACGTGCAACACATCGTGTCCGAGAACGAAGAAGAAAAATCATTCTTAGACAACTTGTTTGAAGCCGAAATATTCGAGGCTTTAAGAACCGTGTTTAATGAACTCCCTCCCGCCTGCAAAGAAGTATACTTGTTGAGTTTACAAGGAAAAAGCCACGAAGAGATTTCACAACAACTGAATATCACGATCAACACCGTGAAAAAACACAAGAACAATGCGAATCATTACATGAAAGAAAGATTAAAATATCTTCTGCAAATAATTTTAACTTCAGGATTCAGCATTTAAAAACAAAATTTACGATCTTTACAAAAAAATAGTCCGACTTAATACATTATAGCATGATCTACAACAAACAGAAAGTGATATTTTTACTTGTTTTATTGTTTATATCGCTAATGTCCTCCGAGGCTGCAACAGTAGGCTCGGTCAAACAAAAACAAGAAACAATTATCGGGGTAAAAAAAGTCAATCCCACGACTGTCGACATCCTGTTCTCTAATCATCAAAGAATGACATTTGATTTTTACGGAGAAAACATTTTTAGAGTCTTCCAGAACAACACGGGAGGAAACATGCAAGCTCCCGCAGCAGAACCGGAGGCCCGAATTCTGGTTGATAATCCCCGGAAGACGATTTCCGATTTGATGATCAACGACACCAACAACCAAATCACCATCACAACCAGTAAAATAAAACTGATTCTGGATAAACAAACCGCTTTGCTGAAAGTCGTCAACCTATCAACCGGGATCACGGTTCTGGAAGAAACCGAACCAGTTCTTTTCGAAAAGGGGAAAACCGTCCTGACGTTAAAAGAAAATCCCGATGAATATTTCTACGGAGGAGGCGTTCAAAACGGTCGTTTCTCTCACAAAGGCAAGAAAATTGCGATAGAAAATCAAAATAGCTGGACAGATGGCGGTGTCGCCTCACCCACCCCTTATTACTGGTCTACACGTGGATACGGATTCATGTGGTACACCTTTAAAAAAGGGACTTACGACTTCGGGGCTACTAATAAAAGCATGGTTAAACTCTCTCACGAAACCGATTACTTGGATGTATTTTACATGATAAATGACGGGGTAGCAGCCTTGTTGAATGACTTTTATCAACTCACGGGACACCCGGTATTACTGCCGAAATTCGGTTTTTACCAAGGTCACTTGAACGCTTATAACCGGGATTATTGGAAACAAGACGAAAAGGGTATTCTTTTCGAAGATGGTAAACGATATAAAGAAAGCCAAAAAGACAATGGAGGAATTAAAGAATCATTGAACGGGGAGAAAAATAACTATCAATTCTCCGCCCGTGCCGTGATCGATCGCTATAATAGTCATGACATGCCCTTGGGATGGTTACTACCGAACGACGGGTACGGGGCCGGGTACGGTCAAACGGAAACCCTCGACGGTAACATTCAAAACTTGAAAGAACTGGCGGAATACGCTCATCAAAATGGCGTTCAGATCGGGTTATGGACCCAATCCGATTTGTACCCGAAACCGGGAATAACCGCCTTGTTGCAAAGGAATATCATAAAAGAAGTACGAGATGCGGGAGTACGAGTACTAAAGACCGATGTAGCCTGGGTGGGTGCCGGTTATTCCTTCGGGCTAAACGGCGTGGCGGATGCAGCCCGGATCATGACGTATTATGGTGATAACAGTCGCCCGTTTATCATTTCCCTCGACGGTTGGGCCGGAACACAACGTTACGCCGCAATCTGGTCGGGAGACCAAACCGGGGGCAATTGGGAATACATTCGCTTTCATATCCCAACCTATATAGGATCCGGTTTATCCGGTCAGCCGAATATCACTTCCGACATGGACGGTATTTTCGGGGGGAAAAATCCGGTTGTCAACATCCGGGATTTTCAATGGAAAACATTCACTCCCATGGAATTAAACATGGATGGTTGGGGGGCTAACGAGAAATACCCGCATGCCTTGGGAGAACCGGCAACTTCCATCAACCGTTGGTATTTAAAAATGAAGTCCGAATTACTCCCCTACACGTACAGCATTGCCAAAGAAGCCGTTACCGGATTACCTATCATTCGGGCCATGCTACTAGAAGACCCGAATCCTTATACATTAGGCATTTTCACCCAATATCAATTCATGTACGGCCCTTACTTCCTGGTGGCACCTATCTATCAGGCAACCCGCGCGGATAAAGAAGGAAACGATATCCGGGATGGTATCTATCTTCCGGAAGGTACTTGGATTGATTATTTCACGGGTGAAAAATATAAAGGGAACCGTATATTAAACAATTTCACCTCTCCCCTGTGGAAACTTCCCGTTTTCGTGAAAAGCGGGGCTATTATTCCCCTCACGACCGCGAACAACAACGTGAACGAAATCAACCGACACCTTCGCCTGTATGAAGTATACCCCGACGGGCATACCAGCTTCACGGAATATGACGATGACGGAATCACCGAAGCATATAAATCAGGCATGGAAACAATCACTTTGATAGAATCAGACACGGATTCAAAAAACAACGTTACCCTTCACATCTACCCGACACGAGGAGATTTTGACGGTTTCATCAAAGAAAAAGAAACCCTGTTCAAGATCAACGTGACAGAGCGCCCCAAAAAGATTACCGCCAGAATCGGTTCCGGCAAAGTAAGATTGACAGAAGCCCGATCCATGGATGAATTCATGAACAGCACAAACACCTATTTCTATGACGCCACCCCGAACTTGAACAAGTATGCAACCGAAGGTAGCGAATTTGCGAACGTCTCGATTACCAAGAATCCCCAACTATTAATCAAACTAGCATCCACGGACATCACGGCAAACGAGATCATCGTGAATATTAACGGCTTCAAATTTGACGTCCCCGATAGTCACAAACGATCCACGGGACAACTGCTAACCCCAGTCGCCCAAGTGACCGAAGAAAATGTAGCTCCTTATACCGTGAAACCCACGTGGAACAAGGTGGAGCATGCAGACTATTACGAGATCGAGTTTAATGATATGTTATACACCACGATCAAGAATACGGAAATCCTCTTTGAAAACTTGGAAGCCGAAACCCGCTACTCTTTTAAAATCCGGGCCGTCAACAAGGACGGGTTCTCCGATTGGAAGGAATTTAGCGTGACCACCTTATCCAACCCGTTGGAATTTGCCATCCCCAATATTAAAGGTGAAACCTCTGTCCCCAACCAAGGTGGTGCAGGTATTCATAAATTATTCGACTTTGCCGAATCCGGGGACACGTGGCACACCCGCTACGGTATGAAAGCCATTCCATTTGATATCATCATGGATTTACAGACGATCAATCAATTAGATAAATTCAACTACCTACCCCGCATGGATGCCGGAAACGGTACTCTGTTGAAAGGTTCCGTATATTACAGCATGGACAAACAAAACTGGATAGAAGCCGGGTCATTTGAATGGGTTCGGGACAACGCCGTCAAACAGTTTAAGTTCACGGATCATCCCTCCGCTCGCTATATCAGACTATCCGTGAACGAGAGTGTCGGTAACTACGGTTCCGGTCGTGAGCTTTATGTCTTTAAAGTACCCGGCACGGAAAGTTATCTACCGGGAGACATCAACAATGACGGGCTGATAGATCACAATGACCTGACATCCTACATGAACTACACCGGTCTGAGAAAAGGCGACCCGGATTTCGAAGGCTACATCAGTAATGGCGACATCAACAAGAATAACTTGATTGATGCCTACGATATCTCCGTCGTGGCCACACAATTAGATGGCGGTGTAAAACCATCAATCCCGAAAGTAAACGGTCATATCGAAATCAGTACATCCAAACAAGCGTACAACAAGGGCGAAGTCATTGAAATCAACGTGAACGGAGTGAACCTCCAAGCCGTGAACGCTCTCAGTTTCGCCTTACCTTACGATCAGGACGACTACGAATTTATCACCGTTGAACCGATCAACATGAAAAAGATGGAAAACCTGACCCGGGATCGCTTGCATTCAAACGGTCAAAAAGCCATCTACCCTACTTTTGTAAACTTAGGAGATCAAGAACCCCTCGAAGGCTCCATGAAACTATTCGTCATAAAGCTAAAAGCAAAACGTAAAGTCAGATTTGACTTGAAAGCTATTGACGGTATTTTAGTGAATAAAAACTTGAACACGTTGCAAGTGTTCAAGTAACATTATCCCCCAAGATAGATTTAAATGTCCAGTTTTAGCATCATAGAACTGGACATTTTTTAATGTTCTTTTTCGTAAACAATAACAATATCAGACATTACAGTTAACTCAATCGCATTCCTATCATTAGCAGGTGTATAATTCAACTCAAGGCAAAAGCTCTTCTATTCCCGAAATTCGGTAGGCGTCATACCCGTATGCCGACGGAAATAGCGCCCCATATATGATGTGCTGTCAAAATGGAAACGATCAGCAATCTCTTTGGCTGACAGATCTGTGGAAACGAGCAAACGTTTCATTTCCATAACGATTTGCCTGTCGATAAGTTCCTTTGGCGATATTCCCAGTGTTTTGAATGTGATTTTCGAGAGGTAATATGGAGTGATGCACAATTTGTCTGCATAAAATTTTACATCGTGCTGAGAATAACAGTGTTCCACCAACAACCGACAAAAACGGTTAAACTGTTGTCGTACAATGCTGATCGATTTTATATTTTTCGCAGGAATTTCGGGCATCGTTAGGGCTTCTATTGCCATGAACAGATTTTGAATCTGATTCCGTATCATCATCCGAACCGGTTTCCCGACAAGCACGTGCATGTAATAATCATTGTGACAATGCCAAGAATACAGTAATATCCGTTGTTCTGCGGAGGTCTGAAAAATAGGATCGTCATATACCCTGTCGAAAAAAGCGGATGATAATGAAAACGTCGTTTCATCGAACAGTCCGGGCGACATTTCGAGGTTTCGTACTCGAAACTTTTTGCTGACGGCATGAACAACAAACAGGGTGTCCGGGAATACGAGCACAATGTTGCCACATCGTAACGGGCGACGTTTGAAATTTACTGAAACAATAGCACACCCCTCTTCACAGAAAAGTATCATCCCTCCTAATGGGCGGATCGCAGAACCGACGGATTTCCTCAAATCGGTCGGTTCTATCGTATAATCTCTATCCAGCTTTTGCATAATCGTTTCTGTTTTTTCTGCAAATGTAGGATAAATCCGACATTATCGCCACGGTAGTTTTCAAAAGTATCCTTGTTGTTTGGATTTGTATGCCGACCGAACGTCGGGGAAAACATAATTTTGCACCCAGAAAAATAAAAAGGAACTATGAAACAGAAATTATTAAGTGCGACGATCTTATTGTCCGTATGTCTGGCATCATGCAAAGAGGCCGTTCTTTCTCAGCAGCAGATCGATTATTCGGTACAAACGGTTGCTGAAACCGATGTAACTCTTACGGAATCCTACTCTGCTTCGATACGCGGACGACAGGACATCGAAATTTATCCACAAGTATCGGGAACTATCCAATGCGTCTGTGTCAAAGAAGGAGAAAAAGTGCGACGTGGGCAGCAGCTATTCGTAATTGACAGAGTGCCGTATGAATCGGCCCTACGCACGGCTGTGGCCAATGTTCATGCCGCAGAAGCACAGGTCGAAACGGCACGAATCACCTACGAGAGTAAACAGGAGTTGTTCCGACAAAATGTGATTTCGGAGTTCGATCTTTCGACCACTCGCAACGCATTGGCCGTTGCCAAAGCCTCGTTGGAGCAGGCTCGGGCGGAGGAGACCAATGCCCGCAACAGCCTCTCATATACGGAGGTAAAAAGTCCTGCTGACGGTGTAGTCGGTACGATTCCCTATCGAGTGGGCGCATTGGTCGGGCCGACGTCGGCACAACCGCTTACGACTGTTGCTGACAATTCCGAAATGTACGTCTATTTTTCGATGTCTGAAAACCGATTGCAGGAATTGGTCATGCGTTACGGTTCTCTCGACCGAACGATCGAGAACATTCCCGCCGTGCGCTTGCGTATGAACGACGGAACCCTTTACGCGGAAGAAGGACGTATCGAGAGTATTAGTGGCGTGTTAAATGCCGAAACGGGTAGCGGGTCACTGCGTGCAGTCTTTCCCAATCCGAACCGTATGCTGTTCAGTGGCGGCACTGGTAATGTGGTGATTCCGCAACTGTTGAAAAACGCCATCGCCATTCCGCAGGAAGCTACCTATGAATTACAGGACAAGATATTCGTCTATCGTATCATTGACGGTAAAGCTGTCGCCACACGTATTGAAGTCAGCCCGATACACGACGGAGTGAACTACACTGTAACGAAAGGCCTTGCGGCGGGCGATGTGATCGTTACAACGGGTATCGGTCTGCTCAACGACGGGGACGAAATCAAGATAAACGATAATGCGGGAGGTAACGTATGAATCTGCGATTTTTCATAGATAGACCGATCTTTTCAATCGTCATTTCGATTACAATTGTATTACTGGGCATCATCGCCTTGACAACCCTTTCAGTCGAGCAGTATCCCGACATCGCACCGCCGACGGTGCAAGTAACGACTTCCTATCCCGGAGCCAACGCCGAGACCGTGCAAAAGGCTGTCATCGTGCCGCTCGAAGAGGCGATTAATGGTGTGGAAAACATGTCGTACATCCACTCCGAAGCCTCCAATACGGGAGACGTGACAGTGAACATCTATTTCCGTCAGGGTGTCGATGCCGACATGGCTGCTGTGAACGTGCAGAACCGCGTATCGAAGGCACAAGGACTGCTGCCCGCCGAGGTAACGAAAATTGGCGTGCAGACCCTCAAACAGCAAAAGTCGCTGCTGAAAGTGCTGGCCCTGTACAGCCCCGACGACTCGTATGACATGCAGTTCATCAACAACTACATGAAGATCAACGTCGAGCCACGCATGAAGCGTATCGCTGGCGTCGGTGAGTTCAACGTGCTAGCATCGAACTACTCGATGCGGATCTGGCTCAAACCCGACGTCATGGCGCAATATAAACTGATTCCTTCGGATGTGACGTCTGCTCTCGAAAAGCAGAACCTCGAATCGGCGACAGGAGCATTCGGTGAAAACCACGAAAACGCATACCAATATACGATCAAGTGGAGTGGCCGCCTTTCAACCCCCGAACAGTTCGAACAAATCGTCATCCGTTCCCTAGTGAATGGAGATATTTTACGTCTGAAAGATGTCGCCCGCGTGGAGATGGGTGACGAAGCGTATTCTTACCGTGCCCTCACCAACGGCCACGCCGGATGTATCGGTGAGGCGTTTCAGAGTGCCGGATCAAACGCCACGGAAGTCGTGGAGAACATCGATGCTCTGATTACCGAGCTGACCGAAGAACTGCCCGACGGACTGGCGTTCGCCGACTTGCTGAGCGTAAACCGTTTCCTCTACGCCTCGATGGAAAACGTATTGTGGACGCTCATCGAAGCAATCTTGCTGGTTGTTCTGGTGGTATACGTCTTCTTGCAGGACATCCGTTCGACGCTCATCCCAACCATTGCCATCGTTGTCTCGCTGGTCGGCACGTTCGCCATCATGTCGCTTCTGGGTTTCTCGATCAACCTCCTGACTCTATTCGCCCTTGTGCTGGCGATCGGTACGGTGGTCGATAATGCTATCGTGGTGGTCGAGGCGGTACAGGCGCGTTTCGACGTGGGCTACAAATCGGCATATATGGCTACGAACGATGCCATGCAGGGCATAACGGGAGCGATCATCACCTCAACACTCGTCTTCATGGCTGTGTTCATTCCCGTTTCGATGATGGGCGGAACATCGGGCGTGTTCTATACGCAGTTCGGAATCACGATGGCCGTTGCTGTAGGTCTTTCGGCTGTCAATGCCCTGACGCTCTCGCCTGCATTATGCGCTCTGATGCTGCAACCCTATGTCGATGAGGATGGCAACGTGCGTAAGAATTTCACCGCCCGTTTCCGTAAAGCGTTCAATGCCGCCTTTTCGGTAATGGTGCAACGCTACGTACGAGGCGTCATTTGGTTCGTGCGCCATCGTATCGTGGCATGGGGAACACTTGTTGCAGCTATCGTGCTCCTTGTCATTCTTATGAAGAACACACAGACGGGACTCGTTCCGGACGAGGATACGGGGTCGGTTATGGTAAGTATTACCACCAAGCCCGGTACGTCGCTTTACACAACGACTAAAGTATTATCGCAAATCGAAAAAGAAATCCAGCAAATGCCACAGGTGGAGCACTACGCCACCGTGAGCGGTTATTCGTTTAGCGGCTCAGGAGCAAGTGCCGGCATGATCATTCTTTCGCTCCGAGACTGGTCGGAACGCTCCAAAAGGGGCGACGATGTGCTGTCGGTCATTGACCGCATCAACGCTCTCTCGACGAAGATTCCCGATGCGCAGATCTTCGCAGCCGCACCTCCGATGATTACGGGGTACGGCATGGTGAACGGTTTCGAGCTGCACGTGCAGGACAAAGCGGGCAAACCCGTCACAGAGTTGGATGAGGCCACACGTGGATTCATCGCAGCACTCTCGACACGTCCCGAAATCGGTGCAGCCTACTCGTCGTTCTCGTCAGGCTATCCGCAATATACACTCGACATCGACGCAGCCAAGTGCGAACGGGCGGGCATTTCTCCGTCGGATGTGCTGGCTACCATTTCAGGCTATTACGGCGGCCAATACGTCTCTAACTTTAACCGTTTCTCGAAACTCTACCGCGTGATGATTCAGGCTGACCCGTCATACCGCGTGACACCAGTATCTATGAATCACCTCTATATCCGTACATCTGGAGGCGAAATGGCTCCTATCGGGCAGTTCGTGCGGCTGACCAAGACCTACGGCCCGCAGTCACTCAACCGTTTTAACCTTTACACTTCGATTGCCGTGAACGGTGCTGCCGCGGATGGCTATTCGTCAGGCGATGCCATCCGTGCAATTGGTGAAACGGCAGCAACGGCTTTACCCAAAGGGTACAGCTACGAGTTCGGAGGCATCACGCGCGAGGAGAGTACCTCGACGAGCAATACGGTGATGATTTTCGCCATCTGTTTCGTGCTGGTCTATTTGATTTTGAGCGCACTCTACGAAAGTTTCTTCATCCCGTTAGCTGTCGTACTGTCGCTACCGTTCGGTTTGTTCGGTTCGTTCCTTTTCGCCCAGTTGATGGGACTGGAAAACAACATCTACATGCAAACGGGTATCATCATGCTGATCGGTCTATTGGCAAAAACGGCGATTCTCATTACTGAATACGCCGTTAAACGCCGCAAGGCGGGCATGTCGCTAATTCAAGCTGCGGTAGGAGCCGCCAAAGTACGTCTGCGCCCGATTCTGATGACCGCACTAACAATGATTTTCGGTCTGCTACCACTGATGGTATCAACAGGAGTCGGAGCCAACGGTAACCGCACGCTTGGTTCTGGTGCCGTTGGCGGCATGCTGGTCGGAACACTCGCATTGCTCTTTATCGTACCCGTGCTGTTCGTCGCCTTTCAATGGTTGCAGGAGAAGATACGTCCCGTGCAGTTTGAGTACACCAACGAGTGGTCGATACAAGCTGAAATAGAGGATTTAAAAAATCGAAAAAAGGAGGAATGATGAAAAAAACAATCATAATAGTAATAACCGTATCGCTGTTTACCGCATGCGGTATCTATAAACCCTATACCCGTCCTGAAGTGCGAACCGATAATCTCTACGGAGTGGAGTACGCAACCAGCGACACCACGTCAATCGCCAACATCGGATGGCGCAAACTGTTCGCCGATCAGCACCTGCAACGGCTGATCGACACGGCATTGGTGCACAATACCGATTTGCAAGTTGCACGACTTCGCATCACTGAGGCCGAAGCCACACTGAATGCAGCGCAATTGGCCTATCTGCCATTGTTCAACTTCGCTCCGTCGGGTAGTATAAGCAACTTCGACGGTGCGAAAACCTCGTGGACGTACAGTGTTCCCGTTGCGGCGAGTTGGGAGGTCGATATTTTCAGTCGCTTGACCAATGCCAAACGGCGTTCGCATGCGGCCCTCCTACAAAGCGAGGCCTACCGCGATGCGGTGCAAACACAGTTGATAGCCAACGTTGCTGTTTATTACTATCGGTTGCTGAGCCTTGATGCACAAATGACCGTTACGAAGCAGGCAGTGGAACGCTATCGGGAACAGAGGCGAGTAATGCAAGCATTGAAAGCGGCCGGAGGCGCAAACGAAGCGGGTATTGCCCAAACTGAAGCAATGCTATATGCCGCCGAAACAACACTACACGATTTGCAGTACTCGATTCGGCAAACGGAAAATTCGCTGACGCTTCTTTTGGGCGATACGCTGAACACGATCGAACGCTCGACGTTGGAGGCGCAGTCGGTTCCGATGGAATTAGCCGTAGGTATTCCGTTGCAACTGCTCTCCCGTCGTCCCGATATTCGCCAAAAAGAGCAGGCTCTCGTGCAGGCTTACTATGCGACGGCCGAAGCGCATGCTACCCTCTATCCGTCGCTGACGTTGAGCGGGTCGGCAGGCTGGACGAACAGCGCAGGGGCTATCGTCGCCAATCCGGGAAAACTGTTGTTTTCAGCGGCAGGATCGCTCTTACAACCAATCTTCAATGCTGGACAGAACCGCTCTCGCATAAAAATCGCAAAGGCACAGCAGGAGGAGGCGAAACTTGCGTTTCAGCAAGCCCTACTCAATGCTGGTGCAGAGGTGAATAACGCTTTGACTCAGGTACAGACTGCACGCTCCAAAACAGATACTCGCAGGAAACAACTCCGTTCGCTCGAACGAGCGGTAAAAAGCACACAGCTCCTGATGCTGCACGGTTCGACGACCTATCTCGAAGTACTGACAGCGCAACAGACATTATTGGATGCCCGACTCTCCGCCATCGCTGACCGCCTGTCCGAATTGCAGGGGGTCGTTTCGCTCTATCATGCGCTTGGTGGAGGAATATAATATACGAATTTAAATCGAAGCGGCCAATATGTAAGCATTATTTCATGAGAAGTTATTCACCTTTTAAGGAATAAATCACCACCGTAGATTGTTGTATGCAACAATACGAGAATTGAGCCACAGAGATTTACAATTTGAAAGATAAATAATTATGACTCATTATATTACAGCGAAGCATCTTGTTGATGCCCCGAATAGCTAGCTTATCAATAAAAAATTCTCCTCATTACCGCATCGGGTTTTGAGGAGAATAATTAAAAACACAACCGCTATTCAGACAACATTTCAATCAATGCGTTGTACTTATTTTTTGCTCCGGGAGCAGCATTTTCCATTGACTTTTGGGCATAGGCAATAGCTCTGGCCTTTTGCTCAGACGAGGGGGATTTCAGTAATCGGTAAAGAATCACGTCCAAGTTCAAACGAACTTTTGCGTCTGGATTTGATGCTACCGTTTTCTCGTAAAAATCCAGCATCTTATCACACTCTTTTTGATCATACAAGGAGACTATTTTGCTCAATAACACCAAAGAATAATCAGGTGTGAATTTTGCAGCATTTACCAGTTTCCAGACTTGATTCATATTTTCTTTCGAAACAGAACCTTTCAAATAATTGATCGCAACAGGAAAAATCACCTGCTCGATCTTCTTGTCAACCGCGCTGTCACCAACCACTTTGGCGAATTCCTTCCGGTTATTTACCAAAAACTTGAATTCTGCACCAGAAACATCATTCACGAATTTGTCATACAAAGCCCAAGCCGACACACTATACAATTCAGGGGCTTTCAACGTTGCGAGATAAGACTTGGCTTCGCCATCCGCATTTTTCATTTCCCCGGCATCCGACATGGTCTGAAAATAATCAGCCATCAGTTCAACCGACCGTTCACCCGCCTCGTATTTACTCTTCAAAATGTAGTAAGGAGTTTTCTGTTCCATCCCTCTTTTTATAGACTCCATGAATGAACGGGCATCTCGCCCTCCCAAAATCTTGTAAACAATATTCCCGTCTCCATCCAGCAAAAACATGGTCGGGAAAGCATTAACATTGAATCTTTTTTGTAGATCTTTCCCTTCTCCTTTTTCCATATCTACTTTCAGGCTCACCAGATTCTGATTAAAGAAATCACCGATAAACTTTTGTTTAAACACTTGATTACTCATCATCTTACAAGGACCGCACCAAGTAGTGTAACAATCCATGAAAAGAAGCTTTCCTTGCTCTTTGGCTTTTTTCAATGCTCCAGCAAAAGAAGAATCCTCGAATTCAATACCATCCGTGTTCACCATATCGTTAATCGCTGCCAAATAATGCTTTTTGTAACTGGATTTTTCGGCTCTTCCTTTTAAATAGGTAACCAATCGTTCTTGTTCTTTTTTATCCAGATCTTTTATTTCCGGTAAGGTTAAATCTAAAGCTGAAGCGGTTTGCTCATCCCATGTAGACACCTGTTTTTCAAAAAAATCCATCATTTTATCAAACGGCCCTTCTCCACGATATTTAGCAACCTCATATATCGAATAGGCGATATCCTTCTCCGGAAGTTGGGCTTTCTGAATATCCAAATAAATATTCAATAACTTTTTACCGTCATACGCCTCCTTTCCACTTGCATAGGGATAAAGTTGTCTGAAATAAAGATTAGAAATAATCCGATTTACAGGCTCCAGACCATTTGATTTAACAAAACTCTCCTTATTTTCGACCATGTATTTAAACATCTCACTATCCGCATCTGTCAGCTGACGCTTGAAGAATTTCCAATACTCTTTTTTCGACCAATCCGTTTTTTTCAATTTACCGAAAAGTTCATGAATAATTTTCATGTACACTTCTCCTCCTTCATCGGAGACACTTAACACATCGGCATAAGCACTTAAAAACTTCACGCTTCTTTCCCCTGCCGCGTATCTTTTATTCATCCCGGCCAAAGAAGTTTTGGGATTTAAAGCTTTCTCCAAAATAGCTTTAAATTCAGGTATCTGATGCCCTCCCACGATTCGATGCACGATTTGTCCATCACTATCCAATACAAGATAATGGGCTTGAAATCTAACATTGTACTTCTCTGCCAACGGACGTCCTTCCGGCGTGGTCACGTCAATAAAGAAATTCACAAAATGCTTGTCCATCCAATCGGCAAATTCCTGATCACTAAACACCAACTTATTCATTGAATGACAAGGGACAGCCCAGTCCGCAAAACAGTTGAAAAATATCAACTTACGCTCCTTCTTCGCTTTTTTCAACGCTTCCTCGAAAGAGTAAACATATTTCATTTTTACATCTGCCTTAACAGCATCCCCGTACATGCTTTGGGCGGTTTCGCCCAAAGCAATAAACACCATACTTACAAACAATACAATTTTTCTCATGTGATTTTTTTTACAATTTATTCTTTTATACAACGAACACTATATGCTGCCGTCAAATTGGAAGTTCCTCTCATAATCCGGTCTTCTTTCAGGAAAAGCACGCGTGTAATCCCAATATCAACCGAATCACTTTCCACCTTGTGAGTGGACGACCAGAAATAAGTATTGACATCTTTGTTATAAAAATTATCCCCATACATATATTTCCCATATAATCTGGCTCCTCCATAAGTGGCATTGAAACCGATCCCCTCCTCTCCTCCTTTCAATAAACTTCCCTCGTAATTCCCACGCCACTCGTCCAACTTATTTATTTCAGATATAGACATTCCCAATGTCTCTTCCAACTTCTTCCAATCATCATCCGTCGGAAGACGCCATCCTTCTGGAATTGCCTTTAAAGCCCCCTCGTAAGTATACAGGTATCCATACTTAGTAGCATACTTACCATTCGTACTTTCTGCTTTTTCCAGTCGTTGTTGGGCAACCTCCTTTATTGCATCCGGGTAAAGATTATCATAAATTCGATTCAACGCGATCAATACATCCGGGAAAGTCGCCCCGTAAAACCGATCAAAATTTCCGAGAAAATTCTCCGGAATAGTTCCGCCTTCCAACCACATTTCGAACACTTCGGGTATGGTAAAAGATCCTACAGACCCCTCAAATTCTCCTCGGTCAATCCCAGCACGTATAGAATCAGCCCATACTTCTGGATTAACAAGAATATCTTGAGCTCTAATACCCTCCTCTCCATAAGTATAACACCCGTCTAAAGCTCCCTGCGGGGAGCGATATCTAAGATTTTCGGCCATCCATGTTTGTCCTCCAATCGTAATACACCTGTACGTGTTCATATCCCGTGAATCCTGAAAATCAGAAAAACTGACATCCGGTTTCACCAATACATGATTATTATCGTCATCACAAGCACAATACACGATAATACCTAATAATATCAAAATTATCTTTTTCATATTTCTTCTTTTTACAATTTTACGCATAATTCATTGGCAACAATCTCGTATAGAATGTTGTATTTTTCCATTACTAAAGGCGAATTGCCCCATAATTTCTCAAATTCCGCCTTCGAATGATTCAACATTTCCGAGATATAAGCAACTAAATCTGTTTCGCTATCACTAGGAGATGATAGAGAGGTAAACTTACCCGCTGACACAAAACCAAATTGACCGATAGCCAAACGAATTGCAGCTCGAAATTCAGCTAACTCTTCCGGTTCCATACTTGCCACGCCAAACCAAGAATCATCCAAGGCACTTGGAGAAAAATACCATCTAGGCTTATCAGTCCCGTCTACATAATCATACCAATGTGGATCAAGATCAGTCCACATCTCACCATACCACACTTTATCTGATACGTCATTAAAAGCTGCTAACTGATCTTTATAATTCAGTATCTTAGATTTTACCATTTCCCGCATCATCGTTTCCGGCAAACTAGCTACGAGATCTTCTGTCCAATCTCCTGTCATCAATACAGTTCGATAATTTATCGTATAAGCTCCTTTCTCGTATAGTTTTTTGGAATCTTTCTGATCCACGATCGTTGCTGACTTCGTAACAAAAAAATTAAACGGATAAAGAAGTTTTGAAGCTACCCTTAAATACTCTTCAATTATGCCTAACGCCTTTAATTGTTCGTCGGGATCAATCAAATATTCATAATTGTATTTGACATCACTATAAGAAGTAAATCCCCACGCTAAATCCAAAGTTTCATAACTATAAACATCTTTACCCGTCACATCTGTTTTTACAAATACTTTTCCAATCGTATCGTTAAAATAAACAGGTACACCGTATTGAGTATATATATCGTATATGCGATGTTTTACCGGATTGTTCGGATCGTCTTCTATCACATATAAATTTTCAAGTTTAATTTTGGATGTTAATGCATCTTCTTTCTCGCATCCTAAAAACAGGAATACCAGAACTAAATATATCACGTATTTCATAACTAATTCATTTTATCTACATACTAATCTAACGTGTTCCTGTATACTAATCTAACGTATTCCCGATCTTCCCGGAGATTATCCGGCATTCCCGTATCAAATTCCAACACGGATTTAGGAATCGCAAAAACATAAGCCGGATCATCCTCCAATAATTGATATACTTCTCCATATTTGAATACATTCTTATGATCCCAATCATAAACTGCATACACGCGTTCAATTACCTTTTTAAAAGGAGCTTTTTTACATACAGCATACCTTCTCAAATCAAACCAACGGTGTCCTTCCATGCATAATTCTTTCCTTCTTTCTGTTCGCACTTGATCAATAACTTCATCTGCACTATACAATATATTCACGTAACCTTCAATACGTTTACTCCGCAACTGGTTTAACCAATCGGAAGCTCCTTGCGCATCCCCTTGCATGGCGCAAGCCTCAGCGGCATTCAAATATCCCTCTGCCGTGCGTAAAGTGAAGAGATCTGAAACTGAGGAACGATGTTCACCCATTTTGTATTTACGATTCAATCCTATGCTATCACTTTGTACAGACCTACCAAAATATACATCCCGTCTATAATCCATCGTGTCATATAGTTGAAACAAATCCTGCGATATACAGAAATCTCCACCCGCTCCCGTGAAATCGTTTTCCAAACTTAAAGAACCTTGAGAAAACAAAAGCTCCGGACTACTTTCGGATATGGCATATTCTACCGGATTATTAACCAGCTTACTGTAATCTAACAAAGAACTCTTTTCAGCTAGCAACTCTTTAGCCGTGATCTCTGCATTTTTCCAATCTTGCATATACAAATATACCCGGCTTAACAGCAATAAAGCAGCTTCTTTTGAAGCTCTATAAAAAGATTTCGTTTGAGGACTTTTCTCAAAACAAACTATTGACTCATTCAAATCCTTTACTATTTGTTCGTAAACTTTCGCGACTGGAGTACGTTCAAATTGAGTATCTTTCTCTTTATCATGTTCCACGTAATAAGTCAACTTCAAAGGAACCCCCAATTCAGAAGCAGCATTATCTGGATCGTAAGCTTTAGCATACATATTTACAAGTAAAAAATAAAACTGAGCACGCAAAAAATGACACTCGGCCTCTACCCGAAGGGCATCTAACTTGTCCTGCTCCGTATTTTGACTCACATTACCAAGTTCATGCAAAACAATATTCATCGAATTGATCCGTTGATATAAACCATCCCAATTTGCATTATCTGCAGCCAAATTATTCCCACTATGATTTCTCCCGACTTCCATCTGCCAGCTTGTATACCCGTAATAGGTCCCATCCATCTCGGGCGATCCTTTCATGGCATTATAAGCAATCACGGTATTGACATCGTCATCCAAAATATTTAATTGCCAACCAATACTTCCATTCCTCAGATATTTAACTTCCCACGAAGGTATATACCCATTCCCCAACAGAATTTCATTCAAATCCGACACCGTTTTGGGAACAACCAAATCTTGCGAATAATCATCAAGAAAATGCCCGCACCCGGTGAATAAGATTAAAACAATTGTATAAAAAAAACTTCTCATATTCGTGCATATTAAAAGGTTACATTAAATTGAAACGTGTAGGAAGGACGCACAGACAGATTCGGCTTAGCAAAACCTGCTTGTGAAGGATCCTGTCCTTTTAATTCTTTCGCTGATATCGTGAATAAATTCAACGCGTTCAAGCTTAGTGAAATATTAGAAAAAGGAGTTCTTTTCAGCCATTCGGAATTAAAATTATAACGGATTGTCATGGAAGAACATTTCAAATAACTTCCACTCACGACACGCAGATTAGAATTATCATACATATTCCAAATATTATTGGCAAAAGCTTGTATGTGTGAAGCGATCGTGGGAGATTGAGAAAAATGAGAGAAGTATCTACTGTAATCGGGATCCGACGGGCTCATGATTACCGGAACATCCGTGTATTTCTCATCTCCAGGAGCCATCCAGCGATTCAGAAACTCTTTTCTTACATTAGTTTCAGAACTGATGCCTGAAGTGACCGGAGCGTATAACGCGAATAATCTAACCTTTGAACCGATACTATAAGACAAATTCATGGAAAAAGACAAATTCTTATAAGTAAGATTGTTTGACAGGTTTCCACTAAAAATAGGATCCCGTTGCCCGCTTTTCTCCATGGTCATTAAAACCGTTTCTTCCAAAGACTTGTACTCCAACAGATGTTGTCGATCGTTGTAATCATCAAACATCGGAGTTCCGTTTGCCGGATTCAAACCCATATACTTGTAAGAGTAGAAACTACCAATTGCCTTTCCATCTATTAGCGCAGTTCCATTCAAATAATTCTCAAGAGTATAACTCTCTACCGACTCGGATCTAACTTTATTAATATTGCCTGAATAATTCGTGGACAATTTCCACTGAAAATTCTCTGTTTTCACGGGTGTTGCAGAAACCAAAACCGAATACCCGTTATTATCCAAGTCTCCCCCATTCATCACGTAAGTATGACCCGAGACCCCATTTACGGAAGACACCTTCACGTTTGTAAAGCAATTTGTTGTTTTCTTGGAATAAATGGAAAAGTCTACACTTAACCGAGAATTGAAGAACCCGATTTCAAGTCCCCCATCTAACTGCCTCGTCTCTTCCCAACGTAAATTCGGATTCGGATAACGGGCTATCGTGGATACATTTTCATTATATATTGGGTCGATCGTCCCTTGATGGATAATCAAATTAGGACTTTGGTCCTCCAACATATTTCCTTGTACACCGTAAGAAGTTCTCAATCGGAGTTCGCTGATAAACTTGACATTCTTTAATATATTCTCTTGCAAATTCCAGCTTCCAGAAACAGACCACACGGGCAGGAATCGTTCATTACTTCGGCTCCCGAACTTGTTGGAAGCATCGAAACGACCGTTCATGTTCAACGTGAAATGATTTTGATAACTATAACTCAACACAAAATACCCGGATATCTGATGAGAAATTCCATGACTTATGCTTCGATGATTCTTATTCAACCATTTTTTATATTCAGGATAATCATCTAAATTTTGTAAATCATCAATAAATTGTAACCCTCTATCTTTGACGAATCCCCGATTCTCGTCACTGATTTGTCGGCTAGTATTCCCGCTTAACTCAAATCCACCCATAACCATAATCATGTGCTGATCACTCTCGCCCAAAAATTTACGATAATCCACTTGTGTACGAAACGTATAACTTTCCGATATTGAATTTGTAGTTTTCAGTATTCCACCATAAGGCAAAACACAAGATCCAGCCGTACCAATCATGGGAAGTTCTTCGTATTCACTATTCTTCAAACGTGCCACGTAATTCGATTTTTCTCCCCACCACTGCTCTTGTAAAGTGTTGCTTCTGTTATAATTTCCGGATACCGTAATATCTAATCCCGTAATCGGGGTTAATTTCATGTCAAGCATGGCACCGATCGTATTCCCGTCATACTCGTTAGAACTGTTATCTATTTCGTTCAAAATGTTATATCTAAATTTATTATAAGCTTTGTTCATCCCCCCGTAAGCGACCTTGTCATAATAATAAAGAGTCCCGTCGGAATTAAAACAAGGCAATGCTCGCGTCGTGTTATAAGCGTAATCCATGGCATCAATCTCGGACATCAAATGATTTTTCTTCTGCACGTTCCCATTGATCGAGAAATTCACCTTGATCTGCTTTGAAAATGTCATATCCAAATTCACGCGGGTCGTGTAACGTTCCGTGTAAGTTGTCTTGGAAACCCCATTCTCTTTATTATAACCCAACGATACATAATAACGGATATTATCATTACCTCCCGAAACTCCAAACGTGTGATCATGTGAATAAGTATCACGTGTTAAAATGTCAAACCAATCCGTATTCACGGTTTCGCTTCTTTTCACATTCTCAACAAACTCATCATACGTGGATAATCCTTTATAAAAACTATTCAGAGCTCCCTCGTATCCCACCATTGTCATGTCAGAAGGAAACTTATAATGTAGATCACAGAGTTCTTTTCCAAACTGAACTCGTTCTTGTGAATTCATCAAATTAATATTCCGATCCGAATATCGGGGACGACGGGTATACTTTGACGAGTGGTTGTACGAGAAACGAGCCGGACCGATTGCCCCCTTTTTCGTGGTCACCACGATCACACCATTAGCCGCTCTTGTTCCATAAAGAGCCGTGGCCGAAGCATCTTTTAAAACATCAATACGCTCAATATCCTGCGGGTTGATCCCGGCGATCGCGTTACCGATAATATTAATATAATCCGGATTATTCAAATCATCATTACTCACATCCACGGGATCATGCAGGATGAAACCGTCCAACACCCATAACGGTTCCCGATTTCCTAACAACGTGGAAGTTCCTCTTACCCGAATTCTAGGCGTTGCTCCAACTTCCCCGGAATTAGTCATCAAAACGAGTTCCGGAATCCGACCTTCCAATGCTTGATCAATACTAGTCATACCAGGAGTCAATATATCTGAAGCTTTAACCGAAGTAACCGCACTCGTCAAGTGTCTTTTATCAATATTCTGATAACCGGTTACCACCACTTCACCCACCTCGGCCAAATCCTCCTCCATCTTCACGTCAATCTTCGTTTTATTCCCCACCTTGATATACTGTGTTTTCATTCCCATGAAAGAGAAAATCAGCGTGCATTCCCCGTCTTTAGGTACCCCGATTTTATATTCCCCTTTTACACTAGTCGCCATCCCCGTTGTTGTCCCCTTGATCAACAGGGTTGCTCCCGGTAGCGGGTTACCTCCAAGGTCGGTAACGACTCCCGACACGTACTTTAGATTCTCTTCGTCTGTTTTCGAGTCTTTTAACTTGATCACGATCGTGTTCCCGTTAACGGCATAGGTCAGTCGGGTATCTTTCAAACATTCGTCCAGAACCTGCTTGATCGTGGCCTCTTTAAACGATACGTCTCTTTGCTTGAAGGAGGTCAACTGGGGATCGCTGTACACGAAATCATAGGCAGATATCCGCTTGATTTCGTTGATAATTTCCTTCAACGTGGCGTTTTTCAAACTAAAGGACAACTTCATCTCCTGCGAGTAGGCTCGCTGATTGAATTGCGTGGTAAATACCAGGAAAAGGAGAAATAAAAACCACCTCTTCCTTACAAGATTACAATTTTTCTTCATAACTTTGTAAATCAAATTTATAATTATTCGATCCCTGTTGGCTCAGGGAGAGACATAAAGTAGCGTTCCCGCGCTACTTTTTATTTTACAACAACCGTGTTATCTTTTATTTCAAATTCTACACATTCCGTATCTTCTATCAAGTGAAGCACTTCGGCAAAAGCGTCGTGTTTCTTTATATTTAGCGAGAACGGGATAAACCGGGCTTCTTCACGTTCATAACGGACATCGAAATCATACCACTTGCCTAAATCTTTCAGGATATCTTCGAGCGGACGATTATCAAACACGAGCCGCCCGTCTTTCCACGCCAGATACAAATCCACGTTCACTTTCCGGACATCCAGCCGGGTTGTTTTTTTATCAAAAGAAGCCTGCATATTCGGGGTAAGAATAACCCCGTATCCCCCATTTTCCACGCTCACTTTTCCTT
>ENA-UEPH01000494-UEPH01000494.1-human-gut-metagenome-genome-assembly--contig:-NODE-494-length-46087-cov-14.540926_pt1 | contig 46087 bp, 61 predicted proteins | sample MGYA00242891_ERZ507898 | MGnify/ENA primary metagenome ERZ507898 (study PRJEB26167, sample SAMN06115411) | human gut metagenome | host: Homo sapiens | place: China:Guizhou | collected 2014-10-15...
GGCAAAGAGGCTAAAAGCGTGAAGCGAATCATGGCTAAGCTGCAGTCTCCGACGGCTGCTCTGGAGGCGTTGGCCACACTAATTAACAAATAAATTCATGCGTAGCCCCTGCTTAGGGTAGGCCTTGACAAAATCCATGACGAATCTCCTCGTCTGTTTTGATAAAATCAGCTTCATGGTCGATGCCTTACTTAACTAATCGACTATCAAAAAACCCCGCTCAGCTCCAACTGAACGGGGTTCATTTTTTTTCGGTTTGTTTACTGCTCAACAAATTTAGATTCATTTAGCGACTGGAGCACCTCATCAATCGCATGATCCAGGACGCCCTCAATCTCTCTCTGGGTCCTGCCCTCAAGTTGTCCGGCATAACGAATAGGGATCGTCAATAATTTTTCCCGGACAAGGGAGGCAACCCTTCGAGCGTCTGCTAAAACCTCTTCTTTCGGAATGAAGTTTCCTTTTTTCGCCTCGAGCTCAATCGCCTTCAATTCCATTTCGGCGGTTTTCACTCTGGCAGTAACCTGTTTTTCAAGTAAACGGGCAACGGAAAAGGCGTGGGATACCTCGACGGGGTTTTTTAAATTTACGCCTTCGAGCCCGATTTCTTTCGGATCAATATCGGTTGAAATTTTTTCTGCTTCTTTTGCAGTTTTTGCCAAATTCCCAACCATTTTCTTGAAGGCTTCCAGCCCCTCTTCAATAGGAACTTTGCCATCGTCCGCAACGGGCAGTGTTCCATCCTGAATCCGGCGACGCACCCAAGTGTGGTTTTTACCGCATAAACCAGCAAATCCGCGGATCGAGATGGTTTCAACATTTTTTTTCATAACGGTCCTTTAGATTTTTATATCTATGAACTTTTGGGACGCGTTCCGCATTGTGAAAACCCTCATATCTACACCGAAAGCGGGGCTGGCAGCACCCGCAGGGGTGAATTTTTGCTCGGGAGGACCCGAGGAGAAAGCGGAATTGAATTGACCCCGTGAGTAATAGTGTTTTAAGAAGAGCAAAGAAAACCTATTCGCAGGCCGTTAAACGCACAAGGCCGACAACCTTGCGGCTGCCGGCCTATCGCCTTTTGGCTACGATCGTGTGCGGATCATCCACAACAAGACTACTATGACCAGAACGGTGTCAATCTTTAAATCACCATTCCATATCACAACGAGTTGTGGCATAATCTTCCACGAGGTAAGAAATGTGGTTACCATCTCATTCCTCATAAATCAGACGCAGCCCGTGTTCCAGCACGGGCTTTGTCGTTTCTGATCCCTATCGCAGGGGCCCATTACGGCTTCGCGCCGTAATTCGGTACTCCGCTCTCTGATAGGCGCGAAGCCTGGGCGAGGACTTTGATGTTCCTTACTTCCTATCGTGGTGAACGCATTGTACTAAAAGTTCTTTTCGCTTTTAGTGTTTCCTTAACATCTATGCCGTAATCTCAATAAATTATTTCGGCATTGACTTCTTTATCTCTTCAATTGCCCTGTCTTTTTCTTCTCGAGTAAGCATTCCGCTGATTTGTCTTTCGGAAAAACTAGCCGCTTCCCTCACGCTCTCGCAAACGTACACTCCATAAACCCAAACACAGAATATTGAATTCACCAGAGGGCAAAGCAGCGCTAGTGGGGAGTCATAAGTCGGAAACAATAGGAACAGAGTGCAGAAAACCTGAAGTGCGATCGTTATGAAGGACAGCTTCCAACAACGATTATATTGTTCGTCAATCTCTGTAATTAATCGATCCCTCTCTGATGTCCCGAGGCTTTTAGCAAGCCTTACGAACATACTATTGAACTCACTTAATCCAAACAGACACAGCGTTAATGGAACAACTGAAAGCGCACCTATTCCAAAGATAGCGCTGGACGCATCTGTTGGCTCTTTCTGAATATAGAGCGAATCGACTGTAACGTATTTCGCAACAATTATCGCGCCGGCTGTAAAGAGAACCATTAGCGCAATAACAGCTAGATAGTTATTAAGAAACTTGGTCCTCATTTAGAATCCCCTCATTCTGAATTAGCTCAGTGAGCCAATTATTCATCTCAGCGTAAAGCTCATCAGGGCTGATAAAACCGTCTCGGGTCGCTTGCAAATAGACGGGCTTACTTAGCATCAAGGTCTCACCTCTCACCGTTTTCCCATCTTTCCGTTTGTATACGATGTCTTCCGGAGGAAGATTTCTATAGCAGGTTTCTTGAAGGTTAGTGAACAGCTTCCTATTGTCTTCCGCCTTTTTGGATGAGCTTTTAATGATTAAACGAGCCGTCACATCTCCGCCATTGAGAATGGTGTCCCAAGTGTTCGAGTAGACTCCCATGGACTTCAGAAGGTTAACTATCAAGCCCCTTCCAACCCCAATGGAGGCGGTGTTTTGGACAGTTAACGCCTCAGACGAAGATGGCTCTAAAGCGAGCCCTCCGTCCTCTGTTTCGACAGCCCGCATTGCTCCGCCTATTTCCATGGAAACAATGGGCGAAGTTGTTTCTTGATCATTCTCCTTACGAAGACCGACCCGAAGGTTAAAAGACACTCCGGGAGCAAGAACACCGCTTTGCACTCCAAGCAGCCATGAAAGATATTTTTCAAATAAATCAATCCTGATCTGTTGGGTGGGCGCAAGTATTACGTGATTCCGGAAAACAGCAAAATACAAAACAGAATTTACAAAGTCAGCGTCTTTCCCCGAAAACTCTTTTGGAACATCTTTCATCTGGAGATACTTCACCGGAAAGTGTGTTCCTTCAAGCACCACGTCCCTCGACAAAATCGGCTGACTAGTCCCTTTCTCATAACAAACAAACTCACCAAAGATCATTTTTTCCGTGGGCTTGTGGTTGTTTATCAACCGGAAACTATCCTCTCCTTTTGCTGTTTCTAGCGACCTATCCGCCGGGAGGGGAAGTTTTTGCAATGCTTGCAATAAAAGTGAATAAAGGGTTTGAGACTTGTCGCTGATAACGGCTTTTCGATACTGTAAGACTTTACGTTTTTTGTTGGGCATGGTCATCTCCGGTGTGATTGGGAGCTGAAATCACTATAGCAAACCTATGCGCCAACTCACGTCTAAAACAGCGATCGTCTCCGGCGCCATTGCCAAGAAGACCGCCCGGCTTCTTCACCGGGCGGCAACCCTCAACAACCAAAGGAGAATGAGCAGTGATTACAGAGCATGCTCAAGCTCTATTCGACCCCATGCCCAGGATCAAATCTGGCTCGGTGCACAAAGCCCGCCGAGAGGCTCCAGAGGGAATGAAAAAAGCCCCTGACTTTTACATCAGAGGCTAGATTCATCATGAAACACGGTACCGACTTTTTTCTTCTTTTCTTATCTTCCGGGCACGCCGAAGGAGCCAACAGGCTCCTCAAATATACGCGCTGGAACTTCAAACTTCAGCCGGATGTGAAATTGTTAAAAGGAAATATACAACAATAAGAACAAGTTGGAGAGCTATCTTTTAAAAATACCGTGTTTACGGTATAGAAAGGGCGCGCCTAAAGTAGTGCAACTAATTCTTGAGATGTGCCAAAAAGACAAAAAAGAAGTTTAGAATGCCTCTCAAGGTTTGGGTCTCACCTTTGCAACTTCAAACCAACTATCCGAGAAACCTTGGGCAGCCGGCTCTGTGAGTAGACTAGCCCTCGCGCTTCTCCCCACAATTGCCCGAAGGTTTATCCTTCGGGCTTTTTCTTCCGTAAGCCAGCCAGTCGTAAATACGGATCATTCTTCTAAAACTCGTCTTTACGAACGATGGCGACTTCTTGCTCAACACATTCGGGTTCGATTTGAATTCGTCGATTAATATTTGTTTAAGTGCGTTCACGTCTAAGTTTTCTTCCCTTAGATGAGAAAGGCCGTGGTAAAAACTATCCCCGGCAAACCTTGGTGACTTTTTCACTTCCTCAATAGTTTTGGGATAATTTCCTTTATTGCGCTCTTCGATAATGGTCTTACTTAGCAGGTCATCAAATTCTTTAATTGTTTCGGCTTCTTTAATGTTGCAATGTTCCTCTTTAGCTTCTTTTAAAAACTTAAAAACAGGCAACCCCAAACTTCCGGATGATTTAAGGCGAGGATATGAATAAGTTAATAATTGATCCGCAGTAAAAGGAAGAAGATCATCAAAAAGAATAGCTTTGTACCATTCTTCCGGGCTGACCCCAACAAGGCCAACTCTTTGAGGAAGTTTCTGGACCCCAATTCCGAAAATCAATTTGGATTCTGAAATCTTTGGGTCATAAGCATTAACAATTAAATTTTTAGACGGTTTGGTAGACAAACAATAATTGTAAATCTTCTCTTTAAATATCCTTAAAAGCCTTACCGGACAACCTGCCTCCTTCAACTTAAGTCCATTAAAAAGCTGCTGGAAATCATCCGTTTCGACTTTTGTCATCAGAATGCTCTTTGAACCAACATTCTTAGAAAGAGTCGACACCACAATTTCAGAGGTTAGTTTTTTATTCCGCTCAACAAAAATAAGTCTTCTGGAAAGATCCTCTAATTTATCTTCATCTAAACATTCAACAATGGAAGACAAGATCTTTTGAACGTTGCGATCATTCAGCCTATAGCCAATAAAAATAATCGGATATTCAAGAAAAATTGTCATGAGCTTAGCAGCCAGATAAGCGCTCTTTTTATCGAATTTCTTGTAATCCTCGTCCGTAATTAGTATGGTCTCCGGCTTATCAACAGACCCATGAATTTTAAAAATCTCTGCTATTTGTTGTGGGTTAGAAAAGATTAGTTCGTCTTGACCGATATATGTTTTAAATGTTCTTGGCGATAAGCTTTCTAAGAAATCGTCATAGTTTGTCGTAATAAAACCGGAGATATGGTCTTGGCAAAGCTCTTTCAACGTCTCAATTTCTTGCAAGTATTCATTTTGAGTCGTTCCAACATTCTTTAAGTACCAGGCAACTTCGGCTTTAAATGGAGAACAATAGCCACAGACTTTATCTTTTATCCACTCTTCATCGGTCCTAAAAGTTGGATCAGAAATCCAACGAGTGTCGAATTGCTCCTGAAGATTTCCTCCGACAACGGCAAGATCATCCTCTGCTTTCATCTTCATCCCGATAAACTTAAAAGGGTCGTCAGAAATCCGATTAGAAAAATGTTTGAGAAGGCTTTCCCAATCCGGCAAACCCATGTAACGCCTAGAGATACCGGATCCGACAAATAAAAACGGTGTTGTATTGAACTCTTTGACAACATCCAGCCAAGTCTTGTTCATGACGCCTTCCTTTGCTTTCCTTATGTTCTTTATTTTAGAGAACATGCCTCTATCTACAAAATAGAAGTCCTGTAAAACAAGAAAGGACCAGCCATTCGCAAACCTTAGATAAAAAAAACAGCTCCCGAAGGAGCTGATAAGTCTGTTCTTTAATAAAAGTATGAGTATTTTTAAACTCAAGTTAATTCTAGATTGCTTCGAGGGATAAATTCAATCTTTTTCCTAGAGAATTTAAAGCACGGGAAATAGATTCGATTTTAGTTTTGTGCTTAAGATTAAGAAGGCGAGTAACTTCCGGCAGCGTTAAATTTGCTTTTTCAGCCAAACGGGCGCGGCCTATTTTATTCTTTACCATTTCATTGCTGAGCAAGATTTTTGCAGTTTCAGAAGGATCAAGTTCGACTACATACTCGCCCTTCTGGGCAGGGGAAGCGTAAGGGATTTCTAAACCTTGTTTGATCATAAAGGCAAGACAATCCTCGACTGCGTAGCGAGCCCAAACTTCCACAGGCTGACCGTCGACCGACCAGGAGAGCAGCTCTGGTAGATCGCGGCATTTAATCAACACAGTGCCATCGTCTGCGTTTACAAAACGACAAGCAAAGTTAAAGTTTTTCATAATGAACCCTTGTAAGTACAGGAAATTTATTTTGTAATTATTTTCTTTAATAGATTTGAGCTTAGTCAACGAACCCCTTTCTCTCTCGAGGAAGGGGCGGTTGATTACAGGCCTAAATCCCGAATGATATTTTTTCGAATCTTCTCATCAAGCTCCTTGCTTGGATGCCTCGGAAGCATTTGCCACTTGCCGTTGTATCTAAGGAAGGTGTGACGAGAGCCATTCTCAACTGTCACTCCGCGGGATTTGAGCCATCTGATAAATTCAGATGTTTTCATGTTTTATCACTCAAATTATTAAAGAACAGTGGTTTAATTACCACGGTTCACATAATAGCAAACGTTGACACTTTTGTAAAGTGATTAAAGCCGAATTTTAATATCTCGAAGAAAATCGATCCTCGTTAGCAGGAGGCAGAGAGATCGAGTTTTCGTAATCCTCAACCAGCCTGAAGAATATGATGATCGCCTTTTCAACTGCCGGATAAAAGGACTTTCTCCCGTAATCGCAACGAAGTCGCTTCACTGCTCGGCCGTCACCGAAAGTTATTGTCTTAATGATTGACTTGACACTGACTCCGGCGATCGTCGGAGCCATCGAGGACCAAACCGACTGAAGAATGTTGGCATCCCGATAATTAGGAGCCGGATTAGGAGGATCGCGGTACATGAGCTCTTCGGCTTCTCTGGCTGACTGCTCTTCCGGAGTTTCTGATTTTCTCTTAATCGTTGCTCTGGCGTAACGGCAGGCAATCTCTGTAATCGATACCGCCGGCGCCGCATTGTCGCCATAAACCCGGCGCCAATTCGTCAAACGTCTAAACATCTCTTCTCGAATCATCATGCAGCGCTCAGCTCCTCGATCACGAGCCTAATACTATCCTGTTCTGCATACCGTTTAGAGCAATTGAACTCTGAAACTTGCCCGTCGTCTTTAAATGCGACTCCATTGAGCGCATCCAGTACGGTTTTCCCAAGATTATCGACATCCGGACGGGAGGATTTGGCCGTTTCGTGTTTGCGCTTTTCTGCCGTTTTGAAAAAGAACTCGGCAGTCACTTTGACCGGGCCGGCGGCGATCATCTGCATTCCGGACAGCTTCATTTTGTTCAGCACAAGAACTGCGATTGTGTTTTCGGCTGCGTGTGTTTTAGACGGCGTAAATACTTGATGGCCTGCGCTGGAAAACCGAGGGCGGGCCTTCGGAACCGGTTTAATTGGAATTGTGATGTCGATTACTCGTCCCTTGTTTGTCTGCTTCATGATCTTCCCTTCTCTCTCGGATTTTTGGGCTTATAGGTAAAAGCCTCACAAGTTTTTCTTACTAAGCTCTTTTTCTCTGCGTTTAAATTTGTCATGTAGGCTTTTTGCCCAAAGAACAAACACAGTCAGCAATAAAGCTCCCGCCAATGTTGCGGATAACATAGTCTCCGGACTAGGTTCCTCTTCCAGAAATACGATTGAAAAGTTTTCAACAAAAAACATTCCTCCAGAACTGATCCCTAATGCCAAACCAAAAGAGAAAAGCATCTGGGTCGTCCAGCTAATGGCGACGTAAGTCTTCATCTTCATCTTCATTTTTCATGCCTTTTTAAGATGCAAGGCCGATACGAGCTTCTTCTTCTCGTTCGCCCTGCAGTTCAAACCAATCTGCGTATGCAGGTTCATAGGCGCCTGTCGGCTGTCCTTCCGAATCAATCGCTCCGGCTGCTACCAAAGAACGCCTCTGAGGACCTGTGACATGGGAGCGGTTCGTCAGAAACTCTCCGAGCAGTTTTCTGATCCAGAATGTCGGCGGCTGCGGACGCGCTTTTCTCCAGCGGCGCATGTGATCGAGTTTTCTGACAAGCTCTTTGTCTTCGTCCGACATCGAAACTCGAGACAGAGGAGGCATGGAATCAAGCTGGGCCTGCTGGCTGACAATCCGGTTACGCCGCTCCCACTCTCCTCGAATGACAGAGATCAGCTCGGCAGGCGTCGGAGTGAACGTTTCATTGCCGATCCAGTAGTTCACAGCTGCTATCGCGTCATGGAAGGCAATGGGTGCAAAGACAAGCTCCCAAGTGCTTTTCAGCTCCGGAGTGATTTCCTTGCCCTTGAGCGCCCGGCACTTGTCCGTAAGGTAGAAAAAGAAATTCTCAAATTCGCTCGCCTTCATGACTGACTCCCTCTGTTGCTGTGTCTGTTGTTTCGTTTTTCCCTGAGAACTTTGTTGTAGGCAAATGGATCGCTTCTGATCGGACGGCCAAAGGGGTCTCTGGGGATGTTCCAAGGCGAGGCAAACGTCCAATCGACAAACCGGCTCCAGTGCTTGAACCATTCCGCTTCAGTGCGCAGGATCGTCATGTCGAAGTTGTTTTTGCGCTGGAAGTTGAAAAACAACTTGCTCACATCGAGGTCCGGACGGTTTCTTTCGCAATAGTCGGCCCAAGCCCAGGGAAGGTTATCGGGCATTGATTGCGGTATTCCGTTCATTGCGTCGTTCATGTTCAAAACCTCATTTTTTGCATTTCGGCCATAGCTGCTTCAGACAAGCTCGGAGGCGGCGTTACCGGAGCGGGAGCGCGTGCCGAGCCGTTTTTGATGTTCCCGGCGTTTTGCTTGACGGATTTGATGTGGTTGAGCCAAGTCCGGCGCCAGCCGTCATCGCTTCTGAGCCCTTTCGAGCTGCTCACGGTCTGCCAGTAGTACACGAACTCGGCGAAAACCTTGAGGGGATCGAGATCAGGCCTGAGTTCTTCGCACTGCTGCCGCCATTCATCCGGCAATTCCGACAAGTCGAAACGGTGCGTGGCCTGTCGAGGTCGTGAAGTGGCAGGTCGGCGCTTGCCGACCGGCACTTCTTCTTCTGTTACTGCTACTGATACTGTTTCTGTTACTGTTACTGGCTTACAAGGGGCTTGTAAGGGCCTTGTAAGCCCCTTGCAAGGGGCTTCACTTTCTAAAACAAGGGGCTCTAATTCTGGTTGAGTTTGAGAATTAAGGAGCTTGATTTCAGATTCGGAAGTAGCTCCAAGGCCCTTGTCTTCCGTGCTCTGACAAGTTGTAAGGGGCTTACCTTCGGCTTGATTGTTTTCGGCCTGAGGCGCACTCTGCACCGGCGCCGTCGGCTCGGCTGCTTTGCGGATAATCCGATAGCCAAGGTTGAAATCATCGTTGTAGCGAATAATGAATTCACGACGGATGTTGTCCGGCATTTCCTCAATGTCTCTCATGAGGGACTTCCAGCGGTTGTCATCGGGGCTCAGGGCGTCGGCAATCTGGTAACGGGCCATGTTGTAGACAAACACATACTCGTCATCGTAGAAGCGGCAGAAGTCAGCCTCTTCGAGAATCTTGATTGCGTTTTCGAGCTCGTCGTGCGGAATCCCCAGTTCGCCCTCAATCAAATATTTGGGCATGTAGAAAACTCCGGACATCTCGGAGGCCGGACAAGACATTAAATAGTCCTGCAGCACGATCGCCCACGGATTCCCTCGGAGCGTCCGGAAGGAGCGGCTGCGCCACTTCCCGGTAAAGATCTTTGCGTAACTTCTTTCTGATCGTTTCATGATGAATCTCTCTGTTGATTCTTAATTTGATTTCCGGTCATCGGTTGCGAGCTGGATTTCTCCCTGCAGATCTCTGTCAAACCTCGCGAATAGCTGCTTTGCCATCCCGCGCCACTCGAGCGGAAGGTTGAATCCGCCTCGTTTCAGACAAGTTTTAAGAAGGAGGAGCTCGGGTCGGGTGAGCGCCGGCATGTAGTGTTCTCCGGAGGCGATTTCACAAGCGTCGACAGGCTCCCATGCTTCGATTTCGTCGGCCTGATCTCTTTCAACGATGTTTGAATCGTTTTCCAGTGCGCAGCAGTCCTCAAACTCCTGAGATTCCGTGACAAACATCAGCTCCGGATGGGCGCAATCTTTGAATTTGACGAGGTAGGCCCCGGCATACTCGCCGTTGGCCAAGTTGCCCTCATAGCAGTCAAAAGGAAACTCTTCCGTATGTGTGAGTACGATTTTCATTATCAATTTCTCCTTTGTTTCTTCGGCCGCCGTCGCACAATAGCCAGCCGTCGGGAATGCAATTTGTCGGGTCTTCCGGAACCCGAATCCAATATCTAAATGAAAAGAACCTATAGGGGTCCGTCAATGTAAAAACAGCCTTGTTGATGTTTTTTGTGAGCCGGCTCTTCTCAAAAATGTTCTCGAAACGCTGATGCCAGATCAGAGGGCTGCGTTTCTCCGGAGCTTCTTGGATGAGAGTTAAAAAGTCATCCGCCTTAACCGGCCCCTGAGAAAGCCAAATGACGGGGCATGGCTCCGCCTTGTAGAGTGACTCCCGAAAATCCCTAAACACTCGGCGGAAATAGTCGTAGAGACTCATTTTGTTCTCCAGTAGTCTTCCTCTCCCATCCGGCGCCACAGCTCAGAGAAATCCTCGGAGGCCCAAATGTGCAGACAATGCTCGTGCTCATTGACGTATTCAGAACGCGGCGGATGAAACTGCACCGCCGGCATCTCGTCTCCCAGGAGCTTTTCTTTGACAAAGCACATCTCATCCCAATTGGGATTACGGTTTTTGAGCGATACCGAGATGTGCAGCAGGTTCATGGTTTTGCCGTCTTTGACGTACTCATGCACTGAGCTGATCACTGTCAGCATCCTGCCCGTTGCCGGGCACAGCATCAGCTCCGGATGCATTCCGAGCTTTTCCAGTGCCGTTCTCTTTTCTTCGCTTATGCTTTTCATCTAACTTCTCCCTCATCTCTCTCCAGCGTTTCTGATAGGCCAGAATCTCTTCACGGTGCCTCTGGTAGTACGAGCGCTTCTTCTCCGTGTTTTTGGCTCTGGCCTCCGCCTGTTTTGTCTTTCGTTTTTCGATCTGTTCTTCCTCGGTCAGCGTCTCTTTGGCGGGCCTCTTCTTCAGACTGATCCGGCGAAACTTCTCGGTAACCGTGCCGCTTAACTGTTCTCCGGATGTACGTTCAAAGAAGGCCTCGTTTTCCGAGTAGCCTTGCATCAGCGTCTTGTGGTAGCTGATATGGATCGTGAAGTGTTTGATCCCCAGCTGCTCTTCGATCTGATACGGCGTCATACCGAGCCGGGCCAGCCTCAGAATCCTGTCTTCGAGCGTCATCTGGCCCTCTCACGCTCCCGGGCTTCCATCTCTCTGAGCTTTTGTCTCAGACGATCTCTGAAGCCTTTGATTTCCGGACGGAGCGTCATCGGGAGGCTGTTGATTTCAAGACAAATGCTTTCGAGCTTCTTGAACATTCCGAGCACCCAGTAGGCTTCGCCGACGCTGATCTTGATCTTGTCTTTCCTGCTCATTGAGCACCCTCGATCGCTCTCAGGATTCCTTCGTAAGTCTCCAGTGCGAAGTTCTGATTGAGTTTCTTGCGGCTGTCCTTGGTTCTGCGCTGTGTCTCGTTGATGCGGTTGATTTCGTGCTGGATCGCAATCGAGAGAAGCGGAATCTCGAATTTGTCCGTGAGATTCAGCGCTGTCGATCTGACTTCTGTTGTCTTCTGTCTTGCCATTTGTCGTCTCCTTTGGAGAAAATATTTCGTCGTAGGAATAAAGCTTTAATGTGGTGCCGTAGATTGCCGTCGGCTGAACATTGCCGGTGCCCTGCAGTAGCCCGGCCTGCATGAGAGCGCTCTGGAAGTCTTTCTTAGTCCCGCTGCGGGGTTCACGCGCATCCACGGTCATCGCCCAGGACCCTTCCATTTCGGCGGCTGCGCGAGCCGGCCCGATTCTCATCGCCTCAAGATCAGCCTGAGAGATTGGGAGGTTCGTATTCATGCCGTCTCTCCGGCGATTCGGTAGCTCTCAATTGGCTCCCATGCCTCGATCTCGTAGTTCTGCTCAACCTTGTGAAACTTGTTGAACAAATAAGCGCGGTCGGCTTCAACGTCTGCGCCCAGACGCATTAACTGAACTTCCGGGATGCCCAAGAGTTTCACGAAATACTTTTTGAAGTAGCGCTGCTTAGACAAGTTCTCGTAATGATTGGCAAACGGGAACGGTTCTTTGTGAGTTAGTTCGATGATCATGCTGTGCCCTCAGTTGACGGATTGGGATTGAATGCCGGCGCCTTGGCCTGTATAGAACTCTTTGAGTTCCTCGTATGTTCTCGGATCCCCTTCTTCCTCTCCGTAGGAGACGGCTGCTTCTCCGCTGATCACGAAACAGTCGGAAGGATCTTCTACTGAATAAACAATTGCGAACTGGCTGTCCATGTGCAGGTTGCTCCACTGTCTAAAGACCGCAAAGGATTCAGTAGGAATGGTGAGCTTGCTGAGAAGCTGCAGTCTCGGCAGTGATTCGATCATCACCTTTTGAAAGTCACCGCTATTGATTGCGACGGTGACAATGGAGGCCAGCAAGTTCATCTCTTTGATATGCCGGTCGAGAAGCACTTTGAGCTCTAACGGGCCCTTGGCATCTCCGATAATGACCGTGCCATGCAGGATCTTGAATGCAGGTGTGCTCATGGCTATTCCTCCGAATATCTGAAGGAGGCGCAGAAATAAGCTATGGCGTGGATTTGCGCCCGGGAGAGCGACCGTACGCGGCAGTCCTCATCCTTGTCGAACAACAGGACGGATCCCGGAAGTGTGACGTTTGCGAAGTGAATGGAACGTTCGGCCTTCTGTGTGCTGAAAACCGCGCTCACAGGAAGATCAAATGCCACATCGATATACCTGCTGGTGACGTCTCTCAAATCTGTTGAGATATGCTTTTCAGCGGCCTCCCTGATGTTGTTTACTCGGATGACTTTGCCCAGCGGGGCGCCGTTCGGGCCCGGCACGAGCTTGACGGCCAAGATGTCCGTTTTTTGATTTTGATTAGTCATGATGTTTCTTCTTTGGTTGAGAGGCCTTCTCCCGGCGTAGGTGAACATGACGAAAAGAGAACCGCCGGGAGAAGACCGAAACTTTTACGCAAACACGCCCAAAAACTTGAGCATTAAATAGACAAGCCAAATAAACACAGCTACCGGCGCCGCAGCCATCGCCAGGCAAACCGTCACCAGTACGGCCAGGAACATGAGACCGCCAACGGCGTTCAGGATTGCAAAGAGGCTCTCTTTACTTGTCATGGTCCTTCTCCTTTGCCAGTTCGCTGTATCCGCCGAGCCAATATCTAGACGCCCAGCGTTTGTTACGGGCCTCGGCCCATGGATTCCACGGGCTGTCTTCCGGAACTTCAATCGTTTGGCCTTCGCCGATCTTCACCAGAGCTCTATTGCAAAACTCTTCGTAGGTCTGACAACCGGATTTGAGGAATCCTCTTGCCGGGAACATGTCCGGAAAAACATCCGGGAATCCGAACTTATCGTCTGCAGGTCTTTCCTCTCTGTAGAGAATCGTCATCACGTCCAGATTGAATGTTCTGCACCACAGCTCCAAAATGTCCGGAGTGCTGCGGGGAGGATTCAAGAGCTTCACATAACGCATTGCGCCCACTGAGATTGCAATGGCTCCGCGAGAGACGCCGTTCTTATAGCCTTTGGAAAGCTGCTTTAGCCAACAGAGCTCATAGTCAATTGCATGAAGGCGCTTTTCCAGTTCTTCGACGCCTTTGGCCTCGGCAACACAGCACGGGCCGATGTGAAGTAAAAAACAAGGTGTGCTCATTTGATCCCCCATTCGCCTGTCATATCGAACGCGTAGCAAAGCTCAGTAATCGCCATAAAATCATTAAAGGTGAGAGAGTCGGAATCGCTGTTCTTGCCTCTGCGCAGCAGAAGCACATTGCCGAAAAACTTCGTTCCCTGGAATACAAAATAGGGTTTTCTTGCCAGCATGCCCTCCTCGTCCATGAAGGCGTCCAGGACAACTCCAGGCGCCCATCCCATAGACAAGTGCTCAATGGTTTTGCAGTCAATTAGCTCACGGAAGCTCTCCAGATCGTCCGTTAATTTGACGAGTCTGCCGACCGGAAGCGAGCTGCCACCTATCGGCATCAAAAGAGCGCCGATCAGTTGTTTGGATTCTTTGGCCATGACCTTCTCCTAGAAAACCTTGTCGAGCGCAAGCGCGGCCGTGATTGCCAACGGCACTATGTAGATGAACAACAGCAGTGCGTAAGCCATCCGCTTGCGCCGAGGCATTCGGTTGAAAGAGAATTTCCGGGAGTCAAGCTGCCGGAGCTGTTTGTCGAGCCGCTGTCTGGCGACTCTCCTTTGATCGTCTGTCATGGTTGTTTTTCCTTGGGTTGTTTGGCTGCCGGCGCCCTACTGGCGTTTTGTGTTTTCAAGTGATTGGTAAAAGTTCGCGAGCGGACGTTGTTCTTCTTTTTCATCTGCTTCATCCCGCCCTTCTCCGCTGCCTGCCGGATCGCGCCGGAACAATGCCGGATCGACGCCGTGGATCTTCAGCAGCTTTACCGATAAATTGGCCTTGTCCTGCTTACGGAGCGTTTTCATGACCACTTCTCTCGCCCACTTATCCAGCACCCTGCAGACAATCGAGTTCTTCGACAGGTCAGAGTTCAGGCCGACTTTCCAGTTGAGAACGGCGTCCGTCAGATCCGTCACGTTCACTCGTAATTCGTTCGTGCCTTCGTCTCTCATGTTCTATGAGCTCCTTAGCCTGCTCCGGAGTCAGTTTTCCAACGCGGATGGCTGCGCCAATAACCTCGTCCTGCTGACGAGTAGTTAATACCTTCGGCCAGAAACCAACCGCAGTTCTGGAGATTCCAAGAGCTCTCCCAAGAGCGGCTCCCGAACCGAATAAAGAGATAGCTTTTTTCTTGTCCATTTTTATATGTTAAGCATTCTTCACTTTTTAAGCAAGAACCTCGTAAACCATGCTTATCAGACGCCTTTGTAAACTTTGCTTATGAGTTCGTTGTCAGAAAGAATCCAATTTGCATTAGATTTGCGCGGCATGAAACAGGTCGATTTAGCTAAAAGGCTGAATCTTTCTAGATCTGCGATTTCTCAGATCATGGCTGGCAAAACTAAAAGCTTTAGCGCTGAAAATGCCCTAAGGATGGCTAAGTGTTTGGATATAAATCCATATTGGCTGATACTCGGAGAGGGAAAGCCAGAATTTAATTCTGCTGGCACCCCAACCCCAGAAGCCGCAGAAGCCGCTTCTTTGATAGATCAAATGCCCAATCAACAACGAAAAATGACCTTAAATATCATCACACAAATCATGAAACCATTAGATGACGTGTAAAGCTTTCTTTACAAAAATATATTTGTGAAGTATTCTTAACGCATCTCTCAATGAGGTGCGTTATGCAAAACACTGAAAATTCTCTTCCCGTTTGGATCTTCTTTTCCAACGTGGACGCCACATTAGTCAACGAAAGCGCCCGCCAGCTCCTGGTTTGGAGCGGTGAAAGTTTCGGCCGTCTGCTCCGCAGCACCGAAAACATTCTCAACGCCCTGATGACCAACGATCACCGCCTCACAAAAGAGAGCGTCGTTGAGTTGATCGGTCTTCTGGGCTCCTGCGTCGGCTCAAATCCCTATCCTCCGCCCGACACCCGCAGCCTGTTCACAGACTGCATCATGGTTCTGTCTCGTTACTTGGCCCAGCTACCGAAGGACGAAATATGAGCTCCGAAGTCGCTTTCGAGGTCACTTTCGATCTAAGAGTGTCGGCGTTTTGTACGCCCCGAAGCCGAAGACAGAAGAAGAGGAATAACCATGGACATCAAACTCACCAACACCGGCGCCATACCGCTGAAAGATTTCCCAAGCAACCAGTGTTTTCTGGTCATCGAAGAAGCCAACTCCATCCCGATGGTTTTGTTGGCTAAATCGAGAGATCGCCTAGTTGGAAATTATGGCGTAGTCGAATTTAATGGAGATCGGAACTTTCTAGCATGGGAGCCTATCGAATTTGAGTCCGAGTTCTGCCCATACGAGCAAAAAGAGCTGTGGCTGGTTCGTCCTGATTTCACTGCAGCTGCCGGATGGATTTTCAAGGATTTCTTATATCCGGAAAAAAACTACGTCTGCTCGATCAGCGATCCGGATTTCATAGATGCGATGTTCCGCCACAACATCATCAATACATTTGGAATGGGCGATGTTTTCCGGGCAACCATCGACAAGGAAATTAACTCGGATGGTTTTTATGAGATCCACTCCCTCCGGCGCGTAGGCAGTGATATTGAAAGTTTCCGCCGGTGCTGCTTAGGACGTTAATCATGAAAAAACTCGATCCTAAACGTCTCCCGTCCCTCCTCCAGTTTGTCATGGACCGCCAGCTCGAAACCGGCGCCATCGACTGTCAGGAGGCAGAAAAAACTCGTGACCACATTGTTCGCCTCCTTGAGGACGAGGCTAACAAAGAAAACAAGACGTTCATCCTCTTCCCGGACAAAGAGCAGAAAGGCGTGTTCACCGGAGGCTACGAAGTCAAATTCAAAATCCGCGGCGAGGACTACAGCCTGCTGGTTGATTTAAGAGATTTTATTGAAGACCCTGTTAAGGAGTAATGTCCATGAAGAGAAAATTAAATCCTGAATATGTTTCCGGAATTCTTCGTCGAACTAAAGACAAGGTGGAAGAGGATTTGTCTCCGGAAGAACTTGATGACTATTGCGATCGAGTTGTAGAAGCTCTTGAGAGGACCATTGCCGAAGACCCCGATTCCTATCAAGTCATGGTTGAACTGGATGTCCCAGGCGTCACGCCAAAAACGTCAATAAAGTGGTTTGCCCAAAGGTATGCAGACTTTTACCTATCGTTCGCTGAAGAAGAAATTCCAGCCGAGAAAAGAGCGCGTCTTCTTAACATGTCCATCAAAGCTCGATTTGAAGACCTTAAGAAAGAAGCAGAGTGCGGAGCGCCCTTTTCCAACCTCACAATCAAAAGGGCAAAACGAATCCAAAGAATTTCTCAGCTCATTATCGATGAGCTTCTCGAGTTAGACCAACTAGGGAAACTCAGGTTCATCGACGGTCTTTCTTCCATGTCTAAGGGTTCGGTTTTCGGCATCAATGATCCGATCTTTTAATTGCTCCAAGGGAATCCATCATGAAAAAACTTAGACCTGAATTTGTGGCTGCTATGGCTCAAATCATCCGCTTATCCGCGGATGGCGAAATTACTCTTGAAACGATAAAAAAATGCTGTGATCAAGGAATAAAAAGGCTTGAGAACGCGGCCAACAGCAATGAGTACGAAAACGACGAATCTATACTGATTTTTGTTGATTATGACCGTAATGGAAAAGAAGGGTTTGCTTACTTCAACGCCCGGATCAAAGAGGATTTTTACGAGGACTCAGCACCGGCGCCAGTAAAAGAAACTTGCAGCCAAGAACCTGAAAATTCTCTGTCGAGAACCTACAAATACTTTGAGGTCGAGGACTCGATTATCAAAGAATACGGAAAGCTCGTTCCTCTGTATCCCCAGGCCGCCCGGCAGATCTGGAAAGAACTGCTCGACGAAGGGAAAGGCCTCGGCGGGAAGGCCACGAACTACCTTACGCTTCAGAGGTTCGTTTCTTCCCGGATTGAATATTTAATTAAGCTCGATTCAATGAGTGGCCGCCGCTGCAGCCAGATCGGAGAAAGCCTTTTCGTTGATTCCTCCGGTGAGAACTGCAAGCAGAGTCAGCAAATAGAGTCCGTCGGAATAAGCGGGGACCATGAATTAATCCATCATTCGCCCGCTGATCATGTACCCATTGCATCCGTCGACAGGATATTGGATGGCCCGGGCGAAAGTCTCAAACTTCAGACCGTCTGGCGCCTTTTTGATGTGGTCATGAAACTCAGTGGCGAAAGGAAGCTTTAAGGCGCCTCCCTGCAACGCGGCACATATGACCTGGATCGCCTCTTCTTTCTCCATGAAAACACGGGTGTTTTGAGATTCATCTGCCATTTTTTCTCTCCTTTCGGTAGTTGATGAATTGAGACCTCTTAATTATCCGATAGGAGTGACAGCCGGGAAAGACCGGCGCCCTACAACTCTGAGGAAAAGACCACAAACAGTGAGGAGTAAATGAACTTTCTACAGACCAAAATTCAAAACATCAGCTACAGATTCGGTATTTGGCTTCTGGGGAAGTCGATGATCTGTTTTAATAAAAACGCAGGAGGCCGATACCTTGACGACCTCCGCTGCATTACATCTATTAAGTTAGACGGAAAAATGTATATGTTTGAGGGGCGTTTTTACAACCCCGCTAGGTCCATTGGCAACGGTGTGTTTTTATCAACTTTACTATGGACTCGTGATCCGCAGTACGTTGCAACTCGAGGAACTCGCGCTCAGAAACTCCGAAAATCAGAAACCGAGCCCCAGTCGACGTCCACACCAAAACCTCCCCATTCCCTTCCCATTCAGCCTCAGGAAAGCGATGGCTGCGGATGTAAACCTGGCAATCGATGATCATATTTCCTCCTTAATTGATAGTTGGTATGACAAATTAATTATCAATCCGGAGTGACAGCCGGGAACAGACCGGCACTTATCGAAAATGTAACTACAAGCCCCCTGCTCCATTTTTAACCACGAGATTAGGCAGCCAGGAAACCGGGGACAGGAGGCTTCTAGTTACCACGGAAAAGAAAATGACACAGAAACTGAATCAAGTTTATTTAACGAGCCTCAAGAAGTTCATCGCCAAGCGCGAGAAAGATCCTGCTCTTCAGAGCCGAGTTTTCCGGGATATTGTTCAGCTGCTTGAGCAACAGGCAAACGACAGAGACCTTCTGGCAGCACTCAACAATGAACCGAGGTGGACAGGCATGATCGGACGGACTCTGTGCCGGATCACGGCAAATCTGTTTTTTGATTACGAACGCGACGGAGCACAAAGATGAAACCGATTCTTGATCCGATGTGCGGCCCAAAGATGTTCTACTTTGACAAAGACAATGCAAACGTGCTCTTCGGGGATATTCGCTGGGAAACTCACTGGACGCGGCAATACAAAAAACTTGAAATTCACCCGGACAAGTTGATGGACGCCAGGGAGCTCGAGTTTCCGGACAACTCGTTTTATCTCGTCGTGCTCGATCCTCCGCACCTCATTAACTGCGGCAAAACCTCCGACATGGGGAAAAGCTACGGTGTGCTGGAAAAAGAGTGGCATGTCGGCATGAAAAAGATCTTTGACGAAGCCTGGAGAGTTCTCAAGCCGAACGGGACTTTGATTTTCAAATGGGCCGACAAAGACGTGACGCTGGCGGAGCTGCTTTACGTGCTCAAACGCCAGCCGCTCTTAGGAGACAAAAAGCCCGCTGCCAACAAGGCGGGAACAAACAGATTTTGGCTGGTATTTTTTAAGGAGGAGGAAGGCAATGCCGTCGAACAAGAAACCTCGTAAACCGCACCGCCCGATAAAGATTCGTTTGCCCGGATCCCACTACTCCGACGCAATGGTCACTGAGCTGAAATCTATCGTGAACAGAACCGCTTTGATTATTGAAATCACACTGCCCCGCGGTGATGCAACGGATGATCACATGCACTGCATTCAAGATTTTCTCAACTGGGGCGGAATCGTCGTGTACCTGAGACGTCTCAAAGGGCAGGAAGAAGCCAAACAAGAATTCTTTGAGCGATTCCAGGAAGCACTGCATGCATTAAATGACATTCTCAATCGTAAAAATGCGAAAAAGACCACAAGTCACTATGTAGGAACAGCCCATGAGCTGGATGTTTTGCGTGATGTCGGTGCCGAAATCTGCAGCATTTTGAGAGAAGGATTAGAGACGGCTCCTCGCCGGACAGTACGTGAATTCATGGCGGTCAAGAAGCTTATTGATGACGAACACGAGCGCCGGGAGAAACTAGGCCTCCCGCACGGCGTGCATGAGCTGGATGAGGATTTGGTGCTTAGATATTTAGAGAAGGTGGCGTGATGAACAACAATGAAAAAGGAATGGACTTCGGGAAGCCAAAATTGACAAGACAAGATGTCATGAGAATCTTGAGGATCAGTGCCACGACTCTCTGGCGCTGGGAGCGGGACAAAAAAATCATTCCGCAATTCACTCTGGGCCGACAGACTCGTTATGACTACGATTACATAATGAACTTTAAACTGCCAAGTTAAAAGATTGGCCCCGCTGATTTAGCGGGGCTCTTTGTTATCTGCGTTTAAAAATTGCCGATATGATCATGCCGAGAGTTCCCCCGCTTATTACGCATGCGGGCCACTCATGTCCTGCCATACCTAAAAGATATGAGGCATAGAACGCAACGCCAGTTATGGCAGTGACAATTAACAAAGCCAAAATTCTTTCGGTAAAGACAAACAAATCCACACGATCCTGTCGTCTTCTTCTAAATTTATTCTCGACCTCTACCATTTCAATGGTTTTAGTCACGAGCCTTCATCGATTCGTTTTAGACGTTCCAGCTCCTCTGCAGGAGGAAGAGGAGTGTCCTCTTCCTGCTGAACGACTTGTATCTCGCTGCGGTCCTTACCCTGGGTAACCTTGGCGCCTGTTTGTCTCCGCGTCATACCTAATCCTCCTCGCAGCCTTGGCGATGCCTCTCTCTATTATTTGTCTGTCGTTAGAAAGCGCCCTTTTAGCCTCTTTAAATGGAGATTTAGGAGCGACAGGGTATACAAAATCGTACCCTAATATCCCCAAGAGGGACATTCCAGACAGAACGTTTTTTACAACTTCTGGCATAGCTACCTCCTAGGTCGGTTAAAAAAGGAATGATACCTCTTAATAGTACCTCGTTTTATTTTATTGAAACTTAATTTCACAATTGAATTGGGTACGAGGTATCGTGCTCTGTGCAATTCTTATTCCCGAAGCTGATACTCTTTCTGCCATTTGTCAACCATGTCTGCCCAGGCCTGAAGCATCCGGCGCCGCTGAGGAGCGTAATCCGCCACGTTATAAACAGCTCTCACGCCCGAGGCAACGTGAGCCAACGACGCCTCAATCCAGTCAGAATTAAATTCCGCCTCGTTTAAAAGTGTGCTGGCAGTTCGCCGGAGGTCGTGAATCGTACACGGCTCTATTTCAATCGCGGCCTTCTTCGCATTTGCAATTCCGAGAGCTAATAGTCGGTTCGGCGTGGACGTTGCCATGGACTTATTTAGACCGTACTTTGCCGGAAAAATAAAATCGCTCTTACACGTGCTCAGCGTTCTCAGACAAACCAAAATATCGAACGCCTGTTTGCTCAAATAAACATTGTGTGGCCTTTTGTTTTTCATGCGATGAGCCGGAATACGCCATGTTTTCTCATTCCAATCAATCTCACTCCAAACTCCGTTAATAACTTCGGATTTCCGGAGCAGTGTCAGCAAAATCAGCTTAAACGCACTCTTTGAGCTGATGTCTGATGAGCTTTGTTCGATCCCGTTTAAAACGTAGCCAATTTCACTTGGTGACATTGCTCTGGTTCTTGACTTGATCGTATGGATTGAGCTAGGACGAACAAAATCCGTCGGGCTTTTTAACTTCGGTCCGCCGTGCATTGAAGCAAAGGTATAGACGTTTTTAATAATCATGCGGCAAAGTAGCGCCGTACTCGGTGCCTGCTGTTTCACCAAATCTTCTGCTAATGCCCTAACCTCGTTCTCAGTGATTTCAAAGAGCGACATTTTTCCTAAGGCCGGCCGCAGATAATTATCGATGGCATAGCCCCGCATCTTTTTTGTTGAGTCTGCGACTCCGCACTCTTAAGTGTATTTGTCCAGCCAGACAGAGAAGCTGTTCTCCGCGAGAGTATTTTTAATTTCTTGTTTCTTTTTTGCCGGAGAAATCCCTGCGGCAAGATCGGCTTTTGCCTTCAGGAGTTTTTCTCGCGCCTGTGCCAGCGTGATCTCTCCATACTTGCCCAGCGTCACGGTTTGTTGGCGGTTGTTGTAACGGTAATTAAAACGAAAGGACATCGTGCCGGAGGGAGCAACAGATAAATAAAGCCCATCTCTGTCGGCCACTTTGTACGTTTTTTCTCCAGGCTTCAGCGCCTTTATTGCCTTATCGGTGAGTGCCATTTTCAAAATACCATCAAGGGTTGTCAAAAATCTCTTGAAATACCATCAAATTTTTTCAAGAAAAATTCTATACCATCAAAAATGCCATTGAAATAGGCTTGCTAGAGGCTAAAAGATACTGAAAGAAAGTGAAAGATTCTGAAAGCGAAAAAACGGCTTTTTTATTGATTTTAAATGTAAAAACGGGATGACTTCTGAATCATCCCGAATGCTTAAGAAATAGCTAGAAATTCAATGTTTTTATTCCCACTCAATCGTGGCAGGGGGTTTCCCTGATACATCATAAACGACGCGATTAATGCCCTTAACCTCGTTGATGATGCGATTGGAAACCTTGCCAAGGAGATCGTACGGCAAATGTGCCCATTTAGCAGTCATAAAGTCGCTGGTCTGAACAGCTCTCAGGCTGACAACCCAGTCGTATGTTCTGCCGTCGCCCATCACACCGACGCTCTTAACCGGCAGGAAGACAACGAAAGCCTGGCTGACTTTGTCGTACCAGCCGGCGTTGCGAAGTTCTTCAATGAAGATCGCATCGGCTTCTCTCAGAAGATCGGCGTATTCGCGCTTGATAGCGCCGAGAATACGAACACCGAGGCCGGGTCCGGGGAATGGATGGCGATAAACCATTTCAGCCGGCAGTCCCAGAGCGATACCAAGTTCACGAACTTCGTCTTTGAAGAGTTCGCGAAGCGGTTCGAGAAGCTTCAGATGCAGTGTATCGGGTAAGCCGCCGACGTTATGGTGAGACTTAATCGTCTGAGCCTTCTTAGTCTTAGCACCGTTGGATTCAATGACGTCAGGATAAATGGTGCCTTGAGCAAGCCACTTAGCGTTCTGAAGTTTTTCAGCTTCTTCCTGGAAAACTTCGACAAACAGACGACCGATGATCTTACGTTTGGCTTCGGGATCGGTAACTCCGGCTAAAGCATCCATGAAACGGTCGGAAGCATCAACCACAATCAGCTTCATACCCATGTTGTCACGGAAAGTCTGGGCAACCTGCTCTCTTTCGTGCAGACGAAGAAGACCGTTATCCACGAAGACGCAGGTCAGCTGATCGCCGATAGCACGATGAATCAAGGCAGCGGTAACGGAAGAATCGACGCCGCCGGAAAGACCGAGAATAACTTCGTCTTTACCGACCTGATGGCGAATTTTTTCAACCGCTTCCTGTGCGAAGTTGCCCATAACCCAGTCGGGATTGGCTTTGCAGATCTTAAGAACGAATGTCTCAAGAATTTCACGGCCCTTTTCAGTATGTGTGACTTCCGGGTGGAACTGAACAGCGTAGAAGCCTCTTCCCTCATCAGCCATACCGGCAATGGGGCAAGTCGGAGTCGAGCACATCAGTTTGAATCCCGGCGGCATTTCAGTGACTTTGTCGCCGTGGCTCATCCAAACCTTCAGATAGCTCTTGCCGTCTTTATCCGTAAAGTCGGATATATTCTTCAAGAGTTTTGTGTGGCCGTGTTCACGAACTTCTGCGTAGCCGAACTCACGCTGAGCACCGTTTTCAACCTTGCCGCCGAGCTGCTCAGCCATTGTCTGCATGCCGTAGCAAATGCCTAAAACCGGAACACCGATTTCAAAGACGGCCTTCGGAGCGCGGTCCGTAGATTCTTCATAAGCGCTCATGTGAGAGCCGGACAGGACGATGCCGCTCGGCTTGAATTCTTTAATAAATTCATCCGATACGTCGCAGGAGTGGACTTCGCAGTAAACGTGAGCTTCACGAATACGGCGCGCAATCAATTGCGTGACTTGGCTTCCGAAGTCAAGAATTAAAATTCGATCGTGGTTCATCTTCGCTAAATATCAATTAAAAACAAAAGTCGGCCCGAGTCTATAAAACTCGAGTCGACTCTTGTCCGTCATATTAATCCGAAATTTCAGACATGTAGGGAAATTAATGTTCCAGTCTGTAGTTCGGAGCTTCCTTCGTGATCTTCACATCGTGAACATGAGATTCACGCCAGCCGGCAGATGTGATTTCAACAAAGCAGGCTTTGCTGCGCATCTCATCAATCGTACGGCAGCCGCAGTAGCCCATAGAAGAACGAAGGCCGCCGCACATCTGATAGATGATGGCAAGAACGCTTCCTTTGTAGGGAACCATACCTTCAATACCTTCCGGTACAAACTTATCAACATTGCCGTTATTGTTGTCCTGGAAGTAACGGTCGGCAGAGCCTTTGTTCATAGCGCCGAGAGAGCCCATACCGCGGTAGCTCTTGTAGGAGCGGCCCTGATACAGAATGATTTCGCCCGGAGCTTCGTCAGTACCGGCAAACATACCGCCCATCATGACGGTATTGGCACCGGCTGCGATGGCTTTTGCGACGTCGCCGGAGAAGCGGATACCGCCGTCAGCGATCAGAGGAACACCGGAGCCTTGAAGAGCTTCGGCAACGTTAGAGACGGCAGTAATCTGCGGAACACCGACACCGGCAACAACGCGAGTCGTACAAATAGAACCCGGGCCGATGCCGACTTTAACAGCGTCTGCACCGTTTTCAACGAGGGCCAGAGCAGCAGCGGCAGTAGCAATGTTTCCGCCAATAACCTGAACCTGAGGATAGTGCTGCTTAACCCACTTGACGCGGTCAAGCACGCCCTGAGAATGGCCGTGGGCTGTATCAACAACCAATACGTCGACGCCGGCGTCAACCAGCAGTTCGACACGTTCTTCCGTACCGGCTCCGACGCCGACAGCTGCACCGGCAAGCAGTTTGCCGTGTTTATCTTTGGAAGCATACGGATGTTCGGTTGCTTTGATGATGTCTTTGACGGTCATCAAGCCGCGAAGGTGGAAGTTGTCGTCAACAACCAGAACTCTTTCAAGGCGATGCTCGTGCATCAGTTTCTTAGCGTCGTCGAGTGTGGCGCCTTCTTTAATCGTGATCAGGCGCTCGGCCGGTGTCATGATTTCACTGATCTTGGCGTCCATGCGGTCTTCGAAGCGAAGGTCGCGGTGTGTAACCATACCGAGGACTTTTTCGCCCTGAACAACGGGAAGACCGGAAATGTTGTGTTCGCGAGTCAGACGAATCACGTCGGCAACAATCATGTCCGGACCGATGGTGATCGGGTCGGCAACCATGCCTGCTTCGTGGCGTTTAACTTTATTAACTTCGGCAGCCTGAGCCTGGGCTGTCATGTTTTTATGAATAATACCGATGCCGCCTTCCTGAGCTAAGGCAATGGCCAAATTAGCTTCAGTAACCGTATCCATAGCTGCAGAGCAGAACGGGATGTTTAAACGGAGGTCTCTGGTGAATTGTGTGGAAAGGACGGTCTCGCGGGGAAGTATGTTCGAGTATGCAGGAACGAGGAGAACGTCGTCAAAGGTTAAAGCCTTTTGAAGGAGTCGCATTGTTGAACCTCTAAGCACAAAAAATAATTATACGTAAATTGACGATGCTGTTTTTGCCACCAGCAATAGGTATTTATTCGAAGGGTGAAATTTTATTTTGCATGTTTCCGACCTCGAGTTGCCAAAAGCGGTTTATTTAAAGCGCGAAGCCGTCTGGCTTCTTTAGGATCGATTCGGAGCGGTTCGGTTAATTCAATTCGGTCACCGTCCTTGAGGAGGTCTTCTTCTTTGCAGCGCCGACCGTAAATACTCAGACCGATTTCCTCGGTTTTTTGCCAGTTGAGTGCACGCAGTGCGTCCCCGACCGTTGAACCTTCGGGAAGCTCAAGAACTTTTTTGAGCAGTCCGGAGGGTGTTTGTTTTACGGCTGATAACAGCAAATGAACCTCCCGTACCTCGAATAAAGTAAAATTGTGCAGATTTTACTCGGCTTTCAGCCCGTTTTCGGCCTTGGCCGCATCAATTCGCTGTAAGCCATTATTACTTGGAGAGCAACCTTGGCAATTATTCAAAATAAAAAAGCCAGATTCGACTACGATATTGAAGAAAAATTTGAAGCCGGTCTGGAACTAAGAGGATGGGAAGTGAAATCCATCCGTGCCGGCGGCGCTTCCATTAAAGAAGCTCACGTTTTCGTCAGAAACGGTGAACTATTCTTATTGAATGCAAACATTACGCCTCTGAAAGCCGCCAGTACACACGAAAAAGCGGATCCGACGCGCAACCGTAAGCTCCTTCTTCATAAGCATGAAATCATGCGTTTGGTCGGCCGCGTTGAACAAGCCGGTTATTCGCTGATTCCTTTGGACATGCACTTTAAAGACGGCCGAGTCAAACTCGAACTCGGCCTCGGCAAAGGCAAAAAGCTGTTTGAAAAACGAGCCGATATCGGTAAGCGGGAGTGGAAACGCGAACAAGGCCGTCTGCTGAAAAACAGAACGCTTAATCGAAAATAATCTTTCTTCGAGCTGCCAATCGGCAGCTCTCTTTTTACATCGTTATGAAACACATCTTTTTTTGTTTAGTTCACGCTGCTGCCCTTTCCCTAGCAGCTCCGGCTTTCGCCTCTCCTTTCTATCCCACGGAAGCCGCGGTCTTCTTCTCTCCGAACGGGGGAGCAGAAGACGCCATCGTGAGATCCATTGACAGCGCAAAATCCCGCATTCGTATGCAGGCCTTTCTTTTCTCCAACAAAGAAATTACCGGGGCACTCATCCGCGCTCATCAGCGCGGTGTGAAGGTCGATGTCATCATTGACAAGAAAATGCCTAAGAAGAAACCGAATACGACCGAAGATCTCATCGAAGCCGGCGTCCCGACTTTCTTTGATACCGCTCACCGCACCGCGCACGACAAAATCATCATTGTTGATGATGATATCGTTCTTACAGGCAGCTTCAATTTCGTCAAAGTTGCAGAAACCAAAAACGGGGAAAACCTCTTAATTCTTAAATCCAAGCCGCTCGCCGAGGAATATGTCAAAAACTGGGAGAAGCATTTCACTCACTCCGTTCCGGCAGCGCCAGAAAAAGAGAAAGGCACCGAAGTGCCTCTCACAAAAACTCAAAATTAACGCATCAGCTTGTAGATCTTGACGATGTCCTTCTCATAAAGCGGGAGGAAGTTTCCTAATTTTCCGGGGATTTCCACCGCTTTTTTCGCGAGTTCTTTTGGATCGGCTTTCTCTGCGCCGAGTTCCTTCAGATTCTTAGGCGCACCCATCTTCTTCAGGAACCTTCTGAAAGTCTTGATGCCTTTCCGAATGATTTCTTCATCGGAGCCTTCGCCTTTTACGCCCATGACGTTGCGTGCAAACTGAACAAAGCGTTTAGGATTGGCACGCCAGACGTACTTCATCCATGCCGGAATCACAACCGCAAGCCCCTCTCCGTGCGTAATTGTCGTATCCCAGGCGCTCAGTTCATGCTCCATGCCGTGAGATGCCCAGTCTTCAACCTGTCCTAGTCCGTAATATCCGTTGTGCGCAAAAGATCCGGCCAAGCCGATCTGACACCAAGCATCGTAATCCTTGGGATTCTTTTTGAGCTTCAAGCCGTTTTTCATGATTGTCTTCATAGCGCTTTCAGCCTGACCGTCTACAAAGTCTGTATTCTTAGTTTGAGTAAAGTAGCGCTCCATGATGTGACTCATCATGTCGATCACACCGGCCCGGATTTGCTTTTCCGGAAGCGTAAAGAAAAGTTCGGGATCAATGACGCTCACAAACGGACGGACCAGCGGAGAACCGGCGCCGAGCTTTCTGTCTCCGTTCGAAATCACAATACGGATACTCTGTTCGCTGCCTGCAGCAGGAAGCGTGAGCACAGCGGCAACCGGAAGCGCTTCTGTCGGCATAATTTTCTTTGTAAAGAAATCCCAAACATCGCCAACATAAGGAACGCCGATGGCTATTGCCTTAGAAGCATCGATGACGCTTCCACCCCCGACAGCGAGGATCGCTTTAACTCTGTGCTCGCGAGCCAAAAGGATACCTTTCTGAACAAAAGAAAGCTGCGGGTTCGGAGTCACGCCGCCAAATTCAATCGGCACAAGGTCGGCAGCTTTTAACGATTCGGAGATGCGTTCCAAGAGCCCACTGGCTTTGGCAGAACCGCCGCCGTAAACCACCAGCACGAGGCTCATCGCCGGCACACGGGCACGCATCAGCTCACCGATACGGCTTTCTTCTCCTTTGCCGAAAACTAAACGTGTGGGATTAGAGTATTCAAAGTTATTCATTATTTTCTTTTTCCTATTTTCAGTTTTAGTTATTGCTGCCCATCGGAGCACCGACGAACAAAAGGGTCCAGGATTCGACAAAAGAAGCGACGGGCGCCGGTAATTCATCGGCATCCAGCAGCGGGAACCCGGCTTTCAGAGCATCATGGATAGCCTTATAGGCTTCCCCGACAAAAATCGCGCAGGCTTTGACGACGACCTCATCAGGACTCATTCCCCCGCCTTCCGGGTTCTCCTCTATCTGGGGGAGAGCCTGTTTGATGTATTCTGCCAAACCTTCGGTTGTCCAGTCTTCAGGGCCCGGTTCAAAATGACTGTTGTTACCGCAGAAAGTCTCCCCGAGCCACTCCATGAGCTTCATATCCTTCTCTGCGAGCTCATCTCTCGTCAGTTCGCCTTCCGCACACGCAATAGCCCGTTTGCACATGTTCACAACGGCCTGGGAGAGAATTTTTCTGACGACTTCAATGTCCACGATAGAAGGCGCCTGCTCCGCCTTGGAGCTGTGGTCGTGGCCGCAGCAGCCGCGGTTGCAGCTCGGTTTAATACATTTAGGCATCGCACTTCTCTTTAGTTAATTTTTTCACCCAAGACTCAAGAAGAGCGTCGAGAGCCTGCGGACCTTTTGCTTCGATATCATCCGGATTTTTCTGCAGTTCATTGATGAGTTCGTGGACTTGGTTTGTGAACAGAAACATCACGAGCTGCATAAAGACAGCCGGATCAGCGGCCTCTTCCTCTTTGATCCCGAAGCCTTTCAAAGCCTCCGTGAATTCGGCGCGAAGCAGCTTTTCAATTCTTTCGGGCGTGTTTACAGACGCCTTTGCATAAGCGGGATTTTGACCTAAAAGCGTTGTAGCCAAGAATGCGGCGGCTCTCTGGTCGGCTTGAACGACTTCTTCTCGACGAACATTTTTATGAACGGCTTCAGCAAGGCGTTTAGAGACCGCCATTGCATGAGCTCTCAATAAATCTTTAATGACGAGAGGATCGTCAAGATTGGGGAGGCTGACGCCCTCCGGGATTTTTCCTTCTACGGAATCAGAACTAGCCGGTTCGAAAGCATTTTCCATATTTTGTATTTCCCTGCACGAAGATTACCGCCCGCATTAAAAGCAATCTCGGCTTCCCAAACTCGCCCGTTGTATTGGACGGTCGCGTACCGATTGTGCCTCCATTCGTGAACCGTCACGGTTTTACCAATGTGCCGGCGGAGAATTTCGGAATAAAAGTCGACTTCTCTCAAGTGACGCTGCAAAAGCATCAGATAACTGATCACTAAAAGAGAAATGACGGTGAAGATGGCGACTTGTAAATAAACGGAACTGAGGAAGAAGGAAAAAAGGGCTGTCGTAAAAGCGGCAGCTGAAATCACCAATAGAAAAGCATTGCCGAAGTAAAGATCCATCGCGCCGATCACTGCAGCGGCAATAAACCAAAAATACGACAATCCCATAATGCGTTCCCTTCTTTGAGGTCTCTCTTTTGACCGTGAGTCAATTATAGGTTAAGAACGCGAAAACGGCCGCATCCGAAAGGAAAACGGCCGCTTGGTAAGGCTTAGAAACTAAGAATTATTTCTTAACGTCTTTAGCCAGTCTGCGCCAAGTGTTGACGACAGTATCCGGGTTCAGAGAAATGGACTCGATACCTTCTTCCATCAGCCACTGAGCTAAGTCGGGATGGTCGGACGGGCCTTGGCCGCAAATGCCGACGTAAGCACCCTTCTCACGGCAGGCCTTGATGGCGCGAGCCAAGAGGACCTTCACTGCTTCGTCGCGTTCATCGAAGAAGTTGGCAACCAGTCCGGAGTCGCGGTCCAGACCGAGTGTCAGCTGGGTCAAGTCATTGGACCCGATAGAGAAGCCGTCGAAGTGTTCAAGGAACTTCTCGGCGAGCAGGGCATTACTCGGGATTTCGCACATCATGTTGAGACGAAGACCGTTCACGCCGCGCTTGAGACCTTGTTCGTTCAGACGTTCGTTAACTTCCTTGGCTTCCTTCACGGTTCTGACAAACGGGATCATGATTTCGACATTGGTCAGACCCATTTCGTCGCGGACTTTCTTCAGAGCTTCGCATTCCATTGCAAAGCATTCTTTGAAGTCTTCGGAAACGTAACGGCTTGCACCGCGGAAACCGAGCATGGGGTTTTCTTCTTCCGGTTCGTAGAGCTTGCCGCCTAAGAGTTTGCGGTATTCATTGCTCTTGAAGTCGGACATACGAACGATCACTTTCTTCGGATAGAAAGCGGCAGCAATCGTGGCAACACCTTCGGCGATCTTTTCTTTGAAGAATTCACGCGGGTTTTCGTAACCGGCGGATGCTTCTTCAACGGCTCTTCTCAGATCTTCAGGAAGATCCGGATAAGCTAAGCAGGCTTTCGGATGGATGCCGATGTTGTTATTGATAATGAATTCAAGACGAGCCAGACCGACACCCTTGTTCGGGATGGACTGGAAGTCGAATGCAAGCTGAGGATTGCCCACGTTCATCATGATCTTAACGGGGATCTCAGGCAGTTCGCCCTGTTTCACTTCTTTGATTTCGAACGGGATCAGGCCGTTGTAAATATTGCCTGTATCGCCTTCGGCGCAGGAGACGGTAACTTCCTGACCGTCTTTGAGGACTTCGGTAGCGTCGCCGCAGCCGACAACAGCGGCGATACCGAGCTCACGAGCAATAATAGCTGCGTGGCAGGTACGGCCGCCGCGGTTGGTAACAATAGCGCTGGCCTTCTTCATCACCGGTTCCCAGTTAGGATCGGTCATGTCCGTAACAAGGACGTCTCCTTCCTGAACCAGGTCCATCTGTTCCGGACCGGCAACAATACGGACCTTACCGGCGCCGATCTTCTGACCGATAGCGCGGCCGGTTACCAGGATTTCGCCTTTGCCGAGAAGAACGAATTTCTGCTGAACATCAGCCTTCTTCTGACGGCTCTTCACGGTCTCGGGACGAGCCTGAAGAATATAGAGTTTGCCGTCGATGCCGTCTTTGCCCCATTCAATGTCCATCGGACGGCCGTAGTGTTTTTCAATAATACGGGCGTACTTGGCAAGCTGAATGATTTCGTCGTCGTTCAAAGCGAACTTGCGGCGTTCGGATTCGGGAACATCAACCACCTTCACAGAGCGTCCACTGGACTTGTCTGTGTCGAAGATCATCTTGATCTTCTTGCTGCCGAGAACTTTACGGATGATCGGGAATTTGTCCATTTCCATGATGGGCTTGTGAACAAAGTATTCGTCCGGGTTCACAGCGCCCTGAACAACGGTTTCACCGAGGCCGTAGCTGGCTGTAATGAAAACGACCTGATCAAAGCCGCTTTCGGTATCCATCGTAAACATAACACCGGCAGCACCCTTATCGGAGCGAACCATTCTCTGGACACCGGCGGAAAGGGCTACATCAGCGTGATTAAAGCCTTTGTGAACGCGGTAAGAGATCGCACGGTCGTTGTAGAGAGAAGCGAATACTTCCTTCATTCTTGCGAACACTTGTTCGAGACCGACGACGTTCAGGTAAGTTTCCTGCTGGCCGGCAAAGGAAGCGTCCGGAAGGTCTTCGGCAGTAGCGGAAGAACGAACAGCAACGGAAATTTCCTTCTGGTCGCCCTTGAGCCACTCATAGTGTTCTCTGATTTCTTTTTCGAGCTGGGCCGGGAAAGGAGCTTTTTCAATCCATTCACGAATTTCAGCGCCGGCCTTTGCCAGCTCTTTAACATCATCAACGTCTAACTTGCTCAGACGATCTTCGATTCTTTTATCAAGACCGCCTTCTTTTAAAAAGACTCTGAAGGCTTCAGCCGTCGTTGCAAAGCCGTCAGGTACTCTAATGCCGGCTTCTGTAAGCTGGCTAAGCAGTTCGCCAAGAGAAGCATTCTTGCCGCCTACGATGTCAACATCTGTCATACGAAGTTGGCTGAATGGAATGACGAAACGTCCTTGTGTCATGTTTACCTCGAAATTGAGTGAAAAAATTTGCTAAATTTTAGCCGTTCTTTTAGCGTTAAGTTCGTAACTTCATCTAACAGCGTTAAATTTTATGAATTCAAACGTAAACGAAACCCCTGACAAACCGACTCAGCGTACCGTGTTTTTTGTATCTGACGCTACGGCAATTACTGCAGAAACTTTGGCAAATGCTGTTTTAGCGCAGTTTCACGGTCTTAAATACCTGCGCTACCGCATGCCTTTCGTGAACACGGAAGAAAAAGCCAAGGCTGCGGCCTTGAGAATCAACGAAGTCGGCAAAGAGAACGGCGTGCGGCCGATTGTCTTCTCTACCCTTGTCGCAGGCTCCTTAGCTTCTACTTTTAACGAATACTGCAACGCTTTCGTCATCGAGCTCTTCCGCTCGTTCGTCGGACCTCTGGAACGTGAACTTGGCGTCCCGAGCGACCACTCCGTCGGCAAGAGTCACGAAATCGGCGACCAAGAAAGATACAACCGCCGTATTGATGCGATTAACTACACGCTCGCACACGACGACGGACAAACCAACAAAGGCTTGGAAGAGGCAGACGTGGTGCTGGTAGGTGTCTCGCGCAGCGGTAAGACTCCGACCAGCTTGTACTTAGCCATGCAGTACGGTGTCAAAGCAGCTAACTACCCGCTTATCCCGGAAGATTTCGAACGAGGCGAGCTGCCCCCTGCTCTGGAAAACTGCAAAGACAAGATTTTCGGTCTGTCCATTTCTCCCAAACGTCTTTCTGAAATCCGCGGCGAGCGACGCCCCAACTCCAAATACGCTTCAATAGAAAACTGCGAATATGAAGTCGAAGAAGCCCAGCGGATGATGGATCGTGAAGGCATCAAATATCTTTCCTCCACTTCTAAGTCCATTGAAGAAATTTCTGCAACGATTCTGCTTGAGCTCAAGATCAACATCGACCCGCACATGGGAATGTGATGACTGAATGAGTTGATTTTGGATATGCGGCCGACTCGGCCGCATATTATTTTTCTGTACGGTAAGCCAACCGGCGTCTGCGCTGTTCAAACAGACAGACGGAAGCCGCTGTTGCAACGTTGAGGCTTTCCACTCTGGAATCCAAAGGAATCAATAGCGTCAAATCGGAGAGTTCCAGGGCTTTTTCAGAAACGCCTAGGCCTTCGCTTCCGAACACCCATAAGGTGTGGTCTTTTCCCCATTTTTCTTCGTAGAGATCTTTTCCGCCTCGGGCGTCAGCAACTAAGCAAGCGGCGCCCGTTTTTTCTTTGATCTCTTCGAGTTCGACGGAAGAAATAATGTTGCAGAAGAAATGAGCTCCCATGGCGGAACGCAGAACTTTTGGGGACCAGACGTAGGCGCATTGCTGAGACAGAGCAATATTCGTCACGCCCGAAGCCAATGCAGAACGAAGAATGGTTCCGACATTGCCGGGATCTTGGACACCGTCAAGATAAATCCAATCTTCGTCTTTTTTGATGTTCCCATCTTCAGGAATACGGATCTCACAAATAATCCCGGCACTGGTGTCCACAGGAGAAATCGAGCTGTAGATTTGGGAAGACAGCTGAACCACAGGAATCTTTAACGACAGATATCTTTGTAAGATTTCAGAGATTTCAAAATTCTTCTCCGCCCCTTCTCTTAAAAATACTTTGCGGACAAGCTCGGAATGCAAAAGAAGTTCTCGGGCCAAATGAATTCCTTCGGCAAGAGATAAACCTTCTTTTCTCGCCGCTCTCGGGTGCTGCGCCAAATTCTTTGCAAGTTTTATTGAAGGATTGGCTGCGCTTGTGATCCGCATGAATTCCATTTACTGTCCCTTTCGCTTTTTACGGTCGGCTCGGCGCTCAAATTTCTTTGCAATCAACGCCACGGGACCGAACGTCATTCGGTGCACCGGACACGGCCCCCATTTCTCCAGCATTTTGAGATGGTATGCCGTACCGTATCCCGCATGCTGCTCAAAACCGTATTTCGGATACATTCCGCCGAGGATTTTCATTAAGGCGTCCCGATAAGTTTTTGCCAAAATAGACGCTGCGGAAATCTCCGGAATCAAGTCGTCGCCCTTGACAATGGGCTCTGCCCGGAACGGAAGTTCCGGAAGACGGTTGCCGTCCACCAGCACCAAATCCGGTTTCGGATCAAGCTGAAGCACGGCTTTGCGCATGGCTGCCATCGTCGCCTGCAGAATGTTCATACGGTCGATATCGGCCACTGAGCTCTCAGCAATCGCCCAGGCGAGCGCATGCGTTTTGATCTGCTCCGCAAGAACCTCTCTTGCATGAGCAGTCAGTTTTTTTGAATCCCTGAGTCCTTCGATCGGATGATCGGGATTCAGAATTACCGCTGCGGCAACAACCGGTCCGGCTAAAGGGCCGCGGCCGGCTTCGTCCACGCCGCAGACAAGCGTGGCAATCGTTTCTTCGCCGTCAAATAAATAATCAGCCATCAGTGTTTTAGAACCTGATCGATTGCTTCTGTCGCCAGCTGAGCGGTCGGCCTCAGCAATGTTTCATGCATTTCTGAAAATACTTCTTTGAGATATTCCTGCCGCTTCGGCTCAAGTGCGTGAAGCAAATGAGACGAAAGAATTTCAGGCGAACAGAACATCTGAACGCACTCGGGAACTAAGGTCTTCTGCGCCAAAATGTTGGGCAGACTGATCCACTTTGTCTGGCCTTTGGAAAGAATCAACATTGCGGAAAGTGCCGGCATCGCGTAACCGACGACTAAAGGCTTTTTATAAAGCGCGGCTTCAAGCGTCGCAGTGCCGCTCGCCACCAAGATGGCATCGGCCGCTTCCATCGCCAAATGCGACTTCCCGTCCAAAAGCACTGTATGGTCTTTGACGTCGGGAAAACGGTTAAGAACTTCTAAAATCTCTTTCTTTCGCTGTTCATCCGCCGCCGGGACAATGAATCGAGTTCTCGGTTCCTGCTTCAGAACTAAAGAGGCGGAGCCGAAAAATGCCGGAGCGCACCAGCGGATTTCGTCTTTTCGGCTGCCGGGAAGTATGGCAACCACGGGGCCTTGCGCAACGATGTTCAGTTTGCGTCTCGCACCTTCCGTATCCGGCTCCATCGGAATAATCTCTGCCAGAGGATGACCGATGTAAGTGCTGGGTATACCAGCTTCTTTAAAAATTTTCTCTTCAAAAGGGAAAATCAAAAGCAAATGATCCACCGCACGTTTGATTTGGTGAATTCTCTGCGGACGCCAAGCCCAGACGGCTGGAGCCACCATGTGAACGACCGGAATACCCGAAGCTCTAACCTTCTCTTCAATCGACAGATTAAAGTCAGGAGCATCAACCCCGATGTAGGCAGCAGGGCGAAACTGGATAGTACGGCGCATCATTTCGCGGCGAATTTTTAAAATTCGCGGCAGATGGCGGATCACTTCCAAATAGCCTCGGACGGAAAGTTCGCTGGCATGAAACCAAGGATCCAAGCCGTCCTGGATCATTCTGTCTCCGCCGATACCTTCCATCTTTAGATTCGGACGAGATGCGGCAACAGCCGGCAGAACACGCGAAGCTAAATAATCTCCGCTGTTCTCTCCGGCTGCCCAGATAATGCTGTTATTAGTCAATTGCTCCATTAGCGAGCCAATCCTCGAGTTGCCTGCTCTGTGAATTCGCACATCAGTTCGCAGACTTTCTTAGCCTGTTCATCTTCTAAGGTTGATGCGTAAGCCTTGATGGCTTCCACTGCCTCCGGAACGGTCTTGCCTTCACGGAAGATCAGTTTGTAGCTTTCGCGGGCCGCATGCATGGCAGCTCTTGAATAGCCGTGGCGCTTCATGCCTTCGAGATTGATGCCGAAGGGAGATGCCGGGTAACCTTGATACATACCGTAGGGGATGCAGTCCTGACGAACCATGCTTCCGCCGCTCAGCATCGCGCCCTTCCCGATCTTGACGAATTGGTGAATCCCGGACTGCCCGCCGACGATCACGTCGTCAGCAACATGAACGTGGCCGGCAAAGCCGACGTTGTTGGCAATGATGGTGTCGTTTCCGATGACGCAGTCATGGGCGACATGGACATTGGCCATCAGCAGATTGCCGTTTCCGACAATAGTTACTCCCTTGTCTTGTACGGTTCCTACAGAGAGTGTGCAGTGTTCGCGAATAACGTTATTGTCACCGATAATCAGCTGAGTTTCCTCGCCGCGGTATTTTTTATCCTGAGGATCGATACCGATCGCTGCAAAGGCATAAATCTTGTTGTTCTTACCGATCTTGGTATGGCCGGTAAGAACAATATGGCTCTGCAAAGTGGTTCCTTCACCGACTTCAACGTGGGGACCGATCGTGCAGAACGGACCGACGACAACGTTCTCCGCAAGTTTGGCTTGAGGATCTACTAAGGATGAGGGATGGATCTGAGCCATATGTTTTCCTTTATTTAGGTGAACGATAGGAGCACATCATGTCGGCACATGCTGCCAGCTGACCGTCAACTGTTGCATCGCAGTGCATTTTGATCATGCCGAGTTTTTCACGCAGGAATGTGCACTCAAAGCGAAGCTGGTCGCCCGGGATCACAACGCGTTTGAAGCGAGCGTTGTCAATAGAAGCGAAATAAAAAAGTTTCTCAGGATCTCTTTCGCCGCCCATTCTTGCAAAAGCCAGCATTGCGCAGGCCTGAGCCATCGCTTCGATGATCAGAACGCCGGGCATGACAGGAACGCCCGGGAAGTGACCGGTAAACTGAGGTTCGTTGACGGTGACGTTTTTGATGGCAATCAGCTTATCGACACCGTTCGTTTCCAAAACTCGGTCAACTAAAAGAAACGGGTAGCGGTGAGGCAGGAGCCTCATGATGTCATTAATGTCTTGCATTTTTACTCTTTCTTAAGGGAATCAACTTTTTCTGCCAGATGCTTCAGCTGTCTGCGCATCTCAGGCAAACGTTTAATTACGGACAGAATGTTATAGAACTCTCTGTGAGGCATGGCAGGCATGTAGCCGGCATAGTAATCAGGCTTATCGATCGTGCCCGGAACACCGGCGCCTCCGCCGATGATCGAACCTGCGGCCACCTTGAGGTGTCCTGCAAAACCGGATCCGCCGCCGGCCTGAACGTTGTCGCCGATAATCGTGCTTCCGGCCAAACCAGTTCTTCCGGACAGAACCACATTCTTGCCGACTTGACAGTTGTGACCGATCATGACTAAGTCATCAATCTTAGTGCCTTGTCCGATCGTGGTGTTCTGCAGAGCGCCGCGGTCGATACAGGTGTTGGCGCCAATTTCAACATCATCTCCGGTTTCAACCGCACCGATCTGAGGAATCTTCACATACTGTCTGTCTAAAGGCGCAAATCCGAAGCCGTCGGCACCGATTACGGCACCGGAGTGAATGATGTTGCGTCTGCCGATGCGGCAGCCGTAGTAAATCGTCACGTTCGGATAAATACGAGTGTGTTCGCCGAGAACCACGCCCTCGCCGATGACGCTGTTCGCGCCGACAAAGCAGTACGGACCGACCTGTGCGCCTTTGCGGATTACGGCACCGGCTTCAACGGTCGCAGTCGAGTCAATAACAGCACCGTCTTCTACAACAGCTCTGGTATCAACGCCCGGTTCCGGCTGTTCCTGCGGAAAAATGATTTGGAGGGCATATGCAAACCAAGCATACGGATTGCGCGTAATGACGACAATACGGTCAGGTTCTTTTTCACCCCAGATGGCCTGTTTATCTTCTTCAGTCAAAACCAAAGCTGTTGCTTTGCAGGCAGCGGCTGCGTCTCGATATCTACTGTTGGCTAAAAAGGCGACATCGCCGTGTCCGGCAGTCTCCAGCGGAGCAATGGACTTAATCTCAGCTTTGCCTCCGTTGGCACTGATCGTGCTTAATAAAGTGTCGTTGCTTTTTTCTTTAATTCGGTCTACTAACTCAAGAAGAGTCATCGGCGCTGTTTGTTGAATCATTTGATCGCCCTATTTAAAAAATTTATGCGGCCGATCTGAGAGGGAGAGCAAGTTTGAAGTCGCCGAAACCCGAGTCAGGTCATGCCGCACATATTGCACTAAATGGCAATTAAGCAACAAGCAGACATCCTGTCTGCTTGTGCCCGATAAAAATTACTTGAGTTCCTTGAGAACCTGATCAGTGATATCAATCTTCGGGTTGACGTAGATGGCCTCCTGAAGAATGAGGTCATACTTTTCGCGCTGAGCGATGTTCTTGATGACCGTATTAGCCTGACGAAGAAGCTTCTGGAGCTCTTCATTTCTGCGTTGATTGAAGTCTTCGCGGAGTTCGCGCTGACGACGCTGGAAATCGCGGTCTCTTTCAGCCAGATCACGCTGCTTGCGAATTCTTTCCTGCTCAGTCATTGTTCCGGCATTCTTTTCGAAGCGCTCGACGTCGTTTTTCAGGCGCTGACCGGCAGCGTTGAGTTCTTTATCACGCTTAGAGAATTCTTGTTCAAGTTTTTTACTTGCGGCCTGAGCAGCTGCAGAATCGCGAAGAATAACTTCGGTGCTGACGACACCGATCTTAACTTCTGCCTGCACTGCTGTCGCAGCAGAGCAAACCAAGGCGGAAACTAACGCAACCGCTAACCATTTTTTTTGCATGAATGTATCTCCTACACAATTGTTTAATTGTGCCACAAATTTATTAGAAACCTGTACCAATTTGGAATTGGAATCTCTGAAGCTCGTCGCTGTCCTTCTTATTGAGCGGGAATGCGAAGCTCAATTTAAGCGGACCCATCGGAGAAATCCAGGCTAAACCGAAACCGACGGAGTAACGCAGATCGCCGAGGTCAAGCTTGTCCTTCTTGTAACGGTCCACAGCGTAGCTGCCGTCAGCAAGCTGTTTGTAGAAGGCTTTGCGGCCCCAGACCCAGCCGCCGTCCAGGAATGTGAACATACGAAGGGTTCTGTCAGCACCGGGGATCGGCGTCAGCAGCTCAAGAGAGAAATTCAGTTTGCGGTTACCGCCGGAGGCATCACCGTCGGTATCACGCGGTCCGAGAGAAGAAGTATCGTAGCCGCGGACGGATCCGATACCGCCGCCGTAGAAGTTCTTGAAGAACGGATACTGCTTGCCTGCATAGCCGTCACCATAACCGAGCTCTGTGTTAAAGGCGAAGGTAATGGATTTCGTGACAGGAACGAACTGCTGGAACTGATACGTCGCACGGTAGTACTTCAGATCAAGGACCGGCAGAGAGATTTCACCGAACAATCTCTGGTAACGGCCGCGTGTCGGAGCCAAAATGTTGTCTCGGGTATCACGGGACCAGCCGATCGTAGCTGCGATGCTCTTCGGCTTCTTGCCGTAATCGTTGACGTAGTCGACATAACGGCGCGGAGCACCGGAGCCGACCGTCACATCGGTCATTTCAAACTTGCCACCCAGGAAGATCTGGTCGTTTTCCGTAATCGGCACACCGTAGGTCACGCCGGCGCCGTACGTTTCGTACTTAACGTCATCGGTAATTTCGAGTTCGTCCAAGTCGAGCTTACGGTCGTAAATTTCGAAGGACTGGCTGATGCCGGACGTTGTAATGTACGGCTGTGTAAAGCTGGCTGCGTAAGTTCTGGAACTCTTAGAAGTATTGACTTCCAAAGAAAGAGAATTACCGGTACCGAACACGTTGTTCTGAGAGAAACCGCCGGAAAGAACGATACCTTCGGAGGTGGAATAGCCGGCACCGATAGAGATGTTGCCGGTCGGACGTTCTTTCACGTTAACAGCCAAATCAACTTCGTCCGGAGAGCCGGGTACGGGCTCAGGTTCTGCAGTAACCGTTTCAAAGAAACCGAGACGGTCAATACGGTCGCGGGAGACGGCAACTTTATCGCTGTCAAACCAGCTGGCTTCATACTGACGAACTTCGCGGCGGATCACTTCGTCTTGAGTACGCGTGTTGCCGGTAATGTTCACTTTACGGACATAAACGCGGCGGCCTGGGTCAATCGTGTACACGACACTTACTTCATCCGGATTTTCCGGATCAACGACAGGATTCGGAATTGCTCTTGCAAACGCGTAGCCCAAGGCGGAAAGACGATCCGTAAATTTCTTTGCCAGACCATTTACTTCGGAAGCGTTGTAAACGGAACCCGGCTTGATATCCACAAGATCTTCAAACTCGGGCTCAAGGCCGAGCATATCACCGGTTAAGCGGATATCTTTGATTGTGTACTTTTTACCTTCATCAATATTGATGGTGACAAAAATCTCTGACTTATCGGGACTGACAGATACTTGTGTCGAGTCAATCTTGAAGTCAAGATAACCGTTGTTGTTATACAGAGCGCGAATTGCCTCTAAGTCGGCTGTGAGCTTCTCTCGGGAATACTGGTCACGTTTGGTATACCAAGAGAACCAGTTCGGCGTTCCGAGCTGCATTTCATCGCGAAGATCGCCGTCGTCATAGACTTTGTTGCCGACGAAACGAATCTGCTGAATCTTTGCGGCCGGACCTTCATCAACGTCGATGTTGATGCGGACGCGGTTGCGTTCCACCGGCGTAACAGTGACTTTGACATCAGCGGAGTAACGGCCGCGAGAGAGGTATTGGCGTCTTAATTCCTGAACGGCGCGATCCAATACTGCGCGGTCAAAAATAAAACCTTCGGCTAAGCCCACATCACGGAGAGATTTTTCAACACCTTTGGCATCAAACTCGGAAATACCGGTAGTGTGAATGTTTGCGACCGTCGGACGCTCCTGAACTCGAACCACTAAGACGTTGCCGTCCATGTCGAGCTGAACATCCTGGAACATTCCGGAAGCATACAGTGAACGCAGAGATTCAGCGCCCAGCTCCGGAGAATACGTGTCTCCCACTCGGATCGGCAGATGCGAAAAAACAGTACCCGCTTCCGTACGGGAAATGCCCTCGAGTCGAATGTCTTTAATCACATGACCCTGTGCAAGCACGGTCGTCGCTGCCAAAGCTAAAGCGCAAGCTAGCGCTATCTTCTTAGGATGAGGCATATTCTATAAATTAAAAAATGACCCTGCGTGATTGAAATCACGGCAAAAGTCGCGTCAAATCATTAAATAGTGCAAGTATAGTCAAACCAAAGAGAGCTGCGATGCCAATCTTTTGTGCAGACGCTTGTACAGCCTCAGAAACCGGCTTACCAGTCACTATTTCGAGAGAATAATACAGGAGATGGCCGCCGTCTAACATGGGAATCGGTAACAAGTTCAAAATTCCCAAGCTGATGGAAACCAACGCTAAAAACGAAATAAAAGGAAGAATACCCAGCTGAGCAGTCTGGCCGGCATAGTCGGCAATCGTCACAGGACCGGAGATATTGCTGATAGAGACATCACCTGTAAACATCTTTCCGATCATTCGAACAGACATTGCTGCGGTATCCCACGTTTTCTTCACGCCTTCAGCCAAACTCTTTAACAGTCCGTAAGAAACCTGAGTGTGCGGGAAGTCCACTCCGATTGCTGCGCCGATTCTGCCGATTTCATTACCCTGTTCATCCTTAGCATAGGCAGGTGTGACTTCTACCGTATGTGTCGGCCCGTTTTCATCTCCGACGAGAAGATTGACGGGCTTGCCGGGGTACTTCTTAATTTCAGCCACAAAATCTTTGGGCATCTTCACCGGAACGCTGCCGACCTGATAGATGTGATCACCGATTTTGATTCCGTCGCGCTGCGCGGCGGAGTTCTCAACAAAAGATGAGATAAATGGATGGCCCATATTCAAATGAAGACCGACCTCATCAAAAGGATCGGCATCTTTTGCTTTTGGGTCCAGACTCATCTTCGTGAGGTCAATTTCTTTCGTTACTTCGCTGCCGTTGGGACTGTGAACCAAAATATCCGTCGTACTTCCGAACTTATTCAGCATCTCCATACGGAGATCCGTAAAAGTTTTAATTTCTGAATCGCCGACTTTCAGAATTTTGTCGCCGGCGTGGAGTCCGGCCACCGCGGCCGGCGTACCGGCCGGGGGCTCGGCAACAACCGGCGTCGGCTGCGTGCTACCTATCATGAAGATAGAAGCATAGAGCAGGACGGCAAGCAGAAGGTTTGCAAATGGACCTGCAGCAACAATGGCGAATCGCTGCCACACATTCTTAGCCCCGAATTCACGATTTTTATCTTCCGGTTTGATAGGCAGACAGGCAGGATCTCTCGCATCGAGCATCCTGACGTATCCGCCCAAAGGGAGCGCACTGACCGCCCACTCCGTTGCATCAGGATCGTTCTTGCGTTTATAGATAAAAAGCGGTTTCCCGAAGCCGAGAGAAAATCTCAGAATTTTTACGCCGCAAAGTCTGGCGACTAAATAATGCCCGAGCTCATGAAAGGTAATCAAAATACCGATCGTTACCGCAAAGGCAGCAATGGTCGTCAACAATGTCAAGGTTAGTTCTCCAATTTGTCGCAAAAACCTTCGACCCAAGACTGAGCCAGTTTTCTAGCCTGTTTATCCGTATCCAGAATCGCTTCCAAGTTCGTCGGAGCAGGCGGCTGGAAGCCGTACATCATTGCGTGGCATAGGCGTGCAATGTCGGTAAAGCCGATCTTGCCTTGAATAAATGCCTCGACGCCGATCTCGTTGGCTGCATTCAAGACGATCGAAGCAGCTCCGCCCAGCTTCAATGCATCGTAGGCGTAGCCAAGCTGGGGAAAACGTTTTAAGTCCGGTTCTTCGAAGGTTAACGTTTTGATTTTTGAGAAGTTTAATGGTTCTACCCCGGCGTCCAATCTTTCCGGGAAGCCTAAAGAGTAAGCAATCGTGTTTCTCATGTCCGGAGCACCCAGTTGCGCAATGACTACTCCGTCGGCATACTGAACCATAGAATGGATGACGCTCTGGGGATGAACGACAACCTGAATGCGTTCCGGCTCGAAATCAAAAAGCCAGCGAGCCTCGATAACTTCCAGGCCCTTATTCATCAGCGTCGCAGAGTCAACGGTAATTTTCTTGCCCATCGACCAGTTCGGATGATGCGTAGCTTCTTCAACCGTGACATTGGAAAGGTCCTGTCTTTGACGGAAAGGCCCGCCCGAGCAAGTCAGAAGGATATTGGCTTCACATCTGGCTTTTTGGGTCGCTCCGACAAGACACTGAAAAATAGCATTGTGTTCGCTGTCGACCGGCATGAGAACAGCACCCGAGGCCTTAATCGTATCCATCAGGATTCGGCCGCCGCAAACGACACTTTCCTTATTGGCCAGCAGAAGCTTTTTACCGGCTTCGGCAGCCTTAAATGTCGAAGAAATTCCGGCAGCTCCGACGATAGCTCCGATCACGATATCGACTTCGGGGCTGGATGCGATTTCATCAATTGCCTTAGCACCGGCCAAAGCTTGCGCCCTACTTCCGGCGGCCTTAAGTTCATCCTGCAGAGCTCCTAGAAGCTCTTTATCTGCAATTACCGCGACTTTAGCTCCGCTGTCTTTAGCCGCCTGAGCGAGTTTCTTGACGCTGGAATTGGCCGTCACCGCGTACACGGTGAACCGGTCCGGATAACGAGAGATGACATCTAATGAACTTTTACCGATCGAGCCGGTCGCACCGAGGATCGCAACGCTTTCCATGACTGAAACTTAGTAACCTTGGAGGAAAAGAAGAATGAAGACGGTAAGGGGAAGAACGCTCATCTGAGCATCGAGACGGTCATAGAAACCGCCGTGTCCCGGAAGAAGGTTGCTTGAATCTTTAACTCCGGCAGTGCGCTTAAGCGCACTTTCAAACAAGTCACCGGCTATAGAAAACAGCACTACCAGAATCAGAATCAAAGCTGAAGTCCAACCGGTCAAATGAGAGATAAGCGCGTTGGTCCAAAGTGGGAAAGAAGGCTGAGCCCAGTAAAGGACATACGAAAGAGCAAGAACGCACACGAATGCTGTCAGCGCACCTGACCAAGTCTTCTTCGGGCTGATTCCCTGAGCCATTTTAGGACCGCCGAAGCAGCGGCCGCCGAAGTAGGCCATGATGTCTGCAACCCAAACGATAGCCAAGACGGACAACATATAAATGGTGCCCTTCTCACGGAACAAGTACATCAGAGAAAACCAAGCGGCCGGCACAAAGATCCAGCCTAAAAGGGCCCCGATGCCTTGGGGGACCATCCAACCGGAGGTGCGGCGGGTAAAAATAACCGCGGTAATAACCGCCCAAAGCACAGTTGCCGTGGCGGTAATAATCATTAGCCCGTTGCCGGACTGAACTGTCTGGAGTGCAGCAGGTGAGGCATACTCTAAGAAGAAAAGGGATGCCCCCAAAACAACGCCGCAAACCATTGCGACCCCGTTGTTCCATTTACAAATGTGGAGCCACTCCCAAAAGCAGCATCCGATAGCAATCGCGGCCACCGCCGTGAAAGCCAAAGGAGAAATTAAAAGCGCGCCGATGATGATAATTAACAACACAACGGCTGTAATGACTCTTTGCAGCAGCATGAACTATTCCTTTTTCGCTTCCTGTTGAATTTGTTCGGAAGTCTTACCAAATCTACGTTCTCTATAAGAGTACCAATTTAGCGCATTTAAAAACTCGTTCTCGGTGAAATCGGGCCATAAAATTTTTGTGAAATACAGCTCTGCGTAAGCAAGCTGCCACAGCATAAAATTGCTGATCCGCTCTTCCCCGCTCGTACGGATAAACAAATCCACATCGCCGGAATCCGCCAAAGGAAGCAGCGAAGCAAATTTTTGTTCCGTCAGTTCTTCGAGCGGAATATCACGACATCTTTTTGCCGCCTCAAGAATTTCCCAACGCCCTCCGTAATTCACGCAGACGTTCAGTGTCAGACCGGTGTTGTTTTCCGTGATCTTCATTGAATCGGCGATTTGCTCCTGAAGTTCTTCAGAAAAAGCGGTCAGATCGCCGACAAGACGAACCCGTACATTGGCTTTGTTTAGGGCTGCAATCTCTCTGCGCAGGCTGACGAGAAAAAGCTTCATCAACCCTTTAACCTCATCTGCCGGCCGGTTCCAGTTTTCACTGGAAAAAGCAAAAAGCGTCAAATGCTGCACGCCTGTCTTGGCTGCGGCCTGGATCGCTGTGCGAACGGACTCAACCCCTTTTTGATGGCCCATAAGACGAGGAAGTTTTCGAGCCTTGGCCCATCTTCCGTTGCCATCCATAACAATAGCCACGTGACGGGGCACCCTCTCACGTGGCTTTGCAGTCAATTCCTGACTTGTCATAGGATTTAAACCGATTAAACGGTCATGATTTCCTTTTCTTTTTCGGCAATCAGCTTGTCGACTTCACCGATGTACTTATCGGTGAGTTTCTGAATTTCTGTGTTGGAGCGGCGTTCGTCGTCTTCGGAAATTTCTTTTTCCTTCACGAGCGCAGCAACCTTGTTGTTTGCATCGCGGCGCAGATTGCGGATGGCAACCTTAGTTTCTTCGCCTTCAGAACGAACAACCTTCGTTAAGTCACGACGGCGTTCTTCGGTCAGAGGAGGCATCGGAACGCGAATGATTTCGCCGGAAGTCGCCGGATTCAGACCAAGATCGGAGTTGCGGATTGCTTTTTCAACCACGGCAACCATTTTCTTTTCCCAAGGCTGAACAGTGATGGTTCTGGCGTCAGCCAAACCGAGCTGGGCCACCTGAGAAATCGGAGTCGGGCAGCCGTAGTAATCGACGGTGATGTGTTCGAGCAAACCGGTATGAGCGCGACCCGTACGGATCTTCATCAGGTTTTCTTTGAGCGTCTCAATGGAACGCTTCATATGGTGTTCGGACTGTGAATAGATGTCTTTAGTTGTCATGTCAATTTCCAATCTCTGCAGATTTCTCGGCTGCAAGTCACAAAACTTAGTCGCACGCCGGTGAGCAGAAAATCACGGACGCGGTCAAATCCGCCGAAATAAAACAACGGCGGCAGTGACAGCCTTTATTAATTCGTTGAGTTTACCACGGAGCGCAAAAGCCTCAAACCGCTCGATTCGAGTTGGTTTAATAGGCTCTTAGGCTAAACGCGCTTAAGCTCAAAACATCTGATAAGGAGTTTGGACTATGGCAAAAATTGAAAAAATGTTCGGCGCAATTCTGAAAGACCAGGAACAAAAGAGTGATGAACTGCGGGACAAGATTCACGCAGAGAACAAACTTAAGAAAGAAGAAGCCGAAAAATCCTGCGAACGTGAAAAAGCAGAAAAGTAATTCATCGATATCGAGTAGGGTTTCGCTGATTTCCAGCGAACACCCTCTCACACCGCTGCCCATACCGGTCTGGTAGGCCAAGTC
>ENA-UEPH01000495-UEPH01000495.1-human-gut-metagenome-genome-assembly--contig:-NODE-495-length-46053-cov-13.535519_pt1 | contig 46053 bp, 55 predicted proteins | sample MGYA00242891_ERZ507898 | MGnify/ENA primary metagenome ERZ507898 (study PRJEB26167, sample SAMN06115411) | human gut metagenome | host: Homo sapiens | place: China:Guizhou | collected 2014-10-15...
CACTACGTTCCACAAGCGAACCGCCCCTCCGAAGAGCAACCTAAGTTATGAATTTAGGGCAGACACAAAATTTGAGATACTCCCGCTAAAAGCGGTCTCCGCAAAAATTTAGAAATTCGCATTGTCCGCATTGTGCTGAAGTGGCAGGGGAGTCTGGAAGAAGTCCTGTTTCGAAACTACTAATAATCTTTTGAGCTATTTCTATCACTTTCTTTTTTCTTTCCTCCGCGAAATCAACGCGCAGGCTCTTGCCCTTCTTGCCGTAAAGGATGAACCCTTGCTTTACCTCTCTTTGGAATTTCTCCTCTAGAAGAATGGCATAACCCGTTAACTGTAGTACGTGTCCGCGCGAAGCGACAAAATTGTCCTGGGCCTTGAATTCAAGTGGAATAATCTCGCCATCCTCCATGATAAAAATACCGTCCGCGATTCCATGAATCGGATAAACAGAGCTCTTCAAATAAATGTTTGATTTGAACACTCCTTTTCCCGACAAGTTAAATTTTGACAGCTTCCTTCTTTTTTGAAGCATCGCGGCCTTTTCATGAAAGTCCACGCCGTCTTTTACCCACAAAGGTGGCGGCGGTTTAATCTCCAAAAACACGGACAGAAAAGGGATTCGCGGACAAAAGCAAAATTGCCGTATGTAAGAAACAGGTAGGCTTTCGCGGTTAGATGAATCCATAGCTATCGGGCTCGCTGTATTCAAAATTCTCGTAACCAATTGATTTCCTGAATTCTTCAGGTTTCAGCACGCAAGGAATACAAAGACATTTATCCTCTGCTCCAAGGAGCTTTCTGGATGAAAAATCCAAAGCATGTTTTTCTGTAGCGGTAAGCGCTCCGTAGAAGACAGATTTCTGTAAGGCGACAAGTCCTAGGTCTTTCAGCATTTCAGCAAACTTGGTGCGTTTCGGCGTATTGGGGATGTCGTAGCAAATCAGAAAATGTGTGTACATAACTCACCATTTGAATCGAATACCGCGGTAGCATTTGCCTTCTACGATAGCTCCTGCAAGTTTATAGACCTGCCGCTGAAGAACATTCTCTAATTTGCATTGCTTCTGTGAGTAATTGATTTTTGTACTCATCGTTTTGTCGATAACTTCCACCAATTGTTTCTTCAACGCAGCGTCCAAAAAGTTCTGCTCAGAACCAAGCTTGCATCTCAGACTGATGACATTTCTATCGACCACCCACGCTCTGTACTCCTCCATGCAGTCAAGTACCAAAGATGGCTTTCCGGCTCGATCTGCATGGAGCAGTCCCGCGTAGATCTCCAGTCCTGCGTTGCCGAGAGCATTTTGAATATAACTCTGAAGAATTGCGTACCCATAGTTAAGTGCAGCGTTGGTGATTTCAGTGCTGCCTCTTCCTTCGCGTTCTTGGAACGTCTCGGGTAAAAGTCTCGCTTCTTTTAAAGCGTTCCAGTAAATGAGTGAAGCGCTTCCTTCCAGTCCCATTACCGTATTCTTCCAGTCGGGCCCTGAGGCTCGAGTGTTCAGTAAGTTACTGATCTCTTCTAATCGAGTTCCGGCATTCCGAAGTAAAAGGCCATAAGCCGTCTCTCTTTTCATGAGATATTTACTGAAATAAAGAAGGACAGCACGTTGGTTTCGGATCTTCGAAAATATGATTTCCTTGGCCAGAAGCTGGGCTTGCAAAGATTTGAGGCATTCGAATTGGGATTTTCTGACGCCGACGACGGCATGGCGGTGCATGCCGGATACTTCGACAACTCCTACGCCTTTCCAGTCGAGAAAGTAGATTCGAATACCTCTTGCTGCGCAGGCCAGGATCAGATTAGAAGATAAGGAGACGCTTTTATCGATTCGGATGGTTCTGAGTCTGGAAAGCGCAGTTTCTAGGATAACGTTATCACCGTTGCGTACGATCAGGCGATTTCCATGAACACCGAGGAAATCGCCAAATCCCGAGACTGTTAGGTGTCTCATGACCTTTCCTTACCGGCCTCTGAGAAGATTTCTTTCAGCGAACTGGCTGCACCTCCGACAATGTAGTTGAAAATCACTCTTGGTCCGACTAATTCGAAGAAAATCGTACCGTTGTGTTTGTTGTCTTCTCTTGGTTTAGGGAGGAACTTCGTAAATTCTGCGTTCTCAGTATAAATTTTGTTGTCAAAAACCTCCGAGACGCTAAATTTAAAAGAACTTCCTAAGGAAATAGAATTTTCTCCGAACCAAGCTAAGAATTTTTCTCCAGGCATTTCAACGCGTAGGTAGCGGCGGCTGGAAGTGCCTTGAGCAAGCTCGATTCTCAAGTCATCTTTGTTGTAGATCTCTCGGAATTCAGACATGGAAATACTTCTGTCATGATCCACAAAGCGGTAACCGTAAGCGGTTAGATTGCGGTTTTGCAGTGCAGGATGGATGATCGGAGAGCTCCAATCTAATTTTCCATTTTTCACGGGGAAAGAGGAGTAAAGATTATTGGTATCTTGAGATTGATAAACGAAGTTCCCGAAAGCTGTTTTTCTTCTGATTCGAACTGCTCCGGATTGAGTAGCAACGACGGGCAGGCTGAATACTCTCTTCGCTTTCGAATGAAGATTTCTTGTTCCGAAAGAAGAGGGCCAAGCAGCCTCTAATGCTTTTCTCAAGACATTTTCGTCTTTGAGTTCCTCGGCAGTATTTTCTTTGAAAACGTTCCAAAGAACCTTACCCCACTCAACTGCTGTCGGGATAATAAGAGATCCCTTAAATTTAAATTCCTTCGAAGAGTATTCAACTTTTTTGAGACAGCCTTTTTGTTTAGCTAGATCTTCAATTGAGTCTTTCGAAAGTTCTTTTTTAGACTTAACGAGATCAGAAACGGTTGCAGCAACGTCTTGCTTTACAGTAACAAAATGGAGGGCTTCTAGAATCTTCGCGGCTTTATCCTCTTCAGCGGTAAATTTGGAGCCGGCTACTTTAGAGAGAAGCTCGAATGCCTTGTTCTTTTCAACTCTATAAATCGTCAGTTTTTCTTTTTCGCTGCTTGGCGCTTTATTTAAGTAAGCTTCCAGGACACTGAGAATGCTGAAAGGATCCTTTCCTCCGATAGAAATGCGATTGGGCTTTTTCTCAAAAGGCATATTAGAAGGATAGCCGATAAAGATTTCGCCTCTAGAGACGATGATGTCTAAGAATCGTTCGGCATAGATCGTTTCTTTGAAGATGGGAGAATTGGCGATATTCGTCTTATCAGTAAAACTTCTCGGTGTGTTTTGGACAACTTGGCACGAGCCGGTAAACAGATTGTCGAAGTTAATCGGCTCATAAATGGCTAACTGAGACCCCATTCTCTTGGTTTTGAAAGGATCAGAGCAGGCCGCCAAGTAAATACACATAGCGTCGATGGAGTGTGAAGCGACCGGCTGCACCTTGGCTTTACGGAATTCCGGCCGATATTCAGCAAAGCGTTTCCGCATCTCGCTCGAATCGGCGGCAGGGACTGAGATGGCATCAAAAACGAGTTCATTGCCTGTTTCCTGAATCCAAGCCGCAAGTGCTTGCCTTACCTTCGAGAAAATGGAGCGGACGAACCAAGCCTGCGTACCATTTACAGAGGCTTTTCTTCTGGAACCTAGAACGTCTATGACCGCCCGACGGGCTTCGGAGTCTGAGTTCAGGAATAAAGCGTGACGGGCACATGCTCTTTCTTTCTCAGAAAGCAGATCGAAATAGCCAAGCCTGCCTGCAGCTTTTAGCTGGAGCACTGTGCTTTCGATCTCATTAGTAATTTGGTTCAGGTCAGACGTGCCAAAGACAGCAGCCAGATAATTTTTAGCAAGATTAGAGAGTAAGTAGATATTGTTTTTCTTCTCTTGATTTCCCTGTGCGCTAACAAAGATAAGGTTTACTTCACTGTTATAAATGCTTTCTGACTTCTTTAATGTCAGGCTGCGAGGAATAATGTGATCGATTTCTCCGACGTCATCGAGCGGTCTTCCGGTATAAGCGCAAATTCCGTGACTGTCAGCACGGATTCTTTCCTCTTTGCTTAACCATCTCTTCTCTTGGTTCTCTTCATTGCGTTGAATGTCCTCCAGCTTCTTCTTCAGTTTTTGTTCTTTAAGCTGAATGTACTTCAAGTCGGTAAGAGAGGCGGTGAAATTAAAAGAGTTAGCTTCAACGGCAACCGGGATCTTTACGGTTCCATTAGTAAAATCCACGCTCTTTTTAACTTCTTCCGCAATCCTTTTAGCAACTTCCCAAGAATTCCTGTCGATGGCTTTGCGAATAAATCCGTCGAATGGGCGAACGCAGTCCGCAGGGAGGCGACAGCATTGTGCCGAGCCGTCTGTCATCGTCATGCGCCAGGCGTTTTCTAAGTGGGCGGCAAGAGAGACTTTAGAGAATCCGTTTCTTTCGGTTTCGATGAGGTTATATAACTGAGCCAAAGAATACGGGTTATCAAATTTACTCTGAGCCTCATCCGACAACCGGAGTTCTTTTCCGATAAAGGGGACAACTTCGTTGACCATCTTCAGCACTTTGATAACGGAAGCAAACTTCTTAGAGAGTTCTTTTTCTGTTTTGCCTTCTTTTAGTGCTGTCTTGACGAATTTGTAGTCATCAGAAAAATAAGGACCGTAAGTCTTCCTTTCATTCTCAATTGCATTGCAAATCGAGCGAACAGTTGAGCGACCTTTGACTTTGCGGTTCCAGATCTCTTCGATAAACTCAGTTCCTTTTGCAGGTGACACGCCGAGGGCTTGTCCGACGATCACATTAAGGATTTTATTTTTCATCGGAGGATGCAGGTCAGCCCTTTCCAGCAAAGCGTTTTCCGGGAACCAAAGACCATTTTTTGCCTTTGCCGTTTCTTGATAGTAACGGTTTGCAAATTCAAGAAACTCTTCCAGCTGATGGCCCGAGAGTACTTCTTCTAATTTTTCGTTTTTAATGACGACTCCGTTCTCGAAGTCTTCAGCGGTTCTTCTAATCGAGCATTCATCAAGAGCGATGCTTCGATCAAGCGCTCGCTGCAAGATATAGGTAAGCCGATAATCAGAGTCGGGCAGGGCATCCGATCGGATTTTTATTCTGCTTTTACGATCCGTGTTTTTTAAGATTTCAGCCAGATCGTCTGTGAGAAGAGGATAGGCGGCGGCAAATTTATTCGCCCAAGACTTCCATTTATCTCCATATTCAGAAGATAAAGCCCTCGGGTTCAGATATAACGTCTGATCTTCCGGAGGTCTTCGGTTGTTCTGGTCTTCGTAAGGAGGAATGGTGCGGTCGGGATCAAGGACTGCGAGCACATCCAAAACATCGCCGGACTGTTCTAAAGATTGAATGATTTGTTTCTGAGAAGCAGACCATTTTTTATCGTCTGATCGGAGGTACTTTAAAGCACGGATGAGGACATTCTTTAATTTATCTGCGTCTAATTGTTCTTGTCCTTGCTCGAATTTTGCATCATTGAAATACCAGCGAACCGCACGCTCTTGAAGATTAGAGATGTTGCCGATAATTCTCCACAAATTATCGATGGAGCCAAAAGCTTCGGATAGACGTGAAATTCTTGAATCTCGCTTCATGTCTTGAAGGATATCGCTGAGATATTTAGAGCGATGTTTGTGTCCTAAAGACTGGAGATTTGCGATGTATTTTGAGGCGTCTAGGATAGCGCGGCGCCCTTCAACGTAATTGGCGAGAATCTCTTTCGCACTGTATTCGGGGAAGCTGGTTTTAACGTACTTTTTAAAGTCTGCCTCTTTTTGTCCGGAAACTGCCTTATTTAAGGCTCGGGCGGTCTCGGGAGAATTTGAGATGACTTTCCACTGAATATTCAGAGGTTCCGAATCATTGAAGAAATTAGTGAAACCCGGCGCGGAGGAAAACACTGAAGGGTCAAGACTTTCTAATACAGACACATCAGTTTCAGCTTCTGTACGGGCGTAACCTCTTCTTTTGAGGTAACTGGACAAGGCGATACGAAGATTTTCGCGTTCTTCCGGTGTCAATGCCTGCTTCTTTTGGAAAAGTTGATACTCTGCAACTAAAAGCAATAATCTTCTTCTTAAATCGAATCCCTTGTAGGAGCGGACTCGGTGTCTTACGGCTGTTCTTGACTTTGAAGAGAAAGAGAGTTTTTCACTATTAACGACGGTGAAGGCAGACGAATGATCTCCGTGTTCAGTTTCGTCAGATGGATGAGAGGTTATAAAAGTTCCGGTATAGGTTCCTCCCAAGTCAAGACCGACGCCAATAATGTGAGTTTTCCCCATTTTTCCCTCCTCAAGAATTTATTATTTAGTTACAAAATTATAGGTTGAATTAGAAAGTTTGGATATATTTATTTCAGTGGGTCCACAAATACGAGTTCATTTAAAAAAGTACGGTCGAAACTGTTTGAATGCTTTGTAGCTGCATTGCTCGACTTCTGTTGAAAGAATATGCAATTAAAGAGAAAACTATTTTCCTGACTTTGACTATCTGTTAAAAATTAGGCTGAGTTTGGTCAGGGGCGGAATTTTCCCTTTTTTGGAATGAGTTTCAGTTGTTGTTGAAAGGATGTACGATTGAAGCTCAACGGAAGAAAGCGCCTGGTGGCGGTGGATATCGGCGAATCTGAAAGCGGGAAGCTATACGCCTACAACGTTAATACCGAAGGAGTTCATTCGTTCGAGAATAAGAAAAAGATTTTCGAGCGAAATTACGCAAGAAGAAGAAAAAACAAAATCGGAGACGCTGTTCTATTACCGTCCTCGAAGGACTCCGTGGTGAATTTACACGGGACACAGTACTGGCTCCGATCTGTTGGTGACAGTTTACCAAACGAACAATCCCCGATCAAGCTTTATGTGCTTGATGTGAGAGTTCTGTAACAAAAACGGTTTTATATGAAAGTATCCCAAAAATATCCCGTTTGGGCCTTTTGTTTCCGCTGGGGAATCCTTATTTTGATGTTGGCATTCTCCTACAGCCTTATCAAATAAGGGGGCAGTCATGGACGAATGCGAAGCTCCGAAGCGTAAGCAGGGGCGCCAAACTAAGTACACGCCTGCCAAGGCCAAAGAGATCTTGAGGCGGCTGGCCGGTGGAGAGACCCTGACTTCTATCTGCCGGGATATGCAAATCCCGCCTTCTACTGTTTATCAGTGGACCGTCGACCGGAATGACTTTGCCGTAGACTTCGCGCGCGCGAGAGATTTGTTTCAGTTGTTGTTGAAAGGATGTACGATTGAAGCTTCTTAATGCCGCTAACACGTCGCACGCCGGCTGGTTTCAGTTGTTGTTGAAAGGATGTACGATTGAAGCCCCTGAGATCGTGGGATCGCTACAGCGCAAAGCGAGTTTCAGTTGTTGTTGAAAGGATGTACGATTGAAGCATAATCCGGATGCTTTGAGAGGTCTTTACTTTGACGTTTCAGTTGTTGTTGAAAGGATGTACGATTGAAGCTTGCGTTCGGCTATCGTTAACCGATTGCAAACTTTCTTTCTTGGACTGGTACAACATGCCGATAAGGGACTTATTGGAATGGTCTAAGATCCTCCTTTCAGAGTTAGAAAAGGTTCGAAAACTTGAAGAAAATGCTTTCAAGAAACCTAGGTAACCCCTATAATTAAAGGAAAGGGGGCCGATATGTCATTAATAGACGATTTTCTTCACTCGATAGTCGGAAAGATATGGTGCGCAGCCATGCTTATCCTTGGCCTGCCTCTTCTTTTCCTAGTCCCTTATCTTGTAATTCTGATCGGTTACGAGGCAGTTCAGGAAATTGAGACTCCTTTTTATCGCGATCTGATTTACTTTGTCATTTTTGAAATTTGCTTGGTCACTTTCGTTGTGAAAACAACTTCTATCAATTGGTTCAGAAAGCACATTTGGAGGCTTCCTGAGCTAAAAGATGAGCGAACCTAATTTTTCATTCGATTTAAGAAAGCCGCCTTCGTGCGGCTTTTTCTTTGGATAGCACCATGTCGGTATCTAAAACATTCGAGATGGCTTTTGTTGTCGGAGCCGCGTTGCAAGCCCAGTTTGCAACAGTAATGAATAAAGCGACACAAAAGACAACAAACCTAGAAAAGGCCGTTAAAAATCTTCAGAAGGCAAACTCAGATATAAGTTCTGTTCTGAAGCAAAGAGTAGCTACGGAAAAAGCTCGAAATGAAGTTTCAGTTGTTGTTGAAAGGATGTACGATTGAAGCAGCTTGGTCTCCTCCATTACAACTATCTTGTGCGTGTTTCAGTTGTTGTTGAAAGGATGTACGATTGAAGCTCCTGACCCTCAGTGATAGATCGGCGCTCGTAGAGATGTTTCAGTTGTTGTTGAAAGGATGTACGATTGAAGCATCACTAGACGCGCTATGTATTTCGCGGGTGCTGCGTTTCAGTTGTTGTTGAAAGGATGTACGATTGAAGCTGGATTGTGTCGTTTGCGAAGAACACTGTCTTGCCGTTTCAGTTGTTGTTGAAAGGATGTACGATTGAAGCCGTAATACGTTCGCTCGTTGTTTCTTGCTTAAGGTTTCAGTTGTTGTTGAAAGGATGTACGATTGAAGCTATGCGTCCGGTATGGCGTGAAAAGACTTACGATAAGTTTCAGTTGTTGTTGAAAGGATGTACGATTGAAGCTCCTGGGCAAGGGAGAACAAGCCCAGGTCATTGATGAGTTTCAGTTGTTGTTGAAAGGATGTACGATTGAAGCCGAATAGATGCCTTGTCTATCGCGTCCCCTGTATCCGTTTCAGTTGTTGTTGAAAGGATGTACGATTGAAGCTTTGAACAAGGCGATGGCAAAAATGCCGGAGGCTCAGGTTTCAGTTGTTGTTGAAAGGATGTACGATTGAAGCCAGAAATAGCGCCAGCACTATTGGCAGAAAGAATGTTTCAGTTGTTGTTGAAAGGATGTACGATTGAAGCACTAAAGGTGGAATTAGAAGATGATGGGACTGCTGTTTCAGTTGTTGTTGAAAGGATGTACGATTGAAGCCAAATTCTAAATCCGCCTCTCATCGGTCTCGCGGTTTCAGTTGTTGTTGAAAGGATGTACGATTGAAGCTCCGAAACCAACTGATTGAAAACAAATGATTTTTGACAGTTGGTTTCTGATCTGTTTTTCGAAAATGGTCGATCTGCACAAAAAGTGCCATTATTTTCGAAAATTTGGGGTGATTTGGGTGATTGCTTGACTGTTTTTGATAGTTGTAGTAACATCTAGTTACATTCTTTCAACAACAAAATCGCCCTAGGGCGAGCTGAAATCAATTTGATTAAATATTAGATCCGGCTACTGAGGCCTCTTGGCCTTATCCGGATTAACAAGGAGCCTCTGTTTGAGGCTTTTTGTGTTGACTGAACTGACATGGATTCAGTTAATCCACTAGAAGGAATTTACCTAGGCTTCAAAGCAATTCCTTTTTTTATCGCGTAAGCATTACTTTCCGAAGATTTTCAAATATTTCGAAAATTAGGTTTTATTTCTGTCTGTTGTAACGGCTTTGTTGGGGACGTAAGAAGAATTTCCTAAATTTGCTAAGAAAAAAGATTGGTCTGTGGTTTTTCTGAAATGGTGCGGGAAACGGCAGATAGTTCGCATTCCCCAAAAGGCTCAGGAAAATGCATAGACCAATGACGTTCAATGACTCCTGCGATGAACCAAACGGTTGAGCTAATTCAATAAAAATGTGGGTGAAGTAACTTTTGCAAAGGTAAGAAGAGGGAGATTTGGTGGCCCGAACCTGAATTGAATATTGTTGAGGCTCAAGGTATTTAAATCAATATATTTAAATTTCCACCAAATTTTCCACTAATTATTTTTCAAATTTATCCTTTACTGCAGCGGCTGTCTTCTCGACAGAAAAATATTTTCTTTCGGCAACTTCTCCCTGCTTGCCAATATTGAAAGAAGAGATTGGACGGTGGTATCCCATCACCCGGGTCCAAACTTCGCAGCGGGTACGTTCAGAATCGTTCAATTGAATGTCCATCTTATCTCCTTAATTGGATTGCGCACCGTTCAATGAGTTTTCTATCGCTGACTGCGCGCTCTGCACATCGGCTAAGAGCTGCTGAAGAGAGCTCCAGTGCTGATTTAAATCTACTACAGTTTCCAAGTTCGGACTGTAGTTTTCGCTGTATCTGGGCGTCTCGCTCGCGCACCCGGAGAGCAGTGTCATTAAGAGTAGTAATAGTAGTTTGTAATTTTGCGAGTTCACGATCCTTTTCCTGTAAACGTGAAATTTGGCGTTGAAGCATTAACTCACGCTCCTGAGTCCACTGCAGCTCCATTTTTTGTTGGCCAAAATGGTACCCGGCAACAGAAGCTGCAGCCAGGCCGGCGATGATCAACAAGGTTCTAACCATTCCATCTTCGCTCCGGCCCTAAATCCACATGAACAAAAGAGGAGTAGAAGCCTACTCCTCCCTTACAGCGTCTGTTCGCAATAATTTTTAAACGGCCTAGTGCTCGCTTCCATTTTTCCGGATCTCGGTACCGAGTTGGCCGAATGTCAGCCGCTTGACCTTTGACATGAAAACTATTGGGCTTGCCGCCGACTTTTTTGTTGTGTTCAGGAGAACGGTATCCGGAGTTTATGTAGATCGGTTCTCCGAAGTCTGCCCGAATTTCCTCCAGCAGCAAATATAGGTCGGGGTCTACTACTTCCGGCCAAGGGCTCGGTTTTCCGTCCCGGGATTCAAATTCTTTTGGCTGAAAATGCTCACTCATTTCAAATTCTCCATCCTGTGCTTCTTGGCCAACTCATGGATCATCAATGTGTTCTGGTGGATTGCTTGTTCGTTTGCCCAAATTCCTTTCTTAATATCTTCAAAAATTACAGACCTTTCACAATAGTAGTACCCCAACAAAAATCCGAAGCAGACAGCTATTGCAACGGCTATAGATCGACAAAGCCTAATTGACCATTCATTTAATAAGACAGTCATTTTTAACCCTTTCCTAATTTGCCATCGAGAAATTTTCGGAGGTAGTAAACAAGGACTCGGACACCCAGATATGCGGCCATGAACGAAATTCCAACGGAGACAAGCTCATTTACTCCATATCCCTGTAAAACCCAAAACACACCGATAGCGGTAATGCCGCCGGAAAAACCTTCCCACAAGGCTTCAATGATTGAAAAGGGAATTGGCTTTTCCTTCCGTTTTTCACGCCAGTCATCAACATATCGAAGGAGTCCGGCGATTAGTCCGAACCCTCCGACATACGCGACCAGCGTGTTCCAAAGCTCAGCGTCTTTCAGCATTTTTTGATTCTCATTCTGTAGGTTCGGCTAAAACCTCAGTTTCAATTGGCCAAGTAATTTCATACGGGAAACCGTCCTGCTGGACGACCGAATGTAAAGCTGCAGCCATTCGGTTCTTCTGAGACTGAGTTAAATCCTCTCTGGCCTCAACCGCTTTAATTTTGGTTGTTATCTCCGCCCGGGCCTTTTCAGATTGCCAATATTTGTGAGCCGACTTTGCAAATACCGGAGGTTCTGGCCAAACGATATCCTCTGGGAAGTTTTCAGCCTGAGGAATATCTCTCAATTCCTGTCTATAGGTCTTAATCTCTGTTCTTTGTTCTTCAGATATTGGATAGTCCGCAGCGACCAAATGGTCGGTCAGACTCAAGTAATAGTCTCTCGTTGATCGAGCCGCACTTGCCTTTTGGGCTTTCAATTCTGAAGCTGTCGGTTCAGGAATTGCTTCAACGGTGATTGCAATCAATTCTCCGGCTTCATTATTGATAGATTTTTCCCTGAATTTTTGAGATTCATTCTTTACAAAATCTCGGAGCAAAGTTCTTAGGATTTGGTTATGTAATGTTCTGGATTGATGCGGAATTTCAATGCCAATAAAGTCAACAGCGGAAGCAGGGTAGGGGATGGAATCCCATCCAGAATTTATGTCATTGACATTTTGGATCTTGTAAAAGACTTTCGGAGTCAGAGCGGGCTTAACAGTCGTGACGCGCGCAGGCATTAGCCATTGCCCGGGGGCTCTCGGATTAACCTGAGCAATGTGGGTGTCGGAAAACCACCCATCCTCGTCATATGAATAAACAGTTTTCACTGAATTTTCAACATTGGTTACAGTCATGCTTACCTCGAAAAAAATCAGGGCGCTTAAGCCCAAAGAAACGCGCTATCAAATAACTGACTCCGCAGGACTAGCGCTGAGGATCCAACGGTCAGGAGTTAAATCTTGGGTTTTACGTGTTCCCCAGAACGGTCGAATACACGACATAACCTTAGGGCACTGGCCGGAAATCTCATTAATGCAAGCTCGTGCCATAGCTCGACAAAAGAAAAAAGAACTGGAGTTGGAACCTAGTGGCTCCTACACGGTCAAAGACGCCTTCAAATTTTGGTGTTCCAAGAAAAAAGGGAGAATTGTCAGTTACAAGGACGAAAAACTTCGCCTTGAAAAGTACATAGTCAGCAGAATTGGTTGCAGGCAACTCGACTCCATTACACCTCCAGTGATTATCAAATTGATGGAGCCAATCGAATCGGCCGGGAAGGCATCAACAGTAAAGCGCTTGTTAATGCGCGTCCGTGAAATCTTCGATATGGCAGTGAATGCCGGATATCTTCATTCAAATCCCTTATCAAAGATTACGAAAGTTTTTGCCGTGCCTGAAGTACGACACATGCCAGCGCCGGATTGGAAAGAGCTGCCAATCGTAGTTTCACAGATAGAGTCCTTGGCTCCCCAAAAGTACAGAATCCTGTTTTATTTTTCTCTGGCCACTCTGCTGCGCCCTGGTGAGGTTGTCTCTGTGCGGCTCGATTGGATTTCAGAAGAAGCAATCACAATACCGGCAGAATTTATGAAAATGAAAAGGACGCACCGCATCCCATTAACTCCGTTCCTTATATCGTTAATAAACACAGCAAAATCCATCCGGAAAAACAAGAGGAGTCCTTTTCTTTTCCCGGCAACAAATAAAAACCGTCCAATATCTAGTCAGGCCTTAGCTAAATGGCTGCATAGCCAAGAAGTATTCAAGGATCGGTTAGTTGCACATGGGCTCAGATCCATAGGTCGAAGTTGGTTCGCCGACAACGATGTCCCGTTTGAAGTGGCCGAGGCGTGTTTAGCACATGTAGTCGGCTCTCAGGTCGTGCGCGCATACCAACGAACCGATTTTTTCGCGCCGCGTCAAAAAATTATGCTTAGTTGGCACGTCTATATCGAGACGTGTGCTCGATGTGCTCAAGTTTTATTGAAAAAGCCAGAAGAATCGGGCCCTTCAACTTAAAAATCTTGCTTTTTTAGGTTGTGCCAGGCACAGCAGAAAAGTCGAGCTCCGTCGATAATCGGCGGGGCCTGCGGAAGTCTCAGGAAAATTCCCGAATATTCAAGGCCAGATAGGATGGCTTTCCAGCTATGGCATAACGTCAAACGTTGAAAACTCTGCGCTCTATTGGGGTAAACAGAATGCGGGCACCACTAGAACTCAGCAGATTACAGGAGAATCTAGTCTTGACGTTTACTTTGACGCTTCTAGGAATAATCCTCTTTTCGGAGCTTCGGCAACAAACCAAGTTGCCAGCTTGCGCGGGTATTGGTTAATACGCTTTGACTAAAGCGAGAGTCCTAAAAGCCTCCGGCCTGACTGTAGTCACGTCATTCTGATAAACGGCGTTATTTCGACTTGCATCAAACGCCGGGTCTGCCGGAACATTTGAACTTGAATAAATCTGACTCCTATCGGTTTGAGCGTTTATAGCGTAATAAAGAGCACTAGATTCCGAAACATCATTCACACTAGCATTAGCAGTCAGATTGAATAACCGACCAAGAATATTCGGACGGCCCGAATATTCTTGGTCGTTTGAGCTACATAGCCTCTAACGATGTGCAGGCGAAAGGTTTTGGTGCTTTGTATTACCCCTTAGAGAACGGCACAAAATCAGAGGCAACGAACAACAATCCTTTGAATTATCCGGTTGAAATTGCTATAGATGCTTCTAGAAGTTCTTCACTTTACGTGAACGATCTGTCTGAGGTTCGCGTTAATGCGCTCTTTAGCATGATGCTAATACGCTCGTACTAAGCAAAGGCCGTACAGACCAGCGGGTTGCACTGTAGATGATGCTCCATAGAGGGTACTAGATTTTGAAGCATCGTACTTAAGTCCGCCAAACGATACCCCTTTCCCGTGATCTGTGATTGTTGATACTCAGTATATCGTCCTTTCCCCTCAATAGCGCCTTGGAGTGAATCGTAAATCAAGGATGCGTTCGAGTTATGAAGGTTAAATTCGAACGTACTATTCGGACGGCCCGAATATCTACAGCCAGTGCAATACGATTAACGGCTGGATGGTCTCGACTACTACAGGAGCATTAAGGACTGTTAACCCATCGAATACTACTGACATCATTACGCTCCGAGCTCAAGAAACAAGGCCTAAAGGAGCTGATTTAACGCTCGATCTTTCTCAGGGTAATTCGCTTTACGGTAGTTCCGACACGGTGCAACCAAAAGGGATGTACGTACAGGCGCTCATTCGTTACTCATAACGAATTAACATTTGCACGTAAAGTCCGGCCGGTTGTACTGTGTCCGAGGCGCCAAAAATCGAATTTCCGTCCGATAGATTGATTTTTGGGTCAGCGCGAATGCTGGCATTAGGCGCACCACACAGAACAGTATCCAAGTTGAGCACTCCGCCCCAGCGAATATTTCCTGTTCCGTCACCTGTGCCCGCGCCGATGGCTCTCAGGCTGTAAATCTGGCCTGTGCTATTCGGTAAGCCCGCGGCAATGTACTGTCCGACTTCCGAAACGCTTGTGGTTCCTTCAAGGAACCGATGATGCGTGTCCGGCAAATTGAAATGTGCTGAATCAACTGCCCCGCATTTAGTTCCGAGCACTTCAAAAAGCTCTTGATACTCTGTCCGGCTTAAGCTGGCGCCATTGCAAAGCAGATACCCGTCCGGGATTGTGGTGCCCAAATAGAAGATGACAGAGCCGATGGGCATAACCGTTTTGCCAAAATTCTTGTGCGCGTCTAACAATTGATCAGTTTTTGTTTGATCAAGGGTGAGTCCATTGCCGACAATTACCGTTGCGAGTGACTGTGCGACCCAGTGAAACCAAGGAGCGCCCGGGAGAGTGGGCGGAATTCCTTTTGATGGATCTCCGTTTGTAGGGTATCCGGAACTGACTAACGCAGTCAGATCGGGAGGTGTCTCAATTGCATTTGCCGTCCATCTAGTTGCATAGTTAGTGACAGTCATTATTAAGCTCCTTGGTATTCAAAAATTGCAGTGACATGCGCAGGAATCAGTTCGCGCATTAAGCATTCAAAAAGTCGATCTCCCCAAACCGAAAGAGGCTGATCGACTGTCCACGTTGTGTTGAAAATTCGTTGTGTCGAAATTGCTTTTACCTTCACTCCCATCGAGTACGCTGTATTCCATTCGGTTCCGTAGAGTCCCTTGTCAACTGAGTCGTTGACGGTGAACGCGGAGTAGGTGACGATTTCCGCTTCATAGCCGAGCGTTTCAGCCATATCCTTGAAAAACTGGGCCGTTAAGGAGCTGCCGGACAGGATTTTTGCAATCAGCTCCCGACGTTTTTCTTCGAGTGTTGGATCAGACAAAGCTGACAGGCACGCAGAAGGAATGCCCCAATCGGTAAACCAGTGATCCAAGAGATCGAAGGACGTCCGGGGATCTGCCTCATCCAAAACTTTGTCGGCTTTAGTATCAATCCTGGCCAGCTCAATTGCTATGGAATGAAGGACTGAATCAAGCATGCTGCCCGGCACTCTTTTCCAGATGGGCCCGCGCGGCAGCAGACGATCTAATGCCTGGTCATAATCATCTACAGTGAACATTTACACCTCACTGATAGGTAATAGTTCCGGGAATCAGTATTTCGCCCGTAGCCGCATTGACATCATCCGTGGGAGAAACAATCCGGAAGGATTTGATCTCTTCAACACTGGCTACTGCACGATTGAGTGCAGTTAAAAGCACCTTTGTGGCCGGCTCAGCCTCTGTTCTAATAACGGACTGAATGGCGCTCTCCAGTTTTGCCCTGATTTCAGGTGAATCCGGAGTGATGTCCAAAGTCATGTTCAAAGACTTTGGATTAGGTGCCGCAACCGTGAGGATTGTTGTCACCGGCATGAGGGCCTCGATATGATTTTTGACGCGCTCAACCATGACGGAAGAGGGGATTCCGGTCTCGGTGAGGTCATCAGTCATAAATCTGACGGATACATGGCCGGGGCCTAGCTCGAGCGGGTAGCACCATGCTCGCGTAACTCCCGGGACCTCCAAGGCCCATGCAACGTAGTCGGTTCGGGTTCCGGCTTTAGGAGGATTTCGCATCCGGAAAAGCAAACGGGAGCGAAGACTCTCATCATTTTCGATATCCGATCCGCCGGACGTTGCAGAAGACGTTGCTTCAGTCTCGATGCCAACAACTGGTGAAACTAGTGAAAGGACAGTTTCCGCCGGGATATTTCCGGAAGCCCCTGCATTTACCGCAATAATCGGAGCCGTGTTGTTTGAACTGGCTGCGGTGGTTTCAAACTGAATTTCATCTTCTGTCTGGAGCAGAGTTCCGGAAGGGACGGTTCTCGAACCAGAAAAAGTCACGGTGCCTTCTGCTGCCGTGGCTTTCTTTCTGTAGATTCCGTACTCTGAAGCTCTGCGCTCCAGATATGGTCCTTCAGCCGTGGTCGCGAAAATCTGTTTAGAAACATACTCGATGTATCCATACAAACTGTAAGCCGCACCTGCAAATACGCGTGAAAAAACGGTGATTAGCGAGCGGCGAAGAACCCGTTGTCCATAACGACTTTCCGCGTCAGTCTTTATCCGGTCAATAAGCTGATTTAATGTTGGTCTTTGAAAACTCATGGCATATCCCAAAGATTTTGAAAACGGGCCTGTAGGGTTTTGGCGTCGCCCGGACGTATGACTTCGATAGTCATATCCAGGCGCCCGTTATCTCGATAAGTTTTGACGTCAATTTCCTGAGCTAATGCGTCGGTGAGCATCCATTGGAGAGACTCCTCCGCGTACTCTCGCGCCCTAGCTGCCACCTCATCGGTGAGTTTTTCCCGCTGCAGCAGCCATAGCCGGGAGCCGATTCGGTCATTGGTTTCATCGGCGAATGTGTCTCCCCACCAACCCTGTCTCCGAGGAATTTCGACGCCATCGTCATCGTTGCTGCGACGCCAAGAAAAAAGGCTGATGAGCAGTGCCTGGACTAACTCATCAGCCTGATATTCAGTAATATCGGCCTGTTTGCCGTTAATAAAACATTCCATCAAACCTCCTTCTTATTTATCAGGAGCAGGGCCATGGTCATGTGTATGGTTATCGAGAGACACTCCGTTGGCCGTAACGTCCCCCGTTGTAGTCAGATCACCGTCGACTGCAGCGCCACTGCCTCCGGAAATGGCCAAACCGCCTGAGCCCTTGATTAAACCGTCGACAATTAACTGACCATGGATATTTATCTTCGGCGCTGTTATGTCAACATTGCCTGTACTGGTCAGAGAAGTAGAACCGCCGACTGAAGCAACTAGATCTTTGGGAGTCTCTATAAGCAGGTTTTCTCGCGTGAAATAGACCTTTTGACCTTGATCATCGTAAATAGCTACTTCTCCGGGCTTCATATTCGTGAGGCGATACCGGCGGTCGGCCACACAAAAAATGATTCCGTTTGACCTATTGCCGTCAAAAAACATTGCAAAGGCCTCGGCGTTGCCATCCGTTTTTGGTTCAGAGGTAAAACCGTACGGCTCAACATGCTCCAGTTCGCTCCGGACCTCTCCAGCAAGAAATTCGGCCTGCAATTCGCGCATTTTTTTAGCCGAATTTGAGAGCGTAACAACACCCCTAGCCAGCATGTCCTGGATCTGCTTTACAAGATTCATATATGAAAAAAGCCCGCGATTTGCGAGCTTTCTGATAAAGAAATTTAAGATTTAGAAGGTCTGTTTCCAGCCTTTTTCGGGATGGAATACATCTTTTTCAAAAGTTTTTTGAGATCCGTCCTTTAAGGTGACGGTTACTTTGTTATCGTTATCGAAACGAATAGATTTGACTTCATTATCTTCCTGGGAAAAATAGCCTTCCGGTCTTTTCACTGGCTCTAACTTGTCACAATCGATCATTCCGGTTTGCGGATCCATCAGACTTTCAAAATAACCATTACCAGCAAAGGAAAGCTCAGCAAAGCAGAAAAATAATAAGAAAACTACTTTCTTCAGCATTCAAACCTCCTTTACCGCCGATCCACAGTGCTATTTTACCGCCTCCCATCCAGTTGACCCTGAATTGTTAGTGTGAGATTGTTTCACCTCTACTTTAGCAGCCTGTCTTTCATAGGCACCAGGGCTGATTGTTCCGATCTCGGAAATAAGTCCGGAGGAGTCGATAGTAAAGGTTACTGACTGGATCAAAAATACTCCGTCTATTTTGAGAATTGGGTCATTTATCTGAACTTTCATGTTTGGAAGCCATAGAGCTTTATTCTGCTGTCGCCATCCTTGCACCCTATGACTAGTTTTAAATAGCTGGGCACGTCTAAAAGCAGCTTCAAACTTAGCTCTATTAGATGCGATAGTTTCTGAACTTTGTCCAGTATCCTTGATTACTAACAAGCGGTATCTCTGCACAGCAGGATCATAGGCGATTCCTTTATCTTGACTCGCTTTTTTTCCATACTCAAGATCCGACCCCTTATGCTGCCCTAAAACGGCATAGGTGCTAAATACCTTAGACAAGTCAAAATTTGAGGTACCACTTAAAATATTTTTCCCTACTTCCAGGTATTCAGAACAATTACCTTTTTTCCCAGGTTCAGTGATTACCAAATCTCCATACTCGTTATCGGTTACTATAAGATTTTTCTTTGTCAGAAGCCGATTGATCGAGTCGAATACTTTTTCACCGGGATTTACCGTGAAATTGGCAATCTTTGAATTTAATTCCTTAACCTCGCAAATCACTTTAATTCCATAAGGCGCACAAAGGTCAGAAATTATTTGTTCAGCTGTTTGGTTATGCCAACTGGTATTTACAGTTTTTGAGGGTTTGACAGTATTAACCGGCTTCTGCGGTTTATCTGTCTTAACGTCCTGCCATTGATCCTCGGATTGCGAGCCTGAAGCTGGTGATTTGGCTGTGATTGCTGCCCAAGGAGAGCAACAATCGACAAGATCAACGGTTTTAGATTTTCCTTGTACCTGAACAGATACACTCTTTGCGTCATACCTTATCGGTGTTGACGTGATGTATCCAGTACAAACCGTGGTTTCTCCAATACGTAAAGTTACTTTCTGGCCAGGCTGAAGTCTTGAGAAATTCTTATTCCCGGGAAAATTATCCGTGACCGCTACGACAAAGCCACGGCAAATTTGTTCTATTCCAATTTCGATCCGGGCGGATTTCCAGCCTTCATACCGGACACCATCGACTTCAATCGATACCTTATTGAGGTCTCCCGTGGAATCGCTCTTATCGTTCATTTACTCAGAATCCTCAATTCACTAGGGCAAAAAGCACTGTGTTTTACTTTATTTCGGGTCACGATTTCCTGAAATCTCCGGGAATCATCGTAATAGTCATAAGCCAAAACAAGTGCCGGCTCAATCTGCGGGGTTTCGATGTCCAGCAGACGACTAAGACCTTCAGCTTTCGTTGTTAGGTTTGAAAAAACAATCGAGCGTGCATCGAGCAAAGTCATAAACATCGAATCACTGATAAAAGGATTCTCCAGTTCAGCGTCAATTGCTGCAAGCAGCTGATTCCGAACATCCAAAATCTCATCGACTGATGTGGTGACGTACTCTTCCGACTGCTCGGCGTTTTCAAATTCATCGGACGGATCCGAGACATCCATATCCGTGCCGATGAGGGTACTCGCGCCGACAGCATTAGCCAGAAGCAGCTCCCGCGTTAGTGTCTCGATGGCGCTGGAATCTTCCAGAGTCTCAGCTTCGATGTCACTTGTCACTGCGGGCATTGCTGCCAGCTGTCGCGTGTGACGATTTAACGAGTCAGATTGAGTTGTTCCGGCAATTTGATTCACAATTCCGGACCAACGGGCCTGAGTTGACGCGAATCTGGAAAGCCCCAGAACGGACGCGAACTTGTCGGCAAACGTCCGGGGATCGTCCAAAAGAAGCCCTGAAGCCTGCTCAGCAAATGTCGTGACCTCATCGACCACGTCGAACATTTGCGCCAAATCAGAGCTGGAAATAACTCCGAGAGTTTCAAGCAGAGTGCCGTTAATCGCTGATTGAACTAAGGAATAAACCGCACTCTGCTTAAAGCGATCAACAAAATCTCCGACTGCACCAATCCCAATCTTGTCCGCTAACTTCCGGGCCAAGGTCGGTCCGCTCGTTAGCATATTGGGGAAGGACAACTCTCCGGCTTCAACAAATGTGATGTCCAATGAGCAGTACCGCAACTCGTTACTGCTGTAACTGATACTGCTTGCATCAAACACTGTCACCGTCAGAGCGCCCTCGACCGGGTGAATAAAGGTTCCCGGGCCGGGCGACAGCAGGGCTTTTTCTAATCTCTGGGCCTTTGCATCGCAGTCATCACCTACTAAGAATGCCGAGACCTTATACATTGTCGCGCCCTGGCCGAGGTCTTCGACATACGGAATGTCACGCTGAGGGTACTCATGCAAGACTTTTCTACGCCGAATCGTTTTTGAAACAGTGGCAACGTGAAACGGAACACCTTTGTATGAGCTGTTCCGTAGGTTTCTGGTGAAAATTGAGGTCATTGTTAATCTCCGCCGATACCTCTGCCGGAATGGCCGACGTCTCCGGAAATTCTCAAGTTATCACTCGAAGTGGCTTCCGAAACGGTGGCTTGAGCGCCTCCGGTGGCAGTGACTTCGATCTTCATCGTGCCTTGCATCGACTGGGGAGCCGCAGCAATCGGAGCAGAGGCATAAATTCCGGAGTTCGGGACCCCAGCCACCGCTAGAGCAGGCTGGCCAGCTACCGGAGCAGCGGTCTTGTTATCTGTCCAACCTAGTTTTTCGGCAATGAAGTTCATCCCTTTTTTGAAGGAATCGGGCAACATGCTCATTAAATCCAGGTTAGAAAAGAAATTCGTGAACGAGTTTCCGATATTGGAGAGGATGTTTCCGGCATTTTCAAGCATTTTCGGTCCGATCTTTTTCACAGAATCCGGAAGCAGGTTGAAGCTGGCTCCGAACGTCTTACAAAAGCCGTCGGTTATCTGCTTCAGATCTAAGTTGAACAAACCCTTGAATATGGTGATTACGCCATCAGCCAAGTCAATGAAATACTTTTTGATATTTTCAATGACGGGGCCAAGGGTTGAGTAAATCGAATCCCACAGGGATTTGAAATAAGGGCCGACCGTATCCCAATTGGCAATAATCAGAGCAGCGCCTGCAGCAATACCTGCGATGACCATTCCGATCGGAGAAGCAAGAAAGGCTAGGCCGAGGGTTTTCAGGATCGACAGCAGTGACCAGAAGGACGAACCTAATGTCATTACCGACCCAATGAAATTTGCAATGCCGATCACCAGTTTTCCGGCAAAAAGGCCCGCAATAACCTTTAGAACTGTCTCGAACCCACCAATTGAATCAAAAAACTTGCCGATGGCGTCAAAAGCAGCTGTACACGTGTCCGCCAAGCGTTGAAAGTCGACTTTTTGGAGCTTGTCAGCAAACGTGGCCACGGCCTGAGAGATTCGGTTTGAGAATGCTTCTTTGTTTTTGGCAATGAACTCTGTCAAATTGTTAATAATCGGAGAGAGCACCGGAGCGAGCTTTGCGCTCAGAGTGTTGCCAAAAGCATCGAATACCATCCCTAATTCGGAGAATCTGTCGCCTAGATCAGCCACTGCCTTAACATCCGCTCCGGACATCGCGATACCGAGCTTATCTGCACGTTCCTCCATTGCCTTCAGACCTTCGGCACCGCCTTCCAGCATCGGAACCAGGCGCTGGCCTTCCTCCCCGAAGGCAGCAATCATCATGCGGGCACGAAGGCCCGCATCAGTATTGCGCTGAATTGCATTCGCAAACGCCGGCATTACATCGGCTGCTGTCCGGAGTTTGCCGTTGGCATCCTTTAACGAGATGCCCAGCTTCCGGAACAAGGATGCCAAATCCTCATTCTTCCCGGCAGAGGCTTTTGCGATGTTTTCGTTCAGTTTTGCGAGTGACTTATCCAGAACGTCAGTACTGGCTCCGGACAAGTTGGCCGCGTATCTGAGTTTTTGCAGTTTTTCAGCTGAAACACCGACTCGCGTTGAAGCCTTGTCGATTGAGTCTCCCACCGACAAAAACTTACTCATCATTGTCGAAAGCGAGAATCCAACCGCGGCTGCCGCTGCAGTAATCGGCAGAGCCAATTTTTTGCCGGCTTCAGTCACCTGATCGGTGACGTTCGTCAACGAACGACGAAACTGCCTAAATTGTCCGTTGAGCTTTTTAAAGTTGTCGGAATTTAGGGCGTTTCTGAGTCCCTTCCAGCGGGCAGACAACTTTTGGATAACGGGACTCAGCTGATCTCTGACAGCAAAAATGGCTGTCAGTCTCAAATCTTTACCTGCCATTTTGTTCCTCTCTTTCTCGTAAACGTCGGTACTGCGCGTCCAGCAGGAACATATCCTCCAACGTCATGGCCATGATCTGGTCGGGTGTCATTCGCCACACCCAACCAATGTCAAACATCCAATCAGTTAGCTGATCGATTGTGCAGAAAAGGAAGGCTCCTGTTCGCGCGTCCCGAAAAAACCCACGATTTCCCCTGATGCAGTCATCAAATCCACGGGATCCATTTTTTCGACCACGCTCATGGGGATGGAGGCGCACAAAGATATGTACTTCATGCAGATGTTTGACTTCATCGACATGGAGCCTTCATTGTCAAGAGAGAACGGGAATCCGACCTCACGAATTTGCTTGCCGGACGGACGCTTGAAGTTCAGCTCCGTGATTTCCTCTTCACCGAACTTCACAGGTACTGTTAATTTCATTCTCAGCTCCATTTTCCGGTCACACCGGCAAAATTAATAGTGGTGTCACTATCATCACCGCCGATTTGAATCTCCTCGGTAACGAAAGCACCACCAAGCGTGAAGACCTTTCCATTAGCAAACTCGGCGACAACCGTCATGTCAGTCGCGTTTTGGAGTTTTTCAATCGGGAAGTTTTTGTCGACGACAAACTGTCCGGAAAGCGTAGGTGCCACCGGAGTTTCTTTGTGGCCTGCTACACCGCCGTTGGCCATGACCGGCTCGCGAGTCATGTTTGATGCGGTAGCAGTGGCAGATCCTTTGAGCAAAAGGCGCTGGCCGTCAATGCTGATATAGCAAACGCCTGCGATAAGCTGAGACATTATTCCTCCGAATACTGAAGTCTGAATTGATTAAGAAGGGCAAACACACGCAGCTGGTTCACGTAGTCGGGCGGGAACAAGACGTTCATTCGATTGACGTTATCGGCGTCACGCTCAACCACCAGATACTTCTCAAAGAGGGCTGCGTTTTCGACGATCGCTTCTCTTTCGAGTTTTGCATAGGCAACCGTCAATTCCGCACGAATGATCGAAGGTGTGACAACAGCCTGCCCCGGGCCGAAATTCGTGCCATCGTTGGCTAACTTATGACGTCCGTATTTGGATGTGATGATTCCTTTGAGGTAACGGATCACATAAGCAGACGTGAACAGTGTTTCGCAGTCGAGGTAACTTAGATCCTGTTCGCCGTAGCTATTGACTCGATAGTTCGTGACAGAACGCTCAATCTGCACAACGCCGGAAACCGATTTCAGAGTGGCCATGCCGTTTTGCAGCAGTGTGTTCCGTTCTGTGAGCTCGAACATCTCGCCGACCGGAGCGCCGGTGATGCCGATCAACTGACCTGTTTGAGTCGGTCTGGCGGGATCCGCATCAATGAAAATTTTTGTCCGGGCAACGATGGCAGCCAAAACTTCCGGATCCCACGATCCGAAAGTCGGCTCCAGAGAGAAAGTTGTGCAATGCTGATCGTTGCGAGTCTTACCGAAGGTGAGCAGCGTATTGAAATCGCCGCGCTTCACCGTGAAAACATGTCCGTACAGCATCTCATAAGGGCCCCAGCGGCCGGACGTGTCATCCATCAAGGCTTTAAACGCATCGAGCGTGGCGGAGTCGCAATAGGGGACGCCGATATATTCGTATGGCTCGGACCCCATAGCCTTAATCGCGTCAGTGAGACTCGGGTCTGTGGCACCTCCGGTCATGCCGGTGATTTCGACTCCGAGACCGACAATGTCGGCCTCACCGTCGATCAATCCTTTGACGTTTTTGCGAATAAGGATTGCATTGCCTAATGTGCCGGCATTGCGGGCTGTGATTGTTACCACTCCGGCGGCAGCTGTAGCCGTGACCGGGAGAGCGCCGTTGGCGTTAATCGCAGTGACAATTGCTGTTGCAACTGTGGTTGCTGCGTCTTTTGCTGCCACACCGACCTTAACCAGATCAGCACCTATGTAAAGGAACACTGTGCCGGACTCGCTGGCCGTGCCGGTGACGGTCACGGTCGCAGTGGCCTTTGTGCCTGTAGTCGCATCCTCAACCGGAATGCAATACAAGGTGCCAAGCATGTCAGTAGCACGATAGGCGGAGACCATTCTGGCCAGCTGAGAGCCGCGGCCGAAGAGTTTGACGGCCATGTCGGCGCTTCCGACGGCGACTGGTTTATTTGCCGTTGCGGTGCCGGTGTCCAGCATCTGGCCAAACAAAAGGGCAACATTGCTGTTGCCCGGTGTGTATGCAGCCGAATTGTCGATTTCGGCATAAAAGAGCGGAGTCATCAGACCGTTCCCGGCCGGAATCGTATTAAAAGATACTGCCATTTATTACTCCTGTTTCAAAAGAATTTTTCCGTTGAGCGTTACTTCGTTGCTATTGAGATCGAGGTCAGCTACCTTGAACGGCGGATAAGAGGCGTAATCAACCGACTGATATGTATCCTCCCAGCCCAAGTCGTATTTCGTCTTGAAATCGAATCTGTAGACCATGCGCGCAGCATCCAGGCGGATGACCTCTGCCCCGTCAAACGAGAGCTTTTCCAAAATGCCGGGAGCAGGCGTCCAGAACAGCAGCGCCTTAAAGAGCTGTTCTCGGATAGTGTCGACCTGAAGGAGTGCAGCCTGACCGCGATGTTCATCATCTTGGTAGGCAATCCCGATCACAACGATCACGGCCAAAGAAACATCAACCGACTGCTTGTATTCGCAGTTCAGATTTGCTTCCCTGCCTTGCTCATTTTCCAAACAGACATACGCTGCCGGGTAGTCAGGGGCCTCTTCCTCCAGTAGAGACAAAGCAGCCCATTCAGCAGCTCCGGCAACTCGATTTTCAAAAATCGGGCAACGATCCCGCACTGCCTGAACGTAATCAGCTAAATGAAGAATCATTCTTTAAATCCCTCACTGAACGCATCCCGCATGTGGGAATCAAATTTGGGCGCGTATTTGTTTGCAGCCGTCTCAATAAAGTTTTGGCGAGCCTCAGCAACCTTCTGGCCTTTGCGTTTTTTAGAGCGCTGGTCAATCGAGTCAGAGCCCGGGCCACGGTGGCCAAATATGACAAATGCGGGATAAAAGTCCCGCATTTTCGATGTCTTGGTCGGTCTGATCCAGACGGAATGCCCGCTTTTTGAAACCGTTGCTTTAACCGAGCGCTGCAATTCCCCGGATTGTTTTCCGGGCGGTTCCCCGGGGCGAGAAACAGCCCGCTTGCTGATCAGCTGCCGCGCCTCTTTTCGTACGTCGCGGCCGACCTCACGCAGCGCCTTCCGGATAACTTTTTTGTCAAAGTCGAAAAACTTAAAGCCGTCCGGAGTTTTTACTTCTACAAATCCCGCGCTCATAGGGTCACTCCTTCGGCCTGAACTTCCAGCAGCGTAAATCTGTGCGCACTGTTAACGTCCAGAACCCGCCGAACTCTGTACTTAAGACCTTCGGATGACACTTTCACGAGTTTTGTCAGGTCCTGGGGATAAGTTTTGCCGGGAATTGCCCGGACAAAAATTCTGTGTGTGACGGTCTGTTCGATCTGAGCCGAGCCCCAAAAAACCTGAAATCCAACGGGCTCAATCCGGCCCCAAACCGTAAACGTGTTTGTCGTAACCTCGTCAAATCCGCTTTTAGTGTTAGGGACAGACTTTCTAAACTCAAAAACGATTCGGCTATTCATATCGCCTGAAAGGGGCTCAATCATAGGTCCTCACGGAATCAAGCAAATAGTGAAAAGACGGCTGAATTTCCAGCTTTTGGCCGGCAGACTCGCGGTGGTTGTACCAATACGCGACCTGCGCCTTAATCCAAAGCTGAATCTGCGCAAACTGAGGCTCAGTAATCGCAGAAAACTTTCCACCGTCGGTTCCTCCGACCGTCAATTCTTCTCTCGTCACATAGTGCTGGCATTGCCCGGTGGCCGCCAACGCGAGTGAAGATAACAAGTCATCATCAATACCAGGCTCGCATCGCACATAGTCACAAAGCTCCTTAACAGAAACGAGAGGATTACTTTTGTAGTCGCTCATGGATGATGCCTCTGAAAAAGGGCCCCGGAGGGCCCGTTTGATTAGGAGGCGCTTTCGGCCGGGAAGGTTCCGCCGATCAACGCGGCCGGAACCTCAACGGCGAGCGCTTTTCTGCACTCTGCGCGAATAGTGAGCAGGTTCTTTTCAACGTTGTCGCCGTCTTGTTCAAAGATCTCAACAACGGTGCCTTGGCGTGTGTAAACGGTAGCCGCAGCGAAGAAGTCGCCGACCATGAAGTCACCGCTCGTTACTGAGGCAGACAGGACAACCGGAACTCCCCAGACGACATCCTGAGCAGAGTTGGCCGGATTGCCTAAGAGGTAAGAGCCGTCTGTCTTTTTGGAAAGAGTAAGGTCTGCCCAATCCAGAGGATTCATCAGAACGGCTTGCGGACGGTAGCCGGCTGCTTGAAGGCGAGCAATACACTTCTTCAGAATGTCGAGTTTGGAGAATTTATCGGTTGTCTTGTAACCATGAGCCGTGTAGTTTCCGGTCTTGAAGAGGCCTCCGAGGTTCTGGCCGGTGCCATCGCCCTTGATGATTTGCGCTTCAACGCGATCCTCAACACCCTTCGCCATACGGTTATCAATGAAGGCTGCAAGAGCAGGCAGGTCATCCGCAAGTTGGCGAGTAATGCGGGTGATGTGAGCGATCGTGCGAACCGGAGCTGTTTCCGTTGCAAAAGAGTAAGTGGAGTAGGGCTTTTTGGCACCTTCCGCAGTTTCTGCAGCGTTGTTTTCTTCTTCGGTTTCCTTCAAGTACTCGATCATGTTGGATGTCGTAGTACCGGAGTTGAGAAGCGCACCAACGACGGGCGGAATTGCGGGAGAAGCAATGATGCCGGCAACACGATCCTTAGGAACACCGTTTGTCGGTGTGGAGATCGGACTATTTGTTGTCGTGGAAGGTGTATCACTTTCAGTCAGCGTGACGCGAACACGGGTGTTCTGGCCAAGTTTGAAGTTGTTGTATTCCTTGGATTCAACGAACATCTGGCCGAGAGACTTCACAACGGGAGCCTTGGGCTCGCCGGCAGAGAAAGAGTTTTTCTGCTGCAGTTCAAAAACCTGCTTAGACAACTTGGCAGTTTCGTCTTTGAGTTTGCCGATTTCATCGTCGGACTGCATATCCTGCAGCTGCTTGGAGAGTCTGGCAAGTTCCTCTTTCAGCTGTTTAATCTCTTCAGCAGAAGCTGCTTTGCTGAGATTTTGTTTGATTGTTTCAAGTGTTGCTTTGATTTCTTTAGGGTCCATTTTATTTTCCTACAAGACGGTTAGATTCACGGCAGATGTCTGCCAGGAGGTTAGAGTCGATCGAAAGTTCAGCATCACGCTGAGCAGACAGACAACTCTTTGCTTGCGAGATAAATTGCTTTGCTCTCGCTCTCGACAGACCGCCGGCATCACGCAGGAAGTCTTCAAAATCTTTTTCATTAGAGAGGCCCTTGATCTGTGTTTCGAGCTGTGCGCTCAGGGCCTCAGTGATTCGTGCTCTTTCGTCAGCCGGGAAGGTCACCACGCTGATTTCATCCAGGCTTAAAACCTTAATAATTTTGGAGCCGAGGATACAGTCATCATCAAATCCGATACAGACGCTCAATCCGTCCACAGATCCATGCTTCAGACAGGCGAGTATGCGGTCACTTTCTTCCAGACCTTCAGTGAGTTCTCCGGTAACTTTCAATCCGATGTCATCACTTTCGAGCTTTGTCCAAATGCCGATGGGCACGCCACAGGAATCGTGATTGAAAAACATCCTGGGCTTGACACCCGACTTCAGAAGTTCGTCATAGGCGCCCGCTGCGATTGAAAAGCCGTAAGTGTTTACGTTGTCATAAACGGTGGCATAACCCGTAAAGGTTCGGCCGCTCGCAGAAAGCCGAGCCTGTTTCGCTGTCAGTTTTAATGCTCTTAATGTCATTGTCTGATTTCCTCAGGAATTTCCTTTTGGCTGGTTTGACTCGGATCAATCTTTCCCAGCTGATCAATCGGAACAAGATTGTTTTGAACGGTTAGTCCGTCCCCGCCGTCCAGAGGCGCATCGTTTTCCAGTTCGCGGCACTCGTTACGAGTTTTGAGGCCGTTCTGGACCATCTTCGCGTACACCTCCGCGCGACTGGATAGACTCGCGCGCAGCATTGCATCGAGGTTAAATTCGCAGGTGTACTTCTCTCGCTGATCGGGCGTGAAGATGCTTTTCCGGATAGCCTGCTCAATATTGATGGCCAGAGGTCGGATGGTCGTTTTGTAAAAGAGGTCCATTGCTTCCTCGACCTTATCGCTCGATCCGTTGATCAGAACCTCAGGAACACCGAACCATCGGCAGATTTCCTCGACACTGAACCGACGGCTTTCCAGAAGCTGGGTGTCGGCCGGCGATAGACTTACCTGCTGATAACGCATGTCCGCCGGGAGAATCCAGAGCCCGGATTCGTTGTAAAGCTGAATGCCGGAATACTTTTTGGCCAGTTTTTTGCGGGCAGTGTCATCCAGATTGTGGTCGACTGTCAGAATGCCCTTAGCCGAACTGCCGTTTCCAAAGAGCAGGGCGGAGTTTTCCTGCATCTTGATGTTTTCATCGAGATTCGGACGCATGAACTCAAGATTAGACAAACCGACCAGGCCTTTCCCCATTCCCTTCAGATGCAGAATGCGTTCCGGAGAAAACTGATACTGCTGGCCGTTTAGCTGGTATTCGTAGACAATCTCAATCTGATTCTCAGACTTTTCAACCGTCAGAACGGTTACCTGATCGGCCGAGATCGGGAACATGGCGACAACTTCGCCGCTGCTGTTCCTGTCCACCACCGCATATCCGTTGCCTCGAAGAATGAGATCGAGCAGAAGGGCACGATAGAACTCAAACGGCGTCATCAGCGCATTCGGAGAATCATGCAGCAGTGTCCAGAGGTTGCTGTCACGTGAGATCTCGCGCTTGTTTTTCTTGATCTCAAAAATCTGCATCGGCATGGAGGCAAGGGTTTTTGTGATCAAGTCAACACAGGCCCAGACCGTACTGACCTGCAGCGCCTCATTCGGACCGACGTTTTTTAGGTTCGGGACCGTCGCTCCCATGGGGTAGGGGCTTTGAATGCCTCTTTTGTCACCGAGAAGGCCTCCGGTGAACCATCGTGTAAATGAAAACATATCAAAATCTCAAACAGACATCGCGGTCTAAAAATGCGTTTAGGTCGTATTCGTCGCCGGCAGCCATTGCGCGATTCATGGCCATGATCAAAGCGACAACGCCGTCGATTTTGTTTTCTGCCCGCTCTTTTCTCGGATAGATGTTTTCCTTGGCGTCCTGGTGACAGGTCACGTTAGAGAACATCCAGGTCAGCACCCGATCCCCGTTGTAATGAAAACGGCCGTCTCGGACGGCCGCTTCAATTTCCTTCATCGGAGTACTGAACTGAAGGACTGTTGCTCGACATTCAATCATCGGAACGTTTTGCCGGAGCATTCGTTCGGAGAACTGTGTCGCCTGGAAGGGGTCGTAAGGAACCTCAATGACATCGAACCGGCTGCAGTCTTCCAGCAGCTGTAACTCGATTTGATCGAAGTCGGTTGACGCGCCGTCCGTGACATGCAGTTCGCCGGTGACATCCCAGCCTCGATACTGACTGTTCGGAGAGGATTCAACGGTGTCTCGCGGCAGCCAGTAATCGCCAAAGGCGAAGTAGTGCGTTTTTCCGTCGATAGATCTCCGGAACAACTTCACCATGGCAGCAATGTCGACGCGACTTGCAAGGTCTATGCCTATAAAGCATTCCTCGCCTTCAAATTGCTCTAAAGATAGGTTTTCATCGACACAATTTGAAAGCGCGACCATATCCATCCAGGCCGAGTTAGCGTTGCACCAAACATTCAGATGTTTCGTTTTGAAGTTGTTTGCTGCACTGGCGACCTGAACCGCCTTATCCCGAAGAGACTTGATCGTCTCAGGCATAACCGATACTGCCCAGTTCGGATTTGCCTTCTGCAAAGCCGCGTCCGATTTCCAATCATCATTCTTGTCAATCGTGTAAATCACACCGAACTGATCTTCACTCCGAGCTGCTCCGGACAAAATTTCCAGAACATAGTTCCGGAGTTCGTAGCAGATACCGGTCAGGTCAAAGCCCGCAGTCGTAATGGCAAAAAGCAGCGGCTGCAGACGTTTACCGATTGAAGTCTCAACAACGTCATAGACCTCTCTCGTTTTATGAGCGTGCAATTCGTCAATGCAGGCAAAGTGTGTATTCAGACCGTCAAGCGTGCTGCCCTGAGCACTTTTCGGCATGAAGCAGCTGGCTGACTGCTGCTGTGTGATCGAATGCTCAAAAACCTTAACGCCTAAACTTTCCCGGATGTCCGGACAACGCTTGCACATCCCTTTTGCGACGTCGAAAACTTCGCGGGCCTGCTCGCGCGTAGTCGCAAAACTGTAGCAGCCGGCTCCGCCTTCGCCGTCCATCGTCATCATGTAAAGACCGATGGCAGCAGAAAGAGTGGACTTCGCATTGCCGCGAGGCACCTCAACATAAGCGCGCTTGAATCTTCGTTTTTTGGTGTCCTTCCGAATCCAGCCGAACACTGTAGTCAAAATGAAGCACTGCCAAGGCTCCAGTTTGATGTTCTGTCCGGCAAGCGGTCCCTTTACGTGCCTCAGATGCTCAATGAATAAACAAACCCGGGTGGCTGCCCGGGCAGAAAACTCAAACGGGAAGTCCTCCCGGGAAGCGCGCTCCAGATCATTCTTTTGCCGGGCGCACGCCTGTTTCACATAAACGCAGGCCGGAAGGCTTCCGGACAGGACTTGATTGATATACCAATTGGCCTTTGCCACATAGTTCGTCATGTCATCATGCCCTCATAGTTCAGGCCCTCCAGGCATTCGTCAATCGCGTCATCTCCGAACAGCGACAGCGTTTTATTGTCGACGTTCCTGGGTTCCTCTCCGGTGGCCATCACGCGGGAGCGAGAAGAAGGCGTCAAACCCAATTCCGACGCGACAGCCTTGAACGGCTGAGTTGTTTTCACAATCAGGTTTGAAAGGTAACGCTCACGATCTTCGAGGCGGTCTCTTTCCTTGGCCCACGCGCGAGCGGCTTCCATCGCTTGGCAGTTGATCATTTCAGCGAGGTTCTTTCGAGCCGTGGCCAATTCTTTCAGCACCTCTTTCTTTTCCTCGCGGGCAGCGATTAGTTCCGCCCAAATTTCGCAATATTGCTCAAGCATTGCACGGTCGCACTGCTTCAGCCAGAAGGTGCCCTCATTGGCGATCACGAATTGCCAATGGACCTTGGCGCGGTCCGATAGGTAGTCCGGCGGAGCCGTGTCGGTTTCGATTTTTTTTTTGAGCTTCGGTTCTAACGGGTTTGTGCGGCACGGCTGAAGTGTTCCCTGAAGCTCTTTTAATTCGGTAGGTTTAGGTTTACTACCTCTCATTTTTTCACTCCAAACACAAAAGCAAAAAAGGGCGAAATTTACCAATTCTGCATGCACAAAAATTTGACTGGGGGCGCGGTCTTGAAGGCCCTCAGTCTGATTTTTTGACTCCCCCTAGGGGTGTGATGTATGTTTGTAACCCCCTACATTAGGGTTATTACCAAAACCGCCATTTTCTTTTGCGGTCTTTCGACTGTGACACTCATGGCACAAAGGCTGCAAGTTATCCAAGTCAAAGATCTTTGCCTTGTCTCCTTTAAACGGAATAATGTGATCGACTTCAGTCGCCAGTCGGCCACACATCACGCAGACTGGATGCTCACGCAGATAACGCCGACGAAATTGCGACCATCGATAGTCATAGCCGCGTGAAGCAGCGGATCCTCGGAAGCGATCCCGGGAGGCGCGAGCTTCCTCTTTCTGCTTTTCTCTCATGGCCTGATGCTTTTCACAGTATCTGTCCGGGAGAAAAACGGCTTGGCCGCAGCCGGGCCAAGAACAAATTGTTCGTGCTTTCATAGCTAAAAAGATCCGGGGCGCTCCACCCGAGCGCCCCGGACAACAAGTTCCCTCAACAAACATACTGGCTCGCTTGATAACGCTCAAACGAGAAAGCGATCCCTTATGCTTAAGTTTGCGTACATAAGACAAGGAGAATTCTGTGTCCAATCAAATTATGGTGCCTGAAATTCCTCAGGCACTCAATCAATACATCAAGCAAATGGAACCTTTTCTTAACTCCATCGAGCCGACGATGATTCGCCTGGCTAAACAGATGGAGCCAATGACCGAAGGCTTGAAGTATCTCAACAATGTTTTTGAGAAGCTCGACGTTAAAAAACTTAATACCAAACTTGGGGATCTTTCCAAGCGAACTGAGCCGTTCGTTGAAGGATTAAAACAGGTCTCTGAGTTTCTTGGAAAAATCAACGTTGAAGAACTCCAGTTCAACATGAACCGTCTCGAAAAATGTTCTCCATACTTGAATGAATTAAGAGCGGACATAACTCTCAAAGACATCCTCATTGCCATCGAAGAAGTTCCGGAATCAGAGTATGAAGAAGTCCTGATTCAGAAACTCGGTAAAAGTTCTGCAAGGAGGAGGCTCAGCAAACGGTCCGAGAAAAAATCCAGACAGAATTTCTATCATGCTTGGCACATCCTAACCACGGTTTATACGATTATCTCCGTCTTGAGCCTTCCGCTGCCGAAAAACATTCCTGAAACACTTCAAGTACTGTTTCACTATCCAGAGCAGGCTGTACAGTATGCTCACGAGAACACACCCGTACCCCAAAGCATCTATGAAAATGTCGCGATAGTACGTACCAGGAAACGTAAAAACCGCCGCCATAAACGTCGTTGAAATCATCAATGCCGTAAAAACACTCATTCCCATTCTGATTTTCTCCAAAGATATTCGCATAAAGAAGCGACGAAAAAGAAGAGAATCAGAAGGCCAACAAAGAGCCTTCCGGACATCGACGCCGGAAGGAATATCTCCCTCCAAAAGTATGTGAGGCCTCCGACGATTATTCCTACCTGGACGGTTCTAACGAGAGCCATCGTTACAGCAAAGAGACATGCACGAAGTCTTACATGTCGAGAGAGGTAACGACCTAAATATTTAATCATGTCTCCTCCCATATTCAGGGCTTAGAAAGCCAATCGAGAAAGCCTTAAAAATCGCCTGTGTAGAACGATTAAAAGGAAAGATAAGGGAGGATACGTAAGAAGTTTGGCTTTCGTTGTCGTGGCGTTTTAGCCACTTTCTGCCAGATTTTATGAAAATATAGCAGTTTTTCTGCCAAAAAGTTGCATAAGTATTTTCCCTTAGCATGATTTTTCCTTATTTCTGAGTTCATCCAGTGCTTCTGCAATAGCTCTATCAGCACAGCTAAGACGGCGGCTCATTGAGCTTTTAGTGATTCCCAATTCATCCGCTGCATGTATCAAACCTCGTAGTCCACGGTGACCGTAGAAGGCATAAACAGCCTCCTTTAATGACGGCTCCAACTTGTTAATGATTCGGTCCAAACGGAACATCTCAAAGTCGCAGGCACCCGCATTGATCAGATCATTGCGAGATCTGGAAGCATCCACATGATCGTTTTTGAGATCGAGCTGAGGCGGCAAAGTGTTCCGGGAGAGATTCCGCCACTTCCACCAGCGGAACAACAATCTTTTGACATACGGGATTCGAGCCATTCTTTCTTTGCCTTCCAGAATTAAATCAATCACTTTTTCTTGGTTGTGTTGGTTAATTTCGGCTTTGTTCATACTTGTTATTGAGTTGTTCATACCCTGTTCAGACCTTTTGTTCACCCTTAAGAATTGAATATTTATTTGATTTATTTATTCTTTTTCTTCTTCTGTTCATACTGTTCATACCTAAATTAACTCCCATACACGCGAGATAACGTACACACGTATTCCGTCTTTTATTACTCTCGCGCGCACGCGCACATGTAAAGGAGTTGCCCTTTAGGCTGAACAGTATGAACACACATGATGTAACTAGTTGATTACAAAAATTAAAAGCACGTTCATACTCTCTGATTAACCCATCTGAACAAGGTGTGAACATGGCTGAGGTATGAACAGCGGAATCGGAGGCAGCAAAAGTCTCCAAACCCCAAACATGTCGTCTTCCAGACTCCGGAAAAATATTCGGACATTTAAAGCGGTTCATAGTTTCTAAACTTTTGACGAGCACTGTAAATAGAACGTTGAAACTGGAGTACTCCGGCATTGAACTTTTCTTTGGGAACAGTTCCCCAGGAGAGCTCAGCCGACGGCCAATAGATCTGCTTCTGCTGAGTGACTAAATTCGGATAAAGCGCTCCATCCGGAGGGCCCTGATAAAGATTGACCCGCATTCGTGCTCCTTCAAGCCGGTGTTTGCAGTAGGTTGTAAAAACTTCCCGATTGACGGGCCTCTCGCCGGAGGCGGTACACCACATCCGATAAGCGTCGTATAGGTGCCAGGCCACGGCCGGAACGGCAGGGAAAGGGCTGTCCCCGGACTGCCATTCATCAATAAATCGGATACTGTTGTTGCTGCCGAGCTTTTTGAGTTCGGCCCGGGCCTCAGTCTCCAGAGGCCGAGTGTTTTCATCGAAGTCGCCGAGGTCGAGCGACAGCAGCCACCCATACAAGGCTTCCGCACCTCCGTTTTTAATTTCGTCGGCTAATGCCTTGAAATATTCCGGAGGTGAATATTCCTCAAATCGGATGGCCATGTATCGGCGGTCCTTCGGATCGAGAATGCCCGGCTGCTGTTCATTGGATAAAAAGACAATATTGGTCTTATTGACCTCAAAGCGTGCCGGGTAGCCTTTTTCATTGATCGTGTGGGTCGGATTTGTGATCAGGTTTTTGAGCATGCCCTTGAGCGTGCGCTTATCCTGATTCGTCACGACCTCTTCGCCAACCATGAACAATTTTTGTGAAATCCAGCCGTTGAAATCAGACTGGATCATTGTCTGGTTAACCGAGCAGCCGTAGTCACCGTAGATTTTGGCGATCACATTAAAGAAGAGGGATTTGCCCGTGCCTTCGCGCTCACCGTAGATCATCAGGCCGGAATTCATTTTTGCGCCCGGGTGCTGCAGCGGGAAGGCCAGCCAGGAGGAAACCCAATTAAAGATGTTTTCATCCTCACCGCAAATTTTGTTTAGGTGCTCGACAAGCAGCCGACACTTGCCCGTGTCATAGGACGGTTTAAGCGGCCAAGCTCCGAAAGTGGAAATACATTCGGGAGGAACCTTTTTCGGATCAGGCTCGAATATCAGCTGATCGGGCTGGATGATTCTCCGGTTATTGAAGATTCCCTGCAGCCAGTTGTTCACGACTTTGCTGCCGAAGTAGTTCCGGATGTAGGAGATTTTGGCGATACGGTTGTACTCCAGATCCCAACAGGTGTCAGTGTTGTCAATGGCCACATAACGTTCACCAAGCATCTTGATGATGGATTTGTCTTCGGGGCCGGGCTCATTTTTTGCGCTCCTACCCCTAACTGACCGCCCTGCGGGCTCAGCCGCAGAATAGTCGAGCTGCTTACGCAGAACGTCCAAACCTTCTTCAGCTGCCAAATCATTGAAATCCGTCCCTTCGGATTTTTGATCCGCAAACTGAGGAATGAACACGCAGGCTTTGACCTCGGAAGCAGCGGCTTTTGCCTTGAATACGCCTGTATTCAGAAGTGTGCGATGGGAGGCTTGTTTGCTGTCTCCGAGCCATTCGTAATACTCGACGGATGTTTCGCCGTCTTTCTTTGACCAGTAACACTTGAGACGTCCGCCATCAAAGCATTGATCCTGAGCCGAGGCCCGGGAAGCATTGATTCTCAGCTCAAAGCCGAACCGATTTCGAACTTCAGCGGTCAGGCGCTTTGCATAATGCGCATCATTGTCTGCAGCAATACAGATTTTTGTGTCCGGAAACTTTTCCCGGAAAGCCGTCGCGACCGGCTGCAGATTGCCGGCAGAAAATGCCACGACAACGGGCACATGCAGTGCCTCAAAAATACTACAGCCCGTGGCCCATCCTTCACAGATAAAAATCACTTCCGGAAGAGCGGGCAGAGGCTTATCGTTCAGCAGCGCCCAAGATCCTTTTGTGGCACTGCCGTAAATGAATTTTTTAGAGATCGCTTTGGTTCCGTCATCGCTTTCGGCCTCAGCAATTGACTGGAGACCAACGAGCGCGATCTTTGAATCTTTAAATTGATTAAGCGGAATGAGGATCGATCCTCCGAGCTGGCGAGCTCCGAGCGGTCGAATCTTTTTCTTTACGACATAGGGATGCTTGGCCTCGACCGAATGCTGAGTCGCGGAACCATTCCACATGACGTCCGCTTTCTTCTCAGCATCTTGGCGTTTTTTGGCCACGGCCAGCTCAACGGTCTTTTGGTCATCCTCACGGCGCTGCTGAAGTTCAGTCCAGTCGGCTGCCGACCATCCGGTTTTCTTATGCTCGATCTTGTAGCTTTCGGCGCCCACGCCGAAAACTCCGAAGTAATAAGTTTTTCCGGACGAAAGATTTCGCTCCCAAATGGCATACCAAGCGTCTTTGTCCCGCTTGAAACGGGAGTTCTGCGGCTTGAATCGCTGCCAGTTCTCACCGTTGACAGTCAGTTCTTTACCCGGAGGAAGGAATATTCCTACCGAGTTCATCTGCTGCTCTATTTCGTGTAGTGTTTTTGCCATATCTTTGCCCACCTGCCCCTAAATTAGGAGAGACGCGCCCGAGGCCCGGGGCACCGGCAACTGTTGCAACAGTCGGCGCGTCTCGAAACTTGTCTAAAAAACTCCCAGAGCTTTAAGAATCAGGGAAACAACCCAAATGAAGAAAGCCACCGGAAGTGCAGCCAGCGTCAAATAAAACATGAACAACAAAGCGAAAGCCAACAAGGCTCCGAGTATCGGCATGTTCTCAGTGGTCTGTATCAAGAAGATTTGGCCATCGGAGACGAACCGGCAAACGAGTTCTTTCATAACTTCTCCGAAGAGAGAAGTCTCATGCTTCTGGCTCCGACCAGAGATACTTCCAACTTGAGTCTGACTATCTCCGGCCCTGCTTGGCTCAAAGCCAAAACCCTGAAAATTTGACCAACAGCTTTTCATCATCTTTGCCTAGAGAATGAAGTAAAACGCGCAGAATGCAGCCATCAAAATCAAGATGACTGCAGCCTAATCGACCTTCATCCAGGCGGACTTTTTGAGCCGATCAGCGTCCATCCGTCTGAGCTCCTTTTCAAATCTGTCGGCCGCCCGGAATCTTTCTTCTTCAGTCATTTTTCTTTTCCTCTTCTGGCGGCCGTAGCGGTCCCGTTTCATTTTCTATTCCCCTTGGTGCCGTAGTCCACGGCATCGATACGGCATATTTCGGAACTTTCCGGCATTGCCCGGAGAAGTCCGGCATTTTTCGGAAAACTCCGGCAGACTTCGGCTACTTTGCCGTCTCCTGCCGTAACGACACCGTATCAACGCCGTAGCTTTCGTAATCGCGAATCCTTAAATTGAGGGCATCCCTTTTGCGGAGGTCCCTCATGATTCGCTTCTTCGCCCAGGTATCCATCACGTCACGGATCACCGAGTTCTGCGATCGGTCCGGATCATCGGCAATCACCTGCCGAATCACCGAGATCGTCACGTCCGTGAGCAATGCCCTGACTTCGTTCGTGCCTTTGTCTCTCATGTTCAATCAGTTCCTTTGCCTGCTCAGGAGTAATCAGATTCAGACGTATCGCAGCACCGATAACTTGATCGGATCGTCTGACATCCAAGTCCTCTGGCCAGTTATGAATAGCTCCGCGTGTAACTTTTAATGCACGCCCAAGAGCTGCTCCAGAACTAAATAGTGAAATAGCAGTTTGTTTTTTCATACTCGAATGTATAAAACAATATACATTATTTTGTCAAGCTTTTGTTTCACTAGGTATACGTTATTTTTCATAAGCTACGAGAATGAATACCGTCAGTGAAAGATTGAAATATGCGCTGTTAGTTCGCGATATTTCTCAAGCAGAACTAGCAAGGAAGATCGGAGTTACCCGAGGCGCAATATCGAATCTTATAAATAAAGTCAGCCAAGGCCTCTCTGCTGAAAACGCCTTGAAGATTGCTGAAGCTCTCGAGGTTGATCCCTATTGGTTAGTCTTTGGCCGAGGTGAAGGCCCAGTTACCAAGAGAGATATAAACTTCGGCCTGGGCAACCTTACTTCTACCCGAGAAGAGGCCAAAAAACTGATCAGTACTATGCCGAATGACAACTTAGAACTTGTGGTTAAAGTTTTAAAACAATTCGTGAATGTATAAATAAGTTGACATCCTAACCAACGTATAACAAAATATACGCATCTCTCAATGAGGTGCGTTATGTTCTTATCTCAAAAAACTCGAATTCCTTTCGTCTTCTTTTCTGAAGATCAAGCCAATGCTTTCAGCGACTCCGCCAGACGTCTTTTAACGTGGGCCGGAGAAGAGTACACAGACTGCTGCTACAAATTTGCCCGGGAATGTATTTCCCGCATCGAGGCTCCCGGACACAAAATCCCGCTCGATGATGCCGAAACTCTGCTGGCGCTCCTTGGCCACTGCTGCCTGACAACCAACACTCCCGAACCTGCACATACGCTTTGGAGTCAATGCGTCCGGATTCTGTCTCAACGGATCTGTGAGCTGACAAGGGAGGCGGCATGAAAGCGAAGAAGAAAAAAATGATCCTCAAGGCTTGGGAAAGCCTTGAGATCAAAGAAGATGCAGAAAAGTCCTATGGCAAGCCTGTTCCCTTGAACAGAAAGGCAGCTATTAACTTGTGGAAGTTTTGGCAAAAAGCCTCAATAGCGGCCCTTGCTTCCGGAGACGTCTGCTTTATGGATCGACTTTATAGGCTTACCCAACAACAATACTTTTACCTTATCAAGATGGACTTACTCTGTGGCGGCGGTCAGTCCGAGATTGGCGAGAGTATCTTTGGAAACTCCTTCAGTAAGAACGGCGTAAAGCGAAAGAAGATAAAGTCCGTCCGCACGGGCCGGAAGAACAAATTGACTCATAAGCCTGCCGTCCAAAACTTCCTGAACGGGAACCTTGTCGTGCCGGACCCAAGTTTCAATAGACCGGGACTCAAGAGCCTCCGAAAGCTTCTGAGGAAAAGCCGTCGAGTAGGGAAGCTTTAAAACTCCGCTCTGAAGAGCCGCGGCAATGACCCTAACTGCACCGGTTTCAGTCATCTTTACTACATTTTCGTTCGTCTTGCTTTCAGCCATTTTCTCCTCCATAGGGTGGTTAGTGATTGGAACTCTTTAATTATCCAACGGAGGATGGCAGCCGGGAAAGACCGGCACTACCAACTAACTGAATGATTATGAGATCGCTTAAACCCGAATTTTTGAACGCTCTGGACAACTTCATAGCTGCCCGCTCTCACGCAGACAAAATGGAAAATTGGTTCCTCAGACGGCGCATTGTTGTGGAGCTCGAATGGCAGGCGAATTCAAATTATTGCGACGCCGGCCAGCTTGTCCTTTTTCCCGATCCAGACAAACCCGCCGTATTCACAGGCGGTTATCGCCATGAGGTTGAAATCGGCGGAGAGCTGTACACCATCATCGCCAAACTGGATGACTACACAGGAACGAGATGGAGCAGCAGCCGCGACACCGATGGATTTCCAGAGAACTAATTCAATTATTGAAAGTGACCCTTTCAGTTACTGAAAGGTCTTACAAGAATCAAAAGAGGTGTATGGGCCAGATGTTGAAATTGAAAAAACAAACGGTGTTCGCGCTGAAGGAATTTATCCGAATCTACTCCCCGGAATCAACACCGTCCGAAAAGACGGCCATGCTGAATGAGGCTGTCAAGAATTTTGAGCTTTACGCGAACGGGAATGCCGGACATGACTGCTGCAAGGGAATCGTCCCCAGTGCGTCCGGGAAAGACCTTGAAATCCACTATGCGTACCAAATGCCGATGCGAAAGCCTGAATGGATTTTCATCAATCCCCAAACCGATTTCGAGGAAGTCCATGCCTAAATCCAAAAACACCCGGAAGAAGGCCTACCGCCCCAGACAGGTAAAGATCGGACCTTATTGGCCGGCAGATCAGCAGGCCGACGTCGAAGACAAACTCACAAAAGTTGCCCTGTACGTGGAATCAACCCTGCCGACCGGAGCCGCCACCGAACAGCAAATCTACTGGATCGAAGACGTCTTTATTTGGTTTCTCGGAATGCTCTACAAGCGCCATAAACATCTTGACCGTCAGGAGGTCAGTGAGGCCGGGAGACTGGCCATGGATGGAAAGCACGCGCTCGAGGCGATCATCGACCGGAAGTGGGCCGGACAAACACATGGATATGTGGCCACCGGTGAGGAACTCAAGCTGATAAGTCAGGCCTGCGCGGTGATGATTCCGACACTCAAAGAGGCGGTCCGACTGGCTCCCTACACATCATTTAATGAATTTAACTGGTCACAGAACAGGGCCGACGAAAAACTTAGAAGGAAACAGAATGAAAGAAAAAGGAACCTATGTGGAAGTAACCACAAAGATAGGCGCCCAGACGCTGGATGATTTGTTTGAAGAGCTCAAAAAGCAGTTGAACGTTGAAGAAGTCGTGTTTTCTTCCCGAATCCTCGGAAGTATCTCTCTCGAAGTTTTTGGAGAAGGGTTAGGGGAGACAGTCCTTTTCAGCGGAGAAGACGTTAGCACCGGGAAGGAAGTTGCAGTCTTGGTAGATAAGAAGGGCGTTTTCCAGAACCTTAAAGAGGCTTCAGCTGCGCTCACGCCAGCAAATGGAAATATTCAATAGGACTGAAAAAATGAAAGCGGAAATTAACAACAGCAACGTAGCCGACGTAATTCTTAACGAGAAGATAAGGCAAGAAGGTTTTATTCCTATCGCACCAACCGAAACTGGTGTGGGCAAACTCAGGCTTAATTCAAAATCCGGAGTCTATGCAGACCTTCGATTTGTGACTTTGACTTGCTGCACACTAGCCACCGGCGAAGAAGAATACCTGATGTGTTTGCCGACTGAAACGGCAACCAAAGTGGCAGCCGAACTTCTCAAGGCGGTCGCAAAAATCAAAGAAGAGGAGGACGAATAATGGCCTCAGTCAACAAAGTGATATTGATCGGAAATCTTGGCCAAGCTCCCGACGTCCGAATCACGAACACCGGCATTAAGGTCGCCGAAATTTCGATCGCGACAAGCAGCTATTTCAACCGCGACAATGAACGAGTTGAAAAGACGACGTGGCATACCGTCACGCTCTGGAACAAGCTGGCTGAAATTGTTGAGAAGTACACCGGCAAAGGATCAAGCGTTTACATCGAAGGACGCCTTGAAACTGACAAATGGCAGGATCAGAACGGCCAAACCCGATACACAACCAAAGTGATTGCCGAATCGATACAGCTACTGGACAGAATGCAGCGATAGGAGAAAAACAATGGAATACGAAAAACTAACTAACCCGGAGCACTACAAAAGCCACGCTGTTACCGTCGAGCCCATTTTCTGGTGCGAATCGCTCGGTTTCTATGGCGGCAACGCCATGAAGTACATCTTCCGGGCAGGCACCAAACCTAACCAGCCGGAAGAGGTTGATCTGCTCAAAGCAGCTTGGTATCTGAATGCCTTCTTTACCGTGTACCCGGCACTGCAGGATCTCGAAGCGGGTTACATGCAGCTGATTGAAGTCAAGATGTCGGCCCTGAAGCTCTGTGAAATACCTACGCTGCAGAAGGCGGCCAAAGAACCCTCTGCCCTGAAATTCTTCAGAAGACTTTTCAACAGCTGCGTCGAAAAACTCTGCTCTTTTGGCCTCTCACAAGACGAAATCTGGGAGAACATCAAATACAACGAAGACGCTTATCGACGTCTTTTCGGAAACGGCCGCGCGGGAGCCTTTACTGTACCCCATTCTTTTATGTGAAAAAGGCACTGGATGTCTGACTAGACGGAATGAATCTAATTTAAATATGTGTAAAAGACCACAAAGGAAGGGGAATCATGATTGAGAAATTAACGTTCCCGGAAGCAGCTAAGTATCTGCAGATATCAGTCAGTACTCTGGAACATTATGTTGCTGGCGGATACTTTAGAACAATTAACGGGAAACGCGTCTTTGTTCCCAAAGATTACGGTTTTCCGAAGCCTTTCATGCGCGGAGGAACAAGATGCTTCCGGCGGATCGACCTTGACCGCTGGGAGCAGGCGAGATCTAGTGCATGAAATATCAGGCCCTTCGGGGCCTCTTACCATTCAAAGCCGTTCTTTTTTAACAATTGAATAAAATTTGCTGCTTCCCGAGAAAGGACAGAGGATTTGCTAAAACCTTCTAAGACTCTTTTAAATACATCTGGTCTAAGCATTCCGTAATCCTTCATTTCTCCCTTATCAACCTTATCTTCTAGCTTCAGGACATTCAAGGGAACAGCCCGCTGATAAAAGCAGAAACTTTTATGTTTTATAAACTTGTGATCACCTACATTCAAAATACATGAGTCATCATTACTCGGGGAAGACTCATGCCAACTGGAAACGTTCACAGACAAGATAGCTTCAGTTCCCGTGACACGGTAGAACATCGGTTCGCTACAAAGGATGATCAGATGATTGCTGAATCCAGAAACTCCGTAGACCGTTCCACCTCGAACTGCGGTATAACTCATGAGACTAGATCAGCAATTAATTTGTCATACTCATCCTGCTCTTGCAGAGATTTCATGATTGCTTTGGTCTGTTGCTGATTGCGTCCATGGTTTCTCAAAATATCTTCGATCTTAAGTGGCAAGCGAGACTTTCCGGGATTTTGCCATTCAGGGCAATGCTCGCAGGTATGGGTTAAATCAACCAAATCAAAAGTCTCGTAATTGCCATATTTCTCGTAGATCCTATCGAGGATCTTAATTGCCGCATCGCTTAGACGATCGAAAGAGTTTATGGTGAAGTCCCCTTTTTTTAGAGAGAACATGTTTTTTGCCTTACACTCAATCCATTTTGACCAGTAAGGATCCCAATCGATTATGTGAAATCTATCTAAGGTATTGGAGAGAACCGGACCATAGGGCAATGAAAAGAGTTCATCCCCTGTAAGACGGCTCCCATGACTTAAAAGAAACTCACGTTCAGCAAAATACATGAGTTTCATGATTTTGAGATACGCAACAGGTTGCTTTGCCTTCCAAAGGAAGTAAGCCACAACTTGAGCCGCTGTCTGCTCTTTGTACATATACTCTCCTCCCTTTTTGAAAATTAAAGACAACAAACCACCAATACAAAATCACAGAATTTTGCATTGTTTTCGGTTGTTATTGTAGCCCTTTTGAGACTATTTAGGACCTTCATGGACCGTTACGGACCTCTACAGACTTCGTTGAAACAATAAGTTGCCCATTCGTTCATCATCTCTCTCCGGCGCTTAAAGTGCTCGTTTCTCTCATAAGCTCCGTTATAAATATCTTTGGCCATGTGGTGCAAACATAGCTCAGCGATCCGGGGATCAAAACGTTTGTCATTACCGAGACTGTCATCCTGCGACCATGTTCTGAAGGTCGCTCTGGCGACACCATGCAGGGTCGGCCTCACCGGTTTTCCTAACTTTGAAGTCTGAGCAGCATCAATCCAGTTCTCTCCTGAGTCCTTAATCAGCCGGGAAACCATGCTGTCCGAAAGGGCTCCGCCATGATTGTTTTGGAAAAGCAATCCGGAGGCGTTATCAGGACGGAAAGTTTTCAGCCAGTCAACAACAGCGTCGGCCAAGGGAACTAGAAGTGAGCCATGCTCACTCATTTTTAATTGTTCCGGAGGAATGAACCACTCTTTGTTATCTAGATCAATTTGCTCCCATGTAGCCAAACGAGCGGTGCCGGAGCGAGTTGCCGTAAGCACTGCAAACAGAAAACACCGACCTGAAGCAGTATTTCCAAAGCGGTCATAAATACAGCGGAAAAGAGAGGGGAGCTCTTTGACTGAAATTGCACCTCGATTTTTGCGAATATGACGTTCTCTAGGAAGGAGATACTTTAAGGGGCCTGATTTGTCTGCAGGGTTTGGAATCGAGGTCAGATTTTTTGCGATAGACCAATTAAACACCTGCCGGGTAAACCTCAGACAGCGTTCAACGGTGTCCGGCATGTGCCAAATTGGTTTAGAGATAGCAGCGACTTGGGCCGGAGTAATGTCATCCAGAAGACAATCGCCGATTACCGGAAAGATATACATCCTCATGCGCCCATTGAAAACCTTATGAGCCTTATCCAGTTCTTTCCAATTGCCTACTTCGATATTCCAAGCCGCAAATTTTTCTGCTGCCTGGCGAAAGGTCAGTTGTTTGCTATGAGACTCGTCGGTAGCTTTTTTCTTCTGAATTGCGCTCAGGAAATCTTCATCATCCAATGCGGTCAAGACAGCTGCTTTTCTTCGAGCCTCAGGAATAGAGAGTTTGGGATACGAGCCCAAACCAACTTCTCGAGCTTTACCCAAACAGTGTCTCCGGAATATCCAATTTTTGTATTTGCCGCGTACTCGAAGCGCTAAACCGGGAGAAGCCGGATCAGTGTATTTTCCCTCCGGTAAATCCTCGAGCGCCTTAGCAGTGAACTTCATCAAATTTTGTCCCCAAAAATTCCCCCAAAGAATTTTATATTCTTTTGTATTGTTTTACATTGTTTTGGGATTCTCGGACAAAGAAAAAAGCCCTGCGGAGCCAGACGCCACAAGGCTTTTACGTATTTTTATACTGTTTTCTATTCTTTTCTATTGTTTTCAGAATATCGGGATTGGTGGCCCGAACCGGACTTGAACCGGTACAGCTTGCGCCGAGGGATTTTAAGTCCCTTGTGTCTACCAATTTCACCATCGGGCCGCCAAGAGATCGCATTCTAATATAAATTTCGAAAAGCTGCTTTTCCCTTTATTCAAGTCTTCGATATCAATTGTTTCTTCTCTTCGTGAAAACGACTTCGTCTTTTACTCAGATTAGGGTTTATATCTAAAATATCCCATAAAACGGGTAAGATCATAGATAAGAAATTTGAGAAAATTGGTGATTTTCCTAGGTCGAAGGATTTTCAAAAATGATCTGTCGACCAGGTAAAAATTTAAAAGGAGGATCAATATGTCTGCGAATTTCTCTTCTGATTCGATCGTTTGGGTCGACGGACAGGTCACTCTGCCGAAGCATATTTTGAAGATTTTAGGCATCGAAAACGGTCATCGCTCTAATGTAACCTTTATCGTAGAAAACGGCGAAGTAAAAATCGTTAACAGTGCTGCCTATGCAATGAACAATCTGAAAAAAGCTAAGGATAAAGAAGCCGCTTAATGCCCTCCACACAAAGCAGCTCCAAATTACTCTTATTAAAAACCGGTCGTAATGATGCAAGAAGCATCAACAGCCGGTTTTGTATTTACAGTTACCCTTGACCCCTAGCTAACGGTGGATTAATACATCTCTCCTCAGTAATTCCCCTGTTTTGCCTCTCTGAGCCTTAAGGAAGCTCTGTAAAATGCTTGATTCTTCCCAATGGCCTTTAGAGACTTAATTTTCAAAGGATCTGGCCGAAATTTTC
>ENA-UEPH01000500-UEPH01000500.1-human-gut-metagenome-genome-assembly--contig:-NODE-500-length-45599-cov-7.098150_pt1 | contig 45599 bp, 73 predicted proteins | sample MGYA00242891_ERZ507898 | MGnify/ENA primary metagenome ERZ507898 (study PRJEB26167, sample SAMN06115411) | human gut metagenome | host: Homo sapiens | place: China:Guizhou | collected 2014-10-15...
GCTCCGCCGCATCCTCGATCTCCGCCGTCACGGGGGTGAGGCCGTAGCCCCCGGCCAGCTTCAGCCCCACCGGTCCCCCCCGGGTCTGGTCCATCCCCGCGCCGGGCGTCAGGAAGTATTTTCCGCACCGCCGGACCCGCAGGCCGTTGGTGGTGGTCTCCGCCAAGATCCTCCGGGCCAGCTCCCCCTCCTGCTCCGGGACGCACAGCACCGTCAACACGTGGCCGGGGCGGCCCTTCTTCATGGTGCCGGGAAGGGTGTACACGTCCAGGGCTCCCGCCTCCAGTAGGCGGGAGGCGGCGAAGGACAGTGCCTCCGGCGTCATGTCATCGACATTGCACACCAGCTCCAGGATCTCCCCGTTGGCCTCCTCCACCGTCTCCCCCAGGAAGGCCCGGACGCAGTTGGCCTGCTGGAACTGCTTGGTGCCGATGCCCACGCCCACGGCCTTGGTGACCATGACCGGCATGGGACCGTATGCGTCGGCGAAGCTGGTCAGCAGGGCCGCGCCGGTGGGCGTGCACAGCTCCCCCTGAATTGTCCCGCCGCAGATGGGTACGCCGGAGAGCAGGTTGGCGGTGGCCGGGGCCGGAACGGGCATCACCCCGTGGGCGCACCGGACGGTGCCGCTGCCCACGTGGATGGGGGACACCACGATCCGCTCCGGTGCCAGCAGGTACAGGGCGTAGCACACCCCTGCCACATCAGCCACTGCGTCCAGGGCCCCCACCTCGTGGAAGTGGACGTCTCCCACCGGACAGCCGTGGGCCTTGGCCTCCGCCCGGGCGATGGCGTCGTACACCCGTCGGGCCCGACGGCGCACCTCCTCCGGCAGGGGAAGGCCGTCCAGAAGCTCCCCGATATGCCCCGGTGTGGCATGGTGATGATGGTGGCCCTCACCGTGGTCATGGGGGTAATCGTGGTCATGGTCGTGATGGTGATGGTAATCGTGGTCGTGGCCGTGGGCCTCCCCGTGGCTGTGGACGTGGGGGTGGGGTGCCTCCGCGGGAACGGAACCCTCCGTCTCCTCCTGGCCGTGGACCGCCACCGTCATGTGGGTGCCAGCGATGCCGCAGGTAGCGGCAGCCTGGGCCTCAACCCGGACGCCGGGCAGGCCCAGGGCGTTCATGGCGTCCAAAAACGCCTGCCTGTCCTCCAGAAGCTCATACAGGGCGGCCATCAGCATATCCCCGGCTGCGCCCATGTTGCACTCAATAAAAAGTGTTTTCATTTTCACTCCTTCAGCCCTTCCATCTGATTGATCCGACTGGCCAGATACCCCGCGCCGAAGCCGTTGTCGATATTCACCACACCGCACCCTGAGGCGCAGGAGTTCAGCATGCTCAGCAGGGCAGAGAAACCGCCGAAACTGGCTCCGTAGCCCACACTGGTGGGTACCGCGATAACCGGGCAGTCTACCAGGCCGCCCACTACGGAGGCCAGCGCTCCTTCCATCCCCGCCACAGTGACAACGCACCGGGCGGCCATCAGGGTGTCCAGATTGCTCAGCAGCCGGTGGAGTCCGGCCACCCCCACATCGTACAGACGGGTGACATGATTCCCCATAGCCTCGGCGGTGAGGGCTGCCTCCTCCGCCACCGGGATGTCGCTGGTGCCGCCGGTGGCCACCACGATGTTGCCCCGCCGCTTCTGCTCCCCGGGGAAGGCTAGGCCCAGCCGGGCGCTGGCGTGGTACTCCAGAGGGACGGACTGGGCGATGGCCTCCGCCACTTCCGGGCCGATGCGGGTCACCAAGATGTTCCGGCAGCCCCGCTCCCCCATGGTTCGGGCGATGCCGGCGATCTGCTCCGTTGTCTTGCCAGCGCCGTAGATCACTTCCGCTGCCCCCTGGCGGACGGAACGGTGGAAGTCCACCTTGGCGTAGCCCAGGTCCTCAAAAGGCGCCTCTTTGAGCTTCAGCAGGGCATTCTCCGGAGCGGTTGCGCCCTCCGCCACGCTGCGGAGCAGCTGCAAAATATCGTGTTTGTTATCCATGGAAGTGCCTCCTCTCAGGCGGACGGGGCTCTGGGGGCCAGGTCCAGCAGAATGTCTGAAAAGTCCGACCGGAGGGCGACCGTCAGGTCCTCCCGCCGCTCCAGGGCCAGGGGCAGCTGGGCCGCCGTTGCCTTGTGCTGCTTCCGCAAATGGGTGTATACGCTCTCAAGCACCTCCGGCGTGTCTCCCAGTATCTCCGCAGCCTGCCGGGGGTCAAGCCCCGCCTCATAACAGATCGTGGCGAAGCTGTGGCGGAAACAGTGGGGTGTGATGGGGAATGTCTCGTGTGTCGCACCATCGCTTGTCTGAATGATCTCATTCAAGCCCACATCCCGGCAGTATTTCCGCCAGTTCCTTGTGATCTCTCCGGCCCGCATATATCCGCCATCGGCGCCGGGGAAGATCAGTCCCACCCGGTTCCTGGGCAGGGCGTCCGCCAGCGGCGCCAGCAGCGGAATCTTCCGGTTTCCGTTCTCGCTCTTCAGGTGGTCCTCCAGCTTCGGAAACTGCCCCATTGCATAGCTGAGCTTTTTGGTCACATGGATGACCCCGGCTTTCCGGTCAATATCCGCATAGGTCAGCGCCAGGGCTTCTCCCCGCCGCATCCCGGTATAAAGCAGCAGATACGGGAACAGCCACCAGTGGGCTTTTTTCTCCCGCCCCGCTGCCTTTACGGCGGCCTCCTGCTCTTCGGTCAGTGCCTCCCGGTGCTTCACCGGCAGCCCCCGGCTCTTCTTGATCTCCGCGGCCGGGGAAATATCAATATCTCCGGAGATCACCGCATGGGCGAATATCATCTTGCAGACACACAATTCAATAGAAACGCTGTTGGCGCTCCTGCCCTGCTTCTCGAACGCGGAGATATACCGCTGGATATCCAGGGGCCGTATCTCCTTCGCAGGTCCGGGGAATGCCTCTTTCAGACGCTTCACGGCATAGGAGTATACCCGCCGCGTGGATTCTCCAATATCCCCTTCGTGCTGCACCTCCCACTCGTCCGCGATCTTTGGGAAGTCGCGCCCACGCTCTTTCTGCTCCTGGTATTCCAGGATTTTTCTGTCCACCTCGCGGCAGCTCTTTCCCCGGAATGCCACCCGCTTTCCGTTGATGGTCCGGATCGCCTCGAAGAGCCCGTCCGGCCTCTGATGATACTTGCTTTTCTTCGCCATCTTCTTTTCCTCCTATTGCTTCATCAGGAGGTCTGTGCTATACTGTGAACAGACCTCCCGGCTTCGTGGTTGCTGTTCGGGGTGTCGTTGTGCCGTCCGGGTGCGTCAACGCCCGGGCGGTTTTCTTTATAGATCACCAACAATACGGGCACGGCGAGTAGCCAATATACGCGCAATATTCGATATTATGTGCCCAGTATTCGTCTGCGTTTTGGAATGTATCGCACCAATAGTTGTGGTAGTATGGAGAACCGTCAACAATAAAGCCGATGCTGCTATTCAACATTGCTGATTCTTCTCTCATACTCCTTATAATATTTTGCTTCGAGTCGACCTTCTCTTAAAGCGAAGAAATCTCCTTCTCTGCCTCCTCTAAATCCATTGAACAATTTGAATACAGCCAAACAAATGCCGACGAAAGGCAGACCAGAACGGCCAGCATAATAAAAAAGCCCATCTTGAAATAATTTTTCCCAGCGTTCTTTTCCCGTTCCTGCGGTAGTTTAAAATTTGATCTGTATACCTCAATAATAGGAGCTGGTTCCGCTTTCGCCACAGCGTAGCCTGTTTCTGCTTGCGTATTTTCAGGTGACTTCATCTCAACTGTGGAAAGGCGCCCCTTAGAACGTAAAATATGCCCCCCTATTTTGTAGAATACGATACCCCAAATCAGAGCGGGAGTAAAAGTTCCAACATTATCCCCCGCCATGAAACGCAGAGCCATAAACAAAATGGCAACTGTGATTGTGTAGAGAATACAAAGCAGACGGAATCTCTTTTTCAAAATTGGTTTTTTCCAAATTAGCGCAAACAGAAGAGGCCCTGCCCCATAGGCTAACAATGTTATAGCCATTGCCAACAATATGCTCATGAAATACAAATTAGGGTTTTCAGAGAACGTTGAATAATCCATATCATTTCCCTCCTCAGAATTATCTTACTAAGCTAATAAAGTGCGTTGCTTTTCCCAGTACATGAACTCTTGCCATCTCTTCTCCCCAAAACACGAATGGCGTGCAAGTTGGGTTTTCTGGTTCTAACACGATTCGATCCTCAAACTTCCGAAATCTTTTCAAAGTAGCCTCTTCATTATCAACTCGAATGGCAGCGATCTCCCCATTCTCGACCTCATCTTGCTGTCGAATGCATACAATATCCCCATTGAAGATGCGAGCGTTTATCATGCTCTCTCCTTTGCAGATCAGTGTAAAATCACAGTGAATATACTCAGGCACTTCATCGTATCCCTCAATATTCCCATCAGCAAGTATCGGTTCTCCGCAAGCAATCCGGCCTAACCGCGGGACCCTTCTTGTGTGCGGCATTGAATGGATGTTAGTTGGAAGGTCGTAATTCCCTTCCCACCCCATAAGATAAGCTGGAGGAACATCTAATGCATCCGCAATCTTTTCCAGTTTGTCAAGTGGTATATTTGTGATAATTCCGTTTTCATACTTGAATATTGTCTGTTTTGTCGTTCCACAAATTTCCCCAAGCTCAGTCTGAGAAATTCCTTTTTCTTTTCTCACTTTTGCAATTCTTTTTCCTATATTCATTATCTCACACCCCTTCTTTTCGTAACTTAATAATATCACATATTTTTGCAAAATCAAGCAAAAAATAACTTGACAGGTCACTTTATCCGTTGTATTATTTTAGTAACCCCAAAAGTTACGTTTATATAAGGAGGTATTGCAATGGTTGCAACCGATAAACTTCGTGGGATTATATACGAGCGCGGAACTTCTCAAAGAAAAGTTGCTTCTGCACTTGGAATGACCGAAAAAACATTCTATAGCAAGATGAAAAAGGGCGTTTTCGGAACAGATGAAGTTGAAAAGATGGTCGAACTCCTTAATATCCACAATCCAGCAGAAATTTTTTTAGTCAAAAAGTAACTTATTAAGTTACTATCTTCTCGGCCTATCTGACCAGTCCGCCAGCTAAAAAGGAGGTCCGTATGGAAACACCTGTATTTGCAAACGAAAAGGGCTGTGCCCTTCTGGCCGCCATCGACGCCGGGATCATTCCCGAAACGGAAAGCGGCTATGACACAGCCCGATTTGATAAGTTCTGGTCTCTGTATCTGCGAAATCTGGCCCAAGTCTACAGGGCCTCAGAGCAGGGCGGAAAAGAGCAGCTCCACAAGCTGCCCGATCAAGGCGCCGATCACCAGTAAGAGGACTTGATACCAGCGGTCCAGCTTCTTCCGCTTTTCCATGATCTTCTCATGGTCATAAGTGGCAAGGGCGCAAAGGCCGTCCTGCGTGGCAAAGATGGCTTCCAGGTCTCTCTGCACATCTGCGGAGCAATATCCCCTTGGCTTTGCCATCAGCCACCGCAGCATGTCCGCTTCACGTTCTGTTAAGTCAGAAAACCGGACGCCCTGGATGGTCCTTCGCAGCATTTCCGCTTGTTCGGAAGTCATCATGCGGCAACACACTCCTTGTTATCAGGATACCACATATCAATAAAATCGGCAATATAAACAGATAGGAGATATGACGATCTGAAAATTTCAATGAAAAGGATTCGAGAGCAAACGTGCCAAAAGCGCCTCTTTCAATGCGATGTCTGCGGGGCAATCACTCCGGCCACAAAAATGAGACATAGAGGCGCCACCTTGCCTGGGCACAGGAAAACCATGTATTGCTTTTTCTGCAAAAAGAGAACGGATTTTACTCAGATTGAATAACAAAATGCCCCCGCCAGTGCTGACACCACCGACGAGGGCTGCGGAACCTATTGAAAGCGCCAACAGGCCCGCGAGGACAGTATACCATTCCTCCGGGCGGAAATCAATCGCAAGGAGGAATTTACTTTGAACGAAAACAGCACCATCAAAGACCTGGAGTCCCAGGCACGCAACACCAAGCGGCTCATGGACAAGCTCAACCGGGCGGCCTACGGCATGACCTTTGACGAGGCTCTGCGCCTTCGCCCGTCAGACCCGAACAGCAACCACGACCATCAAGAAAAGGAGGACCCGAATGTCTGAGTCAAGATACTACCGCGACAACCTCGCGGACATTCTAGAATTCACCGAAGGGCGGCACCTGCTGTCCCTGGAGGATGTCCGGCGATTCACCGGCATCAAGAAATACAGCACTTTGAAGAACCGCTTCCCCTTCAACGGCTCCAAAATCTCCGCCGCCACCCTGGCCCGGAGTCTTTCGGAGGTGTCGAAATGATCCTTCAAATCATCGTTCTGACCGCTGGAGCCATCTCCCTGACAAACGGCCTCTTCTGGATACTGGACAGACTGGAGGGCCACAGATGAACATTGGAGACAAGCTGTGCCTGGAACCCACCATCCCCACCAGCGCCTTTGTGACCGCAAGGACAGGCCCGCATCCCTGCCGGGTAGTCTCCATCAACGAGCGGCACCATCATTTCACCGTGGAGTTCGATTTCCCCGAAGGCAGCTTCCGGGAGACCTACAAGGAGGAATAACGCATGGACGAACAAGAGTTGAAAAATATTTTGGACAAGCACTTTAAATGGCTACGAGGCGAAAATGGCGGAAAACGGGCCAACCTGTCCAGGGCCGACCTGTCCAGGGCCGACCTGTCCGGGGCCAACCTGTCCAGGGCCAACCTGTCCAGGGCCGACCTGTCCAGGGCCGACCTGTCCAGGGCCGACCTGTCCGGGGCCGACCTGTCCAGGGCCGACCTGTCCGGGGCCGACCTGTTCGGGGCCAACCTGTCCAGGGCCGACCTGTCCGGGGCCGACCTGTCCGGGGCCAACCTGTCCAGGGCCAACCTGTTCGGGGCCAACCTGTCCAGGGCCGACCTGTCCAGGGCCGACCTGTCCGGGGCCGACCTGTCCGGGGCCGACCTGTCCGGGGCCAACCTGTCCAGGGCCAACCTGTTCAGGGCCGACTACATTGAAAAGGCAAAAAATTTATTTTATCCCATTGCCTGCCCGGAAATCGGCGCTTTTGTCGGCTGGAAAAAGGCAAGGGTCAAAACCAGCGGTCATGAGTGCATTGTAAAGCTGGAAATTACCGAAGATGCCGTGCGCAGTTCCGGAACAGGCCGGAAGTGCCGCTGCTCAAAGGCAACCGTTTTGGAGATTCAGGATTTAGAGGGGATTGTATTGGAGCAGGTCGCCGTCAGTGATAGAGATGAGAACTTCCATTACATTCCCGGAACTGTGGTCTCCGTTTCGGATTTCGACGAAAACCGCTGGAACGAGTGCAGCACGGGCATCCATTTCTATATTACCCGAGAAGAAGCGGTGAGGCATATCCTATGAAAAAGCTGACCCGCGAAGAGCGGCGGCGCCGGAGCCAGAGGCGGCAGCTGATTACATATCTCCTGTTTCTGATCTTGCTGCTGGCGTGGCTGGGAAGCTACCTGATTATGACGGTGAAAGCAGATCGGCCCGCCATGCACAAGCCGGAGCCCGCCACGCAGGACGGCAGCCTACCCGGCGACGATACCCCGGCCCTGGTCCGCTGTTATCTCACCGAAGAGGAGCAGGAGGCCGCGGAAAACGAGCTGATCGAGGCGGCGCTGCTGTCCCATGCCGTCCGCCTGGATGATGTCACCGTCACCCACTACTGCACCTGCTCCCGCTGCTGCGGCAAGTCCGACGGCATCACCGCCAGCGGCAGAAGGGCCACGCCCGGCGTCTCTGTGGCCGTGGACCCGTCCATCATCCCATTGGGTTCTGATGTCCTGGTGGACTACGGAGACGGAGAACTCCACTATTACCGGGCGGACGATACCGGAAGTGCCGTGAAAGGCGCCCACATCGACCTCTGCATGGAGAGCCACGAGGCCGCCATCCAGGCCGGAGTCCGTACCGCTACAATCTATTTCATCGAGGAGGGAGCTATTTGACAAGAGAAGAACGTATCAAGGCATTCACGATGCGGATCGACGGCCACAACTGGCAGGAGATCGCCCGGGAAATCGGATACGCGGACTGCACCATCAAGAATGACCTGTCGGCCTGCATCCGAATCCCACCCCGGCCCCCGTCCGTGCTGTATCCGGTCATCCGAAGGTACATTGTAGAAAACTATGGCGGCGTGGTCAAGAGCTTCATTCAGGACGTGGGCGGCGTCTCATACGCCCAGGCATACCAGATGCTCTCCGGGCGGTTGGCTGCCTCCAGGCCATTCCGGGACAGCGTGGCCCATCTCATGGGTATTCCCGCGGAAGATGCGTTCCGGATCGGAGGCGAGTCATGAAGCACTGCCAAATCTGCAACGCCTACTTTGACGCCCCTATGGTCCGGGAGGGCACGGACCCCACCGTATTCCCCGGCTACCGCTACCGGGAGGAGCTGTGTCCCGTCTGCGGCCAGCCCTATGTCGAGGACGCCGCCAGCTGCCCCATCTGCAAAGGCTATATGCCCGCTGGGGTCATCCTCTGCAAATCCTGCCGCCGCTCCCTTCTAGCCCGTTTCCGGAACTTCGCAGACAGTCTCCGGGAAGAGGAGGAGGACCAGCTGGACGAGTGGCTGGACGGAAGAAGCATCAAGGAAAGGAGCGAGTTTCGCTGATGGAAAATAATTTCTTATCCCGTGTCTCCGCTGTTCAAACGGAGCTGAAAGCCCCAAAGGGCCGCACGAACAAGTTTGGCGGATATAAGTACCGGTCCTGTGAGGACATTATGGAAGCTGTGAAGCCTCTTCTCGCTCAACACCAGCTTCTCCTTACGGTCTCCGATACATTGGAGTGCATCTGTGACCGCTACTATGTCCACGCAACCGCTACGCTGTGGGATACCACTTCGGAAGCATCTCTTTCAAACTCTGCCTATGCACGGGAGAGCGAGGACAAGAAAGGAATGGACGACAGCCAGATCACCGGCACCGCGTCAAGCTATGCCAGAAAGTACGCGTTGAACGGCCTCTTCTGCATTGATGATACAAAGGACGCGGACACGGACGAGTTTGCAAAAGAGCAGGCAGCCGCCGAACAGCGCAAGGAATATCGCTGCGACGACTGCGGCGAACTGATCTATCCCGTCAAAAAGAGAGACGGAAAGCCCTGGGATGTGAAGGATATGGTGAGCTATGCAAACCGTCGGTTTGGCCGACAGCTCTGTGCGAACTGCATGAAGCGTGTGGAAAGTGAGGGCGCCTAAATGTTTATCAATGGCATTACGGACTATGACCGCAGCGGCAACGAGGTCAAGACCGGACTCGTCATCGCAAAGGCCACCTGTGACGGCGATATCCGCATCACCAGCAACGGCAAGGAGGTCGGCTCCATCTCCGTCCGGGCCTATGGCCGCAAGGACGGAACCGCCGCTTTCCTGACTGTCAAGGGCTGGGGGCATCTGGCCCGCCAGCTGTCCGTTATGGTGAAGGGCGACCGGGTCATCGCCGCCGGGCGGCTGGAGAGCCGGGAGTACAACGGCAAAACCTATACAGACCTGATAGCGGACTATGTGTGGCCCACAGAAAAGGAGTCCCACTTCCCCATCCAGAGCGGCGGCGTCAATGTCTCAGCCGCAGACTTCGCCGAGATCGGCGAAGAGGACGGCAAACTGCCGTTTTAAGGCGGGTGAACTGCTTGGAACGTGACCAATTTACCTTTTACCGCAGCTTCTGGGAGGCGTTAAAAGTGCTTCCGAAGAAGGACCAGCTTCCCTTTGTGACGGCGATTTGTACTTATGTGTTCGATGGAGAAAGCAAGCCATTAACAGGACAGGCATCCGCTTCCTTTTTGCTTGTAAAACCGATACTTGACAAAGCAAGCAAAAAGGCAGCAAACGGGAAGCGAGGCGGAAGCAAACCGAAAGCAAACCGGAAGCAAACGGAAAGCAATATAGAGGGAGAGATAGAGGTAGAGGGTGAGGTAGAGAGAGAGGAAGAGAATGAGAACGATAGTTATACTCCCCCTACCCCCTCTTCCAGGGGGAAACGCTTTTCACCTCCGACAGTCGATGAAGTCAGGGCATATTGTCAGGAGCGGAACAACGGGGTAGACCCAGAGTCGTTTGTTGCTTTCTACGCCTCCAAGGGCTGGAAGATCGGTCAGTCTCCCATGAAGGACTGGAAACAGGCTGTAATCACCTGGGAAAAGCGCAGGAAGCAGGAAGGGAAGGAAAAACCTACTGCCCAAAGCATGAACGACGAGACGTGGAAGTACATCCGGGAAATGTATCACCACAAGGAGGAACCATGAACAGCAAACAAAAAGGCAAGCGCGGAGAGCTGGAATGGGCCAGCTATTGCCGTGGGCAGGGCTATGACTGCCGCCGCACGGCTCAGTATTGCGGGAACACCGGGGACGCCTCTGACGTTGTAGGGCTGCCCGGCATCCATCAGGAAGTCAAGCGTGTGGAGCGGCTGGATTTGGAGGCAGCCATGGCCCAGGCCAAGCACGATGCGCCTCCTTGGGAATATCCCATTGTAGCCCACCGGCGGAGCCGCTGCGAGTGGCTGGTGACGATGCGGGCGGAGGACTGGTTTTCCCTGTACCGGGAATGGGAGGCAAGTCATGACAACTAAGAAGCTGCAAACCATTCTGGAGATGGTGGACCGGGGATGCCTCCAGAAGGACATTGCCAAAGCGGTCAATGTGTCCGTTTCGACCGTCAGCATCTGGGCCCGGAAATATGGGCGTGTGCGGATACCGCGTCGCTACTGCCTGAAGATGTACACCATCTACGGCAAGGACGGGCAATACGCCTTTGAGGGCACCGCCCGAGAGTGTGCGGAATATCTGGGCATCCAATACCAGTCCTTCCGGCGGATGGCGTCCCAATACCAGCGTTACGGCAAGGGCCAGTACGCAGTCTATCCGTCGGAGGTGGAAGCATGAGAGCCGCCCGCTGGAAAGGAAGAGAGCATGACTGAGCATTTTGCATCATGGTCCGGCGGCGCAGACAGTACGGCAACAGCCCTGCTTGCTCTCGAGCACGGGGAGCCTTTGACAGCCTTGGTATACTGTGAGGTCATGTTTGATGCGCATACCAGCGGAGAGGTCCCGGAACATGCAGATTTTATCCACGGGATAGCAATCCCGTGGTTTGAGGAACATGGCGTGCGCGTGGAGGTTCTGCGATCTCAAAAGACGTTTATGGACGTGTTTTGGCACCAGATCAAAAAGGGGTTGCGGGCCGGAAAGTATCAAGGATTCCCGTCGCCGGGGTTTTGCAAGGTGCAAGATCGCTGTAAGACACCTCCGCTGGGCCGGTTTCGCCGGGCGCATAAAGGAGCAGTACAGTATATCGGATATGCAGCAGACGAGGACGAAAGACTGCTGCGCCTGGGCGGGCAGAAAATATCCCTGCTGCAGAAATACGGATACACCCAGAAGGATGCGCGCGAACTCTGCCGGAAATACGGGCTCCTCTCTCCAGCCTATGAGTTCTGTAAGCGTGGCGGGTGCTTCTTCTGCCCAAATACCAGTGACAATGAGTTCCGACATTTGCGGGCACACCATAGGGAGCTATGGGATAAGCTCTTAGAGCTCCAACACGTGGAAAACGTTGCTTTCCCTGGGCGGTTCCGGACAGATGACAACATCATTTACATGGGGTCCAGGTTTGACCTGGAAGAACGGCAGATCACATGGGAGGATTTAGGACTATGACGGATGAAAAGCGCGCCCTGCTGGGCGGCAAAGAGGCGGCGAAGCTATGAGAGTGCTGGTGGCTTGTGAAGAGTCTCAGGAAGTGTGCAAAGCATTCAGGGCGCTGGGGCATGAAGCATACAGCTGCGACATTGAGCCGTGCAGCGGAGGCCATCCTGAGTGGCACATCCAATGTGACGCGTTGGAGATGCTGAAAATGCAGTGGGACATGATTCTGGCGTTTCCGCCTTGTACATATCTGTCGAACGCCGGAGCAAAACACCTGTTCAAGGGGGGCGTTCTCAATCAGGAGCGCTATCGGACAGGGCTTGAGGCAAAAGCATTTTTCTTGAGGTTTCTGAATGCCGACTGCCCGCACATCTGTGTGGAGAACCCAGTATCCAGCAAGATTTATGAAATGCCGCCGCACACCCAGGAGGTCCAGCCGTGGATGTTCGGACACCCGGTTCAGAAAAAGACCCGCCTGTGGTTGAAAGGACTTCCTCCTTTGGAGCCAACTAACATTGTTGACCCGAAATGCAGCTGTCACGAAGCTGGAACATGGTTCATGCGAGGTGGGAAAGACCGACAGAAGAATCGGGCCAAGACCTTTCCAGGCATAGCTCAGGCAATGGCAGAACAATGGGGAGGAATTTGTAATGGATGACGTCAAATTAGCCATGCTCGGAAATAAAGATGCTGCGAAGCGGCTGACGGAGGCGGGGGTGCTGGTGCCATGTCCTATGTGCAGAGGACAGGCAAGGGTGCGGAACGAACGTTACTATCAGCCAAATGTCCGCAGAAATGTGATCTGCATGAAATGTTTTACGAACAGCGGATGGTATAAGACGGAACACGAAGCCCGCCTCGCCTGGAACACCCGCGCACCGATTCTGAGTGCGGAGGAAATTCAAAAATTGGAGGAGAACACATGAAATCTGCAAGGATTTACACCAATGACCTGAACCGGCTAATTGCGGCTACCAAGTCTTTTGTGAGTGATAGTGATCATCGACCCTGCAACCAGTACATCAAATTGGAGTTTCATGCGGCAGACAATCAGGTCGTGGCAATGGCCGTTGACGGATATCGGATGTCTGTAGAACATTCCGTTATCAGTGATTGCGACGAGGACTTTGTGGCGTTCATTAAGAGCAATACCAAACTCCGCAATAAGCAGTATGCAACCATCTCTCTGACCGAGGATGGGAAAGAGGCTGTAATCCGGTGCGGTGGGTTCTCGTTCGGATATATCCAGCCGCAGGACAGCGGATTTGAATGGGAAAAGGCAATCCCAACCAGCGAGGTAAAGTATCGAATTGGCTTCAATGGGAATTACCTTCTGTCTGCATTGCAAGCGGCGAAAGTCTCTGCTGACGGCAGTTTTAGGCAACCGGTCATTTTAGAATTTCGCAGCAATATTGAGCCGATTCTTCTCCGTACCAATAAGGAGGACATTAAGATGGTTCTTCCTGTTCGTATCAAGGAAGATTGAGCGGAGGAGATGGAGATGCTGGAGGAGCTGGAATGAAGAACCCGGGAGAATATGTTGACATTGGGGACCCATCCTTGCAAGTCAGAACAGACGAGGATGGAAACACCGTAGCCTCTGCAACGATACAGGCGGTTGTCCTCTGGAAAGAAGATATCAAAAACTACATCATGGACGAGATCATCAAGATGTGCAAAGAGCACGGAATTACGGACCTGTATGTGCTGAACCGGGATTTCATCCTGTCAGCCATCAGGGAGAAGATGGAAAGGGAGGCCCAACTATGAAGCTGGAAGAAGCAATCGCAAAAGCTAAAATTTTGAATGATAGCCTTAAAGAACTGACCGATGAATACGAGGGTCAAGGTTCGTTTATAGCGGCTGGTATGGCTGTGACGTTCAAGCTTGTATTGGACACTATCCTCTCCGCCCTCCGCCCCGTCAGTAAGGAGCAGGTGGAGAAGGTGTTTCCGGGGTGTCCTTATTGCAAGCCAGATTCTGAGGGATATGTGCAAAAATTTGGGGCATACAGCATCCTGAACGGGGAATTGAAAACAGGGCACTGTAAGCCACAGAAAATCAGTTTTTGCCCGCATTGTTCCCGCCCGCTGACGGACGAGGCCGTGGAGATGGTGATGAAAAGGATGGAGGTCCTGAACGATGCGGATTGAGCGCAAGCGCTATGTGGTCATGCGGAAAAACAGAACAGAGGTCTGGTGCGGTCTAGCAAAGCATTTTAGTTTTCGTCCCATATCGGAAATAAAAGACGTTTCCGTCAAGACATATCGTTCTGAGGCGCAAGCTAGAAGCGGCTGTTCTTCATGGGACAGAGATTTTGAGGTCGTTCCGGTAATTGAGATGATTGCGACTGAGGAGGCGCTGAAAGATGGCAGTACGGCCGATTGATGGCAACGATTTTATGCGGCAGCTAACGCTTGACACCAGTAAAGGCCATTATGGCGAGTTTATGGATGGAAGTGAAGTGGCTTATACTTCCAGAGAAATTGCTAAATTTGTAGAAGATATGCCCACCCTCACCCTGCCGAACGAGCCGCTGACGCCGAAGCAACTGAGGGAGATGAACGAGCCTGTATGGTGCTCCTGCAAACCGATTGAAGGCGGAAACGGGTATTGGTGTTTGTGCCGGTATGGGAAAATTGTCACCCCATCAGGAAATATTTTTGACGTGGACAAAATTCCGCATTGGATGTTTTACCGCCGCCCGCCGGAAGGAGAAGCTGATGCTTGAGGTATGCCCTATCACACTTAAAGAGGCCAATGCCTTTGTAGAGCAGCACCACCGCCACCACAAGCCGGCCACGGGGCATAAATTCTCCATTGGCTGTACTGATGGCGAGAAAATCGTGGGAGTTGCAATTGTAGGCCGTCCAGTGAGCCGATATTTGGACGACGGGTGGACGCTGGAGGTCAACCGTCTCTGTACCGATGGAACACATAACGCTTGCAGTATGCTCTATGCCGCAGCTTGGCGGGCAGCCCGGGCGATGGGCTACCACAAACTGATTACCTATATACTGGACAGCGAGAGCGGGACAAGCCTTAAAGCCGCCGGGTGGAAATGCGTGGGACAGGCCGGAGGTCTGCGTTGGACAGGAAAGCGCAGGCCGGAGGTAGATTTATGCCCGGCGCAGATGAAAATCAAATTTGAGATTGATGACGGGAAGCGCCCGCCGGAGGGAGAGGAGGACGCATGAAACCGACTTGTATTACTTGCAAAGCTGATTGCCATAACGCCGGGACAACCTCCAAAATTGTGGATTGCTCACAGTACAAACCGGGGCGAGTTTTGACCAACGCAGACCGCATCCGGGCCATGAGCGACGAGGAGTTGGCGAGCATTTTCCTCAGAGCCGACTTTTGTAAGTGTTGTGAGCATGAAAAAGGCGGAGTATGCAATTTCATCTGTGCTTATCCAAACATTCCGATTTATGAAGGGTGCAAACAGGCAGCATTGGCGTGGATGAAGCAGCCAGTGGAGGTGGACACCTGATGGACTACGAAAAGCTTGTGGCTGAATTAAGAGATTGGTTGCCACCAGAAGATGGCGTACAGATTAACGGAGATGGAGAGATTACATATCCGATTTGGTGCGGTCATTTGACACCTGGAGATTTTGGCAAGACCGTCTTTTTGACCCGTGAGGAGGCCGAGGCCGCACTACGGAGGGAGCAGGATGGTTGATTGGGCAGTCATAAAAAGACTTGGGGTATGCTTCCCTGGGTGGTTCATCAACGACCAGGGGGAGTTTATCGCCCACCAAAAGGCAAACGTATATTTCAATATCAGCACTTGCGAGAGCGAGGTGGATGTAAAATGCAAGGTATTGGAGTGGTTTTCCCGCGCGGCTTGTAAGTCCACGCCGTTCCGCCGTGCAGTGGACAATACGGCCCTTCATATTTTCTTCCTGAATGGTATAAATCAATATCTTGACACTAGGTTCAGTGTGGAGGATATGCGAGAGATTTACACTTATCTCGGGAACGCTTGCAACCATAAAAAAACGATCCGATTTATAGAGAGCGGCTATGATATAGCCATATTGGAGGGACAGGAATGAAGGAGTACATCGAGAGAGCGGTTGCTGTCAAGAAATTTGAGAACTATCGCCGTGATTGCGAAGAAGAAAACGACGAAAGAGCGGCACAGATTTTTGAGGATTGTATATCCGAGCTTATGGCTATCCCCGCCGCTGACGTTGCCCCGGTGCGACACGGGAGATGGAATCCAGAAATCCATCATACATATATTCCAGTTGAATATGACCAGAATGGGGATCCTATTCTCCATGAATACACATCATTTCGTTGTAGCTTATGCGGAAGAGAGGAGCTAAAAGAAGAACCATATTGTCATTGTGGTGCCCGCATGGGCAAGGAGGCCGACCATGAAGTTTCGGAGTAAGACGGGCGAAGTCGCACTTACCATTGAACAGGCATTAGCGCAGTTTTGCGATAGCAAAGAAGATTGCGACTATTGCGAGATTCGGGAACCCGTGCAGCAATACGCAGGGACAAAGAGGCCGTGTCATGAATACGTAAGAGCCAACCCTCACGAAGCCGCTCGCCTGATGGGCTATGAGGTGGTGGAAGATGGAAATGTACTTACAAAAAATGATAGCAAAGGTGAAAGTTTGGAGGCCAACATGGACAAGCCGAGAATTTGCGAGGTGCTGGGGTTCGATGTGGGAGAACAATTCTACATTGCAGATTCGTACTGCAATCCATATCACATTACCCCGGAAGGGCTCATAGAAGACAAAGATGGGGACGTTCAAGACTGCATTGCATTAGACCTTATCAACTACCCCGACCGCATCATCCGCAAGCCCCGCTTCACCCAGCAGGAGGCGGAGAGAGCGAAGGCAATCAAAGTTTTGCTCCCGGAGATCAATGCAATAAAATACGATGGTGCATGGACGCAGTGCCTGGAAATTGTAGACGGCACATATTTTCAGAGAGAAGTAATCACCAGACATCTGTTCCCGTCTGTTGAAAAGGGTCAGGTATATACCCTTGACGAGATCATCGGAGGTGCCCAATGAGAGAAATCCTTTTCAAAGCCAAGCGGCTGGATAATGGAGAATGGATTTCCGGAAGCTTGGTATGCTTTGCAGGCGGTGCCCGCGCAATCTTGCCCAGTGATAGCAAAACATTATTTTCAAAAAGCAAAGGCTTTATTTGCTGCGATACCTGTCATGATGTTGACCCCTCCACGGTCTGCCAGTACACCGGTCTGACCGACAAGAACGGGAAGAAGATTTTTGAGGGGGACAACGTCTATGACCCGCGCGAGAACTCAATATACACAGTAGAGTGGAACGAAAATAATGCGATTTTCCAGATGGCACATGACTGGCGCAGAAGGAGCGTGGAGACGGCATACTACTGTGAGATCATCGGCAACATCTACGACGGGGAGGGCGACAATGATTAAACTGAAAAACTGCCCGCATTGCGGCGGAGAAGTAATGCTCTGTAAACTGAATACTATGGTTTCTGTTGCAGAGTTTTCTATTGTCTGCACAGAGTGCGGCTTGGAAACCAGAATCTATGTAAATCCCATAGCAAACTGTTGCTTTGACATGGGCGAGGCGGTCAGGATAATTACCGAAAAATGGAACAGGCGCGACGGGGAGGGCGGTGATTGAGATGCCGAAGATGGAGCCGCAGGCATTTATCAAAATACTTCACAGCACAAAGACAGGACGGTATGGAATGACCTTAAAGGAACTCTTCGTCATTGCCGACCATGCCGAGGACTGGTCAGATACGGCGTTCCTCGCCTTTAACTACGGCTTTCTGAAAGGCCAGCGCAGCATCAAAAACACCATGAAAAAGAAATCTATGGAGGTATCACAATGAACGAACTGAGAGTTTTTAATTTCAATGACGCAGAAGTGGTCGACAGCCGGGATGTGGCTGAGATGACAAACGTTCGCCACGCTGATTTGATCGAAAAAATCACCGGGTACATGAAGCATTTAGCCAACGGAAATTTCCGTTCGCTGGACTTCTTCATCCCGAACACTTACAAGGACGCCCAGGACAAGCCCCGCCCCTGCTATCTACTGACTAAGAAGGGCTGCGACATGGTGGCGAACAAGATGACCGGAGAAAAGGGCGTCCTGTTCACTGCTGCCTACGTCTCCGCCTTTGAGAAGATGCGGGAACATATCCAAGGCGGCAAAACAAAGCGGCCGGGAATGACCGACTACCAGATGGAGAGCATCCGCGTCCGCAAGGCCCAGCTTTTGGAGCGTCTGGCGAAGGAGTATGACGGTACTTACAGACAGGTTCTCCAGGCCCACGCTACCAAGGAGCTGACTGGGGAATACCTGCTCCCCCTGCCCTATATCGGGGAAAAGACGTACTCAGCACAGGAGATCGGCGAAAAACTGGGCATCTCCGCAAACAAGGTCGGGATGCTCGCCAACCGGAACCACCTGAAAACGAAGCAGTACGGGACATGGGTCAATGACGTTGCCAAGAACTGCCCCGGAAAGGAAGTCCCGTCCTTCCGATACTACGAAAGCGTTGTTCCGGTTCTGAAAACGATCATCTCCAAACAGTGAGAAAAGGCCCCGCCGTCTGGCGGGGCTTCTCTTATGCGTAGGGGTTATTTTTCTCCCAACTCTTGTTGATGATTGTCCAGAGGTCCGCCTTTTGCTCTTGGGTGAAATTGTGGCTATCCAGATAAGCCCTGGCCTCACTTTTGGATTTGTACCCATTCTTGTCCGCATCAATTCCGTTCTTCATATCCGCATACTGTTCGACAGTCAGACCGGCAGCCACTGCCTGCTTCGTTTTCTCATAAGCCGTCCCAGACATGATCTCGGCGCCGTACTGATGATAGAGGGCCAAGTATTCCGCTGGAGATATTCCAAGATCGTTCTGCGCTGTCTCTGCGTTGTTTACCCATGCCGGAACACTGTCGGCTCCCAGAATCGTTTTCTTTGCCCGTTGGCTGGCGTAGTCATTACAGAGGTCCAAAAGCTCCGTCTTGGTAGTATCATTCGCCCTCTTGTATGCGCTGCTGCCCATCATGGAGGACAGCGTAGTCAGTGCGACGGCGCCGCGATCCCGGAGATAGTCCTGCCGCTCCTCGTAGGTCAAGGACTTGCTATAGGTATTGCCATCTTTTGTGTACGAGAGCTCCGATGGGGCGCTCTTAGAAGGATAGAAGGAGGTCTCCCCCGTCCGCTCGCGCAGCGCTTCCATGTTTTGAGACACTTCGCTCTGGTCGTAGGTATTGACTCCCACCGGGTTCAGCAGCGCGTTCAGCAGGCGGTCCGCAGTGCTCCCCTGATACAGCTTTTCCTCCCCCAGTGGGTTGACAGACCCCGGCAGGGTTTCTCGCAAACCCGGGATGCTGTTCTTCACGCTGTCCACAACCTGCTCTCCGAGCGTATCCCCGGAATAGGTATTGCGGGGTCGGTCATCCAGCCCACGGGCCGTAGACCGCAGAATGTTTGGTATCAGGGAAGAAGCTACCGTGTTTGCCCCCTCCTGCAGTAATACTTCCTGTGGGTCCTGTCCATATTTGATGATGTCCGTTGCCGCATTCCCAATGAACTGCATCACCGGAAGCTCCGCAGTTGCATCCATAAAGGATTTCGGCACAGCATTAAAAGAAGAAACGATGGGGTTCCCTTCACTCTTTGCCATCTCCGTTCCCAGGTTCATCAACAGGTTCAGCGGCTCGATGGAGGACAGGTCGATCAGGGTGTCTCCACTCTGCCATTCCGTGCTTCCACCGGACAAAGCCCGTTCCGTTGCGGAGATATTCAGTTGGGTTCCCGTGATGCCCTCGCTGGAATTCAGCGCCGCCACGTCCGGATCATCCTCGTCCCCTGCCTGAGACAGAAGCCCCGACTGGGCCAAAAGCATAAATCCGTAAGCAATGGCGGTTCCGGTGAGGCCCCGGGTAGTGTCAGAGACGGCCCGGGCCTGTGCAGCCGGGTCCACATTCTGACCGCTGACAGCCTGCGCCACGGTTTTACCCATCTCCACAATACCCTTGACAGCGTTCGCGGGAGAATACTCCAAACCGCGAGATGCCAGATTTCCGGCTACCCGAGTAAACGGCGCCACAATGTCACCAGCTCCGAAGGCATGGACTGTACGGCCGCGGATGCTCCGTCCACTGTCACCAATGCCAGCAACCATATTCAGTACATCATGTACCTGCTGGATCGCAAGAGAAAGTTTGCTGTCATCCTGGAACGTCCGGTATCGTGCAAGTGCGTCAGCTTGGTTCTGTGCATAGTCCTTGTCAGTAGTCTTGATCTTCCCTTGGTCGACCAGCGCCTGGGTACGGCTCGCATTGCTGCGGGCAAGGCCCTTGTAGAATTCGTCTGTGGCATTCAAAAGGTACGCTTGGTTCCGCTCCAGCATAGACATTACACGGTCCACAAAGTTTCCGCTGGCTTTGAAGGTCCGGCGGCTGCTGGTGCCGTACCGGCTCTGATTACCGCCCATGTCTACGTCCATGGTGATTTCTGCAATCGCCATTTGCATCGCCTTGGCTGCCTGCCCCAGATTGGAACGTTCATAGGCCACGCTGCGGGTCCCTGTTACTTTGGACAGCGCCATATCCAGCAGGGCCGCCCCCTTCATGGAAAGCGCGTCCAGGCCGTAGAAAGACGTGTTTCCGGTGATGTTCTTCACCGCCGTTTTGGGGTTGGACAGCATGTTCAGGATTTGGATAGTCTTGATCTTCTGACCCATGTTGGCCGGTGTGGAGTCGGTGCTGAGCGCAGAAGTGGAAGCATAGGCGAACTGCTTCAACTGGTCGAATGTCAGGGAGTCCAAGCTGCTGTTTGCAACCGCGGTCATAATCCGGCTCTGCCGACCAGTTAAGCCATTCAAAACGCCCCGCTGCTGTGCAACGTTCAGGATAATGTCTTTCAACTGCTGCGGCTCTGCGGCCTGCTCGATCTCCGTATCCCACTTCACAATCCGTTGGAAGGTGCTGCGCTTCTCTTCTTCGGAAAGATTGGAGTTTTGCAGATTGTCCCACGCCTCCAGCTCCGAAGATTGTCCGTTCTGGTTGTCCCGGCGGCTCCACTTGGCGTTTGCCTGAACGCCCTGACCAGTGGCAGTCTCATGCTCCCGCATGATCCGCAGGAAGTCCGTATATTCCTCAGAGGGGATCTCCAGATTTGCGGACCTGCCCTGCAGCTCCTGCTGGATCATCCGGGCGGCATCCATCTGGGGCGCATTCCATGCCGTCGCATCATCTAGGGACTGCACCAACTCATGAAAAGCCGTCTCGTCAATGTCTCGCAGGAAGGTCCGCTGGCCGTCCCGAACGGCGTACACCAGTTCTTCTGCCAGATTGAGAGAACGCCCTTCTGTTTGGCTTTCATACCGGAACAGCTTGGCATAGTCCTCCCGTGAAAGGCCGGTGGCGGCTTCTTGATATTGATTATACGGCATGGACTCCGCAAGGCGGCTGGTCCTCTCCTGCCCTTCCATGCCGGGGGTGGTGAAGCCCCGCCGGGCGCTGCCCAGGTTGTCATAGGTTGGCGGTGCCTGTGTGTCTCCGGTTTCCTGCCGGGTATCCCCAAACAGAATTTGCGCCAGAGCGTCCGAATTGACATTTTCCGCGCCGGGTGCTATAGTAGTATTAGAAGCAGGAACTCCTCGGGAGGCCCGCCCGTCTGTCACGGTGTCGACAGTGCCCGGTGTTGTTCCTGCACCATCCCCCGCGTCTACTACGGTATCGAGGTCACCCGAAAGGGCAGAAGTTCCGTCTGGTGTAGATGCGGGGGATTCGTCATTTCTAAAGATGACGTCTCCATTTGCATCCACTACCTCGTGAAGATAGTAGCGGTTGCTGGCGCTGTCCTTCGTGACGATGACACCTAAGTAAGTAGGCTGCCCCCGGTAGGTAATTGGCGCTGCGAAAGTGTAGGTATCATAGCCGCGCCCTTTCCAGTTCTGTTGATAGTCAATCTGCTGGCCGTTTCGGATTACATCCGGGACGGCCGCAAATGTCTCGATTTTGGAAGGGCCTGTCCCATGTCCGATCATGCTGGACTTGATTCTCCCCCTGGAGAATAGAACATCACCAAAGCCGGGCCGATTGACCTTATTCCCAATCGCATTGACAAAAGAGGCAAGCCGATCCACCAGTTTTCCACTTCGGGGGATTTCTGTCCCAGTAACCTCGGCAACCGGATTCATGTTTTGGATATGCGGAATAGACTGACGTACACGGCTAACAAGCGTTGGCTCCAAAAAGCCTGTAGTGCCCTCTGCAGCCTCCTGTGCCTGGGTGGTGGAAACGGGTGCAGTTTCCGTTTGCGCCGTTCCTGCGGCATCTGTGGCCCGGCGATTGGCATTTTCGGCGCTCCTGCGGCCAATGCTTCCAGCAGCTCCAAGCGCACCACCCAAAGCGCCTCCAATCAGGCCCTGATAAATGGTGTCTGCCAGATAGTCCGGGTCCTGATATTGCTGCAGGGCGGTTTTATCATAGGTGATCCGCTGCAGCACCGGCTGGACCAATGCTTCCACAACTTCCTCTCCACCTTCGCTTAATGCGGAAAGGACCGTTTGTCCAGCCGCACTCTGGCCCAGGCGTCCGGTTGCTTTTGTGATAGCATTGTCCAGGACACCGGAACCAAAGGTCCGCCGAAGTGGGGCGGCCACGTTGGCGATCTTCTCTGTCGCTACACTGAGCGCCGCGCTCCCCGCGCCATAGGCCACCTGCTGCCCCAGCGTCGCCCCCTCCTGCCGGGCCTGCTGCGTCCCGGAGCCAAAGCCACGGACAGCCATTGGAACAAGCGCACTCCCTCCAGTGAGAGCTGCCAGAAGAGCGTCGCCCGCCAACTGCGTCCCGGCCACACCCACGTCCACCGCGAACTGACCGACACTTCCAAGCCCCTCCTTTGCCTCCGCGATGTTCTGTGCCGACTGGGCCGCAAGACGGTCCGCCGTATCATACACGGCCTGAGTGGCCCGTGCAATGGGGGCGTGCTGCTTCACAGCTGCGTCATGGTATCCGGTAGAACGGCTGTCTGCACGGGAGGCAAGCATCTCCAACTGCTGCCGCATGGATGCTGTGATAGGTGTTCCATCATCCAGCGTCCCACGCTCCAACATCTCCCGGTAGTGGGCTGCATTCTCTTCCTCCTGGTTGGCCCGCCGGGTGTAGGAGCTGCCAGCAGTATCATAAGAACGCAGCAGGTCCAGAAAGGTCCCGCCGGTACTCGTAAAGCCCGCCGCCGTTCCCTGTGCAGCGCCTTTGAGCATACTCCCGCCGCGGGACGCCTCCGGTGTGGAGATCACCTGCCCGGTGGTGCTGTCCACCACTTCGCTGATGTGTCCAGTGTCTCGCATCAGGATATTTAGAAGCGTATCCGGCTTCGTCTTTTCTTCGGCAACTTTCCGCTGAGATTTTGCCGAGCTGCTGATCTTGCCGGTAATGGTATTCTTTCCGGCCTTTGTTTTCGGCTTGGTCGTAATCGCCTCAACATTCGGACGACTTCTTACCGGATCAGGGTCATACGTCAGTGTCTCACCTGTGCTGATCCTTTTAAATGTCGGCATGGTTTCACCTCTTTAATTAGACAACGAAATGTCATATTTGGCGAACAGATCGGCTAGTTGTTGCTTCTGATAAGCGGACAATTCGCCCCATCTGTTTGTGACATTCCCCAAAGCGGCATTTTCATTACCGGATGCCAGCTGCGCCGCCAAAGATTTCCCTAGTGCGTTAAATTCGTTTGGAGAGATTCCGCCTCCGCCGAGTTTCCCAGAAGCAACGGCATTTTTGATGGTTGTATCCCGGTCAGCTTTATGGAGGTTGCCGGAAGAAGATACCGTTCCCTGTTCATTTTCGTTTGACACATCCACATCAGAACTTCTTCCAGAGCTTCCCCGCCCGCCGCCCGAACCGCCAGTAGACATTGCAGCAAGCCGCATATTCAGCGCGTCGGCTGTGGAAATCCCAGCCTCGTTCAGCGTATTGGTGTCCGGCATCACGCCCGCCGCCAGCATCGTCATCGCCAGATTATAGGCATATTCCCGGTTCTGTGCCGAAAGGCTGTCCTGATACTCCTGCTGGGAAGCGTCAAACTGCTGCTGCCACTGGCTGTTTCCAGCGTTGAACTGCGCTTCCCAGTTGGCCTGCTCCTGGGCAAGCTGTGCCGTCTGCATGGCGGCGTTGTCCTGCCGCACATACTCATTGTACAGGGCCTGGGCCATCTGGTAGTTCCCTTCCGCCTGCGCCTGCACTGCCGCGTTGCGGTATTCAATCGCCAGCTGCTGCTGTTGCAGGGCGTTTTCCGCAATGGCATCGGACTCCTTTGTGGAGATGTCCGTGAGGTTGCTTTGCAGCACAGCGGAGTTTGCAAGAGCCGCCTGCCCGCTGGTTCCGGTGTTCAAGCCTCGTGCGTTTGCGTACTCATTAAAGGCCATTCGGGCAATATCATTCTGAGATGCCGCTTCATTCCGGGCGCCCTGGTAAATGCCGGGAATTTTCTCCGCGTCTGCTTGCAGACCTGCCAAATTCTGTTCGTATGCCGATTTCAGAGCCGCCAGCTGTGCGTCCGTGTAGGCTTTGTACATGTCATTCAGGTATCCAGAAAGGTCCGTGGGCTGGAGAGAGTCATAATAGGAAGAGTCTCCGCCTCCGGAATATCCGCCTCCACCATACCCCTCCTGTTCCCGTTCCTGTCTGTTTTTGACATTGATGGCCTTTTTCGCATACCCATTATCATCGTAGGTATATTCATAGTCTCCCTTCGTGACCGTCTGCCCAGCCAGTCCCTCGTTTCTGGACATATCCGGTCTGGTTTTCCCGCGGATAGACTCCTCTGCAGCTGCCATATCAATTTCACCTCAATTTCAAAAAAAATAAGCGCCAAAGCCCGGATCACTCCGAACTCTGGCGCTGAACGCTCTAGCTTGTTATCAAGTTGTACAACAATTATACAACAAAAGGGGCCGCTATGCAAGCGGCCCCCTTGTTTTGTGGGAATTATTCCTGATTGAGATGCTCCATGCACATCCGGATCGCTTCCCGCTCCCGGTCATTGGATGCATCCTCCATCATAGCGCCCAGCTGCTCCATCATGGAGTCCTTCGCCTCACTGCGGGAATAACCGCGGGCACGGGAGTAGCCGTCGCGGCTGTATCCGCCGCGCCCGTCACGGGAGTAGCCGCCGTCCCGGCTGTAGTGGCCCCGGACATAGTGCTTGCCACGGTTGGCATAGCTGGAGCCTCTGGCATAGCTGGAAGGAGAGTCCATGTCGGCTGCCTGACTGTAACCGCCCTCCTCTAGCATCATGATCTTGTCCACGTTCTTGATGGTATCCGTCAGCTTGTGGACCATCTCCAGGTCCCCGGCGTTCATGTTGCTTTTCTGGGCATATTCCTCCAGCTCCTTGCAGAGCTTTTCTTTCAGGTCATACAGATATTCCATATCGGTTCTCCTTTCACGCGATGCGCTCAACAATAAAATTACTGTTGGCAACGAGGATGGGCTGTGTGCTGGTGTTCTTTGCGGCGACAGTGACGCAGCAGCCGCGAGGGACATCTACCACAGCGGAAACATAAATATTGAAGAAATCCTCTGCGGCAGCCGGGGTGATGGTAGCGGTGGAAGCGTTCAGCGCCTCACCATTGATGGAGATCGCTGCCGTGATGGCCTCCACGGTCCCACCAGTAGGGATAGCAATATTCGCTCCAAAGGAGACTTTGAATTTCGCGCGGCACTGGTTCGTAAGCCCGCGAAGAGTCACCAGCCCAGCGCCTTCCCGATGCACAATGCAGGGCTTGCCCGTGTTGGCCTCCTCAGTAAAAGGCACGTTCTGACCAGCGGCAACGGTTACGATTGCGCTGTTGCTGTATTCAGCCATAAACTTCATTCCTTTCAAAAAGATAGCGGCGAGGCTGTTGCCCCGCCGCATGGTTCAAAATCGGCACGGGGCCGAACATGTAAGCCTTTCTTACAAGTTGATGTATTGGGTTTTAGCAGCCGCAGCCACAGGGATTGCAGCCGCATCCGGCATAAGGATTGGGCACCTGATAGGCCGGGACAGGCATGGGATTGATGCGGCGGATCAGCTCGGCAGTCTGCGCTTCCTGGTTAGCGGTAATAAAAGCATTCTGCGCCGCCTGAGAAGCCTGGAACTTCAGGCTCTGGTTTTCAGCCGTCAGAGTAGCGATCTTGTCCTGGGTCAGGAAGTCCAGGATCGCGCGGCTGTTGGCATTGGCGTTGTCGATGATGTCGCGGGTGCTGGACTGGATGGTGTTGCGGGTATCGCAAGCCTGGGTAGCCATGTCGTACCGGACGCCGTCAATGCTCCGCTGAGTATCGCAGCAGCACTGCGCCAGCTGGGCGCCGATGGCATTAAAGCCCGCCTGCGTCTGATAGCCCAGGTTACACACAGCGGTGTCAACGCCGTGGAAGCCATTGTTGATGGCGTTGGTCAGGGTATAGGTGCTGTCACAGATTCCATTCTGGATGGAGTTGATGCCGCTCTGGAGGTTGTTCAGGGCGAAGCCCTCGTTGATATCAGAGCGTGTGGCATACCCCTGGAAACCAGGGCCGTTCGCCCCACCGAAACTACCGCCGAAACCATTACCCCAGCCGCCACCAAAAGCACCCCAAATGAGGAACAAAATAATCCAGGCAGACCAGTCTCCACCCCACATGGAGCCATTGCTACCATAACCGCCAGCAGAATACGCAGGAGCTACCGGCATAGTCAGAGTTGCATCATTACTAAGAGACATATAACTTTCTCCTTTGTGAAAATATTTATAAATGCGGCCGCATCTATATACTTTTTGCTGATTTTTTGATATAATTGTTATGCGTGGATAGGGTCGCTCCCGATAAGCCGTTACCCTGACGGTTTCCACGCAATCTAAAATTCAGGGAGCATGAAAGGGTAAGTGCTATGAACGAAATTTGGAAAGATATTGCCGGTTATGAAGGGCTATATCAAGTAAGCAACATGGGACGGGTCAAAAGTTTACAGTCCACCAAAATGCACGATAGAGTAAAAATTTTATCTCCGGTTTGTGCCGACGGAAAATATTTACGTGTTAGTTTATATAAAGATAAGAAATCTAAATATTTTCAGGTCCACAGGCTGGTTGCATCTGCCTTTTTAGAAAACCCGAAGGATAAGACACAGGTAAACCATATCAATGGAGATAAAACTAATAACTGTGTTGATAATTTGGAGTGGTGCACTCCATCAGAAAACAATCAACACGCATATAAAATCGGGATAAATAAAGGGTCTAAACCGTGGCTTGGAAAATCCGGGTTTCAAAATGCGTCCTCTATTTCTGTTCAACAAATAGACTTATTGACCGGGAAAGTCCTTGCAACGTATGGGAGTATAGAAGAAGCTGCACGAGAAACTGGGTGCTTAGCAACCAAAATCGGAAAATGTTGTAAAGGGTTGTTTTCTCAAACACACGGATATGCTTGGAGATATGCAGGGGTTTAATGCCCCTGCTTTTTATTTCCCAAACATTCCCCGCATCCCTTCAAACACACCTGACATCTGCTGGGCCTGCTTTTGGACCTGGTTGAGCTGGTCCTGAGTAATGCGGCCAGAGGATACCATCTCTTGTATCATGGCGTTGGGGTCTTTGCCCCGCATCTGCTGCATGAAGGATTGAAACTGCTGCATCATGTTGGGCTGTCTGTTGCCGCCCATAGCCTGATAAAACGGGTTCATTCTGCATCCTCCTTATCTTTTGCCGCCAGCGCATCCAGGCGGGCCTCCAACGCTTCCAAGCGGGACAGGGGCGCATACTCTACCGTTGGAGCCTGCGGGGCCTGTACGGGCCTCTGATTGCGCTCTACAAGGTCATATATCTTCATGCTGGGCTTGCCGCTTGCGTCCGCCTGTTTGAGATAGACCACTGGGGCGTTACTGTCCCACAAGGTAACGGCAGAGTTAGGCGCCACCAGATAATTTGCCGCCTCCATCTCGCTCTGCACCCACACAATAGACGGAGATGCCGGGGCTTGCTGCGGCTGCTGCATGGGTTGATAGGACTGCCGCAGCTGCGTCAGCTGGTCCGCCATAGGCGGCTGATACGGTTGGTACGGCTGATAGTAATAGGGATAGTTCGGCATCTCACGTCATCCTTTCTGCCAGTAGTACAGCACAGTTTCGTGTTCACTGTGCCATGTATCGTAGATCACACCATCCTGCAGGCATACCACATGGCCGGACAGGGCCAGAATGTAAGTCCCGTTTGGATGCCCCATCGCAAACTCCGCCACGGTCATATCCTCGGGCGCCATGTCCCGCCGGAAGCCATGCCGCCGGAGGTAAGCGCCCCATGTGGCGTTGGCGCTTGGCATATCACCCCTCACAGCGCCCTCAATGCAGAGGCCAAGATATGTCCTGTACCAGTCCTGCTCCAGCGCCTTCGAGATGGCCCGGACGGTGCAATCCCCCACATTTTTCTCGTAGGGGTTCGGATTGTAAAATTCAAACATATTGCTTTCGGTCGTCATACAAAAGCTCATTCTGCCGGATAAACCGTTCCAATCCGGAGAAATCTCCCTCCGCCGCATACTTCTCGCAGGTGTCTCTTGCTGTGGACTCCGTGAAGCCACAGGCCACCAACCGGGCCACCAGTTCTGAACCATTCAGAATCAACTTAAAACACGTCCTTATCATTGAAATCAGGAGGCCGCAAGGAGGGCGGCGACGTGTACCAGCCCTTGTTCCTTACGTCCTCCTGATGATATTTTCGCAAAAAAAGCCCCCGCCTGGGTGGTTCCCAAGCGGGGTTTAGGTGAAATTATGTGAAATGTAGTTTTTGAGCTGTGCTTTCAACTTTGCGGAGAATCCGTTTGAGTCGATAAGAGATGGTTGACCGCTCCCAGCCGAACTCCGCTGCAATGTCGATCTGCGGGACTTGGTCGATCAGGTAGCGCCGGGCAATGTCCGTATCGTCGTTCCCAAGATTAGCTTCCCGGATGGCCGTCTCCATCTCGGAGCGCATAAGGCCATCCAGGCTATCCGGTAATCTGACACGGGCAGTTGCCACAGTTTCACGTCCTTTCGATCAGCTCCCAAAGCCGATGCAACATCGTGCACATCTGCTGCCGGGTAACGGGCTGGGAGAGCATCAGGTCTCCCTCGCTGTTGCCCGTCAGGATGCCGTTCTTTACGGCCCATTCCACGCCCTCCTTGTGGGCGCCGCTGGGTGTATTGTCCATGATCTTGACCTCCAGTCTCTTCTTGAACTCTGCCCACTTCTGGGCGTTCACCAAGTACGACGGGCAGTGCTTCCCAGTCACGTCAAAGTGACGGTACACGTTCTCAATGGGGATGTGATACTTCTCCATCAGCTCCCGGCCCAGAGCGGCAGCGTTGGCAAGGGTTGCCTCGCTGGCCTGATAGACACCGTTCCGGATGGTGTCACACATCTCAATGCTGATAGAGTTGGTATTGGTGATGACGCCGTACATGGTGCCGCCGCCAGTCTTGTCGGCGTTGGCGTACTTGCTGCCGCCGACGGACCACGCAATCTTCAGATCGGGGACGGACAGATATACGGTGGTATCGTCCACAAAGTAATGGGCACTGGCCTTGACGATGTTCCGCTGGAAGTACGCGGCGTTGTTTGCCGCCTTGTCCCCGTCATTCCCGGTGTAGTGGTACACCAGATACCGGATTTGGCTGGCATTCCGGGAACCGCCATAGTTCCCGGAGTTCGCCAGCTGCTCCTTTATCGTGTAGCTCATTTACTGTCACTTCCCAGCTGCTTGATTACCTGGTTGGCTCCGGTAGCAGCCAGACCGCTCACAATGCCCACAGCCGCCGCAGTGATGTAGTCCGTGGCCGGGAAGTCCGGCATAAGGAACATACCTACCACACCCAGCACAGCACCGCAGACACCGCAAATGATAGGGATGAACTTGCTGTCCAGAGAGGACGCTTTCACGCCCTGCCCAATCAGCAGGCAGATGACGGTGATAGCCGCCACTCCGGTGATGCCAAGAGAGGAAATGTCCATATCAGACCTCCCGATTACACTCGGATGGCCTTGACGGCATAACCGTCTGCATCATAGGTCACATCAAACTTTCCGCGCTTGGTATTCTGGCGAACCACTTGTCCGGCAAGCGCCTGATTTCGGCCCATGTCTACCTTGTCCGGAAGAGGCTCCTTTTCCTCGCCGGGAAGGAATCCCTCCGCCATCTCTGCCTCGGTCCATCCGCCATCGGGGTTCTTTTCGGGGTTCAGGGAGAATCCGGCGCCAGCCTCAACCAGCAGCTTGTTGGCATCCTCCACAGTAATCTTGCCGCTCTTGAAGTCATCGATGATGTTATTGATGGTCTTGTTCATGATTGGTAGCTCCTTTCAAATTTCCGGCTTGACCGCCGGTTGATGATGATGTAAGATGCAGGTGTGCCCCCCTCCTTATTGATGTGGTTTTACTTTTTTCCATATCGGGGCACTCGCGGCGCTCCTTCGGGGGCGTCGCTTTTTTACAGCCCAATGCGGGCCAAAACAAACGCAATCACAGCCGCCAGAACCGCCCACACGGACTTGTCCACGATGGCCTCCCACCGCTTTTTCGGCTTGGCCTGCTCGGCCTCCTGCCATGAGATCAGCCGGTCCAGCTTCTCCATGATATTGTCGTACTGCTCATTCCGGGCGGCCTCCGCCTTTTCCAGTTCCCGCATCCGGTTAAAGAGTTCTTTGTGGGTGTTGCGGGACGCCTCCCGCCATTCCGACATCTGCTTTTCCAGCATGTTGGCTTTCTGGAGGCCCAGGCAATCCCTTTGCGGGTCCAGGATGCACTTCTCGTCCATTTTACTCTGCCGCCTCCGCAGTCAGCATCTTACTGAGGGCGCTGTATTCCTCCGGGGTCAGCCTGTCGGCGGCGAGATACACGTCCATCTTCTCCTGAAGGCCGTCAGTGCGGCCCCGGTCAATCAGCAGCTTGCAAAGATTGTATACAGTTGTCATGGTCCTGCTCCTTTCCTGTCATACAGTGGTTGTGGTGAGTTCCAACATACACAGGCGTTCCTCATGGTCTGCCAGCATATCAAGAGTAATGTCCTCGGCTCCCGGTTCCGGCTCCGGCTGTCCATCGTCCTCCACGGTAATCTGCCCTTGGTATGCCTCCGCCTGGGCGATGGCGTAAGCCTCCTCTGTATAGGACACAACAACAGCAGTTAACACCGTCTCGATGTCCGGTTCCTCAGGGGTGCCGTGGTTGATCTCTGTTGCCAACTGATATTTGATGATCTTCATGGTGCCCTCCTTAATCCGTGGTTTTGGTGTACTTGATAATCGCAACAGTATTTAATTTAGATGATGTTGCTGCACTACTAAAACTTCCATTTGTATCAATCCCGACACGAGAAGTTGTTGCATATATTGAATCAACACCACCGCTCCCGACAAGATTTATAGGTCCACTAAATCCGCTGCATTCAACGCATGACTCAAAATCAGATATACCATGCTCCACACTTTTAGAAGTATTATTTTCTAGCAGCCCGAGACTCACCGCCTTGATGTGTATCGGCTTGCCGTTGTACCGCTCCACGGTGCGGTACTCGACGCCCAACTGCATGGGGGGATGCTCCCACTCAAACGGCTGCCAAGCAGACGGGTCTGACGATGATTTTTTTAATTTTATCATCCGCCATCCGCACAGCCCCGCGTCTGCACTGCCGATATTGGATAGCACTGCATAGTTGGCGTCGCCCTTATATAAGAGCGATATCGTAGTACCCGCTTTGCCGTACACCGCAGGCGGATAGGCCAGCACCAGTTTTGCGGTCTTGTCAGGCATCCCGTCCAGTACGGCGTCTACCTTGGCGCAGTATGTCTCATAGGATTCTCCTGCGCTGGTAGTTTCAATGCTCTGCACCGCATCCCCAAAGCCAAACCCGCCAGGAGCCAGACTTTCTGTCCCACGCACACACTCCAGCAGTGTCAGCGGGAAAATGTTCTTCCCATTCTGTTGCAGTTGAGCCGTGCTGCCGGTATTGGCAAACGTCGGCGCCGTCTTGGTATACGTCCACGATCTCGTCACCGTTACCACGCCGCTTCCGGGATTGGTGGATGCCGTGATCTTGATCGTGCCGCTGCCGGTCGGCAGGTCCATCACGGGGATTTTGATGGTGGCACCGTTTGTTGCCGTGAACGTTCGGGTAGTTCGTCCAGCAGATTCCGTAACCGTCAAAGCACTGGTTCCGCTGGAGGACACCGAATACTGCACATCATTTGTGAGAGTGCCCAAGCTGCCGTCGGACCCGGAAATTACCAGAATGGAAACAGGAACTACATCAACAAGGGAACTGATTGTATATTCGCCATATTTTCCATTGGCGCCAGACTTTACCCGATACTGAACCGATTCCCAGGTCCCGGCAGTTTCAGAAAAAGTCAAATCGGCTCCAGAATACACCTGCACCCAGTCAGCGTCCGTGTTTGCTTTGCGCTCCAGAATGTAGCCGTCAGCGCCGTCCACAGCAGGCCAGGAGACTGCAAGCTGTTTGCCCTGCATAGCTTGAACAGGGACAGTTATCGCATGTGGAGGAGCAGACGCCAGAGAGAGTGTCCCATCGTCAGTTACGCTCAATGTGGAAGGGACGGTAAAAGCGGGGCGGCTGCCAGCTTCTGCAGTAACGCCAGTCGAATCAGAACTTCCACCTGCATATACAAAAAAGGCAGATGTGAGATAAGATGTATTTGGTGTTCGAGTCCATTGCGAATTCGTTTCCCCGTTCAAAAAAGCTTTTTGCAAAATCGATGCGATAGGAAGAATATTTCCCTCAAAATTTGCATCAGCCGGGAGCGTAAATCCAAGCTCTGTTCTGGAAAGTTGAAAAATCGCTCGTTCTAACGTGCTTAATGTTTTATCTCCGTAACCAATGGTATATTGAAATTTTGTGGTCCCAATTACCGTCAGAAAATCAGAGTCCAGAAGATTCTTGTAATCGCTGTTGAGCCAGCTATCAAGTGCGCTAGAGGCGTATGTATTTACCTGAATGTTATTCCACACCCGATTATCATAGCATTCCTTCCGCACTAACAGCGTCCGCCCGGCTCCGTTTAAACCGCTCTCATAATCATGCTTCGCCACATAGAATTCCACCGGGGAACCATTCTCATTGAGCTTTACCAGTGTGCCGACGGCCACCTGTCCTAACTGCTGTGCCATTTAAACACCTCCGTTGTAGGTTACTTGGATTTGAGGGGTCAGAATGGACGTAAAGAACGATGGGGCCATCTTTTCAACGGTGATTGTTCTATCCGGAATCTGCCCCAGGACAAGCCCTTCCAATTCATCACGGCCAGCCTTTTCGGAGTCAATCTGCGGTGTCAGCGTCTCATTCAAAAACTGTTTGATGGCCTGACCGCCCTCGTCAAATTTGCCTTTCAGCTCCGCAGCCGTCAGGCCGCCCACGTCGTTCGGTTCATCGTCCAGAGCGGAGATGATCGCCATGTCCTTCTCAAATTTCGACAGAGCCATGTATCAGGCCCCCCTTTCCTGCGGAACTTCTCCCGTCTGGTTGATAACCCGCTGCAACGCCCCATATCCGGCGCCGCCCCGCAGCGGTGGATTTTCCTGCCCGGCAGGCGCGGGGCCTCCCCCATTCCCGGAGTTGCCGCCTGCGCCGCCCATCGCCATTGCCATCTGCCGCTGCTGGTCTGCCTGTAATACCGCAATCAACGTCTCCCGGTCTGTGATCTGACCGGCAGGCAGGCGCTTCAAATACTCCACTGTGGAAATCTTGCCCTGCATCAGCAAATTGTCCAGCGTCTGCATAGAGGCGATTTCGGACCAGTAAGAGGATGCTCCCACATCCAGGTCCACGGTAAAGTAGTAGTCCTTCAGGCTGGAAAAATCGAACGGAGCTAAGACCTTCCCATTAGACCCCGGCATGGTGAACATCACACGGTTGCCACCTAGAGCTGTCTGGTCAACAGGAATCTCCACGTAGCGGTCCCCGTAATACTCGCCCATAAACTCCATGTAAATCCTGCCCTGGTCTTCAATGGCCTGCAGCAGCGTTTGCTTTGTCAGCTCCATAGGAGTCGCCGCCGCCCGCTGCAGGGCAATGATAGCGGAGGTGTTGTCGGGCCGTGTATCGCCAAGGGCCACGTCGGAAGCGCCCAGAAACCGCTGGGTGTAGGAGATTGCCAAGTCAATGAATTGGCTGATCTGCGGAGAGATGGTGGCCGGGTCGATGATTTTCGCCACATTCTCCACGCTGCCGTTGACGGCGATGGCCGCGCCCACCCGGTTGCTCCACTTGGCGACCTTCGTCTTGTCGAAGATGATCTTGGGATATGCCAGCATCATCAGAGAGATCATGGACATGGCAAACAGTTTGTTTACGAAAATCTGGTTCGGAATGAGCCCTGTAATCATGGCCTGCCCATGGTAGCAGTCCTGTACAAAGTCCCAGGACATCCAGGAGATGGGATACAGCTTGATTCCAAGGTCCCATTCGGGCTTGATCTCTTGATTCTGCGTGCATTCATAACCATGGATGGTTCCGCTCTCGTCATCCCGCCACAGCCGCAGCAGAACCGTAACTTTATTTCCGCCCAGCTCGTCCATGCGGCTATCCCCGCTCTGCTTGCTGTCAGCAGTGATGCTGTCCGCATCATCCTCCCTGACGCCGTTTGCGATTGCCCGCTTCTTGGCCTCAGAAACCAGCATCCGGCGTTCAATCATGATATAGGGCTGACTCTGAACGTCTCGGCTGTTGGGGTTTCCAAACAGCACCTGTGTGTTCATCAAAACTTCCGTTTTGATTGCGCCCTTGCTTGGCTGCCCTGTCTCTACATCAGGGTCCCAATAGGTGTACAAGCAGCCGTCCCCATCCACCGCGGCGTTCCTGGCAAACTCGCGGATACAGGCCCCCATTTTGTTGAACTCGAAAATAGACTGGAATTGGTCATTCAAGAGGTCTGTCAAAATCTCTGCATCCTGACCTGTCAGTTTTCCGTTGGAGGGCAGCGGTTTTGCGTGGAGCTTCAGGTTGTCTGTAGACACATTCGCCACGGAAAACAAAACGACACGTTTCAGGAAATTGAAAACAGGAGTAGGCAGGCCATTGCTATGTACTCCCTCCCACTGCTTGCCAATGAAAAAGTTCTCATTGACATTCACGCAGTCATACAGCTGAATTCCCTGATTAAACTGGACCCCAGCCTGATACTCCGCAGACACCTTCTGAGGTGTCGGATCAAACTTCTTCATTGCTCAACTCCTTACTTCACGTTCCCGGCATACCGCAGTTGAATGTCCGTCTCCAGAACAGTCGCCGTCGCGGATGCGCTCTTGCTCTTGAAAATCAGCTTGTAGAAAGTCGCCTTCTTCACCTTCAGCTTCAACCGGTCCACTTGGGGTTTCCGGTTGGTTCGGAAGGACCAATGGCGGAAATCCGCATGGGTAAAGGTCGCCAAGCTGGATGCCACAACCTTCTCCGGGTAATCACTCCTCCGGTTACTCTGTGCCGTCACTGTGATCCGGGCGTTGGTTTCCGGCTGGATTGCAACGAACAGCATAGGGGAGTATTTCAGCAGCCAGTCCTTGTCAAAGTCCATGGAGCCTGTGGCGGCATAGGCATCGATCTCTTCTGTATCATCATTTCGATACTGCCGGGACAGATGCTTGATTTTTCCATCCTCCGTGATGCCGTAGGTGTCATCCTCCACATCCACCATCTGCTGGAACGGCATATTGGTGTAGTAATACCAGCTGTCATTTGCGTAGTTCAGAATGACGGCGTTTCCATTCCACAAAAACCAGTATTCGTGCTCCCGCTTTCTGTTGAAGGTTCTGACCTCCGAAAGCGCCCAACCGCTGATCGTGGCCGCGATCCGGTCTGAAATGCGCCGTGCATTCTGCTCATTGTCCGTGATATTCCCGGTACTGGACGTAGACCGCCACTGGTAGATGCTGCTGCCGTCCAGTGTCAGCGGATTGTTTTCCAGTAACCGCACCTGTCCGGGAGCGTCATTCCCGATCTGCCGGTTGACCGGCAGCACATAAAATCCGGGCGTGGTGATTCCGGTGTCCAGCGTCACGGTGCTGTAGGTGATCGACCATGCGCTGTCCCGCTTGAAGGCCAGCAGCCGGGCATAATGCCGCACAAGAGCGGTCAGCGGCGTGTTGCTGTCCCCGATGGCCGCCTCGTATAGGTCCGGGAAATAATCCGCCGACGCGAGGCCGGTGTCTCCGTTGATTCCGCTGTAGATGGTCCGGTTTGTCCCATCTCCATACAGGAACACACGGGTATCGTTGGAGCCGTTGTAGAGCTCAGAGAAGTGCATCCCAGTCACATCGCCACGGGCGCCATCGCCTTTCTTGTAGGTGATGGTCACAGTATTCGTCCCCTTGGCCGGGGCTGTGTTGAAGGTCACTTTTCCAGCCGCGGTGTCGGCGGTATACTGCACATCCGTCCCCTCTACCGCGGTCACACTGTCGATCTCTTTCTCCGGCAGGAAAAAATCTTTCGCCTCGCCGTCCGGGGAGAAGCGTACACGCCGCAGCCCCGTCAGCCGGTTCACATTCTCCAGCTGTGTTCCGCTGCCCTCCGGCGTGGTTGCTGTCTGTACCAGCGGGATATAGCCTTCCACATCCTGAAAGGTCTCCTCTGATTCTCCAGTCCAGCTCTTGTACTCATGGCCGTTCAGCAGATAAACCTTCTCGTCAAAGCCGAAAAAGGAGGTCTTGTCCTGGGTACAGGTCCCTACTGCCTTTACACTCTCCAGCAGAATGTCCACATCGAAGATCACACCGCCAAATGCGCACAGCAGATGGTATTCCCCTCCCACCATGCCATACCAGCAGCCGCAGAATACCGGGTGCTCTTCCACGCCTTCTTCCTGGCTGTCCGCCCAGCTATCCCAGGCAGAGCGAAGGGCAAGAACCGTCTGCGTACCTGGACGGATTTGGAGATGGCCGTCCCTGGTAATGGCAAAGTTCCGCATCTCAGAGAGCTCTCCAACTCTGATTTTGGTGTCGCCGTCCTGGTTTTCGTTCAACCCCAGAAACTCCTTGATTTTCAGAATGGTCAGATTGTTCGATGTGGAAATGCTTGCCACAGGTCAGTCACCCCCTCCATAGGTCAGATAATCGTCTGTCATTTCTCCGCCGGTCATCTCGTCGTCGTAGTCCGTCATCCCGGCGCTATCGAAGTCCTCCACTTTCGGCGGTGCGGGCTTCTCCGCGCTCAGTGTCCGGGTAACACAAAAATAACGGCAGGCATCGCAGATGTGGGTGATCTCATGGGGTTCCGTGGCACAGTCCGACGGGTTTTTGTCGTCGTGCTGGATGGCCGGAAGATTCGTGCAAAGCCCCTTGCAGTCCTGCGTCACCAGCAGGCCCGGCCGGTCCTTTTCGCTGTTCAGTGGTTTCAGCATCTCCTTGACTGCCATCCAGCCCTGCACACGGTTGTTGCTGGCCCGAATGATGCCAACGCCATTTTCCATGAACAGCTCTGCCATGCTCTTTCCGCTGTCCTTCTGCCGGTTCCACATATCCGGCGGCGCCGCCGTAAACTCGATCTGCTCCCAAGACGGCGTCAGGTCCAGCATCAGCTTTGCCGCCTCGGATACAATGATGCCGCTCTTCTGTACCTCGCGATACACATAGCAGCGCCCATCGAAATCAACAGCAATCCAGAGGCAGGCAAACATATCCAGGCCATAGTCGAACGCCCGGTACTTCTTCCACTCCGCAGGAATCCTCCAGAACGGTTTGATAATATGAGTCTCCGCCCGGAACTCCGGGAAGAATGTTCCGGCCAGAGCGTCCCAATCGCCATACCGCCAGGCCGCGCGCACATCATCCGGCAGCAAGTCCAGCATCTGCACATACTCTGGGGACGCCTCCAGCAGCTGGGGATTATCATCCACCGTGGCGTGAATGAAGGTATAGTCCTCTGCTTTTTCTCCGTTCTGATACTGGCGAGAGATAAACAGGCGTTTGACCCACATGTGCCCAACTCCGCCGGGGTTACAGGTCAGGTACATCCGGCGTGGAAACTTCGTAGCACCGCGCAGACAGGCGCCCAGTGTTCGGAACTGGTATTCCGTGAATTGTGTCGCCTCGTCCATGAAAATCCAGTCGTATTCCTGGCCCTGATATTCCACATCGTCCCCGCTGCTATAATGTCCGAACTTGATAACACTTCCGTTGGAGAAGAAAAACATGTGCATGGTGGCGTTATATGCTGCGATCTCTGCCGGAATCAGCTTCCGCATGGGCAGGATCATCGTCTGCTCCAGTTCCGGATATTCTTTTCGGACAATCAAAATCCGGATTCCCGGATAGGTCATCGCACCGCCAATCGCTTTAATCCGCACAACATGGCTCTTTCCGCCGCCGCGGGCGCCGCCGTATCCAACATAGCGAGACCGCGCCTGACAGAACTGCTTCTGCTTTGGGTTCAAATCTCCCAGAGCCAGATTGACGGCTCCGCTGTTGTTTCGTGCTTTCTTGTTTGCCATGCGCTCACCTTTCAGGGAATGACTAGGGGAATAGGCCCCCTTGCGGGGGCCTATATTGCTTACTCGTATGCCTTGTCGGCTTCCATGCCGCAGCAGCCGTCCTTGATCTGGATGCACCGCATAACTTGGCCGGAAGTCAGCGTCACGCCGCTGGAGGGATAGGTCTCAGCAGTAGAGCTGTACCGGGGGTTGGTCCCGTCCACCGTGTACTTGTACACATTGCTGCCCGGTTCGGAAATCGTGACTTTGTGCGCAGAGATGGACAGTGTGGGAGCCGACAGAACAGCCGCGTTACTGCCGCACACTGCAACGCCGTCGCCCTTGGTTGCCAGGATGAAGCTGTCGTAGTAGGTGACGCCCTGCACCACAGGACCGGCATAGCCCTGTACCTTGGGCAGCACGTCATACTGCTGCAGCTTTACGGGGTCCACACTGGATCCCTTGTACTTGATTAGGAAGTACACGCCGGAGGGCAGATAGCTCTTGGGAATGGTGACGACTTTCGTTCCGTCCACTTCACCCACAACGCCTTTTGCCAGCGCCTTGGTGCCCAGGCCCTCCAGATTGATGAAGTCCGGGTTCTGCTTCAGCAGCTTGTAATACTCCGTGGGGATATACAGTGTCCGGTTCTCCACCGGGACAAAGGCGTCCGTCATCTGGGCGTTGACATCGATGATGTACTCCACAATGGTGCTCTTGGTAGGCGCTGCGGAGGGCTGATACTGGATGTTGGCGCCCTCACACCACTTTCTCAGCCGGTACTTATCCATGTTGGGGATAGTGACCTCGTCCAGCTGACGCCGCAGGGACTTTCCCGCTGACTTCTCGATGGCCTGATCGCTGTTATCCAGAGGCTCAATGACAAATGTAAAGGCAGGCGCCTTGTTCATCGTCATCTCCTGGATCGTGTCGCCCAGGTTCTTCGGGGTGCCAAACCGGTTGCCATCTGCAGTCCGGTTATAATCGGTCTCCGGCACAGTATCCACGGAGTAGACACGGATGGTCTTGGCTCCTACAAAGGAATATTCGTGGCCCGCGGCGGAGTCCGTGATGGATGCCTTGTGAAATCTCTCTGCGATTTTGTCTGCGTATTTGACTGTGTAATTAACTGCCATGTGGCCCTCTCTTTCTTTTCACCAGATGCGAGAAGGCCCCTGAAATCAGGAATCCCAGCCATCCAGGAACGGGTCCTTGTTCTTGTTGTCCGCACCGGCAGACTTCATGCTGCCAGTGGACCGCTCCGTATTTTTCTGGTTCTGCTTGATGGCAGAAGCATTGTGTTCTGCCTTGGCGGCCTGCTCATTCGCCCGTGCCACCTGCCATCTGGCATAACTGGCAACCAGGGAAAGGCCGCTTTTCACGCCGTCCCATACCTCTTTCGGAATTCCATTCGGGTCCTTCGCCGCATCCGGAAATGTCTTTTGAAACTCTTGAATATCCGCCATCCTGCGCTGCTCCGCGGACTGCTTCTGAGCCTCGGCGTCCCGCTGCTCCTTCTGCCTCTCCGCTTCAGCAGCTTCCTTGGCGGCTACGGTTGCCTCACGGTCCTCCAGCTCCACAGCCCTTTTGGCCTCTTCTGCATTCAGGCCTTCGGCTCTCTTAGCTTCCTGGCGGATGTGGGCAATATAGTCCGTGGTGTTCATGCCTGCCTTGTTCGCAAACTGGCTGAACAGGTCCATCACAGGCCGGAATTCCTCATACTTGCCGTGAATCCGGTCATAGTCCAGGCCCTTTTGGGCAAGGGCCGTCAGTTCCTGTTCGTTGACTGTCTTGTCCTCGCCTAAATGGCGCAGCGTCCAGGTTTTCGGTGTGGTCTCCGGTTCCTGGGCCTCCGGTGCCTCCTGCTTCTCCGGTTCAACGCTTTCGCCCGGTTTGGCGTCAGTGTTTTCGTTGCCAGCAGCAGGTGTTTCCGGCGCCTTTTGCTCTTCATCAGCAGGTGTTTCTTCATGCTTCGGCTCCTGTTCTTCCGGCTGGTCTGCCGGGCTTTCCAGAGTCTCCGCCCCGTCGAATCCATCCATGAAGGAGTCAACCGTGGTCTCGGTCTCCTGCTCCAAACCGGTGGTATTCTCTTCCATTGGTTCCTTCTTTCCCCGCCTGGTCTGGCGGCGTGTATTTCAAGCGTCCGTGGTCTCGGGCGTCTTGCTCAGAAAAAACAAAAAAGACGCCAAAGCCGGGATCATTCCCAGCTCTGGCGTCTTGCGCTCTAGCTTGTTATTTCATTTTGAACTCCGGCAAATTTCCGGTGATCTCCTGCCCCATGAAGATTGTGGGCCACCACTCCCGCCTGCACTTGCGGCAGTATACCGGCGTCCCATACAGAACCGTGTTTCCCGTCACCTTCTGGATACCCTTATGGCATTTGGGGCAGGTGTACCATCCATGTACTACCATTGGCCGAACCACCCGTATTCAATGCCGCCCCAGCGAGAAAGGTAGTTGTCTCCACCGCCTCCGCCGTACACATCCTCCACGCTCTCGATGCCGGAGGATGGCAGACGGCTTTTGGCCGTGTTCAGATTCTCCAGGTATGTCTGCCAGAAGAAGTTCGCCTGTGTGGGGTTCTCTTCCGTCAGCAGCAATCCGGCCAACCCATAGGACAGAACGTTCCGGCAGATGTAGTCATCGAGGTCCAGGTAGTCATCCAGAGACGTCACACTGACCAGAGATGGTCGGGTTTTCGTCCCATCCGACAGGTCCGGATACGTGTCACTGTAAGGATAGACCTGATCCAGCAGCGTGTTCAGGATGTTTGGCGTCCGAAGCGCATATTCGTTCGTATCTGTTGTACGGGTCGCGCCTGTGGACTCGTTCTGCGCATCCATCAAATGGATCGCCATATCAAAAACATCCTGCACAGATGCCATTACAGACCTCCTACATCAAAGCCATCTTTGCCATTGACTGAAAATGTCATCAGGTTTTGGATGCCCTCGTCGATCTCCTTGGACCGGCGCTGCTCGTCCCTGTCATCTTCTGCCTGCGGGTCCGGATTCTTCTTCGCCGCCGCTTCCTGCCGCTCCCCTCCATTTGTGAAGGAGCCGACCTTTACCCCGGTCAGGGCAACCACAGCACCAAACAGGAAACACGCCAAATACTCCATCATGCGAAATCACTCGCCTCCATGTTCTTTCCCATCTGGACACTGACTTTCACTTCTGCATTGGCTTCCACCTTGTCCTGATATCCGCCGTACCGCTTCTGTTTCAGCGCAAAGATCGGCATCGGGGCTTTCGGATTCCGGTACGCCATCTGAACAGCAGCGGCGGACATCCGCATGTAGGCCATCTGGATTGTCTCCTGCAGGTATTCGCAGCGGCGGCCATTGTACCAGTTATCCAGCGTCATGAGTGAAACACCCAAGTACACGCCAAGAGAAAATTCCTCGGGGACATCGCCGCGCTCCTCACACTCTGCAAAGTAAGCGTCCAGCTTTTCCTGCAGTTCCTCCGCAGTTGCATATTTTGCCCCCGCTCCCGTCCGCTTCTCCGCTTCCGGCTCCCCAGCCGCTTTTTTCGCTCTCGGCATGTCCTCACCGCCTTGTATCAAAATCGCCCCACCGCTGCTCTCTCCACGTAGGAACGCAGCCGTCAACACAAGCGGTAGGGCAACCGCACCGCATATCGGCTTCGATTGCGAAACTCTGGTGCGGTCCCCCAGTTTCTAGTCCCCATTATAAGCCCCGCGGTCAGGGCAGGGCTGGAGGAACACCCTGCCCGCCGCAGGTGAGAAAAGAAGATGGTAGGCTTTCGCCTATCTATACTCTACCACAGATCGCTTCCAAATCGTTCAGCATATTTTATGCACCCCTGTTTTGTACCCGATAATAGTATTTTAAGGCCGGATTTCAGAACATATCCCACCCGTTTTTCCGGTATCCCCCTGACCTGTAGAGAGTTGAGGGGATGTAGGAAATATAACCTATGCCGTTCCCAGCGAGGCCGCCCGTTTTTCCGCTACCCCTCCCCCCTTGTTATCCATCATCTACAGCCCCGGCCGCATGCCCCCAGGCCAGCCACGCCCACGCAGGCCGCGGGTCGGAGCCATGATGCACACGCAGCCAGGGCGGCCAACCGACACAAAAATTACACAGAAAACCACAAAACCATTGCAAACACTAGATTTGCGTTTAACAAACAGTTAATTCCCATTTTTCCGAATTACTCCTTGTTATTTCTTTGCCAATTTAGTTCAATTTTTTTAAGTATTTCCGAATGGCTCTTTCTTGTACTTTCTTTCACAGAACAGATTTGCCCTCTTCCCATTCTTTTTGTATTCCCTCTGCGCTGGCTGGACAGACAAAGCAAAAGCGCCACCAGCAGGAGCCAGCGGCGCAAGGGGTCTGTTAAGGGGGGTTATATTCTTTCTTGTTTCTTTGGGGGGATTATAGGGGGGATAGAGATAAGGGGTTTAAGGGGAAAAGGGAAAGGGGGGAACAAGGGGGCGTTTCTTTGTTCTTTCCTGGGAATCGGCCGGTTAAATCTTGTCTTTAATGGCGTCAATGATCCAGGCGTTGACGCTTTGGCCTGCGCGCCTAGCTGCATCTTCCAGCTGTTCCGGTGTGAAACCGTCTCCGCCGTCCTGTCTGACTCTGATTGTGTACCTCCTGTATGTCTTTGCCTCGTACCTCTCCCGCGCCGGTCTATTTTGTGCATTGCGTTTGCAGAGGACGGCAGCCACTGGCACAGGGGCAGCAAGACCATGGCGCAGATTCGCAGCAAGTATGGCAGCACCACCTTCAGCCGTGACGCCGCCAGAAATGACGCTCTCCCCGCTTGACGGGGAGGCGTCCAGGATAGGAGGAGGTCAGAACGATGCAGGCATACAGAGGCTACTATATCGGAGAAGGGCCGAATGATTTTCACAGCAAGGCGGAGATTGATTGTTTTCTGCGGGAAAGAGCCGTAAAACGAATGAAGCTTCTTGTCCATTTCTTTTGTAGGGGCGGAGACATGGCGGCATCTAAAATGCTTTCCGATCACGAATTGCAGATGATGCAGCAGAACAATTTTACCCCGGCCGAAATTGAGGAGCTTGAAATTGAATTTATGCAAGAGGAAGCAATATGAAAATCTACTTTTTCACCAGGAACCTGGAAACCGGCTTGATCTATGCCGGCTGCAAGGCCAACGGGAAGCGGTTCACCGCTCCCGTCTGGAAGCAGGGAAAAACGTCCTATGTTACCACCGGAGCGGCCATCACAAAGGACCTGAAGCGCCACACATTCACCAGCAACCAGGAAGAGGCCCTTTCCCGGTTTATCGCCAGCAGCTCCCAGAATATGGAGGACTGGAGGGGGATTGAATGAACTGGCAAGACCTTTTCCAGCGTTGGGGACAACCCAGCACAGAAGCCAGGATTGAGGTCCGAGACTACCTGCTCCGCCCGGACCAACTGACAGCAAAAGAAATAAAGCACTACGACGAATCAGCAGAGCAGACAATCAAGGAGCTGGAAGATACAGCCGCGGCCCTCCGGGAATACCGGCTTGCGCTGGCGGCCAGATATGCGGAGTTGTCCACGATGCCCTACACGCTCCGGCTGGAGCTGATCCGGGAAAGAGGCTGGAAAGGCCCCGTCACCTATTGGCTCTGGCTGGTCCGGCACTATGAGGACGGCCACGAGGAAGAGGAATGGTCTAAGGACTGGCCCGGCAACGAGCGGCACAAGGCATTGAAAGCCTACCGGGAAGAGCTGAAAGCCCGCCCCGGAATAGAAACAAAGCTGGACATAGAGAAAAGCCGGTGGGAGCATTGACGCTCCCCCGGCGGGATGTTACAATTAAATTTAACGGAGCCCGCATAGCGGGAGAAAGGATCAAAAGCCATGAAACAGATCAGCATTAACAACGGCGCAACCTACACCACGGCCGCCGAGGCGCTGGAGGAAATCAGCCTTGACACTATGGCTGAGTACATGGATGACGACGCCCGCGAGGCCGTGCATAACGAGCTTGCGCCCTGCTCCGATATTGAGTTTTTGGAGCGGTATCTTGAGATTGCACCTGATGACCTGATTGTAGGATAAACCGTTGCCCGCCCTGGAGCTTCCTGGGGCGGGTTTTCATGTCTTTCAAGCAAAGAAAAGCCGGGGCTTTTTCGCCCTGGCCTCTCTAATTTCACATCATGTTCACAGTAACAACACAGAACCATTGAATTTCTAATCAAAACAGATACAAAAGTCTTAAATCAAATCTGAGGGTCGATTTTTTTCTCCGCCCCGGAGCCCGGCAAAAAAATCCGCCAGCACCCGGCGGCAGTCCTCTCCCAGAATGCCGCCCACCAGGGCGGGCCGGTTGGGGAAGCTCTCCATAAACAGGTTGGTCACTCCGCCGCAGGCACCGAAGGCCTCGTCCCGGGCGCCGTACCAAACCCGGCGGATACGGGCATTCAGGATAGCCCCAGCGCACATGGGGCAGGGCTCCAGCGTCACGTACAGTTCGCAGTCATCCAGCCGCCAGGTGCCGAGGTGCTCGTTGGCCTGGGCAATGGCCTCCATCTCCGCATGGGAGGCGGTGGCCTGCTTCTCCTCCCGCCGGTTGCGGCCCCGGCCCACGATTTCCCCGTCCCGGACGATAACGCAGCCCACGGGCACCTCCCCCGCCGCCGCGGCCTCCGCCGCCAGCGCCAGAGCCTGGGCCATGAAGTTCTCCTGTTCTGTTGGCATGTTCTTCCTGCCTCCTTGTATGAAAGCTGGCATATTTGTCCAAACTCCCCGTAAGAATATGGATAGGAGGGACACTGCCATGAAACCTGTTTTTGCCAAGAAAGCCGCCCGCCCCGACCCGGAGCTGCTGACCCTGAAGGCCGAGCTGCTGGAGGCCCAGGGGGACCTGGCCCAGGCCTATCGCCAGTTCGACCAAGCCCTGGACCCGGAGCTGGTGGAGTCCTGCGTCTACCAGATCAGCGCCGTGAAGGCCCGGTGCAACTATCTGATCCGCGCCATCAAGGAGCGGAGTCCCGAGGCGGCGGCCGCCGCCGGGCTGGAGGGGGCGTCCACATGGACCTGAGTCAGAAGATCATCGCCGCCATCCTGGCGGGCTTCTTTCTCGTCGCCCTGATCCGGGTGTTCAGCTCCCCTTTCCGCCTGGCATTGAAGCTGCTGCTGAACACCCTGCTGGGGTTTCTGGCCCTGGGGGCCGTACGGCTGACGGCGGGCCTCACCGGCATCGCCCTGGGGCTGAACCTGTGGAATGCCCTAGTGATCGCCGTTCTGGGCCTGCCGGGATTTGTGCTGCTGCTGTTGGTCCAGTGGGTTTTGTAGCATTACATAATTGTTTTCAGACGCCAGGACCGTTCTTCACCTCGGGCATCAAAATACCAGTCCTTCAGGTGCCAGCCCATATCCCTGCCTGCAAACCGCCAGATGGTCAGGGACGGCGGGGCGGGGATGGAGACGGATT
>ENA-UEPH01000513-UEPH01000513.1-human-gut-metagenome-genome-assembly--contig:-NODE-513-length-44642-cov-6.799708_pt1 | contig 44642 bp, 29 predicted proteins | sample MGYA00242891_ERZ507898 | MGnify/ENA primary metagenome ERZ507898 (study PRJEB26167, sample SAMN06115411) | human gut metagenome | host: Homo sapiens | place: China:Guizhou | collected 2014-10-15...
TGCAAGGCCAGTAGTTCATCCTGCATCTGTACGCGAATCAGAGGATCGAGAGCAGAGAAAGCCTCATCCATTAAAAGTACTTCGGGATTATTGGCCAAGGCACGTGCCAATCCGACACGCTGTTGCATTCCACCGGAAAGTTCACCTACCATCTGATTCTCATATCCTTTCAGTCCGACAAGCTTCATACTTTCCATCGCTTTCTTTTCACGCTCTCCCTTCTTCACTCCCTGAAGTTCAAGGCCGAATGCGATATTGCTCAATACAGAACGGTGAGGCAACAGACCAAAATTCTGGAAAACCATTGCCAGCTCTTTCCGGCGAACCTGCAATAGTTCTTTTTCGGATATTTTAGATATATCGACTCCATTTACAAGGACTTGTCCGGCAGTAGGACGTATCAAACGATTAATACAACGCAGTAATGTCGATTTCCCACTTCCCGAGAGCCCCATTATCACAAAAAACTCCCCTTCATTTATTGAAAGATTGGCATCTTTCACTCCTACCGTACAACCGGTATCTTTCAGAATTTCCGCTTTACTCTTATCTTTTTTCAGCATCTTGAGTGCTTTCTGCTTCTCATGACCAAAGATCAGGTACAAATCCTTTATTTCTATTTTACTCATATAATATATTGGTTTAGATTATAATATTTGTTTTCAACTGCCGCGTTCCTCATTCTCACTTACGATAAACAAGTTGAATGTTCGCATGGTTCAGTCATGTCACATGGTAACATGACGATCCAATGAGTTTTTTAAATGATTAAAAAACAGACTGAGTAGTTTAAAAGGAATAGAATTTGATAAGATTATCCTCTCAATGAACAGTAAAAAACAGTATTTTCATAAATAAATAACAGTCTGTTCTTGCATATTGTTGGCACAAAGATAAGGAAAATAGATTAAAAATGCAAATTTTATTCAGAAGCAGAGTAATTCCAAAGATGTTTTTTCAAGTCTACGCATCCATTTTGTTTGAAAGAAATCCCTTCTTTCAGCAAGAGTTGCTTTTGCTCTGTCCAGCCAGGTACAAGGCGCCCCGATGCATTGACTACTCGATGGCAAGGAACAGATATACCCTCCGGTACTTGTTTCAAAGCGCGTCCTACCATACGGGAACATTGAGGCATTCCTAATAATGTGGCAATCTCTCCATAAGTAGAAACCTTTCCTACCGGAATATCACAAACAACCTGATGCACCTCTTGACAAAAAGACGCAGAAAACTTTGCCTTGTCTACTTTATAATCCTTCATTAACCCTTCTCTTTTACTTATTTTTCTTCCTCAAAGCTAGGTAAAAAGACGAATATTTGCAAATTATTAAGACACAACAAACAATATATGCAACTTTACTTGCTTTATATACAAATTATTACGACCTTTGTGGCATAAAAGTAGTTTTATTATTAACGAGACAAGCAACATCATTATGAAAAAGAAGACTGTTCTATTTGCTTCTTGTTTGTTAGGAACCTTAGCTTTCAGTTCCTGTGAGAAGAATCTTTATGATGAAAGCAAACAGCCTGAAAAGGAACTCCAAATGAAAGACTTGGACATACCTGCGGATTTCCAATGGAAATTAACTCAAGTAAGTGAGACAACGGTGTCATCTACAATTCCTACTCCTACAATAGTTTCATTCTTTTTGGATGAAGCATGCAGTGAAGAAGAAAAACTAGCAACTATCCCTGTATACGCAGAAACTTCAAGCCTACCATTAAGTATTCCTACATATGCAAAAACATTGTATGCTCAATATAAAAATGGTTCAGGCGCTATGATCAAAGCAACAATGCCAATCAACCCTGATGGCAGTTTCTCATTATCCATCAATGATAATAACAATACCACATCTCGGGCAGTTACACGTGGACATGACATAGAAGATGACATTGATTACGACAAATGGGAAGGAGTAATATATCATCCTAAGAATGGTTGGGGAACAATTATGTTTGAAGATCAATTTCCATCATTGGGAGATTATGACTTCAATGACTTTGTAGTAAATTACAAGGTACAATTTGAAGTCGGAAAACAAAAAGGAAATGATTATAAAAGTAAGCAGATTGTTATCGGCTTACGCTTAAAAGCTGTTGGCGGAATATTCCCATATTCTCCTTATTTAAAACTCAAAGAAATAAAAAAGCACGAAGCTGAAGTTGAAATGATAAATGCTAAAACAAGAAAGCCACTCGAGGTTAAATACGTTGATAATAAAAAGAATTATCTTATCATTGATTGCAGCGAATTAATCAAAAACCTTCCAAAAGGTGAAAGTCAGTATTTTAATACTGAAAGAGGAGCTTTAGTATCAACCAATGATTTACCGGAAATCATTATTACAATTGATCTCAATGTTGCCAAAAAGGTAGAAGAAATATTGGAGGATGATAAATTTGATTTATACTTAAAACGTAATGATGATGGAACAGAAATACACATGAATGGCATTGAGCCAGTTGGTTACAAATATCCATTCAAAGATTCTAATTTACTTCCTGTATATGAATCCGACGGAGATGAAGAAGACGACAACTACTACTTTAGTAAAGAACGTCTGATTTGGGGATTGAGAGTACCGGGTAATGCGGCCCACGCAGTTGAAAAAGCCAACTTCTTGAAAGCTTATCCCGGATTCAGGAAATGGGCAACAAGCAGCGGTAAAAATGAGCAAAATTGGTACGGTCAAGGTAATGCAGATAAGAGTCTGTTGATCTATAACTAATTCTTTTCCTATCCCATACCTAAATCCCGGTAAAGTGTTAAATATACCTTATCGGGATTTATTATAATCATACCAATTACAATCTTATTATCCTCTTCTTTTTAAGAAGTCCGTCGGACTCTCTCCAAACTGTTCTTTATAACATTTTGTGAAATAAGAAGGAGAACTGAAACCTACTTCATAACCAATCTCTGCCACTGTCATATCCGATGAAGCAAGTAGAGAAGCCGCTTTCTTCAGACGAGCAATCCGAAGCAACTCATTAGGAGAGTAATTAGTAAGAGACTTTATCTTACGATAAAGTTGTACACGGCTCAGTCCCATATCTTTTCCTAAATCCTCCACATTCAGATTAGAATCCCCCAGCTTTGCGTCAAGTAAAGACTTGAATTTCTCCACAAAGTTCTTATCCATATCACAAACATCCTCTTTCGCCAACGTATGTCTGTCGCCAAAGAACTGCTTCAAGCGACGATGCGAATCAATCAAATTACGGACACGAGCCAACAACAGTTGTGAACTAAAAGGTTTGGAAATATATGAATCAGCACCACCGTCATATCCTTGAATCCGTTGTTCATCCAAAGAACAGGCAGTCAACAGAATAACAGGAATATGACATGTCTGCAACTCGCTTTTTAACCTACGACAGCACTCAATACCATCAATCCCCGGCATCATCACATCAGAAATAATCAAATCCGGAACATATTTCATAGCTTTACGAATCCCATCCGAACCATCTGCAGCCTCAATAACAGTATAATCGGTATGAAGCAAACTATATACATATGAACGGATATCTGCATTATCGTCAATGACAAGGACGGAAGGTTTGGAAGAATCATAATCTTTTTCAGGTTCCTCTTCCTCAGCTACTTGAGCATTGTTTAACGCAGAAGAGACCGAAGCCCCAATGGAAGAAGACAATGGGCTATCCACCGAAACGGTTACCTCACAAGTCTGCATCGGTAAATCAACCGTAAAGATTGTTCCTTGTTTTTCATCACTTTCTACAGAGATAGTTCCTTTATGCAATTCGACAAAAGCTTTCACAAGTGCCAAGCCAATCCCCGAACCTGCATGATGCATATCTATTCTGTAAAAACGGTCGAAAATATTCCGAATATGTTCCACAGAAATCATAGAACCGGTGTTAGCAACGGTAAAACGAATCCAACGCCCATCCTCTTTTGTCAAAGGAGACAGACGAACGGTTACCTTTCCATTTTCCGGAGTAAACTTGAAAGCATTAGAAAGAAGATTAAAATAAATGCGTTCCAATTTTTCCACGTCCGCCAATGTGTGATAGTCCGTATCCGCCATCTTATCAAAAGAGAAATGAATATGTTTCTTTCGCGCTGCTGCAAGAAACGACTCATTCCACCCCTCAAAAGAAGAAAGAATATCTACAGGAACAGGTGTATATTCCATCATGCCATTCTCATACTTTCGAAAATCCAAAATTTGATTGACCAGACGCAAAAGGATATTCACATTCCGCTGAATCAACATCAACATCCGATGCTGGTCTCCATTCAACGTTTTATCAGCCAATAAATGCTCCACCGGATCGGCAACTAATGTCAGTGGAGTACGGAAATCATGAGAAATATTCGTAAAGAAAACCAATTTAGCATGAGTCGCTTCTTCCAATTGATGAGAAAGCTGTATAAGCTGATCCCTCTGTTCTTCCAATTTATCACGTTGCCCTTCCAGTTTGTCACGCTGTTCCTCTAACTGTTTCTTCTGTTCGGAAAGTTCTCTGTTCAAGCGATTCTTGGAGCGAAGAGATTTATATACTACTAATAACAAACCTGCCACCAACAAAAGGATAACCAGACCACCATACATGACAACCTGTTGGGTAGCAACACGTGACAAATACCCTCCGATACGTCCGTTCAATGTTTCGATTTTCTGATCCAATTCAGATATATGCGTAGTCTGGAGTTGCATGACATGAGCATTCGTGTGGTCTACGACGGCCGTATTCATTACGGTTTCTCTAGGATAAGGCTTTTTTTCAAGAATATTCATAGCCAACTGCATTACCTTATCACCATTTGTAGGATAAATAAAAGTAGCATTCAGCACACTGTCAAGCACAAGTTCCAATCCGTTTCCTTTACCCGGCAAAGCATCAATACCTACAAAGAGCATTTCTTTCTCCCTACCTACTTTCTTGGCAGCCCGATAAGCTCCCGGAGCTATGCGGTCATTATGTGCATACACCGCATCGATTTTCGGATGACGACAGAGCATACTATCCATCTCCACTTCAGCCGGACCACTCTCCCATGCCGCATCCGCTTTATCAATCAGCTTTATATCCGGGAAATTACTGATGGCTGCCATAAATCCCTGATGACGCTCCATCGCAGGGGTCGCCCCTCCCAGCCCTGTAAGCTCCACCACATTCCCTTTTCCCTGCAAGCTTGATGCAATATAATTTCCAACCGCACGGCCTATTTCATAATTATCGGCACCGATATATGCAGTATATTTATCAGATAGAATCTTCCGATCTATCAAAATGACAGGGATTCCTTTCTGATAGGCTTCTTCCACGACGGGAGTCATCGGAGCCGCCTCGTTGGCTGAGATAATAAGTAAATCAACTCCTTTATCCATAAAATAACGGACATCTTCCGCCTGCTTGCGGTTATCATCTCCAGCCGACCGGATTTCAACCGCCACCCCATCGTAAAACATGGCTTCACGAAGAATCTCATCATTCATTTTGTGTCGCCAAGAATCATCACTACATTGAGCCACACCAATACAGAAATGCGGCACATCTTGATGGCAGGCTACCATTCCGAGAAAACAAAACAAGATCACTATCCAACGTAAATATCCCATAGTATTGTGTATTTTTTCGTAGATTATATCTTTTACCATACTATCTATTTGTCATATATCGGGATAAAGATAATGGTTTTCTCTTAAAAACAGAAAGTAAAAAGCCTCAAATCCGCTTTATTAACAAGCCTCCTTCTACCCGCAAACAATGTCACAACAAAGTCAGATTTTATTAATAAAAGTATAAAGAGTTAGACAAACACTTAATCAATGTTATAAAACATCTCTTTTTATTTGGATTATTTGCTAGTTTCACAGAAGTCCGTATCTTTGCACTGTGTTTTTCATAGTATTAGATTTAAGGTTAACAAAGGTTGGAGCAAGGCGTTGCTCCTTTTTTTATACCCATACCTCTTATGTAAGGTCATAATAAAACTCCCATGAGATGAAGCTCATGAGAGTTTTATTATATATTCTATCGTATAGGCTTTTATAACATCCTATCTTTCAGTACCTGTGGAAGTTCCGGCATTGCACCGCTTTGCGTACATACATAAGCGGAAGCTTCAACAGCCAATTTATGAGCTTCGGGAACCGACTTACCATTGAGAATAGAAGCACAGAACGTTGCTGTAAAGGAGTCACCGGCTCCCACCGTATCAGCTACGGGAACCCTCGGGGTCTCTTGGAAGGAAACAACTCCCGGAGTAAATACGTAACTTCCATTGATACCACAAGTCAGAATCAACATCTTCAGATTATACTTAGCTAACAAAATCCAGCATTTATCCTGCAAGTCAATACCCGGATAGCCAAACATACGGCTAATGGTCACTAATTCTTCGTCATTTATCTTCAACACGTTGCAACGCTGGCAGGACTCACGAATAACCTCTTTTGAATAAAAATCCTGTCGGAGATTAATATCAAAAATCTTCAATTGCCCGTCTATATCAGGCATTGTATCCAAAAAACGATTGATAGTAGCACGGCTCACCTCATTGCGTTGTGCCAATGATCCGAAGCAAACAGCACGTGTATTCAAAGCCAAACGTTTCAGTTCATCTGTAAAAGGAATATTGTCCCATGCAACCCCTTCCTTAATTTCATAACAAGGGACACCCTCATCATCCAACGTTACCTGCACCGTACCGGTAGGATAATCCACACGTTCAATCTGTGTTTTCAGTTTCTTTTCATTGAATACTCTCAGAATCTCATCTCCCAGTTCATCATTCCCCACGGCACTTACTACGCGGCTGTCAAAGCCAAACTGCGATACATGATAGGCAAAGTTTGCCGGAGCACCACCAATTTTCTTTCCTTCGGGCAACACATCCCAAAGTGCTTCGCCCATTCCTACAATTATATTATTCATGACTTACAGATTTTATTGTTTCCAAAGTTATTAATTTATTTTCTAATACGGAACGTATAAAACAAAAGATACATTACGCCCACCGTCATTACGGCTACCGCCCCACTCTGCCCCATTGCATCGGAGGCAACTCCCATAGCCAACGGAAACACTGTTCCTCCGAAAAGTCCCATAATCATCAAGCCGGAAACCTCATTCTTTTTCACCGGAAGATAGAGTAACGCCTGCGAGAAAATAACAGAGAATACATTGGAATTACCAAAACCAATCAATGCAATGCAGGCATAAATCATTGTCTTTTCATGAAAAACAAACAATCCGGCCATCGCTACCAACATCATCACCACACTAATGCCAAAGAAAGATTTTGCTGACATCTTGCGTAAAATAAACGATCCTAAGAAGCAGCCAGCCGTACGGAAGATAAAATAAAGGCTTGTAGCAAAAGCAGCGTCATCCAGCCCCATGCCAAGACGTTCCATCAGAATCTTTGGAGCGGTAGTATTTGTACCTACATCAATACCGACATGGCACATGATACCAATAAAACAAAGCAGGATAAACGGTTTGCCAAGCAAAGCCAGACATTGTCCGAAAGTAGACGGTTTGCCTTCCTCTTTTTCTTCTTCAATCTGAGTAATATTGAGCAAGAGAATGGCAATGATCGCTACAATCATATAAATAGGGAATAACACGCGCCAGCCTAAATCAAAAGTCGGAATGACCTGCGTCGCTCCCCACATGGCGATGTAAGGAGCCAGAAAAGAAGCAATGGCTTTCACAAACTGACCGAAAGTCAGGCTACTTGCCAGACGGTCGCCACGTACGATATTGGAAAGCAACGGGTTCAAGGAAGTCTGCATCAACGCATTTCCTATTCCTAATAAAGAAAAAGAAATCAACATCAGCATATAGCTGTCACCAAAAACGGGTAGCAACAGAGAAGCGAAAGTCACAATCAAACTAAGCAATACGGTTTTCTTCTGACCAATGCGGCTCATCAGCATACCTGTAGGTACAGAGAATATCAAAAACCAGAAGAATACTAATGACGGAAAGATATTCGCCTGTGAGTCCGACAGACCAAGATCCGCCTTTACGTAATTGGAGGCAATGCCTACCAGGTCAACAAATCCCATGGCGAAGAAGCAAAGCATCACCGGGACTAGTTTGGAGAGGGAAGAGTTTTTACTGTTTTCCATTATTTTATCTTTTATACGATGAATTCTGTTTCCATAGGGCAATGTACATCACCCTAAAACAAAGAAGCGGGCAAAGAGCACATAGAGTAAGGAGAATGAGCTTATTTCTTCAACTTGTAAATCACAAACGAATCTACTTTATACGCTCCTCCTTTACTGTAAAAGTCGATATGAGTGTAAGGTTCCGACGGGAACACCTGATTAGTCATCACAAAACGTCCGCCATCGCCAAAGGCTTCCACACTGGATTTGTCGACCAACAGACGGAGTTTCAATTCGTCTTTTCCACTCTCAATAGCCGTCCAGGTCAACATTGGGAAGTTCTCATTGAAACCTACATCTCCGCTCTTGCGGCGGTCCATCGAGAATTTCTTTTCTTTCATGTCATATTGCATATCCACTTCTTCGCCTTTGTCATTGTAGAGACGGAAGCCGATTACATCCGCATGTTGATTTTCGATAGTCAGTTCTATTTCGTATGCACCCTCATTGCCGGCAATCATGTCTTTGATGATACGTGTTCCGTTCACTTTGAACGAGCGTTTCTTGGAGACGTCACGCAGTTTCAGCAGTTCGGGAGAGGGAGCAGACTGAAGATAAGTCTCGCCATCTACGGTGAACAGGCTCAAATCGCGAGGAACAGAGTTCGGGCTACGGTATTGAGAGGTAGGAACATCGTTTGCATATTGCCAGTTGCTCATCCATGCGATAGCAATGCGACGGTTGTCGGGAGCATCACTCCAAGTAACAGTGGCGTAATGGTCTTTTCCCCAGTCCATCCATTTGGTTTTGGAGGGTGATTCGTTTACAAATTCTTTTCCGTTGAACGTTCCGACAAAGTATTGAGTGGCCGAGTCACCGAAAGGGCCGTCACCAAGACTACAAAGCAATACCCATTTCTTTTCATTCGTACCTTCCACGGGAAGTTCAAATAAATCCGGACATTCCCAAACATTTCCGTGAGCACCTTGTCCCTTACCGAAACTGCTTTCAAAAGTCCAGTTTTTCAAATTGGGAGAAGAGAAAATCTGCATTTCCTGCCCTACGGCAAGTACCATAATCCAACGTTTTGTCCCTTCATACCAAAAGACTTTCGGATCGCGGAAATCGCGAGCTTCAGATACCAACACCGGATTATCCGCATACTTTGTAAAAGTACGTCCATTGTCGGTACTGTAAGCGATACTTTGCACCTGACGATCACCGTTCTGTGTATAGATAGCGATGATAGCACCTGCACCAAAACCAGCCGTATTATTATGATCCACCACAGCCGAACCACTGAAAATAGTGCCAAACGCATCCGGGGTTATAGCATCAGGCCGATGTTCCCAATTGATTAAGTCTTTACTGATAGCATGTCCCCAATTCATATTTCCCCATTTGGAACCGTATGGATTATGTTGATAAAACAAATGATATTCTCCGTCTTTATATACCATTCCGTTGGGATCATTCATCCATCCATAAAGAGGTGAGAAGTGATAAACAGGACGGAACTTTTCACGATTAGTTGTATCGAAGGTATCGGACAACTTCATTTCTCTACAGCAAGCGGTGTTATCCGGTGAAAGATTGACACGTACCGGATCATTTGAATTCATTTTGAATTTAAATGAAACCAACTTACCGGAATAATCGGAAAGGTCTACCGGAACAAAATAATCTACCTTGTTAATAGCCAGACGGACATCAAAGCTCTTCACTTCTTTGTTATCAACAATCATACTGATACGTACGTCAGGCGATGCATCTTCTACCGGTAATAACAAGTATTTCTGAGTAGTATTGACACGCACCAAACAATGTCCTTCTCCTAAATCTTTTATTAAAAGAGAAGGATCTGCAGCTAAAGCCAGAAGCGAGATATTCATAAAAATGGAACAAATCAGAAGAGTCTGAAGTTTTCTCAAGGGTAAAAATACATTCATGTTTATGGTATTAAGGTTATTACTTATTATTAATAGTATCATATTTCTTGGTTGTTGCAATGCAAAGATAGGCGCAATGCATCGGAGCGCCTATCACATTTGTTTCAAACGCTATAAAAGATGTTACTTTCTCAATTAATAAGTACTCAATTTTATATCAGATACAGTCACTTCACCCTCAGTACAAAAAATAGCCCAAGGATTTTTAGCCAAATCATAAATACGGTTGGTGAAAGCATACCTTCCATTTATATAGACTATGCACACAGATTCTTCAGTATAGACCTCTATATGATATACATTGTCAGTAGCCGGAGTTATAGCACGTTCTGTTATAGCACCCACATCATTCCATTCACCTGTTTTCTCATTTACTTCTACTTCTTTCAACTTCAGGAAATTATATTTATCTTCAATGAAAATACGCGCCTTTTCTGCCTTATCACTGCAATCGACAAATGAAAGTCCGAATACGGCTTCATTCTCTTCAGGGATTGTTGCAGTCATGGTTATTTTGTTCCGGTTTCTCAAACGGGCGAAGCGGACAAATGAATTTGCTTTCAATGTATAAGAAAAAGTGCTGACCGTTACATCCCCTACCTTCGTCTTTTCAGTCAATGTCACCGATTGGGAATATTTGGCGGAAATCGCTTGTGGAACATCCAAACTTAATGTTCCATCTCCGTTCTGAATCAATCTATGAGCGACCAATGCTCCTGCCCAATTTTTGGTACCTGTGGTTTTCTGCCCTTCACGTGTCGGACACCATCCCCAAAGATAACGATTTGTATCATCGCCCGCTGTTTTTCCAGCATAAAAACTAACTCCATCTAACCATCCTTCGTGGGGTACGAAAGTAGGGAACTGCCCATTCTCTACAGCTATTCCCTTCAATTCCTCCAAAGTCTGCGCATAGAAATATTGGACAACGGCCGGTTCATTTTTTGTTCCTTGTGAAGAATAAACCATATACCAATAACTTCCCATCTGAAAAACATCCGGACATTCATAGAAACGCCCCCAAATATTATTGAAGAACGGTTCCGGTTTTAAATCCCAATCATGCAAATTGGTAGAAGTAAATTCAATGATATATCCATCCCCATTTTTCAGAGCAGAAACTAACATCCTATAACATTGCGCAGTTGCATCATAAAAAACATATGGATCGCGGAATTCATTTTTATCATACCCTGCTTCTATTGGAGCCGATAAACGGAATGAACGGTCTTTAGTCCAGGTTTTACAATCTTTGGAAGTAGCCAACAATATTACTTCACGAGGTTCGGTAGCTTTATGTCCTGTATAAAAAGTATAATAAGTTTTCGTAGCCTCATCATAAACAGTACTTCCTGTCCCGATAGCCGGATCATCTTCTACTGCTGTTCCGCATGGTATTGCTTCGCGGAAAGAGATATAGTTTGCCACATCCGTAGTTGCCAATTCGTGGATAGGATGATAGATAGTAGAATTACCGTCACGATCATCCTGAAGGTAAAGAATACGAAACTCTTTACTTACCGGATCAAAAAAAGGCATTGGATCACCTACATAACCAACATAAGGTTTGTAATAAGTCGTATAATTGTTCGGTTCCGTCGAACTAAAGAATGTTGTCGTTTCATTCAGATTTTTATCTGTGATTACCGGACTGTTATCGTCGCTGCAAGCAGCAAACGACATTGACAGACACAGTATTGAAGCCATTAATATCATAGTTTTCATAATTTGCTTTTCTTTATCAGATTATACTTTACTTGCTTAAGTAATCGAGTGCATTAGAGGTAAGTTTCTCGATATTACCACGATATTGATTATCTGATTGGTTTTCATCATACCAATCATAAGCTGCCATGCCAATACATATTACCTTTCCACTACTATTTCCTCCTATCTGGCGAGAAGGGAACTCAGCGATAGGCACTGCATTGTGATTGGAAACATCATACCCCAACTCTATTGCACCAGTTTGTTGTCTCCATCCTTCTATTCCCCAATAAGGTTCCCAATCTATACACCATTGAAATACCCAATTAAAAATATGATAACCTGTATTTATTAAATAAATATTAGAATTATCCTCAGTTACTAAGCCATCAAATATTTCATGAGAGATACCCTCTATTGAAAAGCCCCAAGGTTTTTCTGTAACAGTCTGAGGATCTTCACTCCTAAATTGATTATTAGGATCTCTACCATCCATAGAAATAGCCCACCGATCTTTTACGATATATCGTAAAGCTCCACGAGATAATAACAAATTTCCACCTGTCTGATAATAATTCTTAATATTATTCTTTGAATTCCAATTAAATCCATTATCATCATAGATAGGATTATCATCATGAATCCAAATGACTTTTATCTGTTCCGGATCAAGTTTCACTTTCGGGTTATCATCCCTCAAATCTGAATATGAAATATACCTTGCCCCCGGCATATTATCCAACATCCATTGAGCAGCGGCTTTTTCTTCATTATTAGTCAGTTCATCAATAGTTGCAGCAGTTCCGATAAATGCCATTGAAACAAAAGTTCTTACCTTTTCTACCTTCACCGTATAAGTGGCTGCATTCAAATGATTTGTAACCGTATATTCTTTAGGTGTAGTGAAATCCAATGTAGTGCCTGACAACGGGCTTACCGTAGCACCATCAGGAACAGTAACGACTGGAGACAAAGCGGTAATATCCATGTCTTCAAGTACATACACAACGATTTCCTTGTTTGTTTCATCAATTCTGCCCGCATACTCTCCTATCATAAATCCAGTAATCTGCGGCTTATCCAATTCTACGGAAATCGTATAATTCATAAATACATTTCCGTTTGTGACTTTTACCACTACAGGCATTGTAAAGTTAACAGGTTTACCACTTTCCAAATTCGCCGTAGCCCCTTCGGACAAAGTAAATACCGGAATTAAATTTGTCACATCTGTATCATCTTCCACATGTACTTTAATGCTTCTCGCCTGATTATCCTGCTCAACGATAAAGTTATCATAACCTTCGATATGGAAAGAAGTAATCCATGTATCACCATTCAAAGCCAACGATGTGTCATCATCATCACTACATCCAGCTGCAGAAAGTAAAAGTGCAGCCAGTAACACCATATATATTTTATCTATCAAAGTCTTCATAATTCCCATTTATTATTTCTCCCAACCATTATTTTGCTGATACAAACCACCACTATAATTGATCTGCTTCTGAGGAATAGGCAGATATTCATTCTTTCCTGCTGTAAAATTTGCATCCGAATAATAAGAACGACGACTAGCTTCCGACGCATAATATTGATTCATCACTTTTGCCGCATCTCCCCAACGAACTAAATCAAAGAAGCGGCTTCCTTCCAATGCCAGTTCAAGACGACGTTCCCATTTCAGGTCTCTCATAGCAATGTCCCGATCAGTCCATTCGGCCATTGTATACGGTTCTACTTTAAAACTTGCCCCATAATCAAAAACAAGCGTAGTACTACGGGCTGCACGGTTACGTATCTCATTGACCAACGGCAATGCTTCCGACAAACGATTCAACTGAATCAATGCCTCGGCACGCATCAGCACTACATCTGCATAACGCAATACAATACGGTTCATCGAATTAGCAACAAACGGAGAATTCACTTTCTTCAGGCAAGAACAATCGGGGTCCACATTCTCTTTTAAAGATGAGTAAAGACCATAATATTCCTGTTCGTTACGTGTCCACGTCTTATCAAAAATATAGTTCACATTATACTTATAAGGAAATCCCGGAATCGCCACCGTGTGGAATAAACGGGGATCGTAGTTGCCTTGCACATCATAATTATCTTTCTCATTGTAAGTATCGAACATCGGCCTACCGTTTTCCGTGCGGAAAGCATTCACCAAGTTTTGGCTAGGCTTCTGAAAATCACAACACCCGAAGAATTGCGGAGCTGTCAACTCATTACCAAAGTTCAAGTTGCCATACATCGTATTATCATCCTGCGAATATTGGACAGCCCAAATAGATTCCTTTCCGTTCTCATATTGCGGCAGAAAATTATATGCAAAATCTTCTTCCAGACCAAAACCTCCGGCAGTCATGATAGCATTATCCGTATACGTAATTACAGCTTTCAAATCATCTTCATTAATTTCGATCACTTCATTCTTTTCATTCTGGCGATAAGCTTTGTAAAGCATCACCTTTGCCAGATAGGCCGATGCAGCAGCCTGCGTAGGACGCCCTTTTTCCACTTGTGTATCGGGAAGATGATCATATGCAAACTTAAAGTCATCTGCTATCTTCTGCCAAAGTTGGTCGTTAGTATACTGTCGGTTAGAAATCTTGGTATAGTCCGAAGTAGGAATCGTTTCATCTACATAAACGATATGCTTGAACATCACTTTCAACAGAAACATATAATGACCACGTAAGAAACGCATCTCACCGATACGTTCATTCTTCTGCGGATAAGTATTTGCATCCATACCATCCAAAGATTTCAAAGCAGCATTGGCACGTGCCACCCCCGAATAAAGACGATACCAGATATCATCAAAAGCCCAATTGTCAGTAGTCATCCCCGTAGCAATCTCCAGAAAATGGAAATGCGAACCGTCTTCGGAGTTTGCCCCGCCTTTATAAGCATCATCTGCACGGACATTTCCATACGGCCAAAGGCTGAAAGGACTGTTCATATCCTCACCGGACACCATGTGAGCGTAAGCAGCAATTACCAGATTGTCCACATTATCGGGACTAATCGTTTGTCCCTCGTCAGAACTTCCCTGTAAGTCTCTTTCCAAAAAGTCATTGCAACCGGTAGTACCGACCAACGAGGCTACCAACAGCAAAGAGGATATATATATATTCTTGATTTTCATAATTATCTTTATTTAATGAATTAAAAACCTATGTTGAAACCGAACGTAAGATTGAGAGGAATCGGATAACCGAAATTCGGATTTTCCGGATCCATACCGGTAAAGTTCTTACTTTTGATGGTCAGCAAATTCTGTGCGCTGAAATAGAATCGCAAACGTTCCATCTTTATTTTCTTCGAGATATCTGTCGGCAATGTATAACCTAATTGTAAATTCCGAAGTTTCAGATAAGAACCGTTTTCTACATAATAACTGGAAATTCTCTTTTCATTATTCAAGTCTTCCAAACAAACGGCAGGAATATCCGATCCCGGATTCTGCGGAGTCCATGCTCCCAACAGACGGATGCCACGATTAGCATTCATATCACCTACCGACCAGAAGTCGGTATTCTTCTTCACCTCATTGTAAACGTCCACTCCCTGCACACCTTGCCAAAACATAGTCAAATCAAAGTTCTTATATTCCAGATAGATATTGAGTCCATACGTGAAATCAGGATTCGGATTTCCGATCCAAGTCTGGTCCTTAGTATCAATAACACCATTATTATCCAAATCTTTATAGCGGATACGCCCTACGCCTTTTCCGGTCTGATCGGCATGATTGTCTACTTCTTCCTGTGACTTGAAAATACCGTCGGCAATGTAACCGGCTCTCATATTAATAGAATGACCGATAATGTTCATCACCCCGTCACCACCGAAATCTCCGGTAGAAGCCACTTCACCCGGTACAAACAAAATCTTGTTCCGATACAAACCGAGGTTCGCGTTAATATCATAGCTAAGCCCGAAAGCCGTCTTATTGCGATAGCCCAAATTAAACTCAAAGCCCTTGTTTTCCATCGAACCGGCATTTCTCCACTGCCCGCCACCTTCTCCAAGAATACCGATGTAAGACGGTTTTATCAAAATATCCGTTGTTTTTTTATAGTAATATTCGGCAGAGCCATACAATGTCTGATTAAACAAACTGAAATCCATACCGACATTGGTTTGTGTAGTAGTTTCCCACTTGATATCATCATTTCCAATCTGAGTACGCACAAATCCGGAAGGAAGCAAACTACCGCCGTTACTTCCGGTAATATCATAAGAAGTTCCATAAGTAGGAGGATTACCTGTACCGTATTTAGATTCGTAGATAGAATAGCGTGCGTAATTTTCAATATCCTGATTACCGGTTTGTCCCCAAGCCGCACGAATTTTCAAATCGTCAATCACATCTTTAGTTTTTTCCATAAAAGCCTCCTGACTAATACGCCATCCCAAAGAAACGGAAGGGAAAGTAGCATATTTATTATTGCTACCAAAACGGGAAGACCCGTCACGACGGAGGGTAAATGAAAGTAAATATTTATCAGCATACGAATAGTTCAGTTTTCCGAAGAAAGAAACTAGTGAGAAACCACCTGCTCCGCCACTTGCCTGCGACTGTCCTACTCCTGCGGAAGGATACATATAATCGGGAGTCAGAATCGCAAATCCTTCACGGTAAGCAGCAAAGTTTATGTCGTCTTCACGATTCAACTCCATACCTGCCATAACATCTCCACGATGTTTGCCAATCTCCAATTCGTAAGTGGCCACAGCATTCCACATCCATTTGGTGAAATGCTCCTGTTTCATCTCAACCGCATCCTTATCACTGTTCAGGAAACCGGTGTTGTAAGGAAGCGTAAAATAACGTTGATACTTCTGTGCATAGTCCAATCCAAAAGTGGAACGGATATTAAGTCCTTTCACCGGGTTCAGGTTTACATATGCATCACCGAACAAACGCCAATAAGTATATCGGTTGTTCCGATTATCATAAATTATACGAGCCACATTTTGGCGGTCGGGCATAGTACTGTTGGGACCTCCCCAATTCGTTCCATCCACAGTGTGTACGGGAATCATGGGAAGGGCAATCATGGCGTCACTCATGATATTCCCTGGAGCTTGGACTTCCGTCGTACGGTTCAGAGTGAAATGCTCACCGATAGTCAGAATATTATCTATCACCTTATAATCACTATTAATACGTGCAGAAATACGGTCGAAGTTTGTATATTTAATCAAACCGTCATTTTTATAATATCCCAGAGAAAAGAAATAATTACCTCTTTCCGTTCCATTACTCAACGAAAGATTGTATTGTTGAATAAAGCCGGTACGTGTGATTTCATCAAACCAGTCCGTATCACCTGTTGCTATTGTATTGGCATCATCAATAAATTTGGGAACATAGATGTTATTCAACACAGGATAGCCTTCAGCATTATATCCCCAGTCGTATTGATAACCGATAGAATTAGCATTCGGATTCTTACCACTGTTCACATTGGCTTGCCATAATGTACGCCCATATTGCTCAGTATTCATCATATCTAATTTAGACTGGTACATAGATGCGGAAACCGAAGCGTCGAAATTAATCTTAATCTGTCCTTTCCTACCTTGTTTAGTAGTAATGATGATAACACCATTTGCGGCACGCGAACCATAAATAGAAGCAGAAGCCGCATCTTTCAGAACCTGGATAGATTCAATATCATTTCCATTCAGTTCATGCATACCTGCTTTAGAAGGCACACCATCAATGATATAAAGAGGGTCGTTGTTGTTCAATGTACCGATACCACGAATACGAACAGTAGCCGTACCACTTGGATTACCATCAGCAGTAATATTCATACCGGGAACACGCCCTTGGAGTGCTTTTACCGGATTGTTTTCACCTTGTTTCTGAATTTCATCAACTTTTACCACAGATACCGCACCGGTCAAATCGGCTTTACGCTGAGTAGTATAACCTGTCACCACCACTTCATCCACCATTTGCGTATCTTCTTCCAATAAAACTTGGATAGAGGCAGCCGCTTTCACAGTCACGGGCTTATAACCGATATACGAAATCTTTAAAGTAGCATTAGTAGGAACAGAAAGCGTGAAGTTACCGTCAAAATCGGTAATCGTTCCATTAGTTGTGGATATAGTCTCAATGACGGAAGCGCCAATAATCGGCTGACCGTCCGTTTTGGAAGTAACGTTTCCTTTCACTGTTATGTTTTGCCCGCAGAGGGCTGACATGAAAGTAAACAGGAAACAAACACCGCAAAGAAGTTTTTTGTTCTTCATAATACTGAGCATTAGTTTGATGTTATTAATTTAAAAGTACGAATTTTATCTTTATCGATGATGCAAATTACGGTTGATTTATATCAATCGACTAAAAAAAATGTTTCAAAGGCTGTAATATATGTTGCATAGAGTACTATTTGATGGATTATATTGAAAATACAAATGGTATTCCCCATCTTTATATATGAGTGCATTGACATAGTTTCTATAGTAACAAAGTATTCTTATATCAGAACTCAACAAAAATAGACGAAGGCAAAGATAGGAGCTATCTTTGCCTTCGTCTATAAACTTTGTTTCAAATGATGTCAACCTTATTTTGAAAAAGCCCTACCGTAAAGCAATAAGCCTAAAAGCTTCTATTTACGGTAGGGTTTCTCATTGATTCTTATCCGAAATCTCTTATTGTATAAGACTTTTCAGTGCGGAGATTAAAAACTTTCAGTGCGAAAAACTTGGTACTTTTATGTAGCCGGGAAGTGGTCCCCTTATAACGTGACCATTGTCACCTTGTAAAGGGATAAATGGCACTTTATAGCGTGACAAATGTCACCTTATAAGACAACCACTCCTTTTCAAAAGGAGTAAAAATTATAAAGATACGAAATCTATCTATGAAAAGCAAGAGCAGGTATAATTAATCAGATATTAAACGATATTTCATCCTAATATTTACTATCTCCTCCTATTTTCAAGACACCCTTCCTTTTTATCACATGATAACGAAAACTACTTTAAGATAACGAACACTACAAATTTGCAGTGTTCTCCAAACGAATATCACTGGATGAAGCCCCTACCATAAAAGTAAACGAACCTTGCGGCACAACAAAACAGATCTGTTTTTCATCCCAATACCGAAGTTGCTCTTTATCAACCGTAATCTCTACTTTCTCCTGCCTTTAAAGCAATACGTCGGAAACCTTTCAACTGTTTGATAGCTTGCATACCACCTGCGACTTCCGGCAATTTAACATAAACTTGCGCCACTTCATCGCCAGCCCGCTTACCCGTATTCTTCAACGTGAATGATACATTCACCGTTTTTCCCGCATCAGTTACTTCCAGATTACTATATTTAAAAGTCGTATAACTAAGCCCGTAACCAAACGGATAGAGCACGTCTTTCTTAAAATACTGATAAGTACGTCCTTTGGTTATATCATAATCATCAAAGGGTGGAAGTTCCTCCAAAAACTTGTAATAAGTCAGCGGTAAACGACCCGCCGGATTATAGTCTCCAAACAAAACCTCTGCAACTGCCGTTCCTCCCTGTTCACCGGGATACCATGCGTTCACTATGACCGGCAAGTGCTTATAAAGAAGGTCCTCCGCAATCGGATACCACATATCCCTGAAATCCCCAATCCCGACGCAGCACCTTCTGCAAAAGCCAGGAATTCAGCGTACAAGGCACATTATTCAGCGCATTATAAGCAGTCATGAATGAATTGTGATCTTGACCTTTCATATTGCCCCACGAGAAACCCGGAAATACCAATGGAGCATAATCCACTTGATTCTTCTTTGCCCATTGGATATCCGCCTCTACCAATTTTTGAAATTTTGGATAAGTGTTTTCATTATAACGTCCTACGAACCAAGGCATCACGATATCGCATTTTCTGATAAGCTGATGAAGGTGGGGATCTGATTCTGTATCTCCTTTCAGTTCGCGCCATTGGGTAGGCACTCCAAGCATTACACTGAATCCTTGCAATTTTAAACTGTCAATAATACGCTCCGTCTCTTTCAGCCCATAACGTCGGTTATCATTAAATCCAACTCCCCATACGGTAACCAACGGTTTCCCATTATGATATAGATAAGAAGGATTCTTGACATGATCTTTTATAGAATATTGACGTGCGATTTCTGCAATATCTTTTAATAACAACCCTTCTTCTCCCGGCTTCATACCACTCAAGTCATACATCACACAGATAGCCCGTTCGTATTTATTTGCTGCCTTCATTGCCGAATTGAGGACTTTATTGAAATATTTCAATCCGCTTCCATTCCGAATTTCGGAAACAAAGCGTTGCATAAATACTCCATCCACCCCATATTGGTTCATCCACTTAAAATGAAGTTCGACTGTAGATTCGTCATAAGAAGAAAAGACTGATGCTGGTTTGCCATCCTCAAAAGTAAACTCTGTCTTATAGAGTTTTTTATATTCCGACACTTCCGGCCAGAAATCAATTGAACAGGAACCGGGACGAAAACCCTTCGGACCATTATAATGATGCCAGCCGCGGCCGGAGCCGTCATCAGGGGTATTGAACCACCCTTGATAACCGGCCATCACTAACCCCTTATAAGAGTTATATTGCCTGCCTCCACCTTTGGCTGTTATACCTACTGAAAACAATAAACAAAAAAACAACCAACTAAATCTTTTTACCATATTCCTTTGTTTTTCATGTTATATTAAAAGCTCTCCAATACTATTTTTCAGCAAAGTAAAGGAGCACCCCTTAATAAATCCCACTAAAAGGAATTAATAAAGACTTAAAATCGAATTAATCGGGAAAAAAAGTAGAAAAATAATGAGACAAAGCCTGTGCGCATGCGTATCCCTCTTCATAAAATTCCGTCAGTTTGCGCACATTCTTTTCAATACGGTCTACCACCACAGGCTTCAATGGGCGGATAACGATAATCTTTCCTTCGTCTTCCATACGCTCCACCATTTCCAATTGTTCATTATAAACAGCACAACGACGGCTCAACGCTTCACGTAACTTCGGATATTTCCGATAAACAAATGCCGGAATGCGAATATCCTTCGAATCTTTCCGATACCCCCTGTTACGGGTAAGTACAACGACATTATGTGTGCAACCATCCGCAATAGCCCGTTGCAGGGGAATGGAATCTACAATTCCTCCGTCGAGCATCGGTATACCGTCTACATAGGCAATAGGGCAAACAAAAGGCAGACTGCTGGAAGCACGAACGATATCGATCACTCGCTTTTTATCTTTCTTCTCTTCAAAGTAATTGGCCTCTCCCGTCACGCAATTCGTAGTCACCATCACAAAACGTTCGGATGAAGCAAAATAAGTTTCATAATCGTAAGGAAGGATATGCTCGGGGAACTCATTGAAAAGTAAATCGAAATCGAGAATGTTACGCTTCTTGAGTAAATACTTCAAACCGATATAGTTGTATTTCTCCAACAGGTCAATATTGCTGTATTTGGCACGTCCCCGTTGACGGGAAGCATACGACAACCCATTACACGCTCCTGCCGATACTCCTATCGTATAAGGAAAACGAATATTGTGATCCATCAGATAGTCGAGTACACCACAAGTAAACACACCGCGCATACCTCCGCCTTCCAATACCAATCCTATAGATTCATCTACTTTCAAATCTTTCATATCCTTACTCCCATTCTCGTTTTCACACTCTATGTTGCATAAACAAGTCTTTGTATTTTATTGCATATTTATGACAAATTCAAACAAAAAGGCTGATTGTTGGGCAAAAATAGCAAATATTTAAACAGATACTTGTTTTTTCGGTTCAATATATGTAACTTTAGGCTAGCTTAATTGTTTAAGGAGGAAAAATTTAAAAAGTCCTGCCCGCAGGCAAGCACCATGAGAATACAGTTTGAAATTAAAGAAAAGTTCCCGGAAATCATCGAAGAAATCATGAATTCCGAAAAATGGCAAACTTCCGTGAAGGAAGAACTTAGCGGTCGGACGACCGTTGTGATCCGTGACCAGGCGTATGGTTCAGAAGCCACTATTGAGATTTATGCTACGTCCATCGAAATCAAAACCGCATGGTCAAAGTACTCCTATCGCATATTCGTAACCAATGACATCGTATGGTGCGAATATAACGGAGCCTATCGTGGACTATTGGAACAAGTACTTCTGCCGACTATTACCCCCAAAGAGAGTTTGCTCAATTCCGATGTGACCGAAAGTTCACTTTATGGAAACGAGCCTAAGAAACTTAGAGAGTACGCAGAAGACAATCTGAAATTAAAACAATTCCGCCGGGACAACTTCAACGAACAGAAAAACGGAACTGCACCGTTCGACCATCCGAAACGTGTCTACGATGAATTCATTAAAGAAGATTACATAGTAACATCCAAAGATAAGGAAAAGAAAGAATAGCACACATCTAATGATGTATCTACCTATACCGCTTTGTTGTAACAGCAAAGCGGTATTTTCGTACCCCAATATACTAATATTCATTCTTTTTTTATACATATTAATTCAAACGGATGGTTATCAAAAGAGGAATCCTTATATTTGTAGCCAAAACAAATTTAATATTAATGTCATAAGAATGAAAAAGAGTATCCTTATCGCTGCTTTGGGCTTATTCAGCCTAAACATGACGGCACAAGACACAAAACCCGAAGAGGGCTTCGTTTTCACGACAGTGAAAGAAAATCCGATTACTTCCGTTAAGAACCAGAACCGTTCGAGCACCTGCTGGAGTTTCTCTACTCTTGGATTCGTAGAGTCCGAATTACTCCGGCTAGGAAAAGGTGAATATGACCTTTCTGAAATGTTCGTAGTACACAAAACGATGGAAGATCGTGGAGTGAATTATGTACGCTATCATGGCGACAGTTCTTTTTCACCGGGTGGAAGTTTCTATGATGTGATGTATTGTATTAAGAATTACGGTATCGTTCCGCAAGAAGTAATGCCGGGTATCATGTATGGCGATACTCTACCGGTGCACAATGAACTGGACGCAGTTGCCGAAGGATACATTAATGCAATAGCCAAAGGCAAGTTAAGCAAATTGACTCCGGTTTGGAAAAACGGTCTGACAGCTATTTATGATACATATTTGGGAGAATGTCCTGAGAAGTTCACTTACAAAGGAAAAGAATATACGCCGAAAAGTTTCGCCGAATCACTTGGTCTGAACTGCGATGACTATGTATCACTGACTTCTTATACTCATCATCCGTTCTATACTCAATTTGCCGTAGAAGTTCAGGATAATTGGCGTAACGGTCTGTCATACAACCTGCCAATCGATGAACTGATGGCTGTAATGGACAATGCCGTAAAGAAAGGATATACTTTTGCATGGGGTAGTGATGTCAGTGAACAAGGGTTCAGCCGCAACGGTACCGCCGTTATGCCGGATATCATCAAAGGAGCTGAACTTTCCGGTTCGGACATGGCCCGTTGGACAGGTATGACTCCTGCCGACAAACGCAGAGAATTGAGTAGCAAACCATCACCGGAAATGGAAATTACTCAAGAAATGCGTCAGGCTGCTTTTGATAACTGGGAAACAACAGATGACCACGGAATGCAAATCTATGGAATCGCCAAAGATCAGACAGGGAAAGAATATTTCATGGTAAAGAATTCTTGGGGAAAAGCCGGCAAATATAACGGTATCTGGTATGCCTCCAAAGCCTTTGTTGCTTATAAGACTATGAATATTCTAGTACACAAGGATGCGCTTCCTAAGGAAATTGCCAAGAAACTGGGTATCAAATAAGTCTGCCAGAAAATAGTATTAAAAAACATAACTGACTAATATATAGAACGGTATCCCTACACAAATGTGCAGGAATACCGTTCTTTTATTTCATAATTACTTCTCTCTATATTCCTGTGGAGTCATCCCTACATGCTTCCGAAAATATTTATTGAAGAAAGACAAATTGCTAAAGCCTAACGAGAATGCTATTTCTTTCACCGGTAAACGGGTAGATTTTAATTGTGCCTTAGCATTCATTATTATCATACCTGTAATAATCACCAACGGACTATGCCCACTTGCCTTTCGAATTGTACTGGAGAAATGTGCCGGTGTCACTCCGCATTTATCGGCATAGAAAGCAACTTCATGCTCTTTTGTGTAATTCGCCATTAATATTTGAACAAATTGCCGATATAATTCATGTTCACGTTTGAGAGGTTCATTCACTACTGTTTGTTGTCGACTATACAACTCTTTCACTCCTTGAAAAAAGATAGTAAGAATAGAACGAAGGATTTCTTTATTTTCCAATGTATTAGGCAAAGAATAAGCCCTGATTAATAAGCTATAAGCATTACGATACAAAGTTGCAATTTCTTCCGGTAAAGGAACAACCGGAGTATTCAGTATGTTTGGCAATAAGCCCAACAACGAATCGACATAATTCACTGAAGCGACAAACTCAGAAGAAAATCCGGCAAAGCAAACACGGGTATCCGAAGATACTTCATGTATTTGGATAAATGAATTAGGAAGAAGAGTGATAAAGTCATTTCGACGAATGACTACCTCCAACAAATTTATGGTGGCACGAACAGTTCCCTCCGTACAAAGTATAAAAAGCCCGGCTTTTATCTGACAGGGAAATCGACTATACATATTTAATATATCACCAGTAATACTATCGTCCGCTATAAAATCAATAGGAAGATCAAATTTAGGAAGATTACCATCTATTATCATAACCAAAAAAAATTAAGTTGCCCAAAGATAGTTTTTCTTTTGAGACCTTTGTTATAGCACATTAAGAATAGAACAACATATCTAACAAATAGAACATCTATTTAATATTTCATTAGATTATACGAATTAAAATAGCAAATATAGAACATTGAATCCCAAATATGGAGCTTGATAGCGAATAAACATTAAACGACCTTTGCAGAGTTTTAATTAATATTCTAATAAAAACTAAAAGAGAATGAAAACTTCTAAGAAACTATTTTATGTCGCCTGTATGGCTTTACTCTTGGTTTCCTGCGAAAAAACCTACAACGACAAACTCTTTTGGCCGGGAGAAATCAGCCAGGAATATGGTTCGTATATCAAGCCATACACTTTAGACCTAACCTACAGCGGAGAGAAATTGGCTGGAAAAACAGTCAACTTTAAAACGGAAGACAGTGAAACAGGAACACTGACATTAAACAATGTAATTCCGGGAGAAAACACAACTCCAATCAATGATGTGCAATTGAATGAAAGTGGAGAAAAAGATGCATATACATTCAATGGGACGAGCGTTACGGAAACTGGGGCTGAAGTTAAATATAGCGGTAGAATCACACCGAAAGCTATGCAATTGTCGCTTGAGGTGACGATGGCTCATTACGGTTCTGTTGCGAATACATACGTATTCCCCGCCTACTCACACACAACAACCGAAGAAGTAACAGTACGCAATAGTGGAGCTAGTTATGTAAACATAACAGTAAAAGAAGAAAGCGAGTCGATAAAACCGATCATCCTACAAATAAAACAGATGGCAACCAATGTTTTAGACGTACTTTTCCCTTATATATTGAAAGATTTAACGTTAGAGAGAAATGGGCTTGTTACTGCCAATTATACTACCAGTTCCATAAACTTTGATGAAATTATAGAGATTGCTAATGCAAATAAAACAGACGCAGAGTTTAAAAGCCTGCTTCGACAACGTACCTATGTTCCTTCCCCTATAGGATTAGCTTATTGGAATCAAACAGATGATAATTCATTTGTATTACAATTAAACATACCCGCCATCATCTCCCTTATCACTCAAAATAATGGACAAGAAATAGATAATCAACTCATCATCGGTATTGGCGAAGCACTTATCAAATCTGATCCAGTACGATTGAAGCTAGCATTAAGCGCTCTCAATACTGTTCTGAACAATCAAATACTGACGTATATTTTAAAGGTAGACGATGCCACTTTCACTATGCTAATGTCATGGCTAAAGAATGGTATTCCAATGGAAATCAGCCAAACAACAAAGGATCATACCTATATCTATTTCAATAAAGAAAGTCTTACACCGTTCGTCAATATCATTTCGTCATTATTGAAAATGGATTTAAAAGAAGTTACCACATTATTAGACAAAATGGAAATAGGAGTCGATCTCACTATTCAACAATAATTAATCTTAACAATCAAAAAGAAAGAACAATGAAAAAGATATCTATTTTAATGACAAGCTTCCTTGTCATAACGCTCAGTTTACTGACATCTTGTGATAATGATCATTACGGACCGGCTCCGGTAGATGTGACAGCTAATTATTCAAACAAGCTGTCAAATCCCAATCCAAACTTAATTCTTACCTATAATGGAGAAACAATGATTGGAAAATCTGTAGACTTTAGTACTGTAACCGGAGAAACAGCTATTGTTACTCTTTATGATATTTTACCGGGAGAGAAAGAATTAAAAATGGTATCCATCCCCCTTTCTGGAGATGAGGAAGGATATTCTTTTTCCGGAAATGGAATGGGAGAGAACACTTTAACCTCCTTTAGATACGAAGGGCGTGTCACAAAAGGGCAGTTAACATTAAATATATCCAATCTTCAAATGGGTAATGCTGAGTTATGGGCAAACACCTACAAACTACCTACAGTTATTAACGGTATCAAAAGGATTGTAGTGGGGGATATATGGGGAGATGAATATACATGGCAAGAAGTTGATGGACAAGTTTTAAATGCATCATGCTATTTTTATGCAGACATAGAAGCTTCAGAAAGCGGAGCCACAACTCAGACATGGGGTAATGCAATTCAAAACATTTTAAGCTATATCTTACCACAAGTTTTACAAGATATAACTTTAAGAGCAGATGGAAATATAACAGCCTCCTATTCTAATGAACCACTATCAGGACTAGATATGGAAACTATTTTTGGCTTTCTCTCAGTTCCACTGACACAAGATATGATCACTCCTCATATTGCTAATCGCAAATACATTCCATCTCCTAAAGGGTTTGCCAACTGGCATCAGAAAAATGACAAGTTTATATTAAAATTAAACTTAGCCAATATAATTTCTCAAATAGCTAGCGACAAGCATATAGATGCAAATATAATTAATGCAATCATTGATGCTATCTCTCAAATGGATCCGATGAAATTGAAAGAGCTACTAACTACCCTTAATCAAAGTCTAAACAACGACACACTTGGATTTCTGATCAATATCAATGATACCTCTTTCAAAGCACTTTTTAATTGGTTAACTACAGGAATTCCAATGCTTGTTACCTCAAAAGAGGGGCACACTCATATTTATTTAGATAAAGAAGAATTTACTCCTATAGCTAAATTACTTCCAGACTTGAGTCCATTAGTAATTAGTATGCTTCCAGAGGATATGCAAGCATTAGGAAGCATAATCTCTGCGTTTTTAGATGGAATTTCGAAAGCTTTCCTTTCGCCCCAAAAAATCGAATTTGGTTTAGAGCTTGTACAAAGCAATAAAAAATAAGAAAAATGAAAAAACTACATATCCTAACTTTATTAATTAGTCTTATTGGATTGGGGAATAGTTTTGCCCAAACCCTTAAAGGACATATATACGATGCAAAGACCAATGAACCATTGGTAGGAGCAGCCGTCACTTATAAGCTTCACGGCAATCAGGGAGTAGTATCCAACATCAACGGAGAATATGAAATCAAACTTCCAGAAGGAGGAGTTGACCTTGTTTTCAGTTATGTAGGTTATGAAGATGTGCTAATGCCTATTGTGATCAATAAACGTGAAATTGTCACCAAAGACGTCTATATGAAAGAAAGCACCAAGCTACTGGAAGAAGTAGTGGTCAGTGCAGGACGTTTTGAGCAGAAGTTGAGCGATGTTACCGTCTCTATGGATGTAGTCAAATCAGGAGATATTGCCCGCCAAGCACCGACAGATATCTCCTCTACCCTTCGTACACTTCCCGGAGTAGATATTGTAGATAAACAGCCTTCCATGCGTGGTGGTAGCGGATGGACCTACGGAGTAGGTGCACGTAGCCAAATTCTGGTAGACGGAATGAGTACACTCAACCCTAAAACCGGAGAAATAAATTGGAACACCGTACCTCTAGAAAATGTAGAACAAGTGGAAGTGATAAAAGGAGCTTCTTCGGTACTATATGGTTCGTCAGCACTGAATGGTATTATCAATATCCGTACCGCCCGGCCGGGACTAACGCCGAAAACCAGGTTCAGTGCTTACGTCGGTGTATATGGTGATGCAGAAAATGATGAATATCAATGGAGCGACAAGAGCTTTTGGAAAGAAGATAAATACGCAGTGAAACCTATCTTGCGTGGAAGCCTTCTTAGTGGTGTACGCAATCCTATTTACGAAGGATTCGACCTTTCCCACTCCCGCCGTATCGGTAATTTCGACGTTAGCGGAGGTATTAATCTCTTCACCGACGAAGGATATCGCGAACAAGGATACAACAAACGTTTCCGGATGGGTGGGAGCCTGACCTATCATCAGCCGGATATGGGTATGAAACTATTGAACTATGGATTCAATGTTGACTTCCTGTCCAACCAATATGGAGATTTCTTTATCTGGCGTTCACCGACAGAAGTATACAAGCCATCTCCTTTCACCAACATGGGACGTGAAGAAAATAACTTCCATATCGACCCGTTCATCAACTATGTGAATCCGGAGAACGGTACATCACATAAGATTAAAGGCCGCTTCTATTATAGTGCCGACAACATTATACGACCTACCAACGGAGCCTCCATTACCGATATTCTAGGGAATATGGGAACCGATGCCCAAACAATACAAAATATAGCAGGAGGTGATTACAGTTCACTTTATCCGGCATTAGTTGGCATTGGTTCAGGACTTATCAATGGAAACCTGGAAGATGCAATGAATGGAATATTCACTTCATTAGGAAATATATTCCCGAATGCAACAACTGCCGACTATTGCGACTTAATCTCATGGACTATGGATCACGGGCTGCCCGCTGATTTAGACAAACTGATACAAGATGGCAAATTGCCCAGTGATCTCGTTCCTTGGCTATCTAATGTTATTAATCCGTCACGCATTAATCCGAAAACACAGACGGACAAGAATTTCGACTATTACCTCGACTACCAATTTAATAAAAAATGGAACAGTGGTGCACAAGTCACTACGGGGGTTACATTCGAACATATCCGCTATGATTCTGCCGTAATGGATGAGATATATAAAAGTGACAATATCGCTGCTTTCCTGCAATATGACCAACGTTTTTGGGACCGTCTGAGCGTATCGGCCGGTGTACGTGCCGAATACTACCGCGTAAACAACCATCACCGAGAGGCGGAAACAAAAATATTCGGAACAAAGGTCCCCTTCCGTCCTGTTTTCCGTGCCGGATTAAATTACCAATTGGCTGATTACAGTTTTATCCGTGCCAGCTTCGGACAGGGATACCGCAACCCGTCTATCAATGAAAAATACCTGCGTAAAGATATCGGTGGAGTCGGTATCTATCCTAATCTGGACATCAAACCGGAAAAGGGATTTAATGCGGAATTAGGATTCAAACAGGGATATAAAGTCGGCAATCTGCAAGGATTTGTAGACCTTGCAGGATTCTATACGCAATATAAAGATATGGTTGAATTCCAGTTCGGTTTATTCAACAATGCCAACTATACGATGATCAACAGTATTGGCGATGCCATTCAGATGTTATCAGACGGTAAAGGCTTTGGAATCGGTGCCCAATTTCATAATGTATCGAAAGCACAAATCTACGGTATTGAAATCTCTACAAACGGTGTGTACAACTTCAATAAAAATACAAAACTATTCTATAACTTAGGATATGTATATACCGAACCTCGTGATGCTGATTATCAGGAACGCAATGCCGTAGAAGGACTTTATACCGACCCGTTACAGATGAAGGAGAAATCAAATACGGGAAAATATCTGAAATACCGTCCTAAACATAGCTTTAAAGCTACGGTAGATTTCCAGTGGAAGCGTATCAACGTAGGTGCCAACATTGCATGGAAGAGTAAAATTCTCGCAGTAGACTATTTGATGATGGACGAACGTGATAAACAGCAGAAAGATCTGATGGACTATGTACGCGGTATTCTCTTCGGCTATTCAAAAGGCGAGACACTGGCTACTTACTGGAAAAAGCACAATACGGATTATGCTACCGTCGACCTGCGTTTTGGAGTAAAAGCAACCAAAGAAGTAGCGTTCCAATTTATGGTAAATAACCTATTGAACAAAGAATACAGCTATCGTCCTATGGCGGTTGCCGCTCCACGCACTTTCGTACTGAAAATGGATGTCACTTTCTAAATGACTATTAAGATTTATAATTGATTACGAAACGGCTGCATAATGCAGTCGTTTCCTTTTTTTGCCCTATCCGGTCACATTTAATTTATATATTAAGTATCTTTGCACCCGAAAACAGAGAAATACAACCGATAAAATGAAAAGACATATTGTACTTATTGCAATCCTATTTTACGCAGCCTTTGCACAGGCACAAGAAGTTTTTGTAAATGCTGATTTCGTCAGCAGCTATATCTGGCGTGGTATTGACAGCGGCAATGCAAGTGTGCAACCCTCACTCGGCCTCAACTGGAAAGGATTGACCGTCTATGCTTGGGGCTCCACCGAGTTCCGGGAAAAGAATAATGAAATAGACCTTTCACTAGAATATGAGTACAAAAACCTGACTCTTTACTTCAATAACTACTTTACCCAAACAGAGGATGAGCCTTTCAAATATTTCAATTACAGTTCACACTCCACCGGACATACTTTTGAAATAGGAGTCGGATATATGTTTAGCGAGAAATTTCCACTATCTATAAGCTGGTACACCACATTTGCAGGAAATGACTACCGGGAAAACGGGAAACGCGCTTGGTCCAGTTACTGTGAATTGAGTTATCCTTTCAATGTGAAGGACGTAAATCTAAGTATTGAAGCAGGCTTTACACCTTGGGAAAGTTTTTATTCCAATAAATTCAATGTAGTCAACGTTGGGTTATCAGCAACAAAAGAACTCAAAATTACATCCAATTTTTCTTTACCCATATTCGGAAAATTAATAGCTAACCCTTACGAGGAACAGGTCTATTTTGTATTCGGAATTACTCTTTAGTTTATTCATTCCTCTAATACAACTAGAACCTAACTTAACGACCGTAAGTGGGAATATGAGATCCCAATCCTAGAAACATAAAAAGTCGCCACTTATTAACGTGACGACCTTTCTATTCATTTCACTAGGAGTTATTTATTCGGATGAGAAAAATTAATTTGTTCACTCCATTGAGGTGTTCCACCAAGAGTTACATGGTTCTGGTTAGGACTACTATCCTTCAACTCATTACCCGTTCCTTCATCACATTTCCAATAACCTATCAACCCATCAGAATCTCCGGCAACTTGACGTGACATATTGTCTTTTATCACATTCTCTGAAAGACATTTCTTCCACATACGAATCTGTGCGAATTCTACTTGTTGTTCATATCCAAAACTTCCTATAGCAAAAGAAAGGCTTTTAAAAGTCCAGTCAATAGAATTTGCTAACGAATTATCCTTTACACCATCTTTATATACTGTAACTGTTGTACCATCATAGGTATAAGCAATATGATACCATGTATCAGGCCACCAGAATCCAGTAGTATCAAAATGACCAGCTGAATTTTGGAATTGTAAAATAGGAATCTGTACATTAGCTCCATCAGCATAATAGCGAAGAGTTAAATCAGAGAATGTGAGCGGTTGGGAATCAGGAACAAAAATTCGTGCCCTGAAATTTTTATTTCCCAAACCTTCCCAATCTCCTGTAGGTTTCCCTGTTATATTATCTACCTTCACCCAATATTCAAAAGTCCATTGTTCCATAGGAATGGCAGTACTAAACGTCTTAACAGTTCTATTTCCTTTTTTTATTATTACAGCTTTTTGCCTATGAGGTGAGGTTAGCAAATAAAGAAGATGATTCGCGTTCCCCTTCATTTCGACCGGTCCGTCCACAGAAGTAATTCGTATAGGAATAGCATATGCCTCACCATTTGAAGAACTATACGGCTTTATAATAAGATTAACAACCGGAGCTGAAACATTACCAGCAGAGATAGTGACTGTCTTTTCAAAATTTCGATATTCTTCCGGAAGCACTAAATAGTTTGCTTCATTTTTGTTATTATACTCCTCAAGCAACTGAGGATCAATATCCAGTGTGACAGTGACATCATGATCCATAGCACGAACTAAACGAACTGTCAGCGTTTTCACAACTTCTTCATCATCTACCAACTGCGTTATGATCTGTTGATCGAATTTATTAGAAGGTGCGGCCTCCTGAATGTATAATCCATTATCAATGGCCTTCATTTCCGCATCATCACAACCAAAGACTGATGCTAGAATAATTACCAATGCCACATATTTAGAAAATCTAATCATCTTCATAGTTTTCATTTTTAGTTATATTCATAGTATTAATGTTGGGCAGGATTCATCACCTGAATCACTTCACGCATAAAGAAATAGTCATTCACCGGACGGCACAAATTAAAACGATACGCTCCTACACCACCGATACGTGCATCTACTCCCGGACGATAATACATAGACATCCCCTTCAAAGAATATGTCGTCACACCGTCTCGAGTTGTAAACTGCGGTCCTCCGTCCGATTTATGTCTTTCGAAGTCTTCACACCAAACAGTTTTACGAAGAATTGTAGCTTCATCTTCTATTGATCCAAATTTAGCCAACAGTTTATTGAAACGAGTATCCAAATCAGTATCACCCGGGCTATAATATGCTTGAATCACATAGTAATCCAATAGTCCACCAGATTCTGTGTTCAAAGTCTGAGGTTCTCCATCCACCATAAGAATACGGCCAGTTCCCGATTTCGGTCCAAAATTTTTCGATAACTCATCAAGAAGAATGTGCATGCGTTCCGGATGACTGGAAATATTGCCTGGATAGCCCCAATTCGGTTCATAGTCAATATCAAAACCATCATAATCATATTTATTGACAGAATCCGCTATAACCTGTGCATATTTACGGATAGCAGCCTCAATACCCTCTGGGGAGCCATCACCATAGTGATTATTGTACGTTGGATGATTTCCGGTTGCATACCATCCCCAGTAAGCTGCCATAGCCTCTTCATAAGAATTATATTGCACACCGTCTACTATATGGTCATTCTCCACAGAAGCAGGCGTCATACTTCTACCAATATCCATGATATGCTGGCAATACAATATCCGAGTTCCTTTCTTTTCCCTAACCTCCTTAAGATCACTTTTCTGCGCTTCTGTCAAATTGAAAGCACCGCCCCACAAAGATACTAAATCCATGGAATCGGGAATACCTCTCAATTGGTTATTCATATTGTCACCTGTACCCGACCAATCACTATACCACCCAAAACAAATAGGATGATCTGTCTTTTTATATTCCCGTAAGGCTCGATAGTAATCCTCACTATTAATATTCACCGGTTCAGTAAATTTATTCTCCATTTCAGTCCAGTCACTACATTGTACAAATACTAGTACAGCGACAGACGCAAATATGAAATATATTAATCTTCTCATACTATAATCTTAAAATTAACCATTAATAATCTCTAATTTTTCAAAGCCCACCACAAATCGGTACCATTAGAGTCTCTCCCATCACTAAGCATAGTCACAGCAGCCTCCACATTTTCTTTATTCGTATTATACTCTGTGTCAGCAAAACGAAGACGGCGTTGCCCGCGAGCCGGTTTACAATCCGGATTTGCAGAATGTGTTGCCGGAAATATTTTCGGGAATCCCGTACGACGGAAATCCGACCAGCCATTTAAAGGATCCGGATAGAGAGCTATCCACTTTTGAGTAAGCACTCTCTCCAACATTTCCTCCGGAGTGGCACTTTTGTCCCATTTAATAGTGATAGTAGACAGATTACTATAATTGTCGGCAGAGTGATTGGGATCAACGTAATTTCCCGGTTTCGATTTATCATCATCCAAATACGCATCTACTCCGGTTACTTTAAATTCCTCAAAAGACAACCGAATTCCCTGTTCATAGAAAGTCTCTGCATCACCCTGCATATCCCAGCCTTTCAGCTCGCCTTCTGCACGTAAGAAAGCTGCTTCTGCAGCATACATCACCGGTTGCGGCAATGTTTTATCAGTCGTTATCATCAGGTTACTATAGTTCTGATAATCAGAAGGATTTGGAGCTACCGAAGATCCCGAACGGACTCCTACATAATCTTCAGAAAAGCCAGCCGCTTGCTTAGTAAAATAAGCGGAACGCCGTGGGTCCTTATACCCATTCATATATGAGGTAATACAAGCATTAGCTCTCACCTCGCCCCATCCGCTCACAATAGCATAGCCATTTTCATTGATACCACTGCTAGTTGTGTCATATGAACTATCGGAAACAGACTCCAACACACCACCACGTACAGCTTCTTCAGCTTTAGCCTGAGCATAATCTGCTACTCCGGACACCCGGATAGCCATTCTAAGTTTTAATGTATTGGCAAATTTCATCCATTTTTCGCAATTTCCGCCATAAAATTGATCTACTGCTGCCAAATCCTGATTAATCCCCAATTCCGCTGCAGATTTCAATATAGCAATTACATTATCCAAATCATCGAACATGGCACGCCAGGCAGTCGGTTCATCGTCATAAGCAGCCCTTATATCACCCGATTTCACTTTAGAGTAAGGGATAGGACCTTGCAGGGAGGCCATCATCTGCATTGCATAAATACGTGTCAACTGAGCCATAGCGTAGATAACACCCTTTTTCTCCGTAGCTTCCTCAATCCGGAAGAAGTTAGGATAAATGCGTGCATATATTTTAGCCCAGGTAGCAGCGTTATGATCCTCCATCGCATTATAATAAGCAAAAAGATTTTCCCCTTTTGACCAAGTACTAGGTGCGGTGATTTGTCCGCTAAAACAAGCCCACATACAATTTATATGCTGACAGTCATTTTGCATAGGTGCTGCATATACATTAAACATTCCCGACAGCAATGTATTAGCCGGCACTTTAGAAGGCTGGTACGGATTGGTGTTGAAATCCTCAAAATTAGTAGTACATCCTGCCATCAAGCATATAACAGCACTTGCTCCAATATATTTTATTATCTTGTTCATACCTATTTACTATTTAAAACTGAAATTTGACATTAAATCCAAAGTTTCTCGTACTTGGGAGCATATATGCATCAAATCCCTGATAGAAATTAGACGCAGCCGAAGTAGTCAGTTCCGGGTCGAAAGGTGCTTTGCAATAAATCATCCACAGATTCTTTCCTACAAGTCCGACAGTCATACCTAATTTATTGGCAAACCATTTCTTCGGCAATGTATAACTCAGGCTTAATTCACCCAAACGCACGTTTGTAGCACTATATGTGTAATAAACGGAAGCTGTTTGAATTGTCTGGAAGTAATTGCGTACATCTATTTTGGCTTGATTAATCGGTACGCCACCCGCATCACGAACATCCGCACTAATTTTAGACACACCGGCAGCATTCAATACTGATTGCGTTTCACTTAGTACAATACCTCCAAAACGTCCGGTAAATGTCATACCCAGATTTATACCTTTATATCCGAATCCCAAATTCCATCCCATATTCATCTTTGGCAAGATAGACCCCAAATGCGTTTCCTTATTTTCAAGGGCAAGACCTACTCCTTCCTCATTAAGGATATATCCATTGAGATCGCGTTTCAGCACTTTCTGACCATATACATCTCCCATTGAACCACCTACACGCAAAAGCAGACGGGCATCTAATTGTCCATAATGTAAAACATCCAACTCCGGCATTACGATCGGCTCTCCGGTAGCATAATTATAAGCGCCATCAGCTAATTGTTTTATTTCATTACGATTCCAAGTCAACGTATAATTAGTGTTGAAAGAGAAATCTCCCCACTTCTTATCATATCCTAAAGACATTTCAATACCTTCATTCATAATATTTCCACTTTGGATAGGAATAGATGAATATCCGGAAGAAGCAGACAAAGTTGCATGGAAAGTCTGATTGTAAGTATTGGAACGATAGTAAGTTAAGTTGAAACTGATATCATTCAGAAATCTGGCGTCTACCCCCACTTCCCATGATTTTGTGCGTTCTGGTTTCAATTTAGTATTCGGGTAAACAGAAGTCGTGTTCCAATTATGCGATGCTTCATCGTATGGATAAGTGACAGTAGTCATAAAACGATCGTAAGAATTACCTACCTCAGTATATGAACCACGAACTTTCAAAAAACTTAACCATTCCGGTGTATCAAACATACTTGTAAGAATAGCCGAAAGCCCTACCGACGGATAGAAGAATGATTTATAATCAGAGAAAGCCAATCTTGAATCCCAGTCATTACGTCCGGTTACCGTCAAATAAAGCATTGACTTCCAACCTAGTTCTGCATTCGCAAAGATAGCTCTAGTCTGATCATGCCAACCCTCTTGCTTTGGTTTCCATGCTTTATCAAAATCCAAATTATGAACAGCAAAGAAGTTATAAATCTTCAAGCCGCCTTCATATCCGATCGATTCATAACGACTGTCATTCAAAGATACACCCAAGTTTACATTCACAGACCAATCGTTAAAGTTCTTATTTACTGTAGCAATGGCATCTGCATAGGTAGTCTTTGACTGAGCCCAAGTATCATGATATGTTCCTCTGTCTCCTGCAGACAGACTACCGGTAGAAGCATACGCCTTGTATGTCTTACGATTTTCATAATTGTCAATTTTCACACGACCTGTGACATCCAACCAATCAAATATTTGATATTTCAGAGAAGCATTCACCATATAACGTGTTTTCTTATTCTCACGTATCTGACGGTTTTGTACCCAATATGGATTTGCCAGTCCACTGGAAATTTCTCCGTAAGGCCAATACTGTTCCATTATACCTAAACCCTCATTGTAACGCTCAAACATACGCACATCCTCAAAATTTTCCGAACGGGGGAATCGATAAAGTCCAGGCAGTGGATTATAATAGTATCCTTGAGATACCATATTTTTATCGTTCTGAAGAATATAGCTTGCACCGGCATCCAATGTCATTTTATCTTTCAAGAAACTGGTCGTGTTGCGTACAGTGAAATTATAACGGTTATATCCACTGTTCGGCAGGATATTCGTTGTATTGGTAGTGGAAGCCGACAAATAACTCTGGTTCTTTTGATTACCGGTAGACAAAGCTACAGAGTTTATCACGTTACTACCTGTACGGAAGAAATCGCGCGGATCATAATCGCTATTCACAATCGGTCCCCAGCTATCCACATTTCCTGCCACATTTCCGTACTTACTCTGCATTTCTGGCATCATCGCCACTTTCGAGAAAGTTGTATTGTTAGATACTGTCACAGACGTCTTGTCAACAGATCCTTTTTTAGTAGTAATCAGCACTACACCCGCAGCGGCAGCATTACCATACAATGCAGCAGCGGAAGGTCCTGTCAGCATAGAGATAGACTCTATATCTTCCGGATTAATATCAGCCGCCCCATCCGTACCCGGTTGGTCAGCAAAAACGCTTTGTGAATTGCCACCATTCATCATATTATACATGGGCACACCATCAATCACATAAAGCGCCAAGTTGGAAGAAGTGATAGACTTTACACCACGCATAACAACACGGGATGCGCCACCGGTTGAATTGGAAGAATTAATGGTAACACCGGCAACCTTTCCATTCAATGAAGAAATGAAGTTAGCGTCTTTCACAGTAGTCAATTCATCCCCTTTCACCTGTTGTACATTATATGACAAAGCCTTTTCCGCACGTTTTATACCTAATGCAGTCACAACGACTTCATCCAAGACTTCAGCGTCCTGTTTTAACACAACCTGATAAAAATCTTTATTTGAAACGGCAATCATTTGAGTTGCATACCCTATATAAGATATTTTCAACTTAGATTTATCGGAAGCTTTTATCATAAAGTTTCCATTCATATCAGTTATAGTTCCCGTAGAACTACCTTCCACCGAGATATTCACACCAATCAGTGGTTCTCCATTTTCATCAACTACCTTGCCTCTTATATTCTTCACTACAGAAGGCGCTACCGACTTTTGTTCGGTAACTATAACATAATTATCACGGATTTGATAAGTGAAACCTGTTCCTTTTAAGATTGTATCAAGCGCAGTAGTTATAAGCGCATTTTTCAAGTTCAGATTGGTAAGCTTTTTGCTTTTCAATTGAGAATCACTATAATTGATAGACATTTTAGTCTGTCTTTCCACAGATTTTAAAGCCTCAATTACAGTCATATTTTTCTGTTGGATAGTTATTTTACTATCTTTTTGCCCAAAAGCAGAGGTCTGCATCATTAATAATACTAAAAAAGTAAGAAAAACCTGTTTTTGGAGCACTCGTCCTGCTATTTCTTTATACATTTGTAGCATTTTCCTGGTATTAGTAAATTGGTTATTAATTCTATTTTGATTGGATTGCGTTAGTAACACGCTAATTTTAAGGAATTTTTCGATTTCATATCCGGAAGGAATGGCAGTTCCCTCCGGATATTTTTTTTTCATGGTGTGTTAAGTTAATAATTAGACATAGGGGTTCTTTTTCAATTAGTTATATAGCATTTATTGTCTTTAATCACATAGTGGATATCTCCAACTACTTGTGAAATAATTAACATAATTTCTTCCAACGTCACATTCTTCGGGAAACGGAAACTATAAGTATTATTATTCAAACTATGGAAACTATATACAAAAGTATATGGATACTTATGTTCTAGTCTCGTGAATATATCTTCCAAATGTGCATCACTAAATACAAGTTCTCCATGTTGCCAAGCTATCACATCATCAACTTGTGATTGTTGCAAACGACTTTTTTTGGTCAGCTTGTTATAAGATAACTGCTGGTTAGGTTTCAATATAACACTTGAGATTAAATTATCATACTCCACTTTTACACTGCCCGAAACTAAAGTAGTGTACACTTCGTCATTCTCCGAATAAGTATTTACATTAAACTCAGTTCCCAAAGCCGTAACCTGAAAATCAGATCCTTTCACAATAAAGGGATGTTCCTTATCCGGCATTACCTTAAAATAGCCCTCACCTATCAGATATACACTTCTGGTTTTACCATTAAAACTTTCCGGATAAAACAAAGTACTTTTTGAATTCAACATAACGGAAGTACCATCCGGTAATGTCAGTTCATGTATTTCTGCAGTTGGTATATGGCATTCTATCAAATCACTGGAAAAATCGTCTTTTTCCAATAATAAATAGATAGAAACCGACGATACAGCCAGCAACAACACCGACGCTACCTGCCAAATACGTAATATATATTTCTTTTGCGAAGAGACAGGACGCATACCTATATTTTGTTGCATACGGCGTATAGACTGCTGCATTCCCTGAGGAACTCGCTGCTGTCCGGCTTCTTCCCAAAGAGAAGTGAGCGCTTCCATTTTTTCTTCCTTATGTTCTTCATCAGCCAACCAATGCCGGAATTGCTTTTGGACGGAAACCGGATAGTCGTTCTGACTAAAAAGTTCTATCACTTGTCGAATATAATTCTTCATCATTATTTCATTATTATTTCTGCCTTATACTTTAAAGACAACTAAAATCATTATACTACTTAAGAGAGAAGAAAAAAAAACTAAAAAAAGAAGTATTTTCTTTAGGTCTATTAATGCTAGATAAATTTGGTGCTCTACCGTACGGATAGAAACACCCAATTTTTCCGCAATATCTTTATTGCTCAGTCCTTGAAATCTACTGGCCTCAAATATCATCCTCCGACGCTCAGGCATTTTTGTTAAAGCAAGCCGGAGAATCATAAGCAACTCTTTATAATAGATATCCTTTAGTGCCTGATCATCTTCTATTATTTCACAAAGTATCGCATTTTCTATAAAACTTACCTGGTACTCTTGCTCTATACGCTGATGCTTAAACATATTAAGAATAATATTCCGTGTTGTTACAAAGATATACCCATCCAATTTATCATTAGGATGTTGCCACATTTCCGGTTGTTGCCACAGTTTACAAAAAACATCTTGAGCAACGTCTTCTGCATCTTCGTCCGATTTCAGTAACTTTCGAGCAAAGTTCTTCACTTTAGGAAAGTTAACAGTGAAGAAAGATTGAAAGTCCTTCTCCATTTGTCTTTTATCATTTTCCATAATATTACCAAATAATAGCGGGCAAAATAAACATATTAGTTGCACATAAACAATACAAAAACCCTTTTTTATCGAAAAGAACAGTGATATACATATAACTAACAGAACAAAGAAATGCTTAACAATGTACATTTTTCGCTTGGAATTCTTGTCAGAACCAAGTGTTTGAGTAAATTTGCACGCTGATAGTTAACCGGATAGTTTGGATAGCAAGAGATTACTACTTGACTACTGGCTGCTAACTTATAGAAATACTAATACTAAAATTTATAGCATGAGTTTGAAAATTGTTGTATTGGCAAAACAAGTTCCCGACACACGTAACGTTGGGAAAGATGCCATGAAAGCCGACGGAACGATTAACCGCGCGGCACTCCCCGCCATCTTCAACCCCGAAGACCTGAATGCTCTCGAGCAAGCTCTCCGATTGAAAGATGCTCATCCAGGCTCTACCGTAACCGTTCTGACAATGGGACCGGGACGGGCAGCCGACATTATTCGTGAAGGACTTTTCCGTGGTGCAGATAACGGTTACTTGCTGACCGACCGTGCTTTCGCCGGTGCAGATACACTGGCTACTTCTTACGCGCTGGCTACTGCTATCCGCAAAATAGGTAACTGTGACATTATTATTGGTGGTCGTCAGGCTATCGACGGGGATACGGCGCAAGTAGGTCCGCAGGTAGCAGAAAAGTTGGGATTGACCCAAATCACATACGCAGAAGAAATTCTGGAAGTAGGTAAAGACAAGATTACAGTGAAACGCCACATCGACGGTGGTGTTGAAACCGTAGAGGGCCCGTTGCCTATCGTGATTACTGTCAACGGATCGGCAGCTCCTTGCCGTCCGCGCAACGCGAAACTGGTGCAGAAGTACAAACATGCCAAAACTGTTACCGAAAAACAGCAAGGTAACCTTGATTATACTGACCTGTATGACAAACGCGACTACCTGAATCTGGTAGAATGGAGCGTAGCCGACGTAAACGGTGACCTCGCACAATGTGGTCTGTCCGGTTCGCCGACAAAAGTGAAAGCCATTCAGAACATCGTGTTCCAGGCTAAAGAGAGCAAAACCATTAGCGGCAGCGACCGTGACGTGGAAGACCTGATTGTTGAACTGTTAGCTAACCATACTATCGGATAATCATGAATAACTTATTTGTATATTGCGAAATAGAAGAAGGTAACGTAGCAGACGTTAGCCTTGAACTTCTGACCAAAGGTCGTTCGTTAGCCAACCAGTTGAACTGTCAGCTCGAAGCTGTGGTTGCCGGAACAGACCTCAAAGATATTGAAAAACAAATCCTTCCTTACGGAGTAGACAAACTCCACGTTTTCGACGGAGAAGGACTTTATCCTTATACTTCACTCCCCCACACCGCTATCCTGGTGAACCTTTTCAAAGAAGAACAACCGCAAATCTGCCTCATGGGTGCCACCGTTATCGGTCGCGACCTCGGCCCGCGTGTTTCTTCCGCTTTGACCAGCGGACTGACTGCCGACTGTACTTCTCTGGAAATCGGTGACCACGAAGACAAGAAAGAAGGCAAAGTTTATAAAAACCTGTTGTATCAGATCCGTCCGGCATTCGGCGGCAACATCGTTGCAACGATTGTAAACCCGGAACACCGCCCGCAAATGGCAACCGTTCGCGAAGGTGTGATGAAGAAAGAAATCCTCTCTCCGACTTATCAGGGAGAAGTGATCCGCCACGACGTGAAGAAATACGTTGCCGACACGGATTATGTAGTGAAGGTAATCGAACGCCATGTGGAAAAAGCCAAGAACAACCTGAAAGGTTCTCCGATTATCGTAGCCGGCGGTTACGGTGTAGGTTCGAAAGAAAACTTCGACTTGCTGTTCGACCTGGCTAAAGAACTTCATGCTGAAGTAGGTGCCAGCCGTGCCGCTGTGGATGCAGGTTATGCAGAGCACGACCGTCAGATTGGACAGACAGGTGTCACGGTTCGTCCAAAACTTTACATTGCCTGCGGTATCTCCGGACAGATTCAGCATATCGCCGGTATGCAGGAAAGTGGTATCATCATCTCTATCAACAACGACCCAGACGCTCCGATCAACACGATTGCCGATTATGTAATCAACGGAACGATTGAAGAAGTTGTACCGAAGATGATTAAGTATTATAAACAAAATAGTAAGTAAGGAACAATGGCTAATTATTATACAGACATACCGGAACTCAAGTATCACTTGAACAATCCGATGATGAAGCGTATTTGCGAACTGAAAGAACGCAATTACAGAGATAAAGATGAATTCGATTATGCTCCGCTGGACTTCGAAGATGCCGTAGACTCTTACGACAAAGTACTGGAGATCACAGGAGAAATCACAGGAGAAATCATTGCTGCCAACGCAGAAGGCGTTGACGAAGAAGGCCCTCACTGCGCCAACGGACGTGTAGAATATGCTTCGGGTACGAAACAGAACCTCGACGCCATGGTAAAAGCCGGCTTGAACGGTATGACCATGCCCCGTCAGTTCGGCGGACTGAACTTCCCGATTACTCCGTACACCATGTGTGCAGAAATCGTAGCGGCTGCTGATGCCGGTTTCGGCAACATCTGGTCATTGCAGGACTGCATCGAAACATTATACGAATTCGGTAATGCCGACCAACACAGCCGTTTCATCCCCCGCATCTGCCAAGGCGAAACAATGTCTATGGACTTGACGGAACCGGATGCAGGCTCCGACCTTCAGTCGGTCATGCTGAAAGCGACTTACAGCGAAAAAGACGGATGCTGGTTGCTGAACGGTGTAAAACGCTTCATTACTAACGGTGACGCGGATATCCACCTCGTACTGGCACGTTCGGAAGAAGGAACCAGAGACGGTCGCGGTTTGTCTATGTTCATCTATGACAAGCGTCAGGGGGGAGTTAATGTCCGTCGTATCGAAAACAAACTCGGTATCCACGGTTCTCCTACTTGCGAACTGGTATACAAGAATGCAAAAGCCGAACTTTGCGGTGACCGTAAGCTTGGCTTGATTAAATATGTAATGGCGTTGATGAACGGTGCCCGTCTGGGTATTGCCGCACAATCGGTAGGATTGAGCCAGGCTGCTTACAACGAAGGATTGGCTTATGCCAAAGACCGCAAACAGTTCGGAAAGGCAATTATCGAATTCCCGGCTGTTTATGATATGCTTGCCATCATGAAGGGCAAGTTGGATGCAGGACGTGCACTACTGTATCAAACAGCACGCTACGTAGACATCTACAAAGCACTGGATGACATCGCCCGCGAACGTAAACTGACTCCGGAAGAACGTCAGGAACAGAAGAAATATGCCAAACTGGCCGACAGCTTCACTCCGCTTGCCAAAGGTATGAACTCCGAATATGCCAACCAGAATGCTTACGACTGTATACAGATACACGGTGGCTCGGGCTTCATGATGGAATATGCTTGCCAACGCATCTATCGCGACGCACGTATCACCAGTATCTACGAAGGTACAACTCAGTTGCAGACCGTAGCCGCTATCCGTTACGTAACGAATGGCTCTTACATCGCTACTATACGCGAGTTCGAGGCTATCCCCTGCTCACCGGAAATGGAACCGCTGATGTCTCGTCTGAAAAAAATGGCAGATAAGTTCGAAGCCAGTACCAACGCAGTGAAAGAAGCACAAGATCAGGAACTGCTCGACTTCACAGCCCGCAGATTAATGGAAATGGCTGCCGACATCATCATGTCTCACCTGCTGATTCAGGATGCAAGCAGATCTTCCGAACTGTTCTCTAAATCTGCACACGTATATCTGAACTATGCGGAAGCAGAAGTGGAAAAACATGCTAACTTTATCAGCAACTTCGATAAAGAAGACTTGGCTTTCTATAAGAAGTAACAGAATATTATACAACGCAAGGGCTGGATTTGCCTGCTCGAATATGATAATCTTTACGTATTCGGGCGGACAAATCCGGTCCTTTCTGTTTGATATCCCCTCCCCTTCGTTCGAACCGGCTATGTCTCACCCAATTAAGTTTCTCTATATCTATAAAAATATACCCCACTTATTTCTACTTTTTCTCATTATTATTCCATACATTTGTCTGTCAGGAAATAGGCAATCATTTACAACAATTAAAAGAGAATAATATGGCATTTAGACTCAGGCCTTTACATGAGGACACACTACAATTTGCTGGCTTATCAAACACACAAATTCTGATTTTAGCCCTTGAAGCTTCTCAAAAGTTAGAATGGAATATTGAAGAACTCACTCTTGAAGGTGTCCGTTTTGATGTCCCTATGAGTATAAAATCCCATGGAGAGGAAATCACAGTCTCTATTCAGGAAGGAAGTGACGGAGAAATATCTGTTCGCAGTCAAAGCATTGCCATGCAACTGGTAGACTATGGCAAGAACAGAAAAAACATCCAAAGTTTGCAGAAGGCAATGGAAGAAATAAAATCAACTCTTTCTCCGGAAGAATTAGAGCAAAAAGCCAAAAAACTGGAAGATGATTTTAACCGGCCGTTGACCGAGGAAGAAGAAGCATATCTCAAAGAAATAGAAAAGAAATCATC
>ENA-UEPH01000522-UEPH01000522.1-human-gut-metagenome-genome-assembly--contig:-NODE-522-length-44260-cov-7.222371_pt1 | contig 44260 bp, 36 predicted proteins | sample MGYA00242891_ERZ507898 | MGnify/ENA primary metagenome ERZ507898 (study PRJEB26167, sample SAMN06115411) | human gut metagenome | host: Homo sapiens | place: China:Guizhou | collected 2014-10-15...
TATGGAGTTCCAACTCCAATCAATCAAATGGCTGGAGTATCTGTACCAGAACCAAGAATGATAGTTATTCAACCATGGGATATGAGCATGCTTAAGGAAATTGAAAAAGCTATAAACTTAGCAGAACTTGGAATTAACCCAATGAATGATGGAAAGGTAATTAGACTTACATTCCCAGAGCTTACGGAGGAAAGAAGAAAGAGCTTAGTAAAAGATATAAGAAAAACAGCAGAAGAAGCAAAAGTTGCTGTTAGATCAATCAGAAGAGACGGAATAGATACAGCAAAAACTGCACAAAAAAATGGTGAAATGACAGAAGATGAATTATCAGTTGCAGAAGCTAAAATTCAAAAAATGACAGATGCAAACATTGCTGAAATAGATCAAATATTAGAGAAAAAAGAAAAAGAAATAATGACTGTATAAAACAATAAGGCCATTGGGGCGAAAATCTCAATGGCTTATTACGGCTGAAAGGAAATATTTATGGAACAAAATATAGAAGATATAATTAATATGCAAGCTTTGCCAGAGCATGTTGCCATAATCATGGATGGAAACAGAAGATGGGCAAAGAAAAATAATTTAAGCACTCCACAAGGTCACAAAGAAGGAGCAGAAAATTTAAAAAGAATTGCAAAATTTGCAAATAAAATAGGAATAAAACATTTAACTGTTTATGCGTTTTCAACAGAAAATTGGAAGAGATCACAAGAAGAGGTTGGAGCTATAATGAAACTTTTAAAATTCTATTTGTTAGATTTCTTCAATTGGAGTGATGAAAACATTAAAATAAATGTACTTGGCAGGATTGCAGAATTACCAAAGGATTTGAAAGACCAAATACATAAAATAGAAGAAAAAACTAAGAATAATACAGGTTTAGTATTAAATATATGTTTTAATTATGGTGGTAGAGACGAGATAGTAACTGCTACTAAGAATATCGCTCAAAAAGTACTAGATGGAGAATTAAAAATAGAGGATATAAACGAAAAATTATTCTCAAATTATTTGTATACGGCTAATCAACCAGACCCTGATTTGTTAATTAGAACTAGTGGAGAAGAAAGAATAAGCAATTTCTTGCCATGGCAGATTTCATATTCAGAGTTTGTGTTTACAGATAAATTCTGGCCAGAATATAATGAACAAGAATTTTTAAATTCTATACAAATTTATCAAAAAAGAACAAGAAGATTTGGGGGAAACAAATAAATTTATAAACGAGAGGTCAAAATTATGAAAAGAGTTTTATCAGCAGCAGTATTATTACCATTGGTACTTATAGTGTTTATTTTAGGAAATACATATGTGGTAGACGTATTTATGGGAATAGTAGCTTTAAGATGTATATACGAACTATTCTACGCGTTTGAACAAAAAGGACATCATCCAGTAAGATGGGTTGGATATTTAGCAGCAATCGCAATAATGTTTATTCATGTTATACCAGAACATTATGCAAAATATGCTGTAATATCAATCATTCCAATATCTGTTTTAATCTTGTTCATATTAGTACTTACGAAAAAGACAAAAACAGATGTAATAGACATAGCAATTACTTTCTTTGGAGTATGCTACATTGTATTATTTTTAATGTTTATGTCAATAATTAGAAACATGGAGAATGGAAAATTCCTAATTTGGTATGTTTTTATAGCATCATGGCTTACAGATGTGTTTGCATATTTAACAGGAAAGGCAATCGGAAAACATCATTTTACAGATATAAGTCCAAACAAGACAATAGAGGGCTGTATAGGTGGAACATTAGGTGCAACTCTATGTATCATTTTATATACAGTATTAATAAACAAATTTGCTGGATTTAATATAAACGTTGCAGTAATTTCATTAATAGGAATTGTTCTTAGCATAGTTGGTCAAATAGGAGATTTATCTGCATCAGCTATTAAAAGATATGCTGGAATTAAGGATTATTCAGATTTAATTCCCGGCCATGGGGGAATGGTTGATAGAGTTGATAGTGTAATATTTATTGCTCCATTTACATATTTATTATTTATATTGATGTTTTAGTTGGTTTATGGGTACAACCTTACAAAAACCTAAATAAATTTTTAAGGACAAAAATTTGATAAGTTTTTTAATTAGTGCAATTAAAATAATATTTTTATTAGGCTTTCTAATTGGAATTCATGAAACTGGCCATTTTCTTATTGCAAAGCTCTGCAAAGTTAGGGTAAACGAGTTCGCAATAGGATTTGGACCTGTTATTTGGAAGAAACAAGGAAAAGAGACTAAATATGAACTTAGATTGATTCCACTAGGTGGATTCGTGAACATGGAAGGCGAAGCCGAACAATCTGAAAAAGAAGGTTCGTTTACGAAGGCAAGTATTCCGAGAAGGATTGCTATTGTGGCAGCAGGTGCGTTAGTAAATATTATTTTTGCAATTATAGTATATTTTATATTAGCTATGACTGTTAGAGGAAACATTACTAATGCGGTTGTAGGAAATAGAGTTTTAGATGCAGATGATTTTGGTAATAGGTTGTATTTTGCATCATATAATACAAAAGAATTTATGCTTTCGATTGCAGAAAGTGTAAAGCAACTGTTCACCGGGAAAGTATCGTCGGCAGAACTAGTTGGTCCTGTTGGAATATCTGAGGTAGTCGCAAAAACAAATGGATTTAGGGAGTTTATTTATATACTGGCAGCTATATCAATATCACTTGGTGTAACCAACTTGTTGCCATTTCCACCACTCGATGGAGGCAAAATTGTGCTAATATTACTGGAGACAATTCGCAGAAAGCCATTAAAACAAGAAACAGAAATAAAAATACAGTTGGCTGGTTTTGCAATACTTATGGCAGTGTCGATTGTGGTGACGTATCATGATATAATACGAATATTTTAGTGACTGAAAAATAATTACAATTTTGACTACGTCAAATTTCATTTACAACGCGGTTACATACACAAAGTATGCGCCCTTGCCTTGTAAAATTTATTTTCCTTGTCAAAATTTAATTCTTTTCCAATCAATGATGTGCAATTTAATATAGAAAAATTATAGTTGTTTTCAACAAAAATTAATAAATTGGGGGATTTATTAAAAAATGGATGAAGTTAAAACTTCAAAGACTGTTAAAGAGGTTTTTAAAGACTATAACTCTAACAGTTTTGTTCTTAATGCAGCAAGAGTTATAGGAATTGATTTATATAAAAAGAAAAATTTATTAGAAGTATTTATCGCTTCTAATAAATTAATTGATATTAACGATGTTTTAGAACTAGAAAAGTATATGGAGAGACGTTTTCAGATTCAAACTGCTAAGCTTACAATAAAATATGAGCTTGAGGAAGAAGTCGATGTGTCTGAAAAAATAGCAAAAGAATGGCAAAGTATTGTTAAGTATATTTCGTACAAGCATCCTATTGCGAGAGCCTTTTTAAATAATAGTGAGATTCAAATTGTTAATAACAATATACAGGTTACTCTTTTTCTAAATGGAAAAGAGTTTTTAGAGAGCAATAAATTTAATGAGGTTTTTGCTGGGCTAATTTATAATATATATGGCAAAAAATATACGATGACATATGAAGAAAAGGTTTCTGAAAATACGGTTACTCAATATAAAGAAAGATTAGAGAGACTCGAAAAAGAAGCAATACTTGAAATGACAAAGGATAATGGTACAGCTAGTGCTGAACACAGTGAAAAACAACAACAAGAAACAAAGCCATATGCTAGTAAAAATGCTGGACAAAGCAAATACAACAAAGGTCAATATAGTAAGAGTCAGTACAATAAAGGACAATATGGAGAGAAGAAACAATACAATAAATCTGCCCCAAGTCCTGCACAAGAAGCTCCTATGCCACCAATGCCAGATGCTCCAGAGGCTGTAGCTGTACCTGAAGAAGATACACCATTAATTTATGGTAGAAGTTTGAATTTAAGTGATCCAATCATAAAGATTCAAGATATAGGCGTAGACAGTGGAAACGTAATATTAGAAGGACAAATTTTAAGTGTAGAGCTTGATGCAAAAGATGATGACATAAATCTTGGAATAAAGGTAAGAGAGCTAAAAAGTGGTAAATCACTTGTTATATTTAGTGTTTATGATGGAACTAATACAATCGATTGCAAGGTGTTCTCTGCACCAGAAAAATTGGATAAATTAAAGAAGAGGTTAAAGAGTGCTGCAAGAGTAAGAATTGCTGGTACTGCACAATTTGACCCATATGCAAAACAGCTAGGTGTTTTGGTAAATACTATTGTAGAAATGCCAGAAGAGAAGAAAGCTGCAAGAACTGATAATGCTAAGATTAAAAGAGTTGAACTTCATATGCATACTCAGATGAGTACAATGGATGGAATTACTCCTGCTAAAAACCTTATAAAACGAGCAATGAAATGGGGAATGAAGTCTATTGCGATTACTGATCATGGAAGTGTTCAAGCATTCCCAGATGCACACAAGATGTTGGGAGTAAATAACCCAGACATGAAGGTTCTTTATGGAGTAGAGGCATACTTGGTTCCAGATAAAGTTCCATCTGTTTCAAACCCAAAGGGACAAGATTTACACACTACATATTGTGTATTAGACTTAGAGACAACAGGACTTTCGTTTAGAACAGAAAAGATTACCGAAATTGGTATAATGAAGATGAACGAAAAGGGCGAAGTTATCGATGAGTTTGAATGCTTCGTAAACCCTGAAAAACCAATTCCACAAAGGGTTGTAGAAGTTACAAACATTACAGATGACATGGTAAAAGATGCAGAGACAATAGATAAAGTAATGCCAAAGGTATTAGAATTTGTTGGAGATAGCGTAATTGTTGCACATAATGCAGACTTTGACGTTGGTTTCTTGAAATACAATGCAAAACAATTGGGGCTATCTTTAGACAACACTTACTTAGATACGTTAAGACTTGCAAAAGATTTATTCCCAGACTTTAAAAAGTATAAGTTGGGAATAATTGCAGATAAACTTGGAATTGAAGTATTAGTTGCACACAGAGCATTAGATGATGTTGATACTACTGTAAAAGTATTTAGAGTAATGTTAAACATGCTAGAAGAAAAAGGTGCTAAAACTATAGAAGATATAGATAAACTTGCTGGCGAAAACGTAAATTACAAGAAGTTAAAGAGCTTCCATGCAATAATTCTTGCTACAAACTATGTCGGATTAAGAAACTTATACAAGTTAATCTCAATATCACACTTGGATTACATATATAAAGGCAGACCGATGCTATTAAAATCAATATATAAGCAATATTCAGAAGGTTTGATTTTAGGCAGTGCTTGTGAGGCTGGAGAATTATATCAGGCAATCGAAAATGGAAAAGATGATGAAGAAATAGAAGCAATCGCAAGAGATTATGATTATCTTGAGATTCAACCAACTGGAAATAACATGTTCTTGGTTAGAAATGGCGTCGTACCAGATGTAGAAGCTTTAAGAGACATAAATAGAAAAATAGTTGCCTTAGGAGAGAAGCTAGATAAATTGGTAGTCGCAACCTGCGATGTTCACTTTATGGATCCAGAAGATGAAATATACAGACGTATATTAGAGGCTGGCCAAGGCTATGCGGATTGCGATTTGCAGGCTCCATTATATTTAAGAACAACTGAAGAAATGTTAGAAGAATTCAGTTATTTAGGAGAAGAAAAGGCCTATGAGGTTGTTGTCACAAATACCAATAAAATAGCGGATATGTGTGAGCAAATCAGCCCAATATCGCCAGAAAAATGCCCTCCATACATCAATGATTGTGAGAAAACAATTAAAGATATTGCTTACAACAAGGCACACGAGTTATATGGAGACCCACTTCCACAAATAGTTGAAGAGAGGCTAGATAAAGAGCTAACATCTATAATTAAAAACGGATTCTCCGTTATGTACATAATAGCACAGAAACTAGTTTGGAAATCAAACGCAGATGGATACATCGTTGGTTCCAGAGGTTCTGTTGGTTCATCATTTGTTGCCAACATGACAGGTATTACAGAGGTTAACTCGCTTCCACCACATTACAGATGCCCAAATTGTAAGTATTCAGACTTTACCGATTATGGTGTGAAGAACGGCTTCGACTTACCAGATAAGATGTGCCCTAAGTGTGGGCATAGACTCGCAAAAGATGGGCTAGACATTCCATTCGAAACCTTCTTGGGATTCAATGGAGACAAGGAACCTGATATCGACTTAAACTTCTCTGGTGAATATCAAGCAAAAGCACATAGATATACAGAAGTAATATTCGGAAAAGGCACAACTTTTAAGGCTGGAACAGTTGGTACTGTTGCTGGAAAGACAGCAATGGGTTATGTTAGAAAATATAATGAAGAAAGAGGAATACCGATTAACAATTCGGAGGTAATTAGAGTTGCTTATGGTTGCACAGGAATAAAAAAAACAACAGGTCAGCACCCTGGAGGAATTATAGTTGTTCCAAAGGGAAGGGAAATTTACGAATTTACACCTGTTCAACATCCAGCAGACGACCCAACCTCAGATATTATAACTACTCACTTTGACTACCACTCAATAGATCAGAACCTATTGAAGCTAGATATACTAGGTCATGATGATCCAACAATGATAAGAATGTTATTTGATATTACTGGACAAGACCCAACAAAAGTACCATTAGATGACAAGGAAACAATGTCTATATTTAGTTCTACAAAGGCATTAGGAGTTACTCCAGAACAAATACACAGTGAAGTTGGAAGCTTTGGAGTTCCAGAGTTTGGAACAAAATTCGTAAGAGGAATGCTTGTAGATACAAGGCCAAAGACCTTTGATGAATTAATTAGAATTTCAGGTCTATCACATGGTACAGACGTATGGTTAAACAATGCACAGAGCTTAATCGAAGAAGGAACTATAAAGTTGGAAGATGCTATATGTTGTAGAGATGATATTATGATTTATCTAATTAAGGAAGGATTGCCACCACAAAAAGCCTTCAAAATAATGGAGTTTGTTCGTAAAGGAAAACCATCAAAAGACCCAGAGGGCTGGAAAGGCCATGAAGCAACGATGAGAGAATACAACATACCAGAATGGTACATTGGTTCATGTAAAAAAATAAAATACATGTTCCCAAAAGCCCATGCTGCTGCATATGTTACAAATGCCTTCAGAATTGCATGGTTCAAGGTTCACATTCCAAAAGCATATTATGCTGCATACTTCTCTATAAGAGCAGATGCATTTGATAGTGAGATAATGTGCCACGGGGTAGAGCGTGTAAAGAATAAAATGAAAGAAATAGAACTTGCTGGAAAAGCAGCAACAAAGAAAGACCAAGACACATATGGAGTTTTAGAGATAGTTCTAGAAATGTATGAAAGAGGTTTAAACTTCTTACCAATAGATTTATACGAGTCAGATGCTGTAAAATTTAAAGTAGAAGTTGATGGAATACGTCCACCATTAAACAGTATACCAGGACTCGGAACAGTTGCAGCGCAAGGAATACAAGAAGCAAGACAAGAAGGAGAATTCATGTCTATAGATGATATGAAAATACGTGCAAAAGTCGGCAAATCTACAATAGAAATGCTAGAAAAAGCAGGATGCTTGGAAGGAATGAGCCAAAGCAACCAGATGAGCTTATTTGCATAATTTCGCCCCCAAAAGGGCGTCCCTATTGGGCAAAATTATACTGTATGGAGATTAGGAATGATAGAATTAACTAATATTTTTACATTAAAAAATATAATAATATATTTATTAATAATAAATATAATTGCATTTTTGGCTATGTTTATAGACAAGAAAAAAGCAGAAAAAGATAGATGGAGAATAAAAGAATCTACACTATTAACCTTAGCTTTAATCGGTGGGAGCATAGGGGCAATTGCAGGAATGTATACTTTTCACCATAAAACAAAGAAGCCAAGATTCTTTATTGGAATACCAGTAATAATTGTGTTACAGATAATGCTGATTATTGCGATATCTATAAAATGATATTTATACATACAGTAAATTTGCATGATTTTGGTCTGGCAAAAACATGGTAGACAGCAAGGATATAAGAAAATACATAAATAAAGAGGCTGAATTGGAATCAGTCTCTTTTTATCTTTTTATAATTATAATTCATGCTATTTTGTTATAGCTATTACTGGTACTTCCATTTCATCTGGTGTAAGCCCGCAGTGAGTTGACTTCTTAACTTTTTTCCCTTCTGCTAAAAATGTTTCTAGTCTTATAATACTTCCGGCTGTTGATAATGCTACATAGTTTCCTAGAAAATCGTCTATTTTGGGGTGTTTATCTCCAAAACCTAAGAAGTTTTTGCCTAAAAATTCTTCTGTTGTCATTAACCAGAATTCATCTTTGAAAACTTTGTTAAATCTTTCTTCAAATTCTTTTCTCATATTTTCTTTAACATTAAAAGTTAATGCTCTAGATTCAAGAGAAGCTGGCATTGTTAAACATTCTAAGATTTCTGGATAATCTAGCAATGTATATGCTTTTTCTATATCTTTATGACCGTGGTCCGCAGAGATGATTACTATTGTATCATCTGACATTTTACTGCACATTTCTGCTATTTTATGTTCTGCTTCATGTATAAATTCTTTTGCTTCATCAGAAGAAGCTCCAAATTTATGTAATAATCCATCTGGATTATCTGAATAAGCAAATATAAAGTTTTCAGAAGATGTGTCACAAAGTGTTTCAATAGAATCGATTAGTTCATCTAAATTATTTGCTCTAATGCTTCTTTTAGCTCTTTTATCTGAGTATGTTGGATTTATTTCGAATGCTTTTACATTTGGAGAAGCTTTTTCAATTTGTTCAAATATTGGTGTATATTTTACTACACCATCAAAAACATTTATGCTTGCTCCTTTTATTATATCTTCACCCTTGTAAGACTCCTTGTGAGATAACATATCTATGGCTCTACCATACTCTTTAAAATATTGAGACCATGCAATCCATCCTGTCTCATAAGGTGGTTTGCCAGCATAGTATGTTGTAAGTGCGGCTGTTGTTGTTGATGGATATACTGATGTTACACAGTCAATTTTCTTATTGAAGAAATATCCGTTATTAGATAAATTGTTAAGAATGTGTTCTCCCATTCCATCTAAAACAATAAAAACTACATTCTTATATTTTTTTTCTAGTAGTTTATCTAAGCTTTCTAAAGATTTATGTTTTGTTTCAACATTATAGTATTTTAAAATAGATGTTATAGTATTTAAAATACAATGTTCGTAATTTGGTAATACAATTTCATTACTCATATGTTGATATACCTCCGTTTCTATGTATAAATTATAATATATTTTTCCAATTATTGCAACGAAAAAAGGCAAGCAGAGTAATTTTATTTTAAATTACTCTACTTGCCTTAAAGTTTGACGCGTGCTAGGGAAAAGGGGATTACTCTTCGTGTTCTTCACGTTTGGCGTAACCAAGCACAAAGCCACGAGTGCGATCTGCAATACGTTTGGGCAGCTCAGCGTTCTTCAAATAATTGAAGACGTGGAAGAGTGTTGCGTGAACGTTTTCCTCGAAGCCAACCTTTCGCCAGTTGTACTGGCCAGGAGCCAACTTGAGATCTTCAGCCATCACCTGACGGGGAAATTGACGCTGAACATAGACGTTGTTGTCCATGCAAATCATCAACTGACCATCACTACCTTCCTGATAGGAGAAATAGTGAGTTTTGTTTGCCAAAGTGATATCATCAATCGGCTCAAGTTTTACCATGCGCTTGTGATGGCCACTGAGCTGGAAGTCTGTGACCACATGAGTGTGAGCGTGGACGATAGACTTCTTGTGAGATGTGATACCGCTAGGACCACTGCCGTGTTCCATAAAGGTAACACCTGATGCCTCAGGGTATGCTCCTTTCAGAACATATTCGAGGTCTTTGCAGACCTGGTTATATTCAATCATGAGAGCGGGATAGAATTGTGCGACACTCAGAACGTGCTGTTTGGGAACGATCATAAGATAGCCCTGTTTCAGAGCCCCTAGCTCGCTGGTCACATAGAACCGAGGCGAACTATAAATGATGCAATCTACCTCGCGATCTACTGTTTTGTTGTAGGTCTCAAGAGAAGTGGGCATTCCTTTGAGGGAAGCCAATTCACAGAGGATGCAACGCTCTTGGTTGGCATCATATTTGATACCAGTCTGGTATTCGCCACACTCGAAGCCTCTTTCGTGACAGAATTCAATAAAAGCCTTGTCGTCAGCAAAGCCATTTTCGGGCAAATAAATAATAGGGCAATCGGCAACTGCTGTACCCAAAATCAGTGGTGTTTTATTGTTTTCCCAAACTTCAAAAATTTGGGAAACATCACTGATTGTTTTTACTGCCTCAAATCTGGCAACGAATTTTGCAACAGATGGCGCTTTTGTAACTAACAGAACTTTTTGCCGAGTAATCATAAAAACTCCTTTTCTTAATATAATTGTCAATGTTCGTACAAAGCCGAATTGGCTATGAAATGATTATAAACTGATAATTCATTATTGTCAACATAATTTGCCGAAAAAGACAAGAAAATGTAAGCAATATTGGATTAAATAAAAACATTGTGTATAATTAAATTAATATAACGATAAGATTTTAAAAGCATAAGAAAAAAAGTTCGTCAAAACAATGTTTAGAATATATACATAATAAATTGTACTGCGAAAAATATACGTTTCCATAAATTGATTAACAATAATATGTGTGGATAACTTTGAAATGAAAGCTTAGAAAATAGGTTATCCACAAAGTTATCCACATTATCCACAACTATGTAGATATCTAAAAAATGTAAAAAATGCCATAAAAAAAGTGAACATAATATAAGACATAAAACGACAAATTTTATTATAAATATTGATTTTTAAACATTTTTGTTATAAAATAGAATACATATCTAAAAGAAAGGAAACAAGAAGATATGAGTAAATTTTTTGAAAAAATTAAGAAAATAGCTAGTGAAAATAAAAAAGTTGCAATGTTTGTAGATATGGATGGAACTATTACAGTATATGATGTATATCCAGAATCAGATGTAAATAAAAATATGGCAGACAATTATCAAATGCTAGAGCCAGTTAATTATGTTATAGATATATTAAGAAAAATAAATGAAATTCCAAATGTTGATGTATATATTTTAACTCTATCAAGAGACAGAAGTATTACAGAAGAAAAGAAGATTTGGTTAAATAAGTATGTTAATTTTATAGATGAAGATAAGTGGATTATAGTAACAAAAGAATTAGGTGAGTATAATAAAGAAAATAGAGATACAATAAAAGCTGAGAAAATGAAAGAAAAATTAAACAAATACAATTATGAAATTTTGCTAGACGATGATCACAAAATATTAAAAGAAACTCAAAAAATACTAGGAAATAATGCTTCAGTTTTCCATATTTCAGCAGCTATTATATAGTAAATTATATTTGAAAAGTATGAAAAACATAAGAATGGAGAAGGTATGGACGAGTTAAAAGTTGAAATTGCGTTAGAAATAATACAAAAGAAAATAGTTAGTTTATTAAAAAGTAACAAAGATGTTGATGCTGATACGGCTAAAGAAACTTTAAAAACATTAGTTGAAGAAAGAGAAAAAATATATAATTTAGATGAAGAAACAATTGAAAAGGTTTATAATATATATTTAGACGAAGTAAAGAAAGGAAAATAAAAATGTCAATAAGTACAAACGATTTTAAGTTGGGAATAACCAGAGTATTAACAGATGCGTTTGCCTCTTCAACAGTATCGGAAAATCCAAAAGTAATTTATATTGTTTCAGGACAAGGAGGAGGAAAAACGTCTGTAATAAGACATAAAAAGAATGAATTAAAAGAAGATGGAGTAAGAGCATATGTAATCGATTCTGATAAGATAGCAGAATATCATCCTTATTATGATGAATTGATATTTAGTGAGTTGCCTGATAATGTATACAAAATAACAAGAAGTGAGTTTGTAAGGCCTGCTGAACCATTAATATATGGAGAATTAATGAAGAGCAGAATAACCGTTATAAAAGAAGCTGTTTTTAACAAGGGAGAGTCAGATTATAGGCAAGTAAGAACATTTAGAGAGAATGGATATGGAACAGAAATAAATGCTATTGCTACAGATTTACTAGAAAGTAGATTGTCCTGCTATGAAAGAGAGGCTGCAATGCTTCTTGCGGGTTTGCCACCAAGAGGAAGTACAAGTAGAGCAAAACATCTAGAGCTACATAATTCTTTTGTTGGAGAAATTGGACAAATGCAAAAAATGGGATTGTGCGATGTAATAAATGTTTACGTTAGAGGGGAAAACATAAATAGACCACCAATACTAAAATATTCAACTACAAGTAAAACTAATAAATACCAAAACTTTAAAGAAGCAATAATTACAGAAAGAAAACTACAAAGAGAAGCCTTACTAGCAAATCCTACTGCTTATTTAGTAAGAATTGAAAATGCTAAAAAGATAATTAAATGAGTTATTAAAGAGTGTAAAAGCTTTTAATAAACAACAGGCTATTTGGCTTGTATCAGAAGGAATATTGGACTTGAATTTTGTAAAGAATCCTAAAACAGATATTATGAGTATAAGATTAGGAAGATGTTTACAAAGCAAGTAAAAGGAGAAAAGATGGAAAACCAGATAAAAATTGATTATGAAAATATGCCTAATCAATCTAATAGTATTAGAGGGCAGGCTATAGAAATAAATAATAAATTATTAGCAATTTACAGAAAAATTTCCGAAATGCATATTTGTTGGTATGGGAAGAGATATAATGAATTGGTAACTAAATTTAACGAATTAGCTCCACAATTAAACTTATTTCTAGAAGCAATAGTTGGAGAAGTTCCATATATGTTTGAAGAGATAGCAAACACTGTTTCTGACGTAGATATAAAGCAGAATGTAGCTGTACCACAAAAAGAGAGTATACAAAAAATACAGGCATTACAAGTATATGATGATGTAGGAATGAGATATATATCTAAAGAAGTAGAAGAAATAAACAATGATATTATGAAAATTTTTCAAGAAATAGAAGATATAATGCAAGAAATAGATAGAACAGTTGATCAAATAAAATTGGAGTGTGATGGTTCAGAAGAATTTAGAAGACAATTTGTAAGACTATCTGATGCATTTCAGTATACAATAGGTAATGTTGAGAGTCAATTCTCTAAGCTTATGCAACAAGATAGAGAACTTATGGAAGAGACAGAAAGAAAGAATAATGTGGCTAATAGTTAGAATAATATGATAATTGAATGAACCTAAATTGTTGGATAAATATTTAACAGTTTGGGTTTATTTTATTAGTGCAAGGAATACAACTATTAGTAGAAACTATTGAAAAAATCCCTTTATTGTGGTATAAATATTATTGTATAAATAAAAAAAAGAGAAAGATTGAAAAAATTTAATTCTTTTTCAATTAAGCATATGTTTAGAAGGAAAATAAAATGAAAAATATAAAAGATTATGATTTACAAGATTTAAAAGATGAACTTGTAAGCATAGGAGAAAAAGGTTTTAGGGCAGAGCAAATTTTTAAATGGATTTATCAAGAAAAAGTAAAAAGCTTTGATGAGATGACAAACCTTTCGTTAGAATTAAGAGAAAAACTAAAACAAAATTATACAATTTGTAATTATAATATATTAAAAAAATTAGAATCATCTGATGGCACTAAGAAATATCTATTTGATATATTAGATGGAAATGCAATAGAATCAGTTCTTATGGAATACCACTATGGAAAATCAATTTGTGTATCTTCACAAGTTGGATGCAAAATGGGGTGTAAGTTCTGTGCTTCGACAGGAATTCCTTTTATAAGAAGCTTGACAGCAGGGGAAATAGTTGAGCAAATTTTAGCTGTTGAACAAGATACGGGTAACAAAATCTCTAATGTTGTATTTATGGGAATTGGAGAGCCATTAGATAATTACGATAATGTAATAAAGGCCATAAGAATATTAAACAATCCTAAGGGGTTGAATATTGGAGCAAGACACATAAGTGTATCTACAAGTGGATTAGTGCCAAGAATTTACGATTTGGCAAATGAAAATATACAATGCACATTATCTGTTTCTTTACATGCAAGTAATGATGAAAAGCGTTCTAGTATGATGCCTGTTAATAATGCGTACAACATAGAAGAGCTTATGAAGGCATGCAGAGATTATATAGCAATTACTAATAAGAGAATATCTTTTGAATATGCACTTGCAAAAGATAATAATGATAATTTAGAAGATGCAAAAGAATTAGTAAATTTGCTAAAAGGTATGTTATGCCATGTAAATTTAATACCAATAAATAAAATAGAAAATGGAAAATTTACAAAGAGCTCTAATGAAAATATTATAAAATTCAGAGATTATTTAAATGACCATGGGATAGTTGCAACTATTAGAAGAGAATTAGGCTCAGATATTGATGCAGCTTGTGGACAGTTAAGAAGACAAAATTTAAAAGAGGATAAAGCTAACTAAAGTAGCAAAAGGTAAAACTAATATTAAAAGAAAGCTTATTATAATAAATTGGTTGAAAAAATTGAATATTTTAATATATAGTTAAAATATTTATATATGAATTACTTTTATTATATGACAAAATTCAACTATTTAACCTAAAAATGCCTTGTAAGAAAGGAAAGTGATAAAATGCAAGTTTTTGCTAAATCAGACATAGGAAGAGAAAGAAAAACAAACGAAGATTTCTACTATGTATCTAAACCAGAAGATAAAATAAGACTGTTTATATTAGCAGACGGAATGGGCCGGATATAATGCAGGAGAGGTAGCAAGTAGAATGGCCGTAGAATCTGCAAGAGACTACATACATAAGCATTTTGCAAAAAATAAAGATAGCAAAGAAAAGCTAGAAACACTTTTAAAAGATGCAATTGAATATGCAAATAGTGTGGTATATAAAAAAGCTCAAAGTAAAGAAAACTTAAGAGGAATGGGTACTACATTAGATGTTTGCTTAATATATAATAGTAGAATATACATAGGTCATGTTGGAGATAGCAGAGTATATAGAATACGTAAAGAGTTTATGAGAAGACTTACAAAAGACCATAGCTATGTTCAAACATTGGTAGACGACGGAACTATAACCAAAGAAGAAGCATATAGTCACCCAAAGAAAAATATGCTTACAAAAGCCCTAGGGTGTGTAGAAACTGTAGAGCCAGACGTATATACTAAAACATTTATTAAAGATGATATTATTTTAATGTGTTCAGATGGCCTAACAAATATGATTAGAGAAGAAAACATATATGAAATAATTAAGCAAGACAAAGAAAATGCTATAGAAAATTTAGTTAAACAAGCAAATGATAATGGCGGATTAGACAACATTACTGTTGTTATTATAATGTAATAGGGAGAAAATTTTATGGATATAATAGGAAGAACAATAGCAAATAGATATGAAATTATAAGTAAAACCGGAGTTGGGGGAATGGCAACAGTATATGTTGCAAGAGACAAGGTTTTAAATAGAGATGTTGCTGTTAAAGTACTAAAAGATGAATTTACCACAGATGATGAATTTGTAAAAAGATTTAATTCAGAGGCTCAAGCAGCGGCAAGTCTTACTCATGCTAACATAGTTTCAATATATGATGTTGGAAATGAAGATGGAATTTATTATATAGTAATGGAATTAGTAAGAGGAAAAACTCTAAAGCAAATAATTAATGAGGAAGGAGCACTTCCTTGGAAATGGTCTGTAAATATTGCAGGACAAATTGCATCAGCCTTAGAAATGGCTCACAAAAACAACATTGTTCATAGAGATATAAAACCACACAATATAATAATTACAGAAGATGGAGTTGCAAAAGTAACAGACTTTGGAATAGCAAAGGCAGTATCAAATTCAACAATAACAGCATTTGGAACAACTATTGGTTCTGTACACTATTTCTCACCAGAGCAAGCAAAAGGAGGATATACAGATGCTAAATCTGATATTTACTCTTTAGGTGTTGTAATGTACGAAATGCTTACAGGAAAAGTTCCTTTTGATGCAGATACATCAGTTTCTGTTGCATTAAAACATATGCAAGAGGATCCTGTACCACCAATGGAAATAAATCCAAACATCCCAAAGGCGGTAAATGATATAATTTTAAAAGCTATGCAAAAAGAGCCAATGGCTAGATATCAAACTGCAACAGCCATGCTAAGAGATTTAGCACAAGCCTTAAAAAATCCAGATGGAGAATTTGTTGAGAAAGAAGATTTAGACGATGGCTTAACAAGAAGAATGGATGCTATTACAGATGATATGGCGAAAAATGCTAAGAGTAGCAATAAAAAGAAGAAAAATAAAGTTGCCATATTCTTTGAAAACCATCCAAAGACAAAAGTTTTAGGAATAATAGTACTTTGCTTAATAATATTTGCAGGAAGTATAGCAATAACATCTGCAATATTAAATGCAAATTCAGTAAAAGATGTTCAAATTCCAAACTTAGTTGGAATGACTGAGGCAGACGCAAAGGCAGAACTTGCAAAATACAAACTTGTATACGAAAAATCAGGAGAAGATTATAATTCTGAGGTAGAAGCTGGAAAAGTTTTTGAACAAAATCCTGTATATTCAGACAATTACAAAGTAAAAGAAAAAAGCACAGTATCTGTAAAAATAAGCAAAGGAACAGAGCAGACTACAGTTCCAAAGGTTGCTGGTATGACATATGAAGAAGCAGTTGATGCATTAGAAAAGAATAAATTAAAAGCAGAAAAAATAGAAGAAACAAGTAAAACAATAAAAGAAGGAATAGTAATTAGCCAAGAAACAGATGCAAACACAACAGCAAATGCAGGTGATACAGTAAAAATACATGTAAGCATTGGAACAGGTGTAAACCAAGTAGTAATGCCAAATGTATTAGGAAAAACAGAAGCAGATGCAAAATCAGCATTAGAAGCTAAAAATTTAGTAGTAAACATAGAATATGGAGAAGACACAAATAAGGAAAACGGCGAAGTGCTAAAACAAAGTGTAAAGTCGGGAGAAAACATAGATGAAGGAACAGAAGTAACAATTACAGTAAACAAAATAGCAGTTGTTAATAATGTAACAGTAAAAGTAAACATTAAAGAAATTACAGGCTATAAGGAAACAGTAGAAGGTGGAAATACAACTAATACGACTGATTCTACAGCAAAAAATAAAGAAGCAAATATTTCTATAAGCATAGGTAATAGTGAAGTTTTCTCAACTAAAGATAAATTAGATAATGAAGACTTTAGTACAAAAATTCCATATAGTGGAAAAGCGCAAGTTACAATAGTTATAACGGATGCGAATAATGGAAAATGGACAAGAACACAATATGTAGATTTTTCAAAGGATACTATAATAGAATTTAAAAAATAAAAAGATTGGGGACGGAGCAAAAATGCACGTCTCCGTTTTTGCACATTTTGGGGACGGAGAAGAAATTACATATTTGTATTTAAAAAATTACTAGATTGCAAAATAAGTTCTAGCTTAAAATATAGGAAAAATTTTATTTTAAGCAAAAATTAATATTTTTTCCAATTAGCAAGAATTAAGTAATTACTAGAGAGTAGTCATATAAACTTGACATAATTACAAGAAAAGAGCTATAATATATATAGTAAAAACGTTAAATACGTTTTTTTGCAATATAATTCCTTTCGCAATGCATCCTAATGGGTGTTTTATATAAACGTACGAATTCACAACATTTTGAAACAACAAGAAAGGGAAAATTCACGATGAAAAGTCTGAAAAAAATGTTCGTTATGCTCGTTATAAGTGCCATTCTGTTAGTCGCTTGTGGGCAGAAGGATCCGTTAAATCGGCAAGCTGCGTATTTCAAAATCACGGAAGGAAGTAGTGGAGAGGTCTATGGTGTGCAAGAGAACTATCGGGCAAATACCGAGATTGCTCGCGAGTCGTTCCTCGACCAGGACGAAGATGTGGTCAAAGCATTAAAAGACTACATTGAAACTAGCCTGCCGAAAGAAAAAGTTGGTATCCTTTTATATGAGGAGATGCCTCAGGAAGATGGCTATGAGTTAATAGTATATTATCAGAGTTTGGTGACTCAGGAGTATGGCAGGGAATACGGTGGCGATGTTAACAAGTGCTTTTGCTTCAATCTTTCGGCAAACGAAAATAAAAATGTGGAAATTTTCAAGCTGTTGTCTATGGCGGCGAAGTAATGAGCTAACGTAAATTGGACTTGTGCGAAAGATCAGAACAAAGCCTGTTATTGTGAGAACACTACAGTAAATAGGCAAAGCAAAGAAAGGTCAACTGGGATTCTTTGATTAAGAGTCCTAGTTGACCTTTTTATATATGTAGTTTTAAAGAAAAAATAATAGATGTTGTCAAAAGACTATGTGGGAACAATAAAAAAATTAAGATAAAAACACCTCTGATTAATTAAAACCAGAGAAATTTTTTTGTTAGTGCGAGTGTTTAGAAATTATATATTTAAATTGAATGCTTATACACCATTTTTAAAATTTGCTATATATTATAAAAATTGAAATACGACAAAATTCAACCCAAAGTGTCAAATTCAAAAAATAAGAAAAAACTATTGCACTGGTGTAAAAATAATGATATTATTTTACTGCATAAATAAATTGTTATGTGAGAAAATAAACCAAGGAGGAAAAAATTATGTTAAAAAACAGAAAAGGTATAACCCTAGTTGCGTTAGTCGTAACAATAGTAGTTTTGTTAATTCTTGCAGGAGTAAGCATCAACCTGGTACTAGGCAATAACGGAATAATAGCAAAAGCAAAAGATGCAGAAACAAAATCTGCAGAAGCAAGCCAAAACGATTTAAAGGGAATGAATGGTTTGGTAAGTGAAATGGAAGGTGCATTAGCTGGAAACGGAAGTACTGGAAGTGGAAATAACTTTATGACAAAGAATACAGAAGTAACATATCCAGATGGCACAGTGTGGATACCAGAAGGATTTAAAGTTGCAGATGATTCAGCATCAACAGTACAAGGCGGAGTAGTAATAGAAGATAAAGATGGAAATCAATTTGTATGGGTGCCAGTTGCAACAATGGCAGATTATAAGAGAACATTGTATGCTGCAGAGGGTTCGTCTAGTGGCTATTCAGAAGCATTACCAGAAGATGAAAAGACAAGTGTAACAACATATAAAGGATTTTATATAGGAAGATATGAAGCAGGGGATAAAGATAGTACAGAGGCTTCAACTCCAGCTTTAAGAACAAGGAGTTCAAGTACAAGTAATAAAATATCAATAAAAGCAGGACAAGCCCCATATAATTATGTAACAAGAACACAAGCTGTTTCTTTAGCAGAAGGATTTAAAACTCAACAAGGCTATAAAGCAAAAACAAAATTAGTAAGTAGTTATGCATGGGATACAACAATAGCATTTATGCAAAAAGTAAATAGTGATTATGGAAGTAGCTCAGAAGAAGGAAATTATACAGATACAAAATTTTCATATACAGATATAACAAAAGCAAGCCAGACTAAGGCAACTAATTCAAGTGTATTAGTTCCGACAGGACAAACCACACCAGTATGTAATATTTACGATATGGGTGGAAATGTTTGGGAGTGGACGACAGAGTCCTATTCGTACCCGAACAATCCGTATACCTCACGAGGAGGCGGTTACTACATTGGTTTCGCGAGTTATCCTGCTGGGTACCGAATGAGCGGTGCAGACGATGCCCGCAATCATGATTTTTTCGGTTTTAGGCTCACTTTATTTATGTAGACCTGAGCGAGAGGTAAATTAGAAATAGGGGAATGCTTTACCCTAAACTGCGAATAAGTTGGCAGTATGGTAATTTATATATTCTAGAGATCATATAAAAATAGCTTAATACATGTAAAAATGTATTAGGCTATTTGCGTTTGTTATTTATATATTTTCTGCTAAATATCTGTGATAACACGTTATATTTTCTTTAATTTTTTAACTTAATGAATTTTTTATTGTTTATATTATATCAAAACAATTTAGAAAATCAATAGCAACACAACATTTTCCATAAAATAATAAGAATGCATCTCTTATAAAAATAAAAAAAGCTTAAATTCATGTAATACGCTTAATATAAATGGAATCCCCCTTTATTAATTATCATTAAGTTAAAAACTTAATAATAATTAAAAAGGAGAGAAAAGTTGTATGAAAACAAAAGAAATTAAAGGTATTACATTAATCACTTTAGCAATTACAATTGTTGTATTAATTATACTGGCTGGAGTAAGTATAAATGCCGTAATGGGCGATGATGGGATAATAAAAAAAGCACACAATTCTGCAAATTTAACAAAAGAAGCAGAAGTAAAAGAAGCAATTAATAGAACTATACTAGAATTTTATTTAACTAATGATTATGAAACATTAGAAGATTTCTTAAAAGCAAAAGTAACAGAAGGAAAAATAGATAGTGTAACAAAAAATGCAGATGGAACATTAACAGTAAAAAAAGGAAATTATTCGGTAACAGTAGAAAATAAAACAAATTCTTCAAATGGAAGTAGTTCTGGTGGTAGTACAGGAGGAGAAACGCAAACACCAGAAATTACAATAGGAGAAGCAAAAGTTGTAGCAAACAGCGATGGAACAGGTTCAGCAATAACTGATGCAGCTAGTATATATTTAGGAAGCACACTTTATATAACATTTTCACACTCAATAATAGGTGGAACAACAGTAGTAGATAAAACCATTCCATATGCAGTAACAAAAAATGGAACATATACTTTTACCGTAACAGGAACCGTGAATGGAAAAAGTTATACAAAAAATGTTAGTGTAACAGTAAACCAATTTAAGACTGCAAAAGATTATGTGGCTGCAAATGTAGAAGTAACATATCCAGACGGAAAAGTATGGATTCCAGAAGGCTTCAAAGTTGCAGAGGATTCAGCCTCAACAGTACAAGGAGGAGTAGTAATAGAAGATAAAGATGGAAACCAATTTGTATGGGTGCCAGTAGCAACAATAGCAGATTATAAGAGAACATGGTATACTGGAGATGCTTCATTTAGTAGCTATTTAGAAGCATTACCGGAAGACGAAAAGACAAGTGTAAAAACATATAAAGGATTTTATATAGGAAGATACGAAGCAGGGGATAAAGAAAATACAGTTGCAAAAACATTAAGAAGTTCAAATGATGTAACAAAAGCGGTTACAATAAAAGCAAATCAAGCTCCATATAATTATGTAACAAGAACACAAGCTGTTTCTTTAGCAGAAGGATTTAAAACCCAACAAGGGTATAAAGCCAAAACAAAATTAGTAAGTAGTTATGCATGGGATACAACAATAGCATTTTTACAAAAAGTAAATAGTGATTATGGAAGTAGCTCAGAAGAAGGAAATTATAAAAATACAACATTTTCATATACAGATATAACAGGAGTAAGTAAGACTAAGGAAACTAGTTCAAAAGTATTAGTTCCAACAGGACAAACCACACCAGTATGTAATATTTATGATATGGGAGGAAATGTTTTGGAGTGGACGACTGAGTCCTCTTCGGGCTCGGACGGTCCTTGCACTGGACGTGGAGGCGATTACAACAGCAATTTCGCGGGTACTCCAGCCGGTTATCGCAATTACCGTTCTGGCACTGCCTACGATTATGTCGGTTTCAGGCTCACTTTATTTTTGTAGACCTCTGGGAGAGTATAAATTTAAGTGTGTACAATCAAAAAATTTTATATTAAACTGCTATCGCTATTAACAAGGAGCGACTGTAAAGGGTGCATAGTGTAGTAGGTGGAAATTATGTTAAAAAGATAGATAGCAAATATTTATTAAATGATAAGCTGTAAAAATAAAAGTAAAAAATAGTCATTAAAAGTACTAAAGTTAAGTACCTAATGACTATTTTTTATGATTTAATTATAGCAAAAGAATTAAAAAAGCAAGCATCTAATTAAAGATTTTATATAACAAAAATTTAGGTCAATCGAGAAATTCATAGATATTTGTCGAACGATTCTACTTGCTTTTTATTCTAAAGCATAATATAATTTTATTAAATTTCAAAAATAAATTATTTCAAAAAGTTTTCATTAAAAAAATTATTTCAAATTTCGCTATAGCGAAAAAAATTAATTCTTAAACAATACCAATAAGTAATATTGCTTTAAAATATTGACCAATAAGTAAAATAATTGTATAATTAGGAGGAAGATAATTGAAAGAAGAAAAAATGTATGTTCCATCTGGCTTAAAGACAGTAGATGGAAAAGATATTATGTGCTACACAGGGGTATTTTATTTAAAGAATAAAGAAAAGATAGATAAAATGCTAAAGAAATGTGAAGAAATTCTAAGAGAAGAAGAGCAAAAGTCAAAAGAATTTAAGGGAAAAAATGAAAACATTATAAGAGAAGAAACAGAAAAATATTATATAAATCAGAAACATGATAAAATGTTTAAAGAAATGTTATCTGACAAAAAGAGTACTGTTGATTTTATAAATAGTTTTTTACATTTAAATTTAGTAGAAGATGATATAGAAAAATATGAAAAAGAATTTAGAACGTCAGAATTTAGTAATGTAGAAGCAGATGTTGTGTATAAAATAAAAAATAAGAATGTATTTATATTAATAGAACACCAATCAAGTGTGGATTATAAAATGTCATATAGAATAATGCGTTACAAATATGCGATAATAGAGTCTGCAATAGATAAAAAAAGATTAAAAGAACAAAGTTATAGAATTCCGATGGTAATACCAATAGTATTGTACACTGGTAAAAGAAAATGGAAAAGGTTATTAATAAATGATATAGAAGAAAAAGTAGAAGGATATGCAGAAAACTGGTTGGGATATACTTTGATAGATGTAAATGAATTTAGTAAAGAACAATTATTAGCAGATAATTTAATAATAACTAAAGCGATGTTAATAGAAAAGTCTAAAAATAAAGAAGAATTATATAAAAATATAGAAGATGTAATAAATATGCAAAAAGAAAGAAGGGCTTTTAATAATTTACAATTGGAAAAATTGATAGCATATGAATTGAGCGGAACAGAAGATAAAAATATAATGCATGAGTTTATAGAAAAAATAAGGGATATAGAAGGGAGTGAAGAGATTATGACAAATGCATCAAGAATAATTAATAGAGAAATAAGAAAGGAAAGAAAAGCTGGACTTGAGCAGGGAATTCAACAAGGATTACGACAGGGAATTGCATTAGTTGCAAAAAAATTAAAAGGCAAAATGGAGATAAAAGACATAAGCCAAATAACAGGATTAAGTGAAACAGAGATAGAGAACTTATAAAAAAGCAAAATAGTCATAAAAGTATTAAAGTTAAATGCTTAATGACTATTTTTATGTTTTTTCTATTAAAAGAACTAAAATTTAATATGCCTATCAGCCTTGATTTTCTCACTAATTTAAAGTATAATTTTTATAGAATTACAACGTTTGAAAGGAGAAACATGAATTCAAGAAAGTTAATGTACATAGCAATTGTTGTAATGTGTGTTATAGCAGTAGTTTTGGCTATTTATTTGCAAAGTGGCAAACAACCAAGTAGCAACCGTAACACAACAAACAACGTAAAAACAGAAGAATCACAAGAAACATTAAAAAAAGAATTTGATCAAATGTTTAATAATGTTGTTGAACTAAATGATTATGATACTAGCAACATAAAAAAATTAGACAGTGGCAAAAACATTGTATACACTGCATACAGTAGTGAAGCAAGAGAGGATAATAAGTATGAATTAGATATAAATATTCCAGTAATCAATATAGATAACAAAGTGGCAGCAGAGTTTAATAGTATTACTCAAGAACTTTTTGCAAATAAGACGGCTGGGGTTATAGATAATGCAAAGGCTTATACAATTTATAGCATTTCGTATACAGGATATGTTAATGGAGATATCTTGTCTGTTATAATTAAGTCAACATTAAAAGAAGGCTCTAATGCACAAAGAACTATTGTTGAAACTTATAATTATAATTTAAAAACTGAAAAGAAAGTAAGCATTTATGATGCTTTGAACAAGAAAAATATTACGCAAGATGCATTAAATTCTAAAGTAAAAACAGTTATAACAAATGCAATAAAAGATGCAAATAAGATACAACTTACAGGATATGAGACTTATAGTAGAGATATAAACAGTGATATTTACAATATAGAAAACATAGAGACATTCTTCTTTGGAGAAGATGGAAGTTTGTATGTGTTATTTCCATATGGAAATAATAAATTTACTTCTGAAATGGATATTGTAAAATTTTAAAAAACTATAGAAAAGAGCAATTTGAATATGGCAAAAAATATATTAATAACCGAAAAGCCTTCTGTTGCAATGGAATTTGCAAAAGTATTAAATATAAATACTTCTAGAAAAGATGGCTATTTGGAAGCAGATAATTGGATAATAACATGGTGTGTTGGTCATTTGGTAACGATGTCATATCCAGAAAAATATGATGAAAAGCTAAAGTTCTGGAGATTGGACACGCTTCCTTTTATTCCAGAAGAGTATAAATACGAAGTTATTCCAAATGTACAGAAGCAATTTAACACAATTCAATCACTACTTACAAGAGAAGATGTATCTACAATCTATGTTGCGACCGACTCTGGACGTGAAGGAGAGTATATATATAGATTGGTCGAGCAGATGATAGGTGTTAAAAATAAAGATAGAAAAAGAGTATGGATAGATTCACAAACAGAAGAGGAGATTAAGAGAGGAATAAGAGAGGCAAAAGAGCTTGATGAATATGATAGCTTAGCAGATAGCGCATATTTAAGAGCAAAAGAGGATTATTTAATAGGAATAAATTTTTCGAGACTTTTAACAATTATATATGGAAGAAGAGCTGCAAAAGAGCTTGACCAAGACAAAATTTCGATTTCGGTTGGTAGAGTTATGACTTGTGTGCTTGGAATGGTTGTTTCTAGAGAAAGAGAGATTAGAAATTTCGTTAAAGTTCCATATTATAAAATAGTAGGAGAATTTGGAAACAAAGAAGAAAATAAATATTTTAAGGCAGAATGGAAAGTTACAGACAATTCTTCAAAAAAAGATTCAGTAAAATTATATAATGATACTGGATTTAAGAAAGAACAAGATGCAAAAGCTTTTATAATGGAATTAAAAGACAAAAAAGCAACGGTTAAAGAAATAAAAAAATCGAAACAAAAAGAAAATGCACCACTATTATTTAACTTAGCAGAAATACAAAATGAATGTACAAAAAGATTTAAAATAAAACCTGACGAGACTCTAGAAATAATACAAAACTTGTATGAAAAAAAGCTTGTTACATACCCCAGAACAGACGCAAGAGTAATATCTACGGCTGTTGCAAAGGTAATTACAAAAAATTTAAATGGAATTGCGAAAGGATTTAAAGATGAAGAAATTCAGCAATATTTGAAGAAAATGTCGCAAGAAAAATATTCAACAGACTTATTAAAAACAAAATACGTAAATGATAGCAAAATAACAGACCACTATGCACTAATTCCAACGGGGCAAGGATTTGAAAACTACGATAAACTACCAGACCTGCAGAAAAATGTGTACAGATTAATAGTAAAAAGATTCTTAGCAATATTCTATCCGCCAGCAGAATACAACAAGGTTTCTGTAACAATAGAAGTAGAAAACGGTCAGAATAAAGAAGAATTTAGTTGCAGTGGAAAGGTGTGTTTAAACCAAGGATATTTGGAAGTACTAAAAGGAAAATCCACAGAAAGTACACAAAATGTGGATAAGTCACAAGAAAATTTCGAAGATGAGATAGATAGTTTAACAATACTTGCAGAATTAAAAAAAGGAAAAGAAGTAGATGTTATAAACTACGAAACAAAAGAAGCACAGACAAATCCGCCAACAAGATACAATTCTGGTTCGATGATTTTAGCAATGGAAAATGCAGGCAAACTTATAGAAGACGAAGAATTAAGAGAACAAATAAAAGGTGCCGGAATTGGAACTAGTGCTACAAGAGCAGAAATAATGAAAAAATTAGAAAGAATTCAATACATACAAATAAATGACAAAACACAGATAATAACACCAACACAAAAAGGTGAAATAATATATGATATAGTAAACAACTCAATGCCAGACATGCTTAATCCAAAGCTTACAGCAAGCTGGGAAAAAGGATTAGATATGGTAGCAAAAAAAGAAATACAATCAGATGAGTTCATGGGAAAACTAGAAAAATACATACATTCAAAATTTAACAGATTAGTCGTAAAATATTAATTCGCCCATTAGGGACGCCCTTTTTTGGGCGAAAAAGGAGGAGAATATGAAAGTTGGTTTAGCTTTAGCAGGAGGAGGCGTTAAAGGTGCCAGTCATATTGGTGTAATTAAGGCCTTACAAGAAAACGGAATAGAAGTAGATTATGTAGGAGGAACCAGCATTGGAAGCATTGTAGCTTCATTGTTTGCCATGGGATACACAACTGAAGAAATGCTTAAATTATTTAAATATTTTTCAAAAACAATAATGAAAGCAGACCCGAAGTATTATTGGACAAATGTTAAAACCACAAAAAATTTTATGGGATATGGAGTATTATCTGGAGAGAACATTGAAATAGCAATAAATGAATGTGCAGAGTTGAAAGGTTTCAAAAAAGTAGATGATATAAAAATGCCAATAGTTATGCCAACAGTTGATATCAAAAACAGCAGGAAATACGTATTTACAAACCATGAATTTGATGAAAACTTTGATGAAGATACATACATAAGAGATATAACAATAGGAAAAGCAGTACGCGCAAGTTGTAGTTATCCTGGAATGTTTGCTCCTACAATATTTAAAGAGCATAAATTTGTAGATGGCGGAATTATAGACAATCTTCCAGCACAAGAAGTTAGAAAACTTGGGGCAGACAAAGTTTTATCAATTCGTTTTAGCTCTAAAAGCGATGTTGACCCTAAAAATGTAATAGAAGTTGCTTTAAAGTCAGTTGATTTATTATTTGAGCAGAGAACAGATTCAGAGGTGCAGAGTAGCGATTTTGCGATGACATTAGATCTATCAGAAGCAAGTGTATTTAACATTAAGAAAATTGACTATTGCTATAATCAAGGATACATTGCTGCAATAGAAAACATGAAAAAAATAAAAGAATGTTTAAATAAATAAAAATAGTAAAAAGTGGAGGATAAAATGGCTAATACAGAAAATAGTAAATTAGAATTATTACCACATCAAAATGAAGCATATCAAGCTGTTATAAAAAAATTTGAGGAAAAGGGAAAAGCAGCAGTAATATTTCCAACCGGCTGTGGAAAATCTTTTGTGGCATTAGAATATATATTGAAGCATCCAGACGAAAGAGTATTATTTTTAGCACCAAGACGTGCGATTGCAAATCAAATGTATGAATATATAGTTCGATATATTGGTGGTGACACAAGGTCCATAGAAGAAATTCAAAAAGAATATGGAACTGGTAATAATCCGAGCGAAAGCTTAAAATTAGCCGCTAGAAGTTACATACCAAATATTGAATGTATGTTATATCAAATGATATCTGCTTATGGAGAAAGACAAAGTGTTGATGAGATACTAAATAGCTTAAAACCTACTATGATTATTGTAGATGAAATGCATCACTTAAAAACTAAATCTATAAGAGCAACAGCTGGGAGTAATGTTGTTGAAGACAACGAGGAGTATGAAGAAGAATTTTCTAATAGAATAGAAAGAGAAAATAAATGGGGAAAAAAGTTTAAAAAATTTTTAGAGGACAACCCACAAGCAAAATTATTAGGACTATCAGCCACGCCAATAAGACATGATGGAGCAAATGTTGTTGAACGAATTTTCAAAGATGCTGTTGCAAGTCAAAAGTCATTGCTAGAAGCAATGGAAGAAGGAATAATATATCCACCAAAGTATGTTGTGCCAGACTTTGTAAGAGAAGACGAATTAGAAACTCTACTTGAAAAAATTGAACAAGCAGAAGGAGCAAGAAAAGAAGAATTAAAAGCAGAGTATGATGAATTAGCTTTAAAATCTGCAAATGCACCTGGTATACCGCAACTTATGGAAGAAAATATAAGTGAAAAAGATGGAAAGTATATTATATTTTGTAAAGATATAAGTGACATGAAAGAAAAAATGGCTAATGCTAAAGAATGGTTTGGAAAAATTGATGAAGAACCAGAAATATATGGTATTAGTTCACAGGATAATACAAGTGCCGAACAGTTACAGAGTTTTAATAACTCAAAATCTAGCCATTTAAAATTGATGTATTGTGTTGGAATGATTGATGAAGGAGTTCATTTGAATAATGTTTCAGGAGTTATTCTAGCTACTAAAACTGAAAGCAGACCAGTATATACGCAAAGAGTAGGAAGATGTATATCAAGTAAAAAAAATGGAAAACAGGCTATAGTTATAGACTTAGTAAATAATAATGAAATTTTAAGCAATAAAGAAGAAGTAGAATATGGATATGAAATAAATGATATAGAAGCTTTACAACAATTAATAGATTGGATAAATAACAAAAATAATGGAAAACTACCAGAATATTCTGCCGAAAAATCACAAAAAGAGAAAACAATGGCAAGGAGAATGGCTAGAATAAATAATAAATATATAAAATATGCTCAAAATCAGGAAATGATAAAACAGCTTGATAAAGAAGAACAGGATAAAATACAAGATATAATAGAATTAGGAAATACAATAGGATTATTCAGTAAAGCCATAAAACTAGATTTTAGTGATGAAGAGCAGAGACAGGAAGATTTGATCAATCAGTTTATAGACGGAATTGCTATAAAAGGAGTAAGAAAAGATTTTGTAAGATTATTGCAAGAAAGACTAAGAGAAGGAACTTTTAAAGAGGTAATGCAATTTTGCGAGAAAAACGGAAGATTACCAAAGCAGGTAGTCGGAACAAAAGCTACACTTACAGAAGAACAAATTTATGAAAACAATCTATATGCCAGATGGCGTAGATGTGATGAGAAACAGTTGGTGGATAAATATTCAGGGGTTCCAATAGAAAAAGTACCTGAGGAATATAAATCGATTGTAGAACAAGTGAGAAGCTATGGATATGGGATAGAAGAAAAATTAACAACTTATCAAAAAGTAATACAATTTTGTGAGAAAAACGGAAGATTACCAAAGCAGGTAGTCGGAACAAAAGCTGCATTAACAGAAGAACAACTTTATGAAAAAAATCTATATGGTAGCTGGTTAAGAAGTGATGAGAAAAAATTAATAGATAAGTATATAGGTACTCCAATAGAAAAAATACCAGAAAAAGATAGAGTGATTGTAGAACAGGCAAGATACTATGGTATAGAGGAAAAATTAACATTTTACCAAGAAGTAATACGATTTTGTGAGAAAAACGGAAGAGTACCAAGAGCTGTTCACGGAACTAAAGCTGCATTAACAGAAGAACAACTTTATGAAAAAAATCTATATTACAGATGGAGAAGAAGTGATGAGAAGCAATTAGTAGATAAATATGCAGGTGTACCAATAGAAGGAGTACCAGAAGAAGATAGAGAAATCGTAGAACAAGTGAGAAGCTATGGATATGGCGTAGAAGAAAAACTAACAGCTTATCAAGAGATAATGCAATTCTGTGAGAAATATGGAAGGTGGCCAAGAATGTTTCAAGGAACAAACTCTACATGTACAGAAGAACAAATTTATGAAAGAAATTTATACAATAGATGGCAAACAAGCGATGAGAAACAGATAGTAGACAAATATGTAGGGATTCCAACAGAAAAAATACCAGAGGAAGACAAAACAATTATAGAACAAGTAAGAAGCTATGGATATGGTATAAAAAGAAAATTAATAGGTTATCAAGCGTTAATGCAATTTTGCAAAAAAAATGGAAGATTACCAAAGCAGATAGCAGGAAAAAAAGCCACACTTACAGAAAAACAAATTTATGAAAGAAATTTATATGCCAAGTGGAAGACAAGTAAAGAGAAGCAATTAGTAGATAAATATGTAGGTATACCCGTAGAAGAAATACCTGAAGAAGATAGAGCAATTGTAGAACAGGTGAGAAGCTATGGCTATCTTGGAAATGCAAAAAAAAGTGCAAATAGCCTCGGCAAAGCTGTAGGAAAGGCTGTAACAGTAACAGAAATACAACAAGCTAACGAATTTCTAAATACAATAACACAAGATAAAGAAAAAAGAGAGGAACAGGAATAGGCAATATGGTAGAAGCAAAAATAATTAATTATAAAAAAGCTCTTGTAGAAGTTGACGCAGTTCTAAGTTGTTTAGACTATAATGAATATAAAAAAATACCGACCAATATTATAAATGCAATTGAAAACAACAAAGATGAAGAATACATGTATGAATATGATGAAGAACTAGAATATGAAGATTGGTCGCTGATGCCAGAAACAAAAGCAATTTTATATAATATTTTTAAACAATATCTAGCAACAGAAGAACAAAGAAAATATTTGCAACAAAAAGAAAGACTGGAAAATTATAAAATAGAGAGCGAGAAAATAAAAAAATATAATTCGGAAAATTTGTTTAAAAAAGAAAAAGGGCAAGAAACAGAAAAAGTTGTACAGGAAGAAAACAATAAGTTAATTGTAAAAAGGGATTTAAGCTTTAAGAAAATTCTGGCAAAATTAAAATCAATATTTAGATTTATAAAAGGACTGTAAAAGGTCCTTTTAATTTTTTCACGATGAGTATATATTGTAATCAAGGTATGCATGAGTATATTACATGAGATAAGACTTTATCATTGATTAGTAAAGATAAATGTGTTAAAATTAACTAGACAAAATAATAGTAAGGTTAGAATAATTGACACCTCAGTAACGAGGGAGAGATGTTATTGCTAAAACCAATTAAAATTTATGGAACATGGGATGAAGGTATTGTAATTGACTATCATATGTTAAAGAGTAAATTTTTAGGCTATGATGAAAATGGAAAAGAAAAGTTTGAAAATGTAAGAACAGAGATAGGCGAATTGCTTTATAGATATAAGTACAAAAAAGATAAAAAATGTCTAAGTGATATCATGAAAATTGTAACAGATATTTTAGATAACTGGAAAATAAAAGAACAGTTTGATGTTGTAATACCAATACCTCCAACAAATAAAAATAGGGTGTATCAACCAGTTTATGAAATTGCAAAACAAGTATCTAATTATTTGAAAAAAGAATGCAAAATTGATGTGCTATATAAGAAAAATAAGTTGCAAGCGAAAGATGGAAAGGATATAAGCAACTCAATTAAACAAATTAGAAAAATAGAGAAACCATCAAATGTGCTAATTATAGATGATTTATATGGCACTGGTGCAACACTAAATGAAGCTTGTAAGGCTTTAAGAAAAGATGATAACGTGAAGAAAATATATTGCATGGTCTTAACAAAAACGAAAGGAGAATAAAAGTGAAAGTTTTTATTGCAGGACCGAGAATTGTTAATGAGTTAGATGAGTGTGTAAAACAGAAATTAGAGAATATATGCACAAAACAATATGAGGTTTTTGTTGGTGAGGCTGACGGCATTGACAGTTGTATTCAAAAGTATATGCGATCAAAAAATTACAAAAATGTAACTATATTCGCTAGTAACGGAATAGCAAGAAATAATTTTGGCGGTTGGAGAGTTGAATGCGTCAATGTAGATCATAATATAACAGGTTTTGAATTTTATATTCAAAAGGATTTAGAGATGGCAAAACAGGCGGACATAGGATTCATGATTTGGAACGGGAAGAGCAGAGGAACTTTTAACAACATTGTAAATTGTATAAAATTAAATAAAGAAGTAATTATATATTACTTAACAAAAAGAAAATTTTATCACATAAAAACAATGGATGATTTATATAAATTTTTAGATGTAAATGTAAAACTAAATTATAAATTAAAAAAACTATTACCAGAAAAAGAGACAACAGAATATATACAAGCTTGCTTATTTTAGTGAAAAGGACTGTAAAAGGTCCTTTTAATTTTCACATTTTTCTTTATGTACACATAATATATATCAAAAAAGAAAGGTACATAGGTGAAAATATATGGCAAGTTTTATAATAGAAGGAGGAAAAAGATTAGAGGGAGAAGTAGTAATTTCTGGTTCGAAAAATGCCTCATTGCCAATAATTGCGGCTAGTATTCTTAGCGGAAAAAAGACAACTCTTTATAATGTTCCAAACATTCATGACACACAAGTTACTTTAAAAATTCTGAAATATTTGGGCTGTAAAGTAAAAAAGACTAACGGTAAAATTGAAATAGATACGAAATACATACAAAAAAATGATATTCCGGATTATCTTATGAGAGAAATGAGGTCAACTGTAATTCTTGCAGGGGCTTTGATTGGAAGATTTAAGGATGCAAGTTTTTCATACCCAGGAGGTTGTGATATTGGAGCCAGACCTATTGATTTACATTTAAAGGCTTTTAAAAAATTAGGAATAAATATTGACGAAGAGTATGGATTTATTAGGTGCAGTTGTGATAAAATAAAAGGGGCAAATATAGACCTAGATTTTCCAAGTGTTGGGGCAACTGAAAATATAATTCTTGCAACTGTTCTAGCAGAAGGAAAAACGACTATAACAAATGCTGCACGTGAACCAGAAATAGTAGATATGATAAAGATGTTAAAAAAGATGGGTGCAAATATTTCTGGTGAAGGAACGAATGTTATAGAAATTAATGGAGTAAAAGAATTAAAATCTGTGAAATACAGAGTTATGCCAGATAGAATAGAAGCTGGAACCTTTTTATGTGCAGGTGCAATAACAAAGGGAAAAGTAAAGATTTTAAATGTTATACCAGAGCAGATTGTTCCAATAATATCAAAATTAGAGGAAGCTGGCTGTAAGTTAACGGTTGAGAGAAATGCGGTTTTAATAGAAAATTCAAAAAGATTGAAAGCTGTTGAAATAAAAACCATGCCTTATCCCGGATTTCCAACAGATATGCAATCGATATTTGGAGCAATATTAGCTGTTGCGAAAGGCACTTCGATTATAACTGAAACAATATTTGAAAATAGATTTAAATATTTGACAGAATTAAAGCGAATGGGTGCTAAAAACCAACAAGAGGGCAATGTTGCAATAATAACAGGAGTAAAAAGATTAGCAGGAACAAGTATAAACAGTACAGATTTAAGAGGTGGAGCATCTTTGGTATTGGCTGGATTGCAGGCAAAAGGTATAACAAGGGTAAACAATATAGAATATATTTTAAGAGGATATGAAAATTTTGATAAAAAATTGAATAAATTAGGAGCGAATATACAAATAGAAGAAGGTGAATAAATGAAAACAAAACAGAAAAAGGACGAAAGTAAACTATATGATTTTGACTATGAGTCTAAAGAAGAAAAAAAATTGAAGGCGAAGCGTAAAAAGGCAGTGAAAAAATCTGCCTCTAAAGAAGCAAAAAAAGAAGCAAATGGAAAACATGGACAAGTTCCAGAAAAGAAAAGATATGAAGACGAAATAATAATTGGAGTTACAAGATATCCAGAGAAAAAACAAACAAATAATCAAAAAAGCACAAAAAAATTTAATAAAAAGCCTCAAAAAAGAAGGAAGAATGAAGAAAACAGAGAAAAATATAATGTGGGGCAAATTAACAAAAAAAGTAAAATACAAGACGACAAATATTATATACAGCAAGATGAAGAGTATAATCATAAAAACAATAAAAAAATAAAAAAGCAAATAGATGAAAATGACCCACAGAGAATTATAAAAAGAAAAAGAAGAAATAAAGTAATAAAAATAATATTGCTAACAATATTGATTATATCTGCAATTATTGCATTGCTTTTGTCTCCTGTTTTCAACATTCAAACAATAGAAGTAGTAGGAAACAAGCAAATATCAAAAGAAGAAATTAAAAGTTTATCTGGCATTGAGATATATGAAAATTTGTTTAAAGTAATAAATAAAAAGGTTGAAAATAACATTAAAGCAAATGCATACATAAATACAGTAAAAGTAAGCAAGAAAATTCCAGATACAATACATATTGAAGTAGAAGAAAGAGAAGCAAGTTATATGCTGGAGTATGGTAATGGCTTTGTATATGTTAACAATCAAGGTTATATGCTAGAGATATCAAGCATAAAAAAGGAGCTTCCAATACTTATTGGAATATCAACTTCAAAGGAAGATTATAAAGCTGGAAATAGACTTAATGAAGAAGACTTAATAAAACTCGGAACTGTAATAAAAATTATGAATTCCGCACAGACGAATGGAATTGCAAGTTTAATTACAAAAATAGATATAAGCAATGAAAATAATTATACTTTATTTTTAGAAACAGAGAGAAAAACAGCATATTTAGGAGATTGTAGCAACCTAGAAACCAGAATGCTTTTCTTAGTTGGAATACTTGAAAAAGAAAAAGAAAATCCAGGCGAAATCTTTATAAATATGAACTTGAATACGGATGATGCATACTTTAGAGAGAGCGTTTAAAAGGAGAGATTTAGATTGAATAAAAAACAAATAGCAATTACTTTGGGAATAGTATGTTTAATACTTACGATGTTTGTAGTAATTCAAATAAGGACAACAAATAATGCAAACAAAGTTGTATCACAAACATTTACTAGTAACGATTTAAGAAATCAAGTTTTAAAGTGGAAAGAAAGATATGACACAACATATGCAGGGCTTCAATCATCAGAAAAAAAGCTAGAAGATGTTAGACAACAAGCAAGTGAAAACACAGATGGTTCAGATGAGAAAGAAGCAGAATTAAAGAAAAATAATATATTAATTGGATTAACAGATGTTACAGGAGAAGGTGTTATTGTAACACTAAAAGACAATAATACTGTTACAGCAGATAGCAACATATTAGATCCAAGCATGGTAATTGTGCATATGCCAGACATTTTAGGCGTAATAAACGAGCTTAAAAATGCTGGCGCAGAAGCAATATCTATAAATGACCAAAGAGTAGTTTCTACAACATCATTAACATGCGAAGGAAATATAATTAATATAAATGGCGAAAAAATTAGTTCTCCATTCGTCATAAAAGCAATAGGGAGTTCAATATACATGAACTCTGCTTTAACAAGGGCTGGAGGAACTATAGAATATTTAAATAGATATATACAAGCATCAGTAAAAACATCAAATAATATTACAATAGGCAAATATACGGGTGTGCTTAACCCTAAATATATAAAATATACAGAGTAGAGAGGTGACAGAACTTGAAAATAAAATTTGACAAAGCCAATATAACAATGTCAATAAGCATATTACTCGTATGTGTTATTCTTGTATCTATATCGTTTATACAGTTTAAAACAGTTGAACAAGTAAATGAAACAGATATAGAAAATATGAGAGATGAAGAATTAAGAGAGCAAATTTCTTCATGGAAGAGTAAATGGGAAGAAGCAAATGAAAAATTAGAAGATACAAATACAAAAATAAGTGAATATCAAACTAAAATAGAAAGCAATGAAGAAGCGTCTGAATTATTAGATGAAGAATTGAAAAAATCACAATTATTACTTGGAACAACAGATGTTACAGGTGAAGGAGTGGTAGTTACATTAACAGATACAGAAGAAAGTAGTATTACGGCAGATGACTTAATAACATTGGTAAATGAATTAAGATTTGCAGGAGCAGAGGCTATTTCTATAAATGGCGTAAGAATTATGCCAATGACAGATATTGTAGACATAGACTCATATATCATAATAAAACCATCTCAGAGAATTGTTTCGCCTTATGTTGTGAAAGCAATCGGGAACCAAACATATTTGGTTAGTACATTATGTCTAAAAAATAGTGGATATGTAGACAAATATAACAATAGTGGAAAATCTGTAAAATTAGAGAAACAAAGAAATATAAAAATTACAAAATATACAGGAAATATGGATATTAAATATATGAAGGAGGTTACAAGTAAATGATATTAATAGCAATAATTATAGGATGTTTAATAGGAGCTTTAATAGGAATGTATGCACCTATGGTATCGTACACATATTCGGGATATTTAGCTATTGCTATAATAGCAGCATTAGATTCTGTTTTTGGAGGGATTGTTGCAACTCTAAAAAAGAACTTTAACCTTACAATCTTCATAACTGGATTTTTTGGTAATGCAATTCTCGCAATTCTACTTACGATATTAGGGCAAAAATTAAATGTAGACATATATTTAGCTGCAATTATAGTGTTTGTTGGAAGAATGTTTACAAATTTAGCTATAATTCGTAGATATTATATTGATATAGTTATGAAAAAAATAGAAGATAAAAAGAGCAAAAAAGACAATTTAAAGGAAGAAAAAACAGAATAAAAAATAATAATATTTTTATTACAAAAATATTACAAAAATATAACAAAACTATTGACTTTTTTTTCAAAATATAATAAAGTTAGAAGCAATAAAAAAGCAGTAAATTGGAGGAGTTAATTTTGGCAATCGGAGATATAATAGTAGGTATAGATATAGGATCCTCAAAAATTAGCTTAGTTGTAGGAGAAGTGAACAATTTTAATCAGGTAGAGCTTGTCTATACAGTGGAACATAAGTGTAAAGGGATTAAAAAAACAAAAATAATAGATGAAGACGAAATAGCAAATGCAATAGTAAAGTCAATTCAGGATGCTGAAAGAGAAGCAGAAATAAAAATAAATTCGGCATATTTAACAATAGCTGGAAAGTATGTAACAATAGTACAAAATAGCATTACAAAAAATATAAAAGACAAATTTTCTGGAGTTTCTGTAAAAGATGTATCATCAGCATTATTGCAGGTTAAAGACATAGATGTACCTGATGGAAAGAGCATAATTGACATAGTAACAGATAAATTTATATTAGATGATGGAAGAGCGGTTGAAGATCCAGTTGGAAACCTAGTTTCTTCATTCACAGTAAATGCTCAGGTTATATTGGGGGATAGAGAATACATAAAACAACTATCTAATATATGCAAAAAAGCCGATATAGACATAGATGGAATTATTCCAATAACATTAGCAGAACGTAATTTAATATTAGACACAAACGAGCTAAATGATAATGTTATGATAATTGACATTGGCGCCGGAAATACAGAAATAGGTATATTCGAAGGTTCTGCATTTGAATACACAAATACAATACCATTAGGGGGAGATAACATCACAAAAGATGTTCAAATGGTATTGAATATTTCTGAGGAAGAGGCAGAAAAGCTAAAAAGACAGTATGGATTGGCAATGAAATCATATATAGATAATGATAACGAAATAGTACTAAATACTGTAGAAGATGCCAAAAATAAAGTGATTAAAAGCTCTGAATTGATAGAAATAATTGAAGCAAGAATAGAAGAAATATTTACATTAATAAACAAAGACATAACAAATCAAGGTATAAAACCACGAATTAATAATGTTGTTTTAACAGGACAAGGAATAACAAATATAAGCAAGAGTGATGTGGCTGGTAAAGTAATATTAAATATCCCTGTAAAATTTGCAACAGGAAGATTAATAAGCACAGTAAGACCAGAATACAGAACAGCATTTGCCTTAGTTAGATACATAGCAGCAAGACCATTTGCAAAGAGTGTATCGAGTAGTATAGATTCTAATTCAAACGAAAGCTTTTTCACAAAGATTATGGATAGAATAAAAGAATTTTTTTATTCGTAAGATAAAAATGGTACAAAAGACGCGGAATATAGATAAATAACAATAAAAATAGTAGGGAGGAAAAACTTTATGATGATGGATAGTAGTGTTGACGAGAACACAATGGCAGACGGAACAGCAACCATAAAAGTAATTGGTGTTGGAGGAGCTGGAACAAACGCAGTAAACAGAATGGTGGACTCTGGAATAAGAGGAGTAGAATTTATAGCTGTTAACACAGATAGACAAGCTTTACTTCTATCAAAAGCTTCATCAAAGATTCAAATTGGAGAAAAAATTACAAGAGGACTAGGTGCAGGAGCAAACCCTGACATTGGTGCTCAAGCTGCTGAAGAGAGCAAAGCTGAAATAACAGAAGCCTTAAGAGGAGCAGACATGGTGTTTGTTACAGCCGGAATGGGTGGAGGAACAGGAACAGGTGCTGCCCCAATAGTTGCTTCATGCGCAAAAGAAATGGGAATATTAACAATAGGTGTTGTTACAAAACCATTTACATTTGAAGGAAAGAAAAGATTGACTCAAGCTGAGAGAGGAATTGAAAGCTTAAAAGGCAAAGTAGATACTTTAGTAGTAATTCCAAACGACAAATTATTACAAGTAATAGATAGAAAAACATCAATAGTAGAAGCTTTCAAAATGGCTGATGATGTATTAAGACAAGGTGTACAAGGTATATCTGATTTAATTGCTATACCAGGACTTGTAAACTTAGACTTTGCAGACGTAAAGACAATAATGCTTAATACAGGTATGGCACACATGGGAATTGGTAGAGCATCTGGAGAAAATAGAGCAGAAGATGCTGCAAAACAAGCTATCCAAAGTCCATTGCTAGAAACATCTATAGAAGGTGCAAGAGGAGTTATCATCAATATTACAGGTGGAAGCAATTTAGGATTACACGAAGTAAACACAGCAGCTGAATTAATTCAAAGAAGCGTAGATCCAGAGGCCAATATCATCTTTGGTGCTGTTATAGACGAAAGCCTAGATGAAGATATAGTAATAACTGTTATTGCAACAGGATTTGAAAAAGAAGATGAAAAAGTTCCTTCAATTGGAGAAATAACAAGCAAGAGCTGGTCACCAAAGACTTCAACAATATCATCAGATACATCAAGCTCAAGCGGAGACCTTGATATCCCTACATTCTTAAGAAAAAATAAAGGGAAATAAACAAAATATTTTTACTTTTTTGAATATACATGATGAATAGAATATAATTAGAAAAGAAATAATCTAAATTTGTAGATTATTTCTTTTTTTCGTGCACAAGATATGACAAACTTTTGAACCAAAAGAATATATAATATAAATGCGTTGAAAAATAACTACAATTTTGCCTTAAGTCAAATCTCATTCAAAATGCAGTTACATACACAAAACATGCACCCTTGCTTTTTGAACATCATTTTCTTTGTCAAAATTTAATTCTTTTCCAACGGAGTAATGCTGAATAAAGATAATGCGTTTAAATATAAGAGGGTGAGAAAGTGACAATATATCTTGATATTATTTTTATAGAAAATATTTTAATGAATTATATTATTCTTTTTGCTACACTCGTTATATTAAAAGCAAAAAATAAGTGGCAACAGATACGATTGTTAGTGTCTGGAGTAATTGGAAGTGTGTATGCAATCATTGTGTATTTAGACATACTTCCGATATATTCTGGAATAATTGCAAAGGCCATATTATCAATAGTAATGGTATATGTAGCATTTAATCCCCAAAACATAAAACAACTATTCAAACAATTATTAATATTCTATTTAATATCATTTATATTTGGGGGCTGTACATTTGCATTAATATATTTCATTAAACCAGAAAACGTTCAAATGCGAAACGGAGTGTTTGTAGGAATGTATCCAATTAAGGTTGCTATAATTGGTGGAGTAATAGGTTTTATAATTACTCAAATAGCATTTAAAATAAATAAAAATAAGCTTAATACGAAAAATACAATTTTTGACATACAAATATATTATGAGGATAAAACAATCAATATAAAAGCTTTACTGGATTCTGGTAATATGTTAAAAGACCCAGTAAGCGAAATACCGGTAATAATTATAGAAAAGGAAATTATGTATAAAATAATACCAAAAAATATTTTGGATTATATAGAAAAAATAATGAAAGGAGATGAGGCTGAAGAAAATTATGACATTCAAAACTACATATCAAAAATACGAATGGTGCCATTTATGTCCATAGGAAAAGAAAATGGAATGTTAGTTGGAATTAGACTTGATAAAATAAAAATTCAAACAGAAGATATAGATGTAGAAAGAAAAGATGTAATAGCTGGAATATACGATAAAAAAATAACAAAGGACAATAAATATAATGCACTTATTGGATTGAATTTGCTAGAAACAGAAAAAGAATTATATCAATCCAAATGTTAGGAAAGGAAAGTGATTACATTGAATTTACTACAAATATTGAAAAATAATGCGAATATATTGTATGCGAAGTACATAAAGAAAGATGATATTGAAACATTACCGATATTCTACATAGGAGGAAGTCAGACTTTGCCTCCTCCACTATCACCAACAGAAGAGGAAGATGCAATAAAAAAATTGGCTAATGGTAACCTAGAGACTAGGCAGCTGTTGGTAGAAAGAAATTTGCGCTTAGTAGTGTATATTGCTAAAAAATTTGAGAATACTGGGACGCGGAATAGAAGATTTAATTTCAATTGGAACAATTGGATTAATGAAGGCAATAAACACGTATGACACGAGTAAAAATATCAAACTTGCAACATATGCGTCAAGATGCATAGAAAATGAAATACTTATGTATTTGAGAAGAACGAATAAATTAAAAGGAGAAATTTCTATAGACGAACCACTTAATCAAGATGGAGATGGCAATGAATTATTGTTGTCAGATATACTTGGAACAGATTATGATTCTATATCTAGAGGACTGGAAGATGAAGTGGATAAAAAGCTTTTGAAAGGTGCGATTGCAAAATTAAATTCGCGTGAGAAAAACATAATGGAATTAAGATTCGGCTTTATAACAGGAAACGAAAAAACACAAAAAGAAGTTGCAGACATGTTGGGAATATCACAGAGTTACATATCTAGACTTGAAAAGAAAATAATAAGCAAAATGAGAAAAGAAATACTTAGTAAAACAGGTTAAAGTATAGAAAACCTCTTTTAGGAAATAATATAAACAAAATATTTCCAAAAGGAGGTTATTTGTTTGATTAACAAGGTAGAAATCTGTGGAGTAAACACATCAAAATTACCGGTGCTATCAAATGAAGAAAAAAATAGATTATTAAATGAAATAAAGAAAGGAAATAAAGAAGCTAGAGAAGAGTTTATAAACGGGAATTTAAAATTAGTGTTGAGCGTTATTAAGAGGTTTTATGGAAGAGGAGAAAATTTAGATGATTTGTTTCAAATTGGATGTATAGGATTAATAAAGGCAATGGATAATTTTGATCTGGACCTAAATGTACAATTTAGTACTTACGCTGTACCAATGATTGCTGGAGAAATAAGAAGATATTTAAGAGATAATAATATGGTAAGAGTAAGTAGATCGGTAAGAGACTTGGCTTACAAGGTACTTGCAGTGAGAGAAAAAGCGTTAAGGGAAAACAAGAAGGAACCTACGATAGATGAAATTGCAAAAGAATTGGGAGTAGAAAAAGAAGAAATTGCATTTTGCTTGGATGCAATACAAGATCCGGTTTCGCTGCAAGAACCAGTGTATGGAGATGATACTGAAAATATATATGTAGAAGACCAAATAAAAGACAAGAAAAATAGTGATGAAAATTGGGCAGATGATATAACTTTATTAGAAGTAATGAAAAAATTAAAAGAAAAGGAGAGAAATATCATAAACAAAAGGTTCTTTGAAGGACGAACACAGATGGAAGTTGCAGAAGAAATTGGAATTTCACAGGCACAAGTATCACGATTAGAAAAGAATGCTATTGAACATATAAAGAAATTATATAATTAACACTTTGGTAATCTTCCTAGAAAAGAATCATATAATAATTCTAGGAGGAAATTTTTATGACTGGAAAAGGACTGGATTTTAAGCATAAAGAGGTTGTTAATATTAATAATGGAAAAAGGCTGGGATATGTGCAAGATGTATGTGCCGACTTAAACACTGGGGCGATAACATCAATTATTGTACCTGGTGAAAGCAAGTTGGCAAGCATGTTTTCAAACAAAAACGATATAGCTATACCGTGGGAAAAAATACACTGCATAGGGGACGACATTATACTTGTAGACATTTAAAAATAAAAAAAGACAAAAATATTAAAAAAATTTAAAAAATGTGTTGACAAAGAATATGGTCTGTGGTATTATAAGAATGTACCGAGAAACGAGTGAAAATAATAAATATTTTTAGAACGTAAATTAGTAAAAACAAGAGAGCAATTTAAGAAAAAACAACAATTACTAGTTTATTATTTTGCCCTAAAAAACAGTATAAAAAATAATTTAAAAAAATTAAAAAAACTGTTGACAAAACAAAATAAAGATGGTACAATATGAAACGTTCCACAGCGAAGAGCTGAAGAACAAGAGCACATTGAAAAGTAAACAATAAACCTTTGAAAAAAGACCAATAGCGGTAGTTAATTTGTACTACCATAAAAAACAAATTTAATGAGCTTTAAAACTTAAAGATTTAGATTTATAAAATGTTGAAAAACATTAAATATAAATACCATAAATATGAGAGTTTGATCCTGGCTCAGGATAAACGCTGGCGGCGCACATAAGACATGCAAGTCGAACGGAAGTCGTTATAAAAAGGATTGAAGATTTATCTGATTGAGATTTTATAACAATGGCTTTAGTGGCGGACTGGTGAGTAACGCGTGAGCAACCTGCCTACTAGAGGGGAATAACAGTGAGAAATCATTGCTAATACCGCATATGCCATGAACATCACATGATGAAAATGGGAAAAGAGTAATCTGCTAGTAGATGGGCTCGCGTCTGATTAGATAGTTGGTGGGGTAACGGCCTACCAAGTCGACGATCAGTAGCCGGACTGAGAGGTTGAACGGCCACATTGGGACTGAGATACGGCCCAGACTCCTACGGGAGGCAGCAGTCGGGAATATTGCGCAATGGAGGAAACTCTGACGCAGTGACGCCGCGTATAGGAAGAAGGTTTTCGGATTGTAAACTATTGTCGTTAGGGAAGATACAAGACAGTACCTAAGGAGGAAGCTCCGGCTAACTACGTGCCAGCAGCCGCGGTAATACGTAGGGAGCAAGCGTTATCCGGATTTATTGGGTGTAAAGGGTGCGTAGACGGGACAACAAGTTAGTTGTGAAATCCCTCGGCTTAACTGAGGAACTGCAACTAAAACTATTGTTCTTGAGTGTTGGAGAGGAAAGTGGAATTCCTAGTGTAGCGGTGAAATGCGTAGATATTAGGAGGAACACCGGTGGCGAAGGCGACTTTCTGGACAATAACTGACGTTGAGGCACGAAAGTGTGGGGAGCAAACAGGATTAGATACCCTGGTAGTCCACACCGTAAACGATGGATACTAGGTGTAGGAAATGATTTCATTTTCTGTGCCGTCGCAAACGCAATAAGTATCCCACCTGGGGAGTACGGCCGCAAGGTTGAAACTCAAAGGAATTGACGGGGGCCCGCACAAGCAGTGGAGTATGTTATGTTTTGGTATATCTCTGCTTTAAGGATAATAGTGGAATTCCTGCTGGTGATGATTTGGAAAAGCGTGATTGGCTTTCCTTCCTTGGAGCATACTTATCTTTTGCCGGAACGCTTATCGTCAGCTTAGTAGCTCTCTTGGAGGGCTTATTTTACAGACGACGCGCTATAGCGGAGAATAGTGAAAAACGCAAAAAGGAAACTCAGCCAATCTTTTCAATTAAAATAAAGGCATTGGATGCAGTATTACAGGGTTATGCCGAAAGCTTTTCATTGTCTGACCCGACTAAGAACAAAAGGCACAAGAACTTTACAATCGAGATACAAAATGTAAGTCTGTATCCGATAAAACATGTTATGGTATTTGACAAATACATTATTCAGCTTCTAAAATGCAACGAGCCCACGGAGTTACAATGTGCATACGAGGATTCGCCTGACTATACACACGAAAGTAAAAGACTAATTCGATTAGTTCAAAGCGATTATGAACGCGCTGAAAACGGTCTACCCAAATGGTTCAATATCAACTACGAAGATGTTGATGGGAACGATATGTATCAATCATTTGAATTACACGAATTTGATGGCGTGCAGTATTACTCATTGACTAAAACAGAAGATGTATAAAAAAGAGAGCTATCTGACTTCGTTTGAAATCAGATAGCTCTCTTTTATTGGAATAATGAAAATTGTTGCCAAAACGTTGCCACGAATCGTGGAAACGGCTACTTTCCCGGGTCAAGACCCGGCTTTTTCACATTTTGGATCATTCCCACTCAATCGTCCCAG
>ENA-UEPH01000526-UEPH01000526.1-human-gut-metagenome-genome-assembly--contig:-NODE-526-length-44024-cov-6.552279_pt1 | contig 44024 bp, 35 predicted proteins | sample MGYA00242891_ERZ507898 | MGnify/ENA primary metagenome ERZ507898 (study PRJEB26167, sample SAMN06115411) | human gut metagenome | host: Homo sapiens | place: China:Guizhou | collected 2014-10-15...
GTGACGGCAGGACTTTAGACAGTGCGGTGATGATCCGTTTTTTAGAACAGGAAGGAGAGAATCTTTATTATAAGGCGAAGTTTGCGGGTACGACATTGAATGATGCGGGGCGTTGGGTGACGATTCCCGGTATCGGTTTCACGTTCCAGCCTTCGGAAATGGCGAAGTTAGGAATAATTATGTACTGTGCCCGGTCGGTTGCTTTCGAGCAGACGGATGAGGGGTGTAATAATAATGTGTTGATGCGGATGTTGTTTGTTGTCCCTGTGTTGTTTATGATTTTCATGGAGAATTTTTCAACATCGGTTTTGTTGGGGGCGGTTTGTTTGGTGATGTTGTTTGTCGGACGTTTATACTGGAGAACTTACGCGAAGTTGATCGGGGGGATCTTTTTGTTGGGGGCATTGATGATTGCGGTTGTTTTCATTGTACCGGAAAAGTATTTGAAGTCGGCGGGGCGGTTGTTGACAGTGAAGAGTCGTATCGAGCATTTCGTGAATCCAAGCGAAACGGATAGCGATGATTCCTACCAGTCGGATCAGGCAAAGATAGCTGTGGCGAAAGGTGGGTTGGTCGGTCTTGGACCGGGAAATAGCGTGCAGAGAAACTTTTTGCCGCACCCGTATTCGGATTTTATATTTGCGATTATTGTTGAAGAGTATGGATTGGGTGGAGCCGGTGTCGTGATGTTGCTTTATTTGATTATTCTCTACCGGGTGGGAGTTATCGTGCGACGTTGTACGAGAATGTTTCCGGCGATATTGGTTGCCGGGTTGGGATTGTGCATCGTGTTCCAGGCTTTGATAAATATGGGGGTTTGCGTGGGACTTTTCCCCGTGACCGGACAACCCTTGCCGTTAGTGAGTATGGGGGGAACTTCTTTGTTATTCACGAGTGCGGCGTTCGGGATGATTTTGAGCGTGAGCCACACGTTCTCGGAAGAGGGGGAACGGGAAGAGAAAGAAAAACTAAAAATGGCCACGGAAGGTATAAGTGAAGAGGAAAATTAGATAAAAGATATAGACTATGAAAAAAGTGATTGTAAGCGGGGGAGGAACGGGAGGACATATATTTCCGGCACTTTCTATCGCGAATGCGTTGAAACGATTGGATAAAGATATTGAAATCTTGTTCGTGGGAGCCGAGGGTAAGATGGAAATGGAAAAAATACCCGAGGCCGGATACAAGATTGTAGGTTTGCCCGTGCGGGGATTGCAACGTAAGTTGACGTTGGGTAACTTGAAAGTGTTGTGGAATTTGTGGCGAAGTTTACGGAAGGCCAAGCGTGTCGTGCGGGAATTTAAGCCGGACGTGGTGGTTGGTGTTGGTGGTTATGCCAGCGGACCTATCGGTAAGGTGGCCACGAATGCGGGAATTCCGTTAGTGTTACAAGAACAGAACTCTTATGCCGGAGTGACCAACAAGTTGTTGGCTAAGAAGGCTGCAAGGATATGTGTGGCTTACGAGGGGATGGAACGTTTTTTCCCGAAGGATAAGATTATCTTTACGGGAAATCCGGTGCGGAAAGATTTGCTGAATGCGATTAACGAGCGTGCGGAAGGAACTGCTTTTTACGGGTTGGACCCGAATAAGAAAACCGTTTTGATTACGGGAGGAAGCTTGGGTGCCGGGTCTATTAATAAGGCCATGGTGAGGTGGCTGGATCGGATAGCAACCTGGGAGAATGTGCAGGTTATCTGGCAGTGCGGGAGTTACTATCATAAGGAACTGGAGGTGCGGTTAAAAGATCATTTGCCCGAAAACGTGAAGTTTATGCCGTTTTTGAAACGTATGGATCTGGCGTATGCTTGTGCTGATCTAGTTGTGGCTAGAGCGGGGGCAGGAACAATTTCCGAGTTATGTTTGTTAGGTAAAGCGGTTGTATTGGTGCCTTCTCCAAACGTGGCCGAAGATCACCAGACAAAGAATGCGATGGCTTTGGTGAATAAACAGGCTGCCGTGATGATAAAAGATTCGGAGGTTATCGAACAGTTGGGTGAGGTGATGAATCGTTTGTTGCAGAATGATCAGGAACGGAATAATTTATCCGAACATATTTTGACCCTAGCGATGAAGGATTCGGATGAGGTGATCGCGAAGGAAATTTTACAGATTGTAAATTGTAAATTTTAGATTTTAAATTGAGTTCAATCTAAAATCTAAAATCTAAAATCTAAAATTATGGAGGTTGATAATATAAAAGCTGTTTATTTCGTGGGAATTGGGGGGATAGGAATGAGTGCGTTGGCACGTTATTTCAAGGTGATGGGATACGAGGTCGCAGGATATGACAGGACTTCGTCACCCTTGACTCGGAAAATGAGTGATGAGGAAGGATTTGATATTACATACGAGGATGACGAGACGGGAATACGGGCTGTTTTCCGGGATCGGGAGCATACGTTGGTGGTTTACACCCCGGCGGTACCTAAGGAGAACCGGATATTGAGTTTCTTCCGGGATAATGGGTATTCCTTGCATAAGCGAGCAGAAGTATTAGGCTTTTTGTCTCGTAGCAAAAAAGCGCTTTGTATAGCGGGGACACACGGGAAGACGACTACCACGACGATGCTGGCATTCCTGTTGAGCCGTTCGCACGTGGGATGTAGTGCTTTCCTGGGTGGGATTTCTTCTAATTTCGGTACGAACTTGTTGATTGATAAAAATTCGGATTACGTGGTGATCGAGGCGGACGAGTACGATCGTTCGTTTTTACATCTTTACCCAGCGATAGCGGTAATCACGGCGATGGATGCCGATCATCTGGATATATACGGAACTCACGAACATTTATTGATGGCTTTCGAGGAATTTGCCTTGCAAACACAGGGAGAATTGTTCCTGCGTAAGGGATTAGAGTTGCGGAAGAGACAGGTGACGGGACATTATGCCGTGGGGGAGAAAACGGATTATTATGCTGATTGTTTGCGAGTGGATAATGGAAGTTATTTATTCGATTATATTGGTAAAGATATAGAGATAAAAGATTTAAGATTATGTTTCCCGGGACGAGTGAACGTGGAGAATGCAACTGCCGCTATCACGGTGGCTTTGCATGCGGGGGTGACTCAGGAGGAAATCCGGAAAGCCTTGCCCTTGTTTACGGGGGTTGCCCGTCGGTTTGACATGCATGTGAAGAGTGATCGTCTGATTTATATTGATGATTACGCTCATCACCCGCGGGAAATCGAGGCATCGCTTTCTTCAATCCGGGATATGTGGCCGAATAAGAAGTTGACCGTGGCTTTTCAACCTCATTTGTATTCGAGGACAAATGATTTTTATCCTGATTTTGCGAAGAGTTTGAATCTGGCGGATGAAGTGATATTACTGGATATTTATCCGGCCCGGGAACAACCGATTCCGGGGGTGACATCCGGGTTGATCGCAGAGCGTCTGACGGTTCCTTTCGTACAGGTAAGCAAGGATGAATTCCCCGAGTACGTGCGGAAAAACGTGTCGGAAGGTATTTTTATGACCATGGGTGCCGGAGATATAGATAGGTTTATTCCGGTTTTTACTGAAATGTTTAATTATCCGGCTCGTTGATCCGGGTTACAGGTTGAATCTGAGGTTCTGCAAGTTGTAAATTGCAAGTTTGAGTACAACCGATAGAGAGAAATTTGATTCAACCTGTTATTTAAAATAAGAAACTTTAAATTTGTAGCCTGAGAATAGAGATGAAACGCATTTTACCTTACATATTATCTTGCATTTTGCTTGTATACCTGATAATTGTGCTTACCTTTGTGGCGACAAAATCGGGGGAGGTAACATGTAGAGGGGTACGGGTGACTGTCAAGAATACAGATGTCAACGTGTTTGTCGATGAGGAAGATGTAATGAAAGCAGTAAAGAAGGGGTACGGAAACATTATGGACAAAAGTATATTGGCGGTAAATAAAGATAGTTTGGAAAGAGTGCTTGTCAAAAATCCGATGATTAAATCGGCTCAGGTTTACTACAGTTTAGACGGTTATATTCATGTAAATATCCAGCAACGTGAACCTGTTTTGAGAGTGATGACAGGTGAAGGGTATTACGTTGATCGTGATGGGAAAGTGATGCCGTTATCTTCTAAGTTTACTTCCAGGGTTGTTGTAGCAACCGGAGATATAAATAAAAAATTCGCATGCGAAAAATTAGGACCTTTTGCGATGAAGCTGAAAAAGGAACCGTTTTGGGATGCATATATCGAACAGTTGGTCGTCAGATCGAACGAGGATGTTGTGATGATTCCTAAAGTGGGAGATTTCCGAATCGTTTTGGGAAAGGTCGAGGGTTGCGAGGAGAGGTTGGAAAAATTGATGCTATTTCTGAAAGACGGGATCGCAAAAAAAGGGTGGAATCGTTATAAGGAGATAAATTTAAAGTTTGATAACCAAGTAGTTTGTGTTAGAAAATAAATATAGATATTATGGGGTTTGTAGCTTCTTTGGATATGGGATCTGAAAAAATGGTGATGGCTCTCGGGGAAAAGTCCGGGAGTGATTGTCGTTTGGTCGGTATCCTGAGTGTTGCCTCGCAAGGAGTTAAACGAGGCAAGATCGTGGATAAACTTCGAGCGAAAGCGTGTATCCTGCGTTTGTTGGATCGTTTCAAGGAGGAGTATCAGGTGCATATTGATGCGCTGAACGTAGCCTTGGGAGGTGCGTGGGTGAAGCAGATCGAGGATCGAGAGAATATCAAGTTTCCTCGCCCGAAAAATATCGATCCGAGTGATTTGCAGGAGACGGAGAAAAAGTGCCGGGGTGCGGTTGCTTCCGGGGATGAAGAAGTGGTGGATGTCGTTCCGTTTGCTTACTACGTGGACAAAGAAAGTGAAATTGACCCGATAGGAGTTACCGCCAGAAGGTTGGACGTGCATTATCACGTGTATGTGGGGCGGAGTAGCGAGTTGAATGTATTGAGAGATTTGCTCGGAGGTTTAGGTATTGATAAAGTTGACTTTTATTCTGTTGCGGGAGCTTCACAGAAAGCTTTAATTACGCCGAATTCCGACATGCGTAATTTCACGTTGTTGGATTTAGGGGCGGATAGCATAAAAGTTCAGGTTTTTCAGGATGGTCTCGTTTATTTTGACGAGGAATTACCCTTGGGATGCAGTGCCGTGGATAGAGACATAGATACGGCCTTTTCGATCAATGATCGGGAAAAAGCCCGAAAGTTGAAAGAGGAATTTGGTATGGCCTTGCGGGCAGCTTGTAAGAATCGGAAGTTGATGATTCCTGAAACAAAATACTGTATAGATAGTCACGATCTGGTCCACGTGGAGCAATGTCGTTTGGAGGAATTGTTGGAAGGGGCTATTTTCCAGATGCAGGAAAGTGGTTGTTACGAGGATTTGGATGACGGTATTTTGTTGACGGGTGGCGGTAGCCGGGTTACGGGGATCGAGGTGTTGTTATCCAAATTGTCCGGTCACTCGGTGAGTTTTGCCAAAGTGGTGAGTGTAAAATCAGATCGAGAGACTAATTTGAAGACTCCGGAGTATTTTACCGCATTGGGATTATTGCAATGCGAGCGTAAGGAAGTGAAGAAACCTAAAACCGGTTGGTTTAGTAATTTTTTTAAAGAGTAAAACGATATAATACCTTTCAGCTATGCTTAATGAAGATGATTTATTGGTTGTGAACATTCCCCCGCAGGAAGAATCGATTATCAAAGTAATTGGTGTCGGGGGAGGCGGTAGTAATGCCGTGAACCATATGTGCCGTCAGGGTATTCGGGGGGTAGAATTCGTGGTGTGTAACACGGATATACAAGCGTTGCGAATAAGTCCCGTGAAGAATCGGATTCAGATTGGTAAGGAACTTACCGAGGGACGCGGGGCGGGGAGTTTGCCGGAACGTGGTAAGCAGTCTGCTATTGAAAGTTTGGATTATATCAAAACCATATTGGAACGTAACACGAAAATGGTGTTTATCACGGCAGGAATGGGAGGTGGAACCGGAACAGGAGCCGCGCCTATTATTGCCAAGCAAGCTCGGGAGTTGGGGATTCTGACGATAGGGATTGTTACGATTCCTTTCAATTTTGAAGGACGGAAACGCGTGGAGCAAGCGATGGAAGGGGTGGATGAGCTGTCGAATTACGTGGATGCCTTGTTGATTATCTGTAACGAAAAGTTGCGGGATATGTATGGTAACCTGAAATTGTCAAGAGCGTTCGAGATGGCCGACAACGTGTTGACAATTGCAGCCAAGAGTATTGCCGAGATTATCACGTTGAAGGGATTCGTGAATGTCGATTTTGCCGACGTGGAAGTGGTGATGCGGAATAGTGGTGTGGCGTTGATGGGTGCCGGGGAAGCAGTGGGAGAAAACAGAGCTTTGGAGGCCGTGAAGATGGCTTTGGAATCACCGTTACTGAATAGTAATGATATTCGCGGAGCATCAAATATATTATTGAATATGTTATACGGTAGTAAGGAGATCACGATGGATGAGATTACCCTGATTACCGATTACGTGAAAGAGTTGGTGGGGAATGAGGTTGACGTGATCTGGGGAGCCGGAAAGGACGAGGCGTTGGGTGATGAGTTGCATGTAGCCGTGATAGCTACCGGTTTTAACGGTTCGCCGATAGAGAGAAAAAAGACTAATATTTCCTTCAAGGTGGAAAAGGTGGAAGAGTTGGAAATGCAGACGATCGATGCCCGTAAATTGGAGGAAGAAGAACGTCAGCGTAAACAAAAGTTGGAGGAGAGTCGTAAGTTGCGTCAGCAACGGGAAGAACAACGCGGGGAGCGAAAGCGTCGGGAAAGAGTGATCGTGTTTGACGACGATGATGATGAAGAACCCGAAGTTGTGCAGGAGAAGGAGGTGCGTCCTCGTAGTCGGGTAGAGGAGTATGATCGAGAATTCGAGTTGGAGAATGGACGGAAGCGGGGGAAAAATGAGGTGCCCGACGTGGACAGTTGGTTCAAGCGTAAGCTGGGGAACATGTTCAATGAAGATATGAATAGGGATTCAAAAATGTAATAGTGGACGATCATGGTAGACGGATTGATAAATTTTAACCAGTTTGAGATTACTACCCCGATTATAAAAGTGATCGGAGTTGGGGGTGGTGGCGGTAATGCCGTGGAATACATGTACAGACAAGGGATTTGTGACGTGGATTTCGTGTTGTGTAATACCGATTCGCAGATATTGGAACATAGTCCTATCCCGACCATTATTCAATTAGGGAAGACCCTAACCGAGGGACGAGGAGCAGGAAACCGACCGGAGATCGGGGAGGCTGCCGCTAACGAGAGTATAGACGAGATCAGAGAGTTGTTGAGTACCAACACGAAAATGGTATTCATCACGGCGGCTATGGGGGGAGGTACCGGAACAGGTGCGGCCCCGGTGATCGCCAAAGTAGCCAAGGATATGGGGCTTCTCACGGTGGGTATTGTCACGATACCTTCTCGTTTCGAGGGTCCGAAACGCTTGGATCAGGCCCGTGAAGGGGTAAAAAAATTGAAAGAACACGTGGATTCTTTAATTATCATTGATAATGAAAAGATACAACGAATATTCGGATCGCAGACATTGTCGAGTGCTTTTGCCAAGGCTAACGACGTGCTGAATATTGCTGCCAAAGGTATTGCAGAAATTATTACGTTACCGGGATATATAAACGTCGACTTTGCCGACGTGCGAACGGTAATGACGGATAGTGGTATCGCTATCATGGGAGCGGCGCGGGCTTCCGGTGAGGACCGGGCTAAAAGAGTGATTGCCGATGCATTGAATAGTCCTCTGTTGAATAAGAGCGATATTTTGGGAGCCAGTGACATCTTGTTGAATATTACATCCGGGACGGATGAAATTACGATGGATGAGATGAGTGAAATCACGAATTACGTGATCAAGGAAGTAGGTGATAATGCGGCTATAATCTGGGGTGTAGGGACGGATGAGGCGCTGGGAGATGCAATATCCGTGACGGTGATTGCAACCGGTTTCCCCATGGAGGACGTGGAAAACACGTTCACGACACCACTGAAAGGAGTTGTACCCGGAGGTGATTCTTCGGAGGCGGTAGATGCCGCCCGGACGAAGAAGATCAAGGACGGGGTGAAAGATTACGTACAGGTCATTTTAAAGGAATCGGAGGTTGTGCTTCAACCGGATCTGTCACCCGAAAAGATAGAAGAATTGGCAACGACTCCGGCGTATACACGGAGACATTTAAAAATTGACAGACCCTAGCGATTTAGTGATTTAATGATTGCATGATTAAGTGATTCCCTGTTTGTATTTAAAGACATTAGCCTTGTGGGGAGGAATCTAAAATCTAAAATCACTAAATCTGAAATTGTAAGGGGGTAATTTAAAAAAGTTTAATGGAAAAATTTAAAGAATTAGGATTAGACGGGGAGATTCTTAAAGGAGTCGCAGATTTAGGGTTTGAAACACCGAGTCCTGTACAAGAGAAGGCTATCCCTGTTATTTTGGGCGAAGAAAATGATTTAGTTGTGTTAGCCCAGACCGGGACGGGAAAAACAGCGGCTTTCGGATTGCCGTTGTTACAGAAAATAAATCCGGAATGGAATAATGTTCAGGTGTTAATCCTGAGTCCCACGCGTGAGTTGTGTATGCAGATCGGAAGTGATTTGAAAAAGTACTCGAAGTATCGTCCGGATATCCGGGTTACCTGCGTGTATGGAGGTACGGATATCAGAAAGCAAATGAAAGAGTTGCAGAGGGGGGTACACGTGGTGGTGGCTACACCGGGACGTTTGGTCGATTTGTTGAACCGAAAAGCTGTGAATATCGAGTCCGTGTTTGCTGTCGTGTTGGATGAGGCCGACGAGATGTTGAACATGGGATTCCAAGAAGACTTGGATTTTATTTTGAGTAACACGCCGACGGAAAAGAATATTTACTTGTTCTCGGCTACCATGCCTAAAGAGGTTGAACGGATTGCCAAGAATTATCTGGTGAACCAGAAAGAGATTTCCGTGGGGAAAAAGAACCAGGGTGCCGACACCGTGTCTCACCAGTATTATATGGTGCGTGCCAAGGATTGCTACGAGACATTGCGCCGTATCGTGGATTGCGCTCCGAGTATGTACGCTATTATCTTTACCCGTACGAAGAATGATGCGCAGGATATTGCCAAACATTTGCAGCGCGATGGAATTGATTGTGATGCTTTGCATGGTGATCTGAGTCAGGCCCAGCGAGATAGTGTGATGAATGCCTTCCGGGCAAAACGCTTGAAAGTGTTAGTGGCTACGGACGTGGCTGCCCGCGGTTTGGATGTGGATTGTTTGACGCACGTGATCAATTATAATTTACCGGAGGACGTGGAGAGTTACACGCATCGTAGTGGTAGAACCGGACGTGCCGGAAAAGAAGGTATTTCAATCGCTATTATTCACTCGAAAGAGAAAGGTAAGTTGCGTAGGATTGAAGGAATCTTGAAAAAGAAGTTCGAATATAAATCGGTACCGGGAGGGGAGGAAATTTGTCGTGCCCAGTTATCGTTCTACGCGGATAAGATCGTGGCTTCCGAGGATCAGGAAGAGATGGAAATGTATGCTCAGGGCGTGTATGATAAATTCGAGGATTTTACGAAAGAGGAGTTGATCCAGCATTTGGTTTCTTACGAGTTCGGTAAGTTGTTGAAAAAATACAAGAACACGGTAGACTTGAATATCGAGGATGATGATCGGGGAAATCGTTCCGACCGGGGAGATAGAGGAGGTGATCGCCGTGATCGGGGGGATCGTCGAGATCGAGATCGCCGCGGACGCGGAGACGAAACGGCATATAGTACCTTTACCCTTAACATTGGACGTGAAGATGGTTTGACGCCTCGTGATCTTATGGGGTTGATTAATCAATATTCTCGTCGTCGAGGTATAGGTGTTGGTGGAATCAGAATTTTTGATACCGATACAAAATTCGAAATTGATGAAGATAGTGCATCTGATTTCGCTGTAGACTTCAGCAAAGTAATCTTTAATGGAATTCCGATAGAGATGAAAGCAATCCCGACACGGGACAGAGGTCGTCGTCGGGATGATCGGGGAAGAAGCGAGTTTTCTGGAAGAAGTGATCGTCGTGATCGTGACAAGCGGGAAAGTAGTGACCGCGGAGGACGACGGGAAGATCGGAATGGGGGAAAAAGGAGAGGTAGACCGGGAAGTGATCCGAAAAAGCCGAGAAACTTTAATAGATCGTCTTCTCGTAGCTAAATAATTTGTAAATTTGAAAATGCGAAAACGGGAAATTCACATTTCACGTTTTCGTATTTTCAAATTGCTACATATTCAAATAAAAAAATTATGGAAGTTTACAGTGCCAAATTTGTGACAAGTAATACGGAGGTAAAGAAATGTCCGGAGCCGGATAAACATGAGTACGCATTTATTGGGAGATCGAATGTGGGGAAGTCATCGTTAATTAATATGTTAACGAACCACGGTAAACTGGCCAAAACGTCTGGTACTCCGGGAAAGACACAGTTGATTAATCATTTCTTGATTAATGATGAGTGGTTTCTGGTCGATTTACCGGGATATGGATATGCTAGAACGTCAAAGTCTCAACGGGGACAGTTCAGTGCCATGATACGAAACTATATTTTGCAACGGGAAAATATGATATGTCTTTTCGTATTGATAGATAGCCGACATGATCCTCTGAAGGTCGATTTGGAATTTATGGAATGGTTGGGAGAGAATGGGGTTCCTTTTGTCATGGTTTTCACGAAGGCGGATAAACTGACTACTACCGAGCGGATGAATTGTATTTCCAAATATCAAGAAAAGATGAAGGATACATGGGAAAGTATGCCAATGGCTTTTATCACTTCTGCCGAAACCAAGTTGGGACGTGTGGAATTACTGTCTTATATTGAAGAGCTGAATCAGTTGGAAATGGAATAGAGTTTATAAAGTTTATAAAGTTAGTGGATCTCTGCGGGGCGCTTTGTTTATGGCTGCTTGTGCTGCCGAATCACGGAATGGGGATGGTTTTGTGAGGGGAAATCTAAAATTTAAAATCTAAAATTCTCATGGAGTCTATCGGATTATACCAATTGAATTGTTTGGTGAAACGAGAGTTAAAGAATCGTTTCTCGGATAGTTTTCTGGTTGTTGCCGAGATTGCGGATGTGAAGGAAAATCGCTCCGGGCATTGTTATTTGGAACTAATAGAGAAGAGGGAAGAAGATGATGCGATTATTGCCACGGCCCGGGCCACGATCTGGTCCTTCACGTATAGAATGTTGAAGCCTTATTTTGAGACTACGACGGGAAAATCTTTACAGAAGGGAATCAAGGTGCTTGTTAAGGCCGAGATCGTTTTTCATGAGTTGTACGGTTATTCTCTGAATATAAAAGATATTGATCCCACGTTTACGGTTGGGGATCTGGAACGTAAACGGAAAGAGATTCTTGATCGCTTGACACAAGAGGGGGTGATTGATATGAACAGGGAGTTGGAATTCCCGATGCTTCCGAAAACTATTGCGATCATATCTTCACCGACGGCTGCCGGGTATGGCGATTTTGTGGATCAATTACATCGTAATGCTTACGGGTATGCATTCCATACCAAGTTGTTCCCTGCCGTGATGCAGGGGGAGAAAACGACGGAATCTATTATTGCTGCGTTGGAAAGGATTTACGAGTATGAATCGCTTTTTGATGTGGTTGTTATTATTCGTGGAGGTGGTTCCCAGACAGATTTGGGAAGCTTTGATTCGTATGAATTGGCTGCCAATGTGGCTCAATTCCCCATTCCGATACTTGCCGGGATCGGGCATGAGCGGGATGAAACGATCGTGGACCGGGTGGCCTATCGTAGTGTAAAGACCCCCACGGCTGCTGCTGCTTTTCTGATAGAGTGTTTCCACGAGGTTGATGCCCTGTTGGAAGAGGCTAAAGAGAGTTTGACTCGGGAGACGAAAAGAATATTGCAAGAGGAAAAGACTCGTCAGGTTGTAAAAATCACGGAGTTTAAGCAATTTACCCGTTTGTTTCTCGAAGGACAAGCGAATAAATTGGTGTTGTCTTCACGAAGGGTTGAACATGCCTCGCAACTTTTTATCCGGAATCGAATGAGCGGGTTCGAGCAACTGGGAGTGAAGGTGGAAGGGAAACTGGGTGTGTTGTTTGATCGTCAGAAAAGTCGCTTGGAGGATATACAGAAAACGTTGGCGCGTAAGACAACCGAAGTTTTTACTGCCAATCGTTATGTTTTGGAGTTGGCTGAAACGAAGATGAAATATGCCGATCCGAAAAATATACTGGAGAAGGGTTTTTCAATTACCCGGGTGAACGGAAAAGCTGTCCGGGAGACTGGTAAGGTGAAGAAAGGGGATATGCTTGAAACCGAATTATTCAAAGGGGTGATTCGGAGTGAAATTAAAGATATTGAAACAAACGTCTAATAGAATTGATTATGGAAGAGAATTTGACATACAAGTCAGCCATGGAGGAAATTGAAAACCTCGTGAAGTTGTTGGAAGATAATAAATTGGATGTAGATGAGTTGAGCGAAAAAGTAAAAAGAATAGCAGTGCTTGTTGAATTCTGTAAAGGGAAGTTGCACCGGACTGAAGAGGATGTGAACAATGTGTTGAAATCCATTGTCGAGTGATGAGATTTTGTGGGTTGGGAATAGGATTCCTGTTTGTGGTTTCTCTCGTTTCCGGGCAGAATCAGACCACGGTGCAGCACTTCTGGAATCAAAAAGAGGTAAAACATGCGGCGATTGGCGTGTGCGTGAAGCATGTGGAGAGCGGGGATGTCGTGTATGAATATAATGCGGGTATGGCTTTGCGTCCGGCTTCCGTGGTTAAATTACTTTCTTCCGCTTTGGCCTTGAAACGGGAAGGTGATTCTCTGACTTACAGTACAAATGTTTTTTACTCGGGAAAGTTAGAAGAAGGTGTGCTTGCCGGGAATATTATCGTGCGGGCGGGAGGAGACCCGTCTTTGGATTCGAAATATTTCCCAGAAGCTTGTTTCGTGGATAGTGTCGTTTCGGCGGTACTAGGTATGGGAATCAGACGAGTTATCGGGAATATCATCGTGGAAACAGGAGATTCTCCTTCTCGGATTCCGGGTTCGTGGCCTTGGGAAGACGTGGCGAATTATTACGGGGCTTTATATCATTCTTTTAATTACCGAGATAATACTTACACGCTTAATATGAGATCGGGAAAAGCGGGTACTCCCGCCCGGTTGCTATCTGTTGTACCCTCCGTTCCGGGGGTTAAATTTCGGAACGAGGTTTTATCTTCCGTGAAGAACTCGAATGATGCGTGGATATATGGAGGACCGGAGGCGGCGACATTATTAATTCAGGGGACAATTCCTGCCAATCGTTCCTTGTTTGCGGTAAAGGGAGCGATGCACCGTCCGGAAGATTGTTTTCTGGTTGAAGTAGAGAAGCGATTAAAGAAAGCGGGCGTGGTGGTGGACAAGCAAGAGGTTGAGAAGGGAAACAACGGACGGCAACTCTTGTTGACGATGATTTCTCCTTTATTGAAGGATATCGTTTTTTACACGAACAAGAATAGCGTGAATCTTTTTGCTGAAGCGTTGGGTTATTTGATCAGCCCGACAGATTACGCGAAAATTGTGAAGGAAGAATTGAATCATATCGGGATTGATTCTTGCGGGATTATCTTGAAGGATGCCTGTGGGCTTTCCCCGGCGAATGCTGTTCCGGCAGAAACTTTTACGGATTTGTTACTTTGGGCAAGAGAAAGTTTGGGAGATGCCTTTCTAGCTTCGTTACCCCGGGGAGGGGTGGATCGGGGGTTACGGGTATATTCTGATCATCCGGTTTTGCGAGGGAACGTGGTTGCTAAAACGGGTTCCATGTTTGGCGTGCGGGCGCTTTCCGGTTATTTGAAAAACAAGAAAGGGGAGACGCTTGCTTTTACGATTCTTGTTAATAATTACGAGGGTGATCCCGTGAAGGTGCAAGAGATTATGCGGGATTTTCTAAGAGAGATGGCAGAAAAATAAAACCGACTTCTAAAAGTCGGTTTTATTTTGTATTGAAATTATTCATTTTTAAATTGAGCATCCCCGAATGCTAATATCGGGTATGTGATGAAGGGGAAGAAGATCGTTGCAATCGTGAACCCGATACCTTTTCCGAATTTAGCTAAGAATTCCTTCAATGCGATGATCATCATGATAACGTTAGCGATCGGGATAAAGATCATGATCAAAAGCCACCACCACGGTCTGTTAATGATTTGAAGCATCACGTAAAGGTTGTAAATAGGGATAATGCCTTCCCAGCCTTGTCTTCCTGCTTTTTCATAGACTTTCCATGAAGATACGAGCATTAACACCACGATCAACAAGTAAATAATAGAAGTTAACATAGGTTTGATTTTTAGTTAAACATTTTATGTGTCTGAAATAAATAAATTCTTCCCTAATACTGTACACACTGTATTTTCGGGACAAATGTACAAAAATAGGAGTGATAACCCAAAGATTTTTGCGCTAATATTAGGAGTGTTTTGTTACAAAAAGTAAGTTTTGTTTGCTTCTTGTGTGAGGTGAGTTTCTTTTGTGCCTGTTTTTGGAATTGAGTGAAGGGGGAAAGATATGAGTATGCTGATAGATGGGAACAGGTTATTTCAAATACGGTCTTCGAATTCCACGGGGAAAGGATTTGTTCGCTGCGCTTATCGAATCATGGGCGATCTAGTGGCGTTTTTCGTGGAGGATTCCGGGTGTGGAATTCCCAAAGATAAAATCCCGACAATCTTTGATCGTTTCACAAAATTGAATACCTTTGCCCAAGGTTCGGGGTTAGGATTGGCTATATGCAAAATGCTTGTTGAAAAAATGGATGGAAGCATAGGGGTACAATCCGAGGAGAATGAAGGTTCTATATTTAAATTTACAATTCCTTATCAAGAAATTGTTATCGAAACGGATATAAACGATATGGAAAATAACGATATTAAAGAAAACATAAGCGCGGGTAGAACGATTCTTGTGGCGGAGGATGTGGAGAGTAATTTTCTTCTACTAAAAGCTATTATCGGGAAAACTTATAATCTGCTTCATGCGTGGAATGGGAAAGAAGCTGTCGAGCTATACGAAAAATCCCAGCCTGATCTTATTCTGATGGATATCAAGATGCCGGAAATGGATGGATTGGAAGCCACTCGGATCATTCGTCAATCTTCTCAGGAAATTCCAATTATTGCTTTAACTGCATTTGCGTTTGATGACGACCGAGTGAAGGCTCTGGGGGCTGGATGTAACGACTACCTGACCAAACCTCTGTCGGCCGTGTTGTTGAAACAGACAATCGCTAAATATTTAGTATAGAATAGCCTTTGGCGAGTTGCAGGTTTTGTAGGTTACAAGTAGCAAGTTATTTCCCTGCAAAGCAACTCTTTTTATAATCACAGAATCTATTCGCTTTTAGTTTTTTAACTTTTAGCTTTCTATCAACCCCTTTGGCTCCTCTTAAACAGGGGAGGGGATATTTTCGTGTAGAGTTGGAGCGTTTTCTTGTGTTCGTTACTCCTCTTGTTTATTTTGGATTTAACTATTTTAGATTCCAACCGCACAAGGGATAGCCTGCGGTGAGTTGCAGATTATAAGTTTAAAAATTTTTGAATAAAAAAGGTTGGCAAGTAATAGGTATTAACCTGTACTTGCCAACCTGTATTTATAACTTGTCTTTGGAGGTTATTTCACTTCCTCGAAATCGACGTCTGTTACTTCCTGGTCTTTTCCCCCGTTAGCTGATTGTTGTTGATCGGCGTGAGGAGCTCCTTGTTGTGCGCCGCCTTGTTGTTGTTGGGCGTTGTACATTTCCTGAGAAGCGGCTTGGAACACGTTGTTCAATTCGTCGATAGCTGAATTGATCGCTGCAACGTCCTGAGCTTTGTGAGCGTCTTTCAGTTTTTGCAAGGCAGCTTCAATCGGTTGTTTCTTGTCGGCAGGTAATTTATCTCCAAACTCTTTCAATTGTTTTTCAGTTTGGAAGATCATGCTGTCGGCTTTATTGATCGTGTCAATGCGTTCTTTTTCCTGACGGTCGGCTTCCGCATTAGCGGCTGCCTCGTCTTTCATTCTCTTGATATCGGCATCTGAAAGTCCGGACGAAGCTTCAATACGGATGGATTGCTCTTTTCCGGTAGCTTTGTCTTTTGCGGATACTTTCAATATACCGTTGGCATCAATATCGAAGCTTACCTCGATTTGTGGTACACCACGCGGGGCTGGTGGTAGTCCGTCCAGATGGAAACGTCCGATCGTCTTGTTGTCTTTTGCCATGGGACGTTCTCCTTGCAGCACGTGAATCTCTACGGACGGTTGGTTATCTGCAGCCGTGGAGAACACCTCTGATTTCTTGGTCGGGATCGTCGTGTTGGATTCGATCAATTTCGTCATCACTCCACCTAATGTTTCGATACCCAAAGAAAGCGGGGTTACGTCAAGCAATAACACGTCTTTTACTTCTCCGGTCAATACACCACCTTGGATAGCGGCACCTACGGCAACAACTTCATCCGGGTTAACTCCTTTTGACGGGGCTTTGCCGAAGAAATCCTGTACCTTTTTCTGAACGGCCGGGATACGGGTAGAACCACCCACGAGGATCACCTCGCTGATATCCGATGCACTCACGTTGGCATTCTTCAATGCCCGACGGCAAGGCTCGATCGTGGCTTGTACCAGATGATCGGTCAGTTGCTCGAATTGTGATCTTGTTAACGTTCTAACCAAGTGCTTTGGAATTCCGTCTACCGGGAATATGTACGGCAGGTTGATTTCCGTTGAGGTAGAACTTGACAATTCTATTTTTGCTTTTTCGGCAGCTTCTTTCAGACGTTGGTGAGCCATCGGGTCTTTACGGATGTCCACGTTCTCGTCTTTCTTGAATTCGTCGGCCAACCAGTTAATGATCACGTCATCGAAATCGTCACCTCCTAGGTGAGTATCACCATCGGTTGATTTAACCTCGAACACGCCATCTCCCAGTTCCAGGATAGAGATATCAAAGGTACCACCTCCCAAGTCGAAGACGGCAATTTTCATATCTTTATCTTGTTTGTCCAAACCGTAAGCCAATGCTGCGGCTGTCGGCTCGTTGATGATACGTTTTACGGCTAATCCGGCAATTTCTCCGGCTTCTTTGGTCGCTTGACGTTGCGCGTCGTTAAAGTATGCCGGTACGGTGATCACCGCTTCGGTTACTTCTTGTCCGAGATAATCTTCGGCCGTTTTCTTCATTTTCTGGAGAATCATGGCAGAGATTTCCTGGGGTGAGTATTTCCGGTCACCAATTTCGACACGTGGGGTGTTGTTTTCCCCTCTTACAACTTTGTAAGGAACACGGCCGATTTCTTTTGATACTTGATCATAGGTTTCACCCATGAAACGTTTGATTGAATATATTGTTCTCGTCGGGTTCGTGATAGCCTGACGTTTTGCAGGATCACCTACTTTTCTTTCGCCGTTATCAACAAAAGCAACAATAGATGGTGTCGTTCTCCTACCCTCACTGTTAGGGATTACCACTGGTTCGTTACCTTCCATAACGGCAACGCAAGAGTTCGTGGTTCCCAAGTCTATTCCAATAATCTTTCCCATATTGTTTAATATTTATAATGTTATTATTTTCTATTTACTTTTTCGTTCTTTGTCCCTGAATAGTTTCAAGAACATTTATCTTTTATCAAACCGTGTGCCAGTTGCCAAATAAGACTTATTTTCACAAAAATGTCTTATCACGTGGCTGTTTGATGTCATATTTACTGACAGAACGTCATAAATCGAAGTGTGGTATCGAGCCAACGTGACAAGCTGGAAGTTTATAAGGTCCATAAGGACACCCGTGACCTTATGGACTTTATAAACTTTATAAACCTTATGGACTTTATGAACTTATTTTATATCTTTATACCCTTTAAAGGTCTTATACAATCGGTATAGTATATTAAGTTGTAGTGTAAAAGAGAATATCGTGAAAGAAATAGTTAGTAAATCTATTCAAGTGATCGGTTTCACTGCGGATGTTAATTATCAACAATCTGCCACGCAAGTTGGTAAAGATGCGTGGCAAAACAATATAATTCTACTGCGAGCGGGAAGTGGAGAGGAAAAATTCCGGAAGGTTCTGGATGAGGTGGAAGCGGATGAAATTATGCTGGTCGACCTAGATCGGGTGGCGTTGTCCGCGTTGAATGTCTGGGAACAAGATTACCGAAAGACGAGACGGGGGGACCATGTCTATTACGTGAGTAACCGGAAACGTAAACTGTGGTTCGGATTCATGGACACAGAGTTGTGGCGTGGAGACCGGGTTATCACGGATTCACCCGTGTTGATCGGGGAAAAGTCCCTGTTCATGAAGGCCTATGCCGGCGAGGATCTGGATGGTAATTTATTGCGGGCGGTGAGTTATAGCCTGCAAAAAGGATACGTGAAGTTCGGGAAATTGGAGACGACCGTGACGTGGAAAGATGCGGTTATTGATTCGAACCCGGCAGTGAATTATTTTTGGAAGGTTCCTTTCCGATTTTTGATGACAGGACGTTTCTTCTCGACCCTGTTCAATCCGACAGAGCGGTCCCGTCGGGACATGATCTATCGTATGCTCATGCTATTGTTCGGATTGTTTGTTTTTTTCTACATGCCTTATATCAGCAAGGATTATGGGATTAGCGGGGATGAGTTCGTGGATCACCGTCATTCAGGTTACGTGTTGGATTACTTCACGAAAGGGGATAAGGCCGCGTTGAATCAGCCAAAGACGGCGTTGCATCTTTATGGTAATTCCATGCAGGTCGTGGCGGCTGTCGTTGCCAACATGATCGGGGCGGATGACGTTTATGCCGTGCGTCATGTCGTTTGTGCGTTGGTGGGGGCGTTGGGTGTCATTGCGATCGGGCTTCTCGGGTTGCGCTTCGGTGGTGGATTATGCGGGTTGATTTCCATGTTGCTACTTTTTTTCTCTCCTCGCTTTTTCGGGCATAGCATGAATAATTTGAAAGATATCCCCTTCGCGGTGGGCTATCTGGTTGCGATATTTTATTTTGTACGACTGTTTGACCGTTATCCGGTGATCAAGCTACGTCACGTGTTGGGAGCCGTGCTGGGTATTGCGCTGGCGTTGGGAACCCGTTCGGGAGGATTGCTATTGTTCCCGTATCTGTTCATGTACGGTGGGTTGTTTTATATCTTGTGGGTCGGTTTCAAAGAATTCTATAAATTCCTGAAGTATCGTAAGGATGTCGAGAATATTCTGTTTCTTATCGTGATCGTGCTGTTTGTCGGCTATTTTTTGTCGATTATTACATGGCCTTTCGCGCTGGCTCGTCCTTTCACGAACGTGGTGGTATCGCTAAAAGAGTTCACGAATTATAATATCGGGTTGCGTACGATATTCGAGGGACAGCAAATGATGTCAAACATGTTACCCGTGCATTATGCTCCGAAATATTTAATGATCGGGTCTCCGTTGGTAGTGGTGGTCGGTTGTATCGGGTACCTCTTTTTCATGTTCTTCCGCAAGAAAGAGTTTTCATTACTCTCTTTCTTCTTTCTCTTCTCGCTGGTTTTCCCCGTGTTTTGGGTGATCTACCAGAAATCGAATCTTTACGGGGGAATTCGCCACTTGTTGTTTGTCATGCCGTTTATGGTGTTGCTGGCAGCTCGTTTCTGGACATTGCTGTTATCCGTTTCCCCGAAATACTTGAAGGGGATTGCTACTGTCGTGTTTATCGGGTTGTTGTTCCTACCCGCTCGGCACATGGCCAAGAATCATCCCAATGATTACGTTTATTTTAACGAGCTGGTGGGTGGATTACATGGTGCGTACGGGGACTACGAGACGGATTATTACTATAATGCCTTGAAGAAAGGCGTGGATTGGTTCAAGAAGAACGTGGATTATAAAGGACATCCGGTCCGGATAGTGACGAATCATAGCGCTAACCTGGAACATTATTTCCGGAAGGATACGAACGTGAAGATTGTTTATAGTCGTTATTACGATAAGTTTAGCAAGGATTGGGATTACATGATTTTTGATAACGTGTATATCAATAGTTTTCAGTTGAAGAACGGTCTTTTTCCCGTGAAGGAGGGATTCCTGTATTCCGTGGATGCCGAGGGGTTGCCGATGTGCGTGGTGGGTAAAAGGACATCCAAGGAGGATTATCAGGCGATCAAGTTGGAAGAAGAGAAGAAGTACCCGGAGGCCATTGACAAACTGGAAGGTTATTTGAAGGCTCACCCGTGGAACGAGGAGATGTGGATGCGGCTGAGTAAATTATATTATGCTTCCGGAAAACCGGAGGAGGCTTTACGGTGTACGGGAGAATCCTTGAAATGGCAGCCCCAGTTGATGGATGCCTTGAACATAAGAGCGTTGAGTGCCCTGGATTTGAAGCGTTTTGCCACGGCTCACCAGGCTGTGGACGCGATGTTGGCGCAAAATAACGTGGCTTCTTCTTCCTATTATTTGAAAGGATTGATTTATTATTCCGAGGGTAAGGATAAAGAGGCACTTGATTACGTGAACAAGGCCCTGAGGTATCATGGCGGAAACGTGCAGGCATTGGCTTTGGGCGGTGATATTCTGAGACGGAACCGGAGTTATTCCAAGGCGATCGAGCCTTACGAGAAGGTGGTGCGGGCCAAACGAGCGGATGAACGTGTTTTGCTTGCCTTGGCCGAATGTTATTGCCGCACGAATAATTATAAATTGCTGGATCAGATAACCGCTTTGTTGCGCGATCAAGGACGGGACAAAGTGGCTTTGCAAAAGATAGAGCTCCGGGCCTTGATACAACAGAAACGTATGGATGAGGCCGAGAAGTTGATGACGCGGATGAACGGGGTCGAGGAGGATAGCGAGTTGCTTCTGTTGCGGGCGTTGTGTGATCTCGCTGCCGGGCGTAGGGCTGCCGCGGTGGAGAACGCGGGGAAGGCGATAAAATTGGATCCTCGAAATGGCGAAGCGCTCGAATTGCAGCGTTTTTTGACGAAAGAGGTAGAGATTCGTAAATAAATAAGCAGCGGATGGAAAAAATATGTGTTATCATTCCTTGTTATAACGAGGCCCAACGCCTGGAAGTGGACGTGTTCCGGGAGTTTGTGAAAAGGGAGGGACGTTTTGACTTCTGTTTCGTGAATGACGGTAGTCAGGATAATACTTCCGAGGTCTTGCAACGGGTCGTGGAGCTGGAGCCGGAACGGTTCTTGCTGGTGGATAACGCCGATAACCGGGGAAAGGCCGAGGCGGTCAGGTGTGGAATGCTGTATGTCGATTCTTTAAATCGCTACACGGTCGTGGGATACCTGGATGCAGATCTGGCCACGCCTTTGGAAGATTTGTATTTGTTGGCCGACGAGATGGATCGGAAGCCGGAAGTCGGGATGGCGATGGGAGCTCGTTTGAAACGTCTGGGTGCCAACGTGCAGCGAAAAGCTTATCGCCATTACCTGGGACGCGGGTTTGCTACCGTGGTTTCCATGTTGTTCCAGCTTCCCGTGTATGACAGTCAATGCGGGGCAAAGCTTATGAAGAGTGAACTCATCCCCGTGGGTTTTGGAGAGAAATTCAATTCCGGTTGGCTTTTTGACGTGGAGTTGCTTTTGCGCGTTCGGAAAGAACATGCCGATTATGACCGGATTATTCATGAAGTTCCCTTGAATACGTGGATAGAGAAAGGGGATAGCCGCATAAAATTCAAGCATTTGCTGAAAATGCCTAAAGAGTTGTTCCATATCTATTGTCGCTACATGTGACGGGCATTAAAATTGGCTTCAAATCAAAAGCCGATTTTATATTATTGCAGGTATTCCGGGTGTCTTTTCAACCATACGGCAGCATACGAGCAGGTGCCTTCCGGTTTCAAATGGTTGGCTCTGGCATAATCATAAGCGGCTTCCGTGAGGGCTCCGGCAATTCCTTTTCCTTCCAGGGAGGGAGGAACGAAAGTGTGAACGATATCAAGACTGTTGTCCGTTAATCTGTATTCGGCGTAAGCGGTCATGCCTTCCAGTTCTATTTCAAAACGTTGCCGCGTGGGGTAGTGGGTGACTTTGTAGTTCATAAGTTTCATTTTTTTGATGTAACGAAAGTAATCAATAAAATGTTTTGTATCGCTTTTTCTATTATATTTGATTGAGAAAAGAGGATAAATTCAAACGAGAGATTATGATTGAAGCACCCGAAGCACTGTGTTTGGCCGAGCAATTGAATGAAACCATAAAAGGAAAAGTTATCACGGACGTTATTGCCGGTTACACGCCGCATAAGTTTACTTTCTTCCATGGAGACCCGGAAGCGTATCCCGCCAGATTGCTTGGTAAAACAGTGGATGGAGCCTGCGCGTACGGGGGAATGGTACAAGTAAACGCCGGGGATACCCGGATGGTTTTCAGTGACGGGGCAAACCTTCGCTATTACGCTCCTGAGACAAACCTTCCGAATAAGCATCAATTCCTGTTAGGGTTTGAAGATCAAAGTTGTATCATCGTTTCCGTGCGGATGTACGGTGCCGTGTTGTGCTTCGAGGAGGGGGATTTCGAGGGGAATTTCAAGGAATATTACACGTGTGCGAGGAATAAACCGCAGGTTTTGTCCGATGCTTTTGATAAGGATTATTTCATGGGGTTGATAAATGACGAGCCGGTGCAAAAGAAGAGTGCCAAGGCGTTTCTGGCTACTGATCAGATGATTCCCGGTCTGGGAAATGGTGTGTTACAAGATATTTTGTATATCGCCAAGATACACCCGAAAACGAAAATTGCGTCGCTTCCGGCGGAAAAGAGAGAGGAGTTGTTCTATTGTGTCAAGAAAGTGATGCGGGAGATGTATCAACAACGAGGACGGAATTCGGAAAAGGATTTGTTTGACAATAAAGGCGGGTATATCCCATACCTGTCTAAGGATACGATGGGGACCCGTTGCGTGCGTTGTGGTGATCTTATTCTGAAAGAGAATTATTTGGGAGGTAGTATTTATTACTGTAACACGTGTCAGGTATGAGATATTTTATTCGTCAGGCAATCGAAAGTGATATTTCCGCGCTGAAACAGTTGTTCCGGCAGACGCTCGCGGTCGTGAATATTGAAGATTACACGTCCGAAGAGATTGCCGATTGGGTTTCTTGCGGGGATAATGACGAACGTTGGCGGGAATTGGTGAACGATTATTACATGTTGGTTGCGGATGATCGTCTCAGTGATAAACTGGCTGGTTTCTCGGCTTTATCTTCACAAGGGTATCTGAATTCGATGTTCGTGCATGTAGATTATCTTAATCAAGGGGTTGCCTCGGCTTTGTTAAACAGGTTGGAGGAATGGGCCATGGAGCAACATATACGGGTGGTTACCGCCGACGTGAGTATCACGGCTTTAACTTTTTTCCAGAAGCAGGGGTTCGTGATCGAGAAGGAACAACTCTGGAAAGCGAACAAGTTGTTGTTGAAGAATTACAGGATGAGTAAATGTCTATAAATGAAAAATCCCGGAGGTTAATCCGGGATTTTTCATTTTATCTGTTGTGATCTTTCAAAATGACATCGTGAGCTCCACCTTCCACGATACTGGTGGAAGATACCAACGTGATCTTGGCTGTTTTCTGTAATTCCGTGATGGAGGTAGCACCGCAACTGCACATGGTAGACCGGATTTTACCGATCGTTACATCCAGGTTATCTTTTAATTTCCCGGCGTAAGGCACGTAGCTGTCAACTCCTTCCTCGAATTTTAGTGATTCGCTACCACCCATGTCGTAGCGTTGCCAGTTGTGGGCACGATTTGAACCTTCGCCCCAGTACTCTTTCACGTAAGAGTTATTTACCATTAATTTCTTGGTGGGAGACTCGTCGAAACGGGCAAAGTAACGTCCCATCATCAGGAAGTCGGCACCCATGGCGAGAGCCAGTACCATGTGATAATCGTGTACCAGTCCACCGTCACTACAGATCGGCACGTAAATACCGGTGTCTTCGAAGTATTTGTCACGGGCTTTTGCCACGTCGATCACGGCGGTAGCCTGTCCGCGTCCGATACCCTTTTGTTCGCGGGTGATACAGATGGAACCTCCACCGATACCCACTTTAATGAAATCGGCCCCGGCTTCTACGAGGTAGCGGAACCCGGCTTGGTCAACCACGTTCCCGGCACCCACGAGTACTTTTCCGTTATATTCTTGTTTGATCCATTGTAGCGTCTCTTTTTGCCATTCCGAGAAACCGTCGGACGAGTCGATGCACAAAACGTCAACTCCGGCTTCCACCAGGGCGGGGACACGTTCCTTGTAGTCGCGGGAGTTAATCCCTGCACCCACCAGTAACTTTTTGTCCGTCGTGTTCAACAATTCGTTCGGGTTATCCTTGTGGCTATCATAATCCTTGCGGAATACGAAATAAGCAAGGTTCTGGTCTTTATCAATAATCGGCAATGTATTTAATTTGTGATCCCAGATGACTTGATTGGCTTCGCTAAGAGTCATACCGATTTCTCCCACGGTTAGTTTGGAGAACGGGGTCATAAATTCCTTTACTTTCCTGTCTTTCGGGTCTTTCTCCCCGCGGTAATCCCGGCTGGTTACCAATCCCAGTAATTTACCGTTGGGTGTTCCGTCGTGCGTTACTCCCATCGTGGTATGTCCCGTCCGTTTCACCAAGGCGAGCACGTCTGCTAACGTGGCTTCCGGGGTGATATTGGAATCGCTGGTCACGAATCCGGCCTTGAATTTTTTCACCTTGCGAACCATTTCTGCCTGTGATTCGATCGGTTGCGACCCGAAGATAAATGACAATCCTCCGTTGCGGGCAAGTGCTATTGCCAATCCCGAGTCGGAAACCGATTGCATGATCGCTGAAACAAAGGGTATGTTCAGTTCGATGGCTGATTTCTCGCCTTTTTTATACTTTACCAAGGGTGTTTTCAATGAAACGTTGGTAGGAATACACTGTTTCGTGGTTAAACCGGGAATAAGCAGATATTCACCGAAAGTTCTTGATACGTCGTCTAAATAGATTGCCATAGAATTTATCTTTATACGAATTGATTAAAAATTGGGCAAAGATAGTCAAATTCCCGGAATAATCAGAGTCTCCCGGTTTATTTTTCAGAGTAAACGCGTGAAAACGCTTCTAACCCTTTGATTCAAAAGTTTATAAAGTCTATACAGTTCATAAAGTCCGTGGACCCTGCGGGAGCTTTGTCCATGGCAGCTAAGCTGCCGGTAAGCCTTGTCCGAAGGACACCCGTATCCCCGTATATTCTCACCGGAGACAAGTCGGTGATTCACTAGTGCTTCACTAATGCTTCGATTAGGCTTTAATTATACATCGATTATGCATTGATTGAATATTCAATCAATTTTCAGTCAACTTTCAGTTAACTTTCAATGAACTTATTAGCGAGACACTAGCGAGACTACGGTGCGGGTTACCGTCGTCTACCTTCCACCCTTGCTTCCTCTCGGGCAAATGCTTTCGCCTTGCTAGAGTCGAGAACTTGTTTTTTGTTCAATCATGTTTGACTCTAAAATACTAATCAGTTCACTAAAATTGTAGTAATTGCTAGTAACCATGTTGTTAATTAAATAAGTCGGTGTTTGGTTTATTTTATTTTTAGCGCACCAGGCGACGTGTGATTTAATCATGGTTTTAACCCGCTTGTCAATCTCCGAGGGTCTGGATAAATATTTATCAACTTGCGGGTAGGCAGAAATGTACCGGGGTAATTCGTCAAGGAATTTATCGGGATCTGCAAGATATAACATGGCGAAGTACAATATCACGGGTAAATCTTTTCCCAGGGTTGTTCGCCACGAGATGAACACGAATTCGATCACGATTGTTCATACACTTCGATGTTATAACTTTACAAATATAGTATATTTTGATAAAATCACCTGTCATATTTTAGATATTAAATAACCTAATTTCCTCTTTCTAGCGTATAAGAAGAAACAAATACATAAATAATTACACGAATGAAAACAAATGCATTTATCATTACTTTATTGATATGCTTGAGCGGTGTTATTTTATCCAACACGGCTGAGGCTTGTACCCGGGTGGTTTATCTGGGACCGAATGGGATGATCGTTACGGGTAGAACGATGGATTGGAAGGAAGACTTGCGTACGAATCTGTATGTATTCCCGAGGGGAATGAAGCGTGCCGGGGCAGATTCCGGTAACACGATTCAATGGACATCCAAATACGGCAGTGTCATCGCTGCCGGGTATGATATCGGCACGGCAGACGGGATGAACGAGAAAGGTTTGGTTGCCAATTTGCTGTATCTCACGGAATCATCTTACAATCGGCCTAATGACAATCGGCCCGTGATGGGAATCAGTATCTGGACGCAGTATGTACTGGATAACTTCGCGACGGTGGATGAGGCCGTGGCGGAATTGCGGAAAGAGACGTTTCGCATTGATGCGCCGGATATGCCTAATGGTGCGAAATCCACGATGCACCTGGCCATTTCCGATGCCACGGGAAACAGTGCTATTTTCGAGTATATCAACGGGAACTTGGAAATTCATGTCGGTAGACAAAATCAGGTAATGACGAATTCACCGACCTATCAACAGCAAATTACCTTGAATGATTATTGGAAGCAAATTGGCGGACTCGTGATGTTGCCCGGGACTAATCGGGCAAGTGATCGTTTCGTGCGGGCTTCTTTCTATATCGGGGCAATCCCGCAGACTTCCGACTGGCATATGGCCGTGGCTGGCGTGTTCAGCGTGATGAGAAATGTTTCCGTGCCTCTCGGAATTTCCACGCCGGATCAACCGAATATCTCTTCCACCCGGTGGCGTTCCGTGTCGGATCAGAAGAATCGGGTGTATTATTTCGAGTCCACGCTCACGCCTAATGTCTTTTGGATATCGTTGGATAAGCTGGACTTTTCCGAGAAGGCTCCCGTGCGAAAACTGAATCTTGCCAACGGGGAGATTTATGCCGGGGATGCGGCAGGTAAGATGGTGACCAGTGAACCTTTCCGCTTTTTGTTTCACTGATACACGCTCTAAAAGTCCGTAAAGTCCATAAGGTCCATAAAGTCCATAAGGTCGATTGCCCCCTGCGGGGCGCTTTGTTAACGGCAGTTTTAGCTGCCGACATATACTGTTCGAAGGACTTTTATGACTTTATGGACTTTTTCAGAAGTGCCTGTTGTGTAAATCTCGATTAAAGAGTACTTTCGCGGGTGATGAAGCATATCGAGTGGAATATTGATCCCGTTGCATTTTGGGTAAGCGAGGTACCGATCATGTATTATAGTATCCTGTTGATCGCGGGAACGATATTGTCCGTGTGGATACTGAAGCGGGTTTACCGGGCAAACGGGATTCCATGGGAGAATCTTCAGATTCTCGTGATGTTGAGTATTGCCGGGTTGTTTTTGGGTGCCCGGTTGGGGCATTGCTTGATATACGATTACGAGTATTATTTCGCGCATCCTTTGGAAATTCTGTTGCCTATACGAATAAAACCGGATGAAGGGGTGGTGTTCGTCGGGTATCAAGGGATGGCCAGTCACGGGGGGCTTGTGGGGTGGATTGTCGCGATGGTGGTTTATTCCAGAATGACGGGAGAGAAGATTTTACGTACCCTGGATTTGATAGCGTTAGTGTTGCCGTTAGCGGCTTGTTTTATTCGTTTGGGAAACTTTATGAACTCGGAAATTGTAGGAATTCCGACGAATGTCCCGTGGGCTTTCGTGTTCGAGCAGGTGGATGCTTTGCCGCGTCATCCGGCACAAGTGTACGAGGCGTTGGCTTATCTCGCGATCTTCGGGTTGAACATGTTGCTTTACCGGAGAGTCGGTTTGGATCGGTACCGGGGGATGTTTCTGGGTGTCACGTTGACACTCGTTTTTACGGCTCGTTTTTTGATCGAGTTTTTGAAGGAAAGGCAGGTGTCCTACGAGGATCAGATGGCGCTGGATGTGGGACAGGTGTTAAGTATCCCTTTTATTATTCTCGGTATATTTTTTTTCATTCGGGGAGTGTATAGAATGTCTTCCAGCAACTAATTACTCCCTGTATTCGAGCCGATTCGCTACGGAAGGAATATATCAGTACTACCATTATTCCAGGGTATAATCAGTTTTTTTCCAGACATTCTACAGGGCTAGCCGCCACTTGGCCGCCACCTAGCCGCCAGTTAACCGCCATTTTAACAGTAGTTATGCTTGTTGAACGGGGAATAGCTTTTGGCGAACGGAATCTATTGAAGATTTATTCCGAAGTTATAAGGATGGCACGGGGATAAGTGTTACTAGGGCAAGTGTTTTTTATCCGTTTCGAATAGTTGGGTTATTCGTAAGCCAGGCGGACGTTATCAACCCAGAATTTGTTTCCTATCGTCCCGATGTAGGCTTCCCCGTAACTGGATGATACTCGCACGAAAAGGTGGGTGGGTTTGTCATTCGTGTCGCCCCAGCCGACTTCTTCCACGGGTACGGATTTCCCTTTACTGTTGATGCAGTATAACGATTGTTCTTTAGGGATCAGTTGCATATAGCTTTTGTACCCGGCCTGTTTCGTGGGATCACCGTAGAGGATGGCCAGTCTGTAGTTGTTGTTCCAGTCGGGCGTGTTTTCGGAAATCCGCTCGACGGTAGTCCCGATCCGTTTGGCGTACACGTTTCCATTTTCATCTTCCCAACGTTTCTGGAGAATGACGTATATCTCGGCGGAATCACGTCCCGGGACATCAACGATCTTGCTGAAACCTGTTGCCTTGATACGGTGGTCCGTGCCGGGTGTTTCCATCTTGTAATCGAAGACTATGGCGGTGGGTGTTTCCGTGAAAGGAATTCCCGCGTTGAGTTTACTTTGCGGGTTCTTGGTATCCTTGATCGGTTCGAGCATCTCGCCCAAGTATATGGTTCCCGGAACGAGTACGGTAATATTCACGATCCCGAGTACTTTACATTTTTCCATGAGGGTTTCAACGCGGACACATTGGCCGTCATCCCGTTTCTCCGGGAACACGGAGATGCTGCATTTGGTTATGCCGCTGACTTTTGCCATCACGTTGGAAGTTCTCCACGGCGATACGGAAGAGCTGTTATAGGGTTTGTCTCCCCGGATCGTGTCAACGGGAGCCACCTCGTAAAGGATTTTCGTGTTTCCCCCGATCACGAAGGATTCGTCGATGATGCGTACCATCCAGCTATTGAAATCCCCGTACGGGATGAGCTTTTCAGTGCCTTTTTCCGGGGTCTGTGCTGTTACGAATAGGTTTATCCCGAGAAGGAAACTAAAACATAAGAATGCTTTTATTATCGTGGTCGTTTGTTTTTTCATTTCTTGTCGTTTTATATTGTTTCAATATTCTGTATTACGATAAAATGGTCTTGAGGTTGGCATGCAAGAAATGTGCCAGTGTTAATATTATGGTCGGATATTGTAAATTATGTTGTTATCGTGTTTATTATTAGGGGATACACGTAAATGTTAAATAAAAGAGCTATCTTTGAAGAGTTTTAAATATGTTGTAGTATGATAATGAAAAAATTAAATATTGGGAATCTGTCAATCTCGGTGCCCATTATTCAAGGTGGAATGGGGGTTGGAATTTCTCTCTCCGGTTTAGCATCGGCCGTGGCGAATGAAGGAGGAGTTGGCGTGATTTCCAGTGCCGGATTGGGATTGTTATACCGGAATATGTCGAAAGATTATATTCAGGCAAGTATCATGGGTTTGAAGGAGGAATTGCGGAAAGCTCGTGAGAAGACGAAAGGCGTGATCGGCGTGAATGTTATGGTGGCGATGTCGAATTTTGCCGATATGGTGAAGACGGCTATCGCAGAGAAAGCGGATATTATTTTTTCCGGGGCAGGTCTCCCGTTGAATTTACCGAGTTTCTTGCAAAAAGATAGCGTTACCAAGCTGGTTCCTATCGTGTCATCGGCACGTGCAGCGAAAGTGATTGCCGAGAAGTGGCATAATTTGTATAACTATTTACCGGATGCTTTCGTGGTGGAAGGGCCGAAAGCCGGGGGACACCTGGGTTTCAAGGATGAGCAGATTAATGACGAGCATTTTTCTCTGGAGCATATTTTGCCGGAGGTGATTGCCGAGGTGAAGGATTTGGAGGTGCATTACGGGAAGGATATTCCGGTGATCGTGGCCGGGGGAATTTACACGGGCGAGGATATCAAGCGTTTCATGGATATGGGTGCTGCCGGGGTACAGATGGGAACGCGTTTCGTGACGACGGACGAGTGTGATGCTTCCGATATTTTCAAGCAGACTTATATCGAGGCGAAACAGGAAGATATACAGATTATCAAAAGTCCGGTAGGTATGCCGGGACGTGCGATTTTCAGCAAGTTTATACAGAAAGTGAAAGAGGGCCAGAAACAACCCAAGACGTGCATGTGCAAGTGTATCAAGACGTGTGATATCAGTAAGAGTCCTTATTGTATTATCGCTGCGTTGTACAATGCTTTTAAGGGGAACATGGATAACGGGTACGCTTTTGCCGGGGCGAATGCATTCCGGGCAACGAAGATTGTTTCGGTGAAAGAGACTTTCCGGGCGTTACTGGATGAGTTCAGTCGTTCGGGAAAATAATAGATATTTATTACCTTCCTTTCGACAAGTCGGAGGAGGGTAATGCTTTTTTCATATTTTTCAACGGATTTAGGCGGGATGTAGGTTGTATGGTCTGCGTGTCGCCTATTCTTAATGGGTTTTCAACCAATTCGTGGAGTGATTCCCGATGATCCCTTGATTGTAAAAACGTAGGTCTTGTGCGATTGGAATCCTAAAATCTATAATTAAAAAGGTTGCCACCAAATGCTGTATATGGCGAATGCGGCAATGGTCAGTAATCCCGTGAAGATGATGACTGAGGTTTGGCGCATGTGGGTAGGATGTTTCACGAGTTTACGATCCCGGTGATATTGCAAGCTATGAGCGATGCTATTTACACGAAGGCAGAAGCGGTAAATCCCGTAAGTTATAGCCCCGGCAGCGAAACCGACAACGGTTCCGAAAAGTAAATCACCGGGATAATGTACACCCACGTATATCCGGGTGTAGCAAGTTACTATGGCCCATAGCATGAAAAACGTGGTGAGCGCTTTGTTCTTGAACAGGAGCATCACGAAGCAGGCTAGCGCGAACGTGTTGGCCGCGTGACAAGAGGGGAAACCGTACATGCCGCCTCGTTTACCGTTGACGATATGAACCAGATCGGCAATTTCGGGATTACGTGAAGGTCGGGGGCGTTCGAATATGGGGCGTAATATGGAACTACATGCCTGATCGGCAATCACTATCAGTAAGGCGAACATTAACGTGGTGAATATAACCATGCGTATGTTCATGTTTTTGTATAGCACGTATAGGATGGAGGCGTAGAGGGGTATCCACACGAGTTTACTCGTGAAGATATACATGAACGAGTCGAGGTATGGCGTGTGCATACCATTCAATGTGAGGAATATCGTACGATCGAGAGCTTGCAATGATTCTAACATGAGATTTGAATCTTGTGGTTAAAAATAAATTATAGTCAGCCGCTATTTAAGGGATGATTGAAAGGCAAATATATCATTTTTCGATATATTTGCAAAATGGTTTGAGGCAAACAAGTTTACTCAAATTATTTTGCAGGTTAACAGGTTACAAGTTGATGAATATATGGTAGTATTTCCGAATGCGAAGATCAATATAGGGTTATATGTCACGGAGAAAAGGCCGGACGGGTTTCATAATTTAGAGACTGTTTTTTACCCGATAGAGTTACGGGATATTCTCGAAATCACGGAGATAAAAGGTGAACGGGGGAGTTGTGTTTTCACATCCACGGGGAGTCCGATTGATTGTCCGCCGGAGAAGAATCTGGTTAGCAAGGCTTATTCTATCTTGGCGAGTGAGTATGAGTTGCCTTCGGTTGAAGTGCATTTGCACAAGATCATTCCTTACGGGGCCGGATTGGGGGGAGGTTCTGCCGATGCGGCTTTTATGCTGGTGGGGCTGAATCGACTGTTTTCGTTGGGGTTGAATGAGGAGCAGTTGATGGGATACGCTGCCCGTTTGGGGAGTGACTGTCCTTTTTTCGTGCGGAATCATCCCGTGTTTGCTTTCGGGAAAGGGGAGTTAATGGAGGCCATTGATTTGTCGTTGAAGGATTATGTTATGGTGCTTGTAAAACCGGATCGGGGTGTTTCCACGCCGGAGGCTTACCGGGGAATAACTCCTCGTGCCGCTTCGTTTGACTTACGGGAGTTGGGAAAATTGCCCGTGTGTGAATGGAATGGTGTTGTCGTGAATGATTTTGAAACTTCCGTGATTCCGAAGGTGCCTGAAATACAAGAAATAAAAGATACATTGAATGCTTTGGGGGCTGTTTACGTGTCCATGACCGGAAGCGGTTCTGCCGTTTACGGGTTGTTTGACCGCTCGGTGGAGGTGGGAGAGACTTTTCCCGGATACTTCGTGTGGAAGAGTAAATAAGGACGTGCGTTGCTTGCGAGTTAAATGCTTTTTGGGTTATATAGGGTGATTTTTGACAAGGGAAACGGGTGATATGCGGAAGTTGAACTGAAAGTTTCTAAACGAAATTACCGGAAAGGTGTGATTGATAGGAGCGGGAAAGAAGCTGTTCCTTGTGAATATATGTATACTTTTATCGTTGAGGATGGTTATTGCATAGTGAAACCGTATAATAATAACGGGCAAAATATATGGGTGAAGTTAAAAGAGGGATAAATACTTTATTCGTGTCAAGTTGGAAGTAAAAATGAGTGTGAGGTTTTGATAGAGCTACTTTCAAACTCCCTCTCCCTCCGGCTCTCCCCTTACACGGGGGGAGAGATGATCACCAAGCGGTTTCTCCGCCTGTGTAAGGAGAGGACAGGGGTAGTAATTCCAATAATGAGACTTTTTAAGTGTCTTCGTTTATTGAATTAAGTTTTTATCTCCCCACGAAAGCATACACGAATGAAGATATTCCGGCAAAGATGAAACTGAGTCCGGTCCAGATAATGATGTTCAGTATCCCGAACAGGGGAAAGAAAACAATCATGAAAGAGAAGAACAGGGTGACGATTCCCGCCACGAATATCCATCCCCAACCTCTGATTTTCAGTGAAGACATTTGCAGGGATTCGGCAATATAGTCGATGCTTTTGAACATGAGGATAAAGCCGACGATGTAAGGAAGAATGTCTTCGGTGATGACCGGATGGATCAACAGGATGAAACCGATGATCAAATCAAGTATACCGATAAACAGGCCCCAGCCCCAATGACGAGAGCTTCCCCCGGCGAAGGCGTTCATGACTTCGCTGATGCCGATCACGATGATGATAATACTGAAATACATGGCCAGCCCGTAATAGGAAGCTACCGGGTGGCGAATGATTCCCACGCCGAAAACGAATAACACGATACCCATGATAAGGTATAACCATCTGAATCCTTTAGATCCCGTAGATGTTGTTGCACTTGTTGTAGTCATTTCTTTTTTATTTAAGTTTAGTTTATTTCTTTATATGTGGAATGCTTCGAAAAAGTTGTTATATTGTCATTAAAAAATTAATAACTAATTGTCCGGGAAATACGTTTCACTTGGTAAAATGAGGGTTATGAGGAGAATATTATTATTACTAATGTTGTTTTTGGTAAATTATATGGTTATGGCACAAAAGAAAGAATTGACGGCAGACGAGAAACAAGTGATACTTCATAAGGGTACGGAAAGACCTTTCACGGGGAAATACTATGATTTTAAGGCAAAAGGAACGTATGTTTGCAAACAGTGCGGAACTCCGCTTTATCGTTCGGAGGATAAGTTTGATGCCCGGTGCGGTTGGCCTAGTTTTGATGACGAGATTCCGGGGGCCGTGAAGCGGGTACCGGATGCCGACGGGCGTCGGACGGAAATTGTATGCGCTCATTGCGGGGCCCACTTGGGACACGTGTTCACGGGAGAGGGATTCACGCCGAAGAATACGCGTCATTGTGTGAATTCGATATCCATGGAATTCATTCCAGATAAAGAGTTGAAGGTGGATACGGCTATCTTTGCCGGGGGGTGTTTCTGGGGAGTGGAGTATTATATGAAGAAAGCTCCGGGTGTATTGGCCGTGGAGTCCGGGTATACCGGGGGAAAGGTTGAAGATCCTTCTTACGAGGAGGTGTGTGAAGGAAACACGGGACACGTGGAGGCCGTACGGGTGTTGTTTGATGCTTCGAGGACTGATTACGAGACGTTGGCGAAGTTGTTTTTCGAGATACACGATCCCACGCAGCTGAATTATCAGGGACCGGATTACGGGATGCAATATCGCTCAGAAATATTCTACACGAGTCCGGAACAGAAGGCCGTGGCGGAAAAGTTGATACAACAGTTGAAAACAAAAGGGTATGACGTGGTAACTCGTTTAGCTCCGGCAACAACATTTTGGGTGGCGGAGGATTACCATCAGAATTATTACGAGCGTAAGGGGGCTTTACCTTATTGTCACGGGTACACGAAGCGTTTTTGAGGTTTAAAGTATCGGGGTGATTCGGATGATTCCTTTCCGGTCTTTCGTGAAGACAATACATTTCAACCGGATAGCTTGTTTCTCGAAATCTATGAGGATGGCCGGGTTAAAGTGTTTGCCATTGATGCGGGTTTCAAAATGCACGTGTTCGGTGGTAGCCCGTCCGGTACGTCCGACAAGGGCTAACGGGTCTCCCGCGTTTACCCGGTCACCCGATTTTACCAGATGCTTGAAGTTATGACTGTACACGGTTTCCAGACCGTTGTAATGACGCACGACAATCACGTTTCCGTATCCCTGTGCTTTGCCGGCAACTCGTACGATACCTGAAAAGGTGGCTCTCACGGTGTCTTTGGCGAATGTTTTCAGATCAATTCCCGTGTGCATCCTGCCATTTCGTTTTCCATAGGAGGAAAGTACTCGTGCCCCGGGCAACGGGAATGAAAATTCATCGTCCGGAATCTGATCCAGATCCAGAATGTGATTTCTTGCGCGTGAAAATAACAAGGGGTCTCCCGCTTGTACGTATCGTTTTTCCTGTGCATTGAAAGTTTCGGTTATCGGGTAGGTCTGTACAAAAAATTCAGTGATCTGGGGTTGAGTACAGGAATATAAATCAGGGATTTTCAGTAAGTCTGAAGCTTGTAAGACCGGGGTGGGAAAAGTTGCGGGAACTTTCGTCAGGTGTTTCTGCGAACAGGAACAACAGACGAAGAGCCATAGGAATATCCATCTGTATAATGATAAAGTGCCTTGCATATGTGAATTTATTGGGCGCAAAGCTATGAATTTTTATCTGTTTTTCAGTAAATTTGCAAGGGAATAAATACCGAAGTATTTATTCCCTTGCGTTACAAGTTGCAGGTTGCGCCAGGGGGCGCTGCAGGTTACAAGTTGAGAATTTACTTGTGGCTTTCAACTTGTAACCTGTAACTTGTTAACTTGTAACGTGGCGTTGCCACATAAAAATAGAATCATGAAAATTGCTGTACCAACTAGGGGAAATGTTATTGACGATCATTTTGGACATTGCGAGTTTTACACGTTGTTCACGGTAGATGATGCCAAGAATATCACGGATACGGAGACCTTGCCTTCTCCTCAAGGATGTGGTTGTAAATCGAATATCGCTTCCGTGTTGAAAGAAAAAGGGGTGAGCGTGATGCTTGCCGGGAGTATGGGTGATGGAGCTTTAAAAGTTTTAAGTGACCAGAATATCAAGGTGTTGCGAGGATGTAAAGGGGAGGTAAGAAAAGTCGTGGAAGGGTATTTGAAGGGATTCGTGCTGGATTCCGGTATCGGTTGTCATCATCACGATGAAGGGGGCGAACATCAATGTAGTCACGGACACTGAGAGTATTTAGAATGAAGGCGACGGGAAGGAAAAGTGTTAAAATATTTTGTTTTTTTCAATAGAAATTATATATTTGAGCAGGAAAAAACAGAGAAAGTCGTTTTTATAATGTATACCACAAATCTATTAAATGTTGCAAGGTATTGTGGGAGTGAGAGTAAGGATTTTTCATCCTTACTCTTTATTTATAGTGACGAGCACTTTATCAATCCGGGCTGCATCCATGTCCACGATTTCAAACTCGAAATTATACCAGGTTAATTTTTCTCCCGTGTGAGGGATATGTTCCAGTATTTTCAAGATTAATCCGCTTAACGTGTTGTAATAATGTCCCGTGTAGAGGAATTCCATGTCGAAATAAGCCAGGAAATCATAGAAGGGGCATTGACCATCCACAAGATAACTTCCGTCTTCTCGTTTCACGATGTCCGGTTCTTCACCTATTTCGGGGAGATCCCCGATTAAGGCTTTCAGTATATCTTGTAAAGTCACGATTCCCTCGATACTTCCGAACTCGTCGGTAACCAGTCCATATTTCGTGTGTCCTTGTTTTAAGTGTTCCAAGGCATTGTACACGCTTTGATTCTGGGGGAAATATTGGGGTACGCGAATGATCGACTTCAAGTTAAAGTCGGGGGATTCGATGGTTCTGAAAAGGTCTTTCAGGAGGACGATACCCACGATATTATCCAGTTTCGTGTCGGCCACGGGATAGATCGTGTGGATGTGCGTGTTGACAGTCTCCCGGATAGTGTCATTACTATCGTTGATATTCAACCATACCAAATCGCTCCGGTGTGTCATGATAGAACCGATATCCCGGTCTCCAAGGTTGAACACGCGTTCCACGATATCCTGTTCTACTTCCTGTATCTCCCCTTCGGCAGTACTTTCTTGAATAATTGCCTTGATTTCCTCTTCCGTAATTTTATTTTCATTTGATTTATTCAAGCCTAACACCCGCATCATGAATGACGTGCTGGCGGAGAGCAACCACACGAAAGGGGAGGCTATTCGAGAAAGGATATTCATCGGGCCCGCGATCAGTTTGGCCATTCTCTCCGCGGCAACCATCCCGATTCGTTTGGGGACAAGTTCTCCGAAAATTAACGTGAGATAGGTCACCACGATCACGATAAGCGTTTTGGATATCAGCAGGGCATGGGGTTTTAATACCTCGATTTTTTCAACCCATACAGCAAGGTCTCCCGCGAGAGCCTGCCCGGAATAAAGACCGGTAAGGATACCGATCAACGTGATTCCGATTTGAATGGTTGAGAGGAAACGATCCGGCTGATTGGCTAATTTTAAAGCTCTCTGGGCGGATTTACTCCCGGTTTTGGCTTCTGTTTCAAGACGGGATTTACGGGCTGACACCATGGCTATTTCAGACATGGCGAGAACTCCGTTTAATAAAATAAGTCCTATGATGATTAGAAATTCCATATTTTAATTTATGATTTTAAATTTTAGATTGAGTGATTACCATTTTCAATTCTTCGTTTTCAATTGTTTCCGGTCGTATGATTAAAAGTGAAGGTAACTTGGAGAACAAGTCCCGACTTTTTGCGACTTTTTCGCAAGTTACGTAACTTATAACTAACAGACACTCTTTGTTTTTAATTAAAGGATTAGATGTTAACGGTTTATCCATGATGAATTTAACCGGATCGTGTTGCACGAATTCCGTCATAATTCTGGATTCCAAATGTTTATTCACCTGTTCATGAATAAAACAGATCCGGATTGTCATACTCTGTTCGCCTAACCGGGTTCTGGCATAATTGAACAAGAAAAGATCGTCTTCGTTATCTACGAGTAGTAAAACTTCGGATGTCTGCGTGTATCCTCTGTTCACGAAAATACCTACCGAGCAATTCACTTGGTTCATGATTGATTCCAGCTTTTCCTTTAATAAGGTGCCGGGTAGGTTTAGAGATTGATTTCTCAATTTCGTGATGAATCGGGTTATTGCGGCAGACTTTTTATTTTTTCCTAGATTGATCACGGGGGATTCTTGCATGAATTGTTGCCCGGCACCCACGAAGAGATAATCTATTTTTTCTTCATTAGCCATGTTTACCATGCCTTGAATCAGTTTATCCGTAACTTGATAACGCTTTTCGACTTTTAATTCCAAACGTTGGGCCTCTTCTTTCAAGGGGAGGAAGCTCTCCTTGGCGTATTCGGTGGCTTTTGCCGGGTTTAGTTCGGTTCCTAGCGTAAAGTGGGTAGCGATGATATGACTCTCTTTCAGACGGTATCCGAGTAACAGGTCAGCCATGTTAAGCAAGATTTTTCCCGATTCCGGACGTCCGAAGGATAACATGACTCTCCGCACGTGTTTGTGAGTTTCTTTGCCTTTTCGGAAAACTCGTTCCACGAAAGCTAATAAGGGGGTGGCCATGAACGTGGTTATAAGGGCCATGATAACCAGTATAACAAAGATTTCCGGGGGAAGAACACCCATTTCGTACCCGATGTTTAAAGCCACGAGTTCCATTAACCCGCGGGTATTCATCAATGTTCCCACGATAAGACTGTCTTTCCAGTTTTCCCCGACGGCTTTCGCGGCCAAGGTGCAACCTCCGAGTTTGCCCGTGATAGCTACCAGTATGAACAGTAAGCACACGCACCAGAGACTCGGAGTGTTTATCAGACCGATTTCCGTGCGTAATCCGGTGAAAGCGAAAAACAAGGGAAGGAAGAACACGAGTGCCAGATCTTCGACTTTTTCCATCATGATTTTTCGGAATCCGGGAGAAGGCGGCATCACGACTCCGGCAATGAAGGCGCCGAACAGGGCGTGAATACCGATCACCTCGGTTGTTGCAGCCGAAAGTACAAGGATGAGGAAAATGAAGCCCACGAATGATTTGTTAATGACTTCCGAGTACGCGTATATTTCCCCGATCTTTTTCAGGAAAGGACGCATCACGAGAAACATGAAAGCGATGTACACGAGGGTGAGACCGATCGTGTAGAGGGCACTGACGAACGTTCCGGCTTTGGCTATCGCGATTACGATGGCCAGCAGACACCATGCGGTGACGTCATCATTTGCCGCCGAAGCGATGGAGAGCGTGCCGATGGGGGTTTTCGTCATGTTGCGTTCTTGCACGATACGGGCTAACACGGGAAAGGCCGTGATACTCATGGATATCCCGATAAATAAGGCAAATGGTAGGAAGGCCGTTTGATTGGCCGCATATTCTTCATATACCCAGATGGATGCGAGAATACCCAAAAAGAACGGCACGACGATACCGGCATGGCTGATCACCAGTGTCTCGTTCAATTTGTTCTTTAGTAGCCTAAAATCTAGTTCCAAACCGATGACGAACATGAACAGGACTAGACCGATCTGACTTAACAGGTTCAGGTTTGTCAGTGAGTTTACGGGGAAGAGATGTGCGAATAATTCCGGGAAGAAATATCCGAGAAGAGAGGGGCCAAGTACGATACCTGCCACGATCTCCCCGATAACACCCGGTTGTCCGATGTATTTGAAAAGAAACGAGAATACACGTACGGTCAGTAGAATCACGATGATCTGGATTAACAAGATCGTCAAAGAACTTGTCATGTTCTCGGAAAGAATATTCCGGAACATCCCAAATGCCGATTCGTTTCTATTGATCGCGTGTGCTGCCGAATAATGGTCGAATTTGTTCCCGAAAGTGAGGGCCAAATAAATAAGCCCTCCGAAAACGGTTATCATTCCGATATATATCCAGTAATTCTTACTGTTTCTTTTCATGATCCCCTGTAATGACGCTATTTTTTATTCTTCATCCGTTTGAATGCCCGGAAGATTTCACCCACCCAGAGTACAAGGGAGGTGGAAAGCGTGATCCATATCCATTCTTCCCAGCTTAGTGGCACGGTTCTGAAAACGGAACCTCCGAAGTTGACGACAAGAATTTGTCCCACAACTATAGCCATTCCCACGGTGAGGAAACCTTCGCTTCTGAATAGGTCTTTGAAAGCCGAGTCGTTCGTGCCGAAGGTCTTGGCATTAAACATATTCCAGAATTGCAACATCACGAATACGGTAAAGAATATTGTCAGGTTTCGTAGTCCTTCCGGGGTGGCGGCATCTATTCCTCCCACGTAATGAGAGAGTATATAGAGTAATCCCAACAGGATAGCCACGAAGGTGATTCCGGTGGCAAGTATCAATTTCTGCATTTGCGGGACGATGATGAAAGCATTCGAATCTCTCGGTTTGCGTTTCATCACTTCCGGACTGGGTGGGAGGGAGGCCAATGCCCCGGCCGCAAAAGTATCCATGATCAGGTTAACCCATAACATCTGGGTTACCGTGATCGGGAGCTCCGAGCCGAACAGGGAACCGAGCAACACGATGATTAAGGCTGCCACGTTGATGGTTAACTGGAACAGGATGAAACGCTGGATATTCTGGTATACCGAACGTCCCCACATGACGGCGGAAGTAATACTGCTGAACGAGTCATCGAGCAACGTGATATCACTGGCCTCTTTTGCCACGGAGGTTCCGCTACCCATGGATAAGCCCACGTGAGCATGATTCAGGGCAGGGGCATCATTGGTTCCGTCTCCGGTAACTGCCACGATCGCTTTTTTCTGTTGCAGTAATTGTACGAGTCTTTGTTTATCCATGGGACGTGCCCGTGACATGATCTTTAAATCCAGTACCCTGTCAAGGGCTTCTTTGTCTGTCAGTTGGGCGAATTCAACTCCTGTGATCACGTTACGTTCCGTGTCTTTTTCTGTCCACAGGCCGATTTGACGTCCGATTTCTTTTGCCGTTCCGGGAGTATCACCCGTAACCATTTTTACTTGGATTCCGGCATCAAAGCAACGTTTCACGGCATCCGGTACGTCTTGACGGATGGGGTCGGAAATTGCCACGATACCCAAGAAAGTCAGTTCCGTGTTGTACAAACGGCCATCTTTGAAATGAGATTCGTTATCTTCAATGATCTGGTAAGCGAATCCCAAGGTACGCATGGCTTGATTCTGGTATTCCAACAATTGTTTTTCAACCGTTGTCTTGTAATTGGAAATGGGCTGTAATTCCCCGTCAATCAAGGCATCCTTGCATTGAGCGAATATGATTTCCGGGGCTCCTTTCACGTACAGAATCTTTTTTCCCATGACGGGAGATTCGACCAGCGTGGCCATGTATTTTCGTTCGGTGGAGAAGGTCAATTGATCTATGACCGTGGCATTTTCACGAAGCTCTTGGTAATTAACCTTTTGCTCGTTCAACCAAAGTAACAAAGCAGCTTCTGTCGGGTTGCCGAGAGTTTTAACCTTTACCGGGTCTGAGAAATCCAGAAAGGCGGTCGTGTTGATGGCGATACCTTCCTTTATCAGTTTTGAATTTTCATTATCTGATAATTGCTGATCGTTTAGACCGTAGAAATTGGTTTTGTACACGGTCATTTGGTTCTGGGTTAATGTACCCGTTTTATCCGTACAGATCACCGTGGTAGCTCCCATGGTTTCACAAGCATGCATTTTTCGAACCAAGTTATGGGATTTCAGCATCTTGCGCATACTGAGTGCCAAACTTAGCGTGACGCTCATGGGAAGTCCTTCCGGGACAGTAACCACGATAAGGGTTACGGAGGCCATGAATGCGGCTAGAATTTTCTTACCCAAGCCAAGCGGAATCCAAGCATGCGGGTCCCAAGGTTTTACCCCGAAGGCCAATCCGATAGCGAGCATGATCACTAAAGCCACCAGGCCGTACAGGAACCAACGTCCCCAACCACCTTCTTCAATACTTTTCGGGAGTTCTTTTTCTTTCCCCCGCAAGGTATGGACATCGTAGATTACCGGAACCCACACTTTGGCAAGCATGATGATAGCCGCGATGATAACGGCCCCGACCAATCCGAGTTGTCCTAATCCCGGAGTCGGGTAGGCGGGATTAAAGAATATACCTTTGATGAATAGTATGGAGAATGTCAGGGCGGCACCGCAGAAACCGACGATCCCGATGAATTTAGCCAGCGATTCCAGTTGCTTGTCCAACGGGGTGGGCTCTTCGCTCTTTTCCGAGGACTTTTCGGCTACTTTACCGAACTCGGTAGAGTCACCCACGGCAAGTACCTGCATCACCCCGTGACCGTCGGAAACGGTCGTTCCTCTCATCACGTGGTTTGAGGGATACGTGGCTTCCAGGTTAAATTCGGATTCGATGACCGTTTTATGGGCAATAGGTTCTCCGGTCAGGCTGGATTCGTTTACTTGCAACGAAATGGCTTCTAAAAGTACCCCGTCGGCAGGAATTTCCTCCCCCTGTTCCAACAGTACGATATCATCCACGACTATCTCTTTTTTGGCAACCTCGTGTACATTCCCGTTCCGGATTACCTTTACCATCGTGTCATCATTTACTTGATTCAACACGTCGAATTTCTTGTTGGCATCCCACACGAACCAGGTGGCAACCCCGGTAGCCAGTAAGATGGCCACGGCGATACCGATTGTTTCGGCGATCTCGATGATTCCTTCCGAGAAATACATGGATATGGCGATCCCCCCGGACAGGAATACGGCGACCATTAATATACGAATAACGGGATCTTCGAAATTCCCGATGAAAATTTGCCATAAAGAATCCCTTTTCGGGGGAGTTAACACGTTGGCTCCGTGTTTTTCACGACTTTCCAGCACTTGTTTATCCGTGAGTCCTGTGTAGTGTTTACGTGATTCCATTCTGTAATTTAGTATTTAATTTTGTTTTTTTTACGTGTTGACCGAAAAATAAGATACCCGAAAAAGCAAATTCCTACCATCAACATAACAATGGAGATTTCGGTGAAATACTTTTCCAGTAGTTCTTTTCGGGAATATAAAAAGTAACCGGCAATCGCCAGGATCAGGTTCCATATACCGCTTCCGGCTGCCGTATAAAATATAAAGCTGTTTAACGGCATTTTGACCAGTCCGGCCGGAAGTGAAATAAAACTTCTTACCCCGGGGGTAAGTCTTCCAATCAGAGTGGAACTTTTGCCGTATTTCAAAAAATATTGTTCGGATTTTTCTATTTTTTCTTTTGACATCCGCAGAATCTTTCCCCAGCGTGATTCCGCGAACGTGTAAATAAATCTGCGCCCCAGCGTGTAGGCCAGCACGTAATTGAAAAGGGCACCTAATACTGATCCGATTGTGCTGAACAAGACGACCAGCGTGAAATTGAGGTCCCCGTTGGCAGCTTTCCAGGCTGCGGGGGGAACGATCAGTTCTGCCGGAAAAGGGATGATGGAACTCTCTATTGTCATGCATACGAGAACACTCCAGTAATTCACGTTATACATATACCAATCGAGAACGGATTGAAGCCAATCGACCATATATTTGTTTTAGTTTATACTATTTTATACTCGCTTTTTTGTCTGTTTTCCCGTTAAGATCGTGTCATAACAGCAATTCATTCAAAGAGTAAATATAAAATCCTTGACTGTGGCGGGTGGTCAGGTACTGAATAAAATGCCGTTCGTTTTTTGCCAACGACACTTTAGCCGGAATGTTTTTCCCGCCGTACATATTATTATGCGAATACAGGTTTGTTTTAGGTGGTTTATTTAACCCGAAACGTCGTCCGTGGGGAACTGTAATTCCCTCGTCTGCCCCTAATTGGTAATAAAATGAATAGTGATTGCTGATGTAAATCGGATATTCCGCCTCGGATAGCTGTTCGGTTTGTGTAGGCAAAATCGTCTCTTTCTCTGTCGTGTATCCTCGCAGTCCATTGACAATGAGTGTTAAAGAAAAAATAAAGACAGGTATGTATACAAAAAACAGCCTTTTCATTATAAAATTATTTACTGGCTCAAAAGTAATATATTTTTGAGAAAATATTGCTTTTCCCTTATGCTTTTTATTGTCGATAAGTTCGTTTTATTACGTACCTTTGCGGTGAATTAGAAATATTCAGATCATGACGGTAAAAATGATATTAGGATGTATCGTGGCTCTTTTGGCGTTAGTGAACCCGGTACAGAAAGTGTTGATCGTTACCTCGTTGCAGGAACGGTTTAGCCAGAAAGACCTTCGGTATATATCCATAAAATCGTCTATCACGGCGGCCCTGATCCTGATATTCTTCCTTTTTTTGGGAGAGATCACGTTTAGTTACGTGTTTCATGTCGAGTTGTATTCCTT